>CWHB01000007.1_pt1 | contig 333503 bp, 274 predicted proteins | sample 670591 | NCBI WGS metagenome assembly CWHB01 (sample SAMEA3735853, study PRJEB9488) | human gut metagenome | biome: ENVO:mammalia-associated habitat; material: ENVO:feces | place: Malawi | collected 2009-02-27
AAAGTGCGCAACTTTTCGGGCACTACCCGAATATATCGGGCGCATGTTTTTTTTTAAAAAAAAATGAGGATTGCGCAGTAAATAAACTACGCAATCCTCATTATGTATTATTTGAGATTCGCTGGAACTCAGGCGAGACCGGAAAGCTTGTTGATCAGCTCCGGATCACGCGTGGCACCCTTATCTGCGGAACGCGCGAAAGCTGCGTAGGCCTTCAGCGCCTGGGAGACCTTGCGGTCGCGGTGCGCCACATAGCCGTCGCCGGCTTCGAGTTCGGTGCGGCGTTGGGCCAGCTCTTCGTCGGAAAGCTCGACGTTCACCGTACGGTTCGGGATATCGATGTTAATGATGTCGCCGTTCTTGATCAGGGCGATCGGCCCCTTGTTTGCCGCCTCGGGAGCGATATGGCCGATGGCCAGACCGGAGGAGCCTCCGGAATAGCGGCCGTCGGTCAGCATGGCGACCTGCTTGCCGATACCCTTGCCCTTGACGAACGACGTCGGGTACAGCATCTCCTGCATACCCGGACCGCCCTTCGGGCCCTCGTAGCGGATGACCAGCGCCATACCGGGCTTCAGAGTGTCGTTGAGGATGACCTCGATGGCCTGCTCTTGGGATTCGACGACCAGTGCCGGTCCACGGAAGGTCCAAATCTCCTTCGGCACACCGGCGGTCTTCACCACGCAGCCGTCAGGGGCGAGGTTACCGCGCAGCACGGCCAGACCGCCTTCGGTGACGGCCGGATGATCGATGTCGTGAATTGCGCCGTTCACACGGTCGCGGTCGAGGGAATCGAACAGGGTGGTGTGCGTCCACGGATCCGGGGAGACAATGTGGCCCGGAGCGGCCAGATACATCTGCTTGGCTTCCTCGGTGCAGGAATCGCGCATGATGTCCCAGTCATTGAGCTTGTCTTCCAGTGTCTTGTAATCCACGGAATGCACGTCGCGGTGCAGCTTGCCGGCGCGGTCGAGTTCGCCGAGGATACCAGTGATGCCGCCTGCGCGATGTACATCGGAAATCTCCCACTCGCCGGACGGGGAGGCCTTGCAAATGCACGGCACGGTGTGGGAGATACGTTCGATGTCGTCCAGGGTGAAGTCCACATCGGCGGACTGGGCCATGGCGAGGATGTGCAGCACGGTGTTGGTGGAGCCGCCCATGGCCACATCCATGGTCATGGCGTTCTCGAAGGCTTCCTTGGTGGCGATGGAGCGCGGCAGTACGGAATCGTCATCGTCGTCGTAATACTGCTTGGCGATCTTGACGATCTGCTCGGCGGCGCGCTTGAAGAGGTCCTTGCGGTAGGAGTGGGAGGCCAGAATGGTGCCGTTGCCCGGCAGGGCCAGACCGATGGCTTCGGTCAGGCAGTTCATCGAATTCGCGGTGAACATGCCGGCGCAGGAGCCGCAGGTCGGACAGACGGTCTTCTCGTAGGCTAGCAGATCCTCTTCGTCCAGATTGTCGTCGGCGGAGGCGTACATCACATCGATCAGATCGGTGTTCTTCTTCACTGTGCCGTCAGGCAGCACGGTCGTGCCGGCTTCCATCGGGCCGCCGGAGACGAAGACGGTCGGGATGTTCAGACGCAGAGCGGCCATCAGCATGCCCGGCACGACCTTGTCGCAGTTCGGGATGCAGATCAGGGCGTCGGCACAGTGCGCATTCGCCTGATATTCCACAGTGTCGGCGATGATGTCACGGCTCGGCAGGGAGTACAGCATGCCCGTGTGACCCATGGCAATGCCGTCATCAACAGCCATCGTGTTGAACTCACGTGGGATGCCGCCGGCTTCCTTGATGGCCTCGGAGATCAGTCGTCCGACCTTGTTCAGGTGCACGTGGCCGGGCAGGAACTCGTCGAAGGAATTGGCAATGGCGATAATCGGCTTGCCGAAATCCTTACCGTCCACACCCGCGGCACGGTAGAGGGCGCGAGCGCCCGCGAATACTCGTCCATTCATCAGTTTTGCAGATCGCATTTCCATGTTCTCTATTGTGGTAGTTAAACGGGACACGTGTTTTGTTAAAAGCCACTATGTGGAATTTGCAGAAGCGTTACATTCGCAAGCGTTGACGAAGATGCTTGCGCTTGTCGAAAACATGAGAGAAGGGGCTTGAATCAGGTCCAGTGGCGGCTCTATACTTAAGATTTTGGTAAGGAAGCTTTTGGCTTATCTGATGATTGGGAGATAATCAATATGGCATTCGGCACTCAGCCAACCCCGACCGGTCTTGCGGAACCGCCGATCGATGATTTGATGGAGCATGCTGACTCCAAGTATGCACTGGCTATTTTCGCAGCCAAGCGTGCCCGTCAGATCAATTCCTATTTCACCCAGCTTAACGAGGGCTTGCTGCAGAACGTCGGTCCGCTGGTGGAATATCAGAATCAGGAGAAGCCGCTGTCCATCGCCTTCCGTGAAATCAATGAAGGTCTGCTTGAGGAGACCCTCGGCGAAGACGATCTGACCGAAGGCAACTGACGCGACGGCTCTTGAACAAGAGTCGAATCTCGAATTTTCATTCGCCCCGATACCTGAGCGGTGCGCTTTGAATAGTCCACAATGAAACTATTGATTGCGTATGCGAAGGACGGGGCGTTTTTCGTAGCAATCAGAAGGGACGAACGTGTGGGGCGTTCGTGAAAGGAGCAGCCAGATGGCTGAATTGAAGTTGATTTCCGCTGAGTCGGTAACGGAGGGGCATCCAGACAAGGTCTGCGATCAAATCTCCGACGCGATTCTGGATGATATGCTTGCCCAGGATCCGCAGTCTCATGTGGCTGTGGAGACGTGCGCCACAGTCGGCCAGTTCTTCGTTTTCGGAGAGGTGACGAGCGAGGGGTATTCCGACATTCAGAACATCGTGCGTTCCGTGGTGCGTAATATCGGCTATACCAGTTCCTGTGTCGGCCTTGATGCCGATTCCTGCGGCGTGACCGTGTCGTTGACCGAGCAGAGCTCCGAAATCAATCAGGGTGTGGCCCGTTTGAGTGGCGAGGCGGAATCGCAGGCATCTCGCGAGCAGCGCTACGAAGCACAAGGTGCCGGCGATCAGGGCGTGATGTTCGGCTATGCATGCGATGAGACCGATACGCTGATGCCATTGCCGATTTACTTGGCGCATCGTTTGGCATATCGTCTTACGCAAGTGCGCAAGAATGGCGAAGTGCCGCACCTGCGTCCGGATGGCAAGACTCAGGTGACCATTGAATACGATGAGAACGATACTCCCGTTCGTCTCGACACGGTGTTGGTTTCCACGCAGCATGATCCTCAAGTCGATCAGGCGTGGCTTAAGGAACAGCTGACGGAACATGTGATTCGTCCGGTGCTCGACGATGTGCTTGCCGATCGTGTGGCGCATGATGAATATCGCGTTCTCGTTAATCCGACCGGTTCGTTCGTGCTTGGCGGCCCTGCTGCGGATGCCGGTCTGACCGGCCGCAAGATCATCGTCGACACGTATGGTGGTGCGGCGCATCATGGCGGCGGCGCGTTCTCCGGCAAGGATCCAAGCAAGGTGGATCGTTCCGCGGCCTATGCGGCACGTTGGGTGGCCAAGAACATTGTGGCCGCTGGCCTCGCGCATAAGGTCGAAGTGCAGGTGGCGTATGCCATTGGCGTGGCCGATCCGGTGTCCATCAATGTGGAAACGTACGGTACTGAAATTGGTGTGACCCGCGAGCAGATTCAGCAGGCTGTGCGCAAGGTGTTTGACCTTCGACCGGCCGCCATTATCGACGAGCTCGATCTGAAGCGTCCGATCTATTCCAAGACCGCTGCTTACGGTCATTTCGGACGCAACGATGCTGATTTCACCTGGGAAGCCACCGATAAGGTCGACGAGCTGAAAGCCGCCATCGAGGGCTGAGTTACCCTTGAATCATGAGTACTGAGGATGCCGAACAGCTGGCGCTTGACGGGCTTGCCCCGCGCAAACGGCGCAAACGTGCGCCTACGCCCAAAACGCCGGCTGTCGAGCATCCCATCGCTCAAGTGGTGCTTGACATTCAAGCTACTCATTTGGGGCAAACCTTCGACTATTACGTCGAGGAGAAATATTCCGAAGAAGCACAACCTGGCGTAATGGTGCGCGTGCGTTTCGGAGGGCAACGGGTCAACGGCATCGTATGGAACAGAACCGATACCAGCGAAACCCCGGAATCGTCGCTGAGATTCATTGAACGAGTGGTCTCCGATCGTGTGCTGGTGCCCGCGTCCATGCGAAATGACGTTACGCTTATCGCGGATGCGTTTGGTGGAACACGAGCCAACATCCTACGTTTGGCGGTGCCTGCGCGAGTGGCGCGAGTTGAACAGGAGCAGCGCCTCGGTAACCGAACGAATATCGAAAAAAACAGGCGCAGGGAATCGCTTGCCAAGGCCGAACGGGAATCATACGAGCAACTGCAACGGCAATACGGCAATATCAATCTGCTTCACGAAGCGTTGGAATCGCAACGTTTCCAATCGTTCGTGTTCGATCCGCTTCCGGGTGCCGATCATTGGCGGCAGTGTGCGGCATGGATGGTGGTTTTGGCGCTGCTGCAGGGCAAACCGGCGGTGCTGGTGCTGCCGACCATGCGTGAGATCGAGGATATGGCCGAGACCCTGCAGGCTATTGGCTTGCGCCTTTTCGCACCGACGCAATCCTCCAATGGAGCGTATGACGGCGATTTCGCCATTCTGAACGCGCAGATGGCGCCGGCGGAACGGTATCGTGCCTATCTGGCCATCAACGAAGGGCAGGTTCGGTGCGTGATTGGCACGCGTGCGGCGATGTATGCTCCGGTGGATGGCAATGCGTTGTTTTTCATACTCGACGACGTGTGCTATCAGGATGCCGATGGCATGATGCCATACGCCAACGCTCGTGGAGTGTTGCGGTTACGTGCGAAATCGCATAACGGCGTGTTCGTTGCGATGGCCAATGCGCGCAGTGTGCAAAGCCAGTGGGAGACCGATGCGGCGCACGTCGGAGCCACTCAAGTCAGCGGTTTTAGTACGCCTATTCATGCGTTTCCTGCGGTGACCAAGGAGGCAAGTCCTTGGATTCGTTGGCTCAACCGCGATGAGCTGGCGAGACTTGCGGATGCAACCATTGGCGCGCGTGTGCCGCACACCGCGGTGCGAGTGTTGTCGAAGGCGTTGGAAAGCGGCCCGGTGTTGTTGAGTATTCCGCAAGACGGCATCAGCGAGGCATTGAGCTGTGCGAAATGCCACCGCCAGGCAAGATGTTCGTATTGCACCGGGCCCTTGGAACGATTGTTGGACGGATCCGTGCGATGCCGCTGGTGTGGCTCCGCCACAGTGCAATGGGCATGCCCGGCATGCCGGGGCGAGCGTATGCGAGTGGTTCGTGTTGGGGCCGCGGGAACCGCGCAGGAACTGAGCCGGCTGTTTCGTGGCGTTCCCATTGTGCTTTCAACGCCAAGCCAGCCGCGTGGCATTGTTTCCGATATTGGTTTTACGCCACAGCTGGTCATCGCTACTCCCGGTGCCGAACCCCGTGTGCGTGGGCGGAATCCTTCGGAGTGCGAATACCGTGCCGTGGCCATTCTTGACGCATGGACCAGCCTGTACGCGTTCGGTATCGACGCAGGCGTAGACACGTTAACATCGTGGATGCGTGCGGTTTCGCTATGTGCGCCGCGAATCAGGGGAGGCCAGGCGCTGCTGATCGGAGAAACCGATCCCACGCTTGCCCAATCGTTGATGCTTTGGAATTCAATGTTGTTGGCACAAACCGAACTACAGGAGCGTGAGCAGACGGCATTGCCCCCAGTGTTCGCTGCCGCCTGCGTGTGGGGTCGCCGTGACGCGGTGAAAGCCACGTTGGAACGGATTGGTGCATTGGGCGGGGGAGATATGTCTACCATCGAAACCGCCGAAGGCGTGCTGCCGTCCGTACTGGGACCGGTGCCCATTCCACAGCCGCGAACCATTGATTCGCGTGAGTTGGAAGGCACTGCGGATCGTGTCAAGGCCGTGGTGCGTGTGCCGCAAAGCCGACGTGGTGAATTGGCGTTGCGTTTGCGTTCCGCCAGCGCCCGACATGTGGCCGCTCGTGAGCCCGGTGAGCTGCGTTTCCAGCTTGATCCGAAGGAGCGAATCTGACACACGTCCCCTCGCCGTGAAAAACTAGATGGGTTGAAGTTCGGTATAAGGCCGTATGGCAATGAATGGAGGATCATATGAAAGGTTGGCCAGGAGAGCCTGACATGGAGTACGACGTGCTCATGGCAGACGGCGAAGCCGCGGCGAATGCGGGCAAACCGATCACCGATGTGATTTTCGATTTCGGCAATGTTCTCATCTACTGGGATCCGGTTGCCGTGATGACGCCACGGTATAGCGACGAGCTTGTTGAGCAGTTCCTTGACAACGATATTTCCGGCTTTTATGACGTCAATGACGAGTTGGACTATGGTATGTCGAACGATGATGGTGTCGTCTTGATGCGTGAACGGTACGGAGACAAGTGGGCCGACATGCTGCAGTATTATCTTGACAATTTCGTTGACTCGCTGACCGGCGTGGTGCCGGGTGCCCGCGTGCTCATCAACGATTTGAAAGCTGCCGGCGTGCGCGTATGGGGATTGAGCAACTGGCAGAAGGACCTGTTCCCGATCGCGCTTGATAATTTCGATATTCTACGCAGTCTCAACGATCGTGTGGTTTCGGGGTACGTTTCCTTGCGCAAGCCCAACAAGGATATTTACGAGTTCGCGTTGCAGCAGTTCGGCATTGACGCTTCCGGTGCGGTATTCGTGGATGATAAGGCCATGAATATCGTAGGCGCGAACAATGCTGGCATTCGCGGCGTTCGATTCAAGGATTCGCGTGCATTGCGTGCGTTGCTCATCGATGCAGGTGTGAAGATTCCTGCAGTGCGCCAGGCATAGTGTTGGTGCGTCGCGTTCCCCTGTTGCACACGCTGCTGATATGTGTGCTGTTGATATGACGGAATGATTCCACGATGATAACGATGTGAATGAGGATTTGATAAGGAGGACTTTCTATGCTGAAAGTGCTGTTTGCCGGTACTCCGGATGTTGCTGTGCCGTCGTTGAAGATGCTGGCTGAAGACACCGAGCATTTTGAAGTGGTCGCCGTGCTCACCCGACCGGATGCGCCTACCGGTCGTGGACGCAAGTTGGTGCCGAATCCCGTGAAGCAGGCCGCTCTTGAACTTGGCCTGCCGGTGATCGAATCCGATCCGAGCGAGGAAACCTTCATTTCCGAACTGTCGGCCACCGGAGCTCAGGCTGCCGCAGTGGTGGCGTACGGCAAAATCCTGAAGCAGGATGTGCTCGACGCGTTGCCGATGGGCTGGTATAACCTGCATTTTTCGCTGCTTCCGCAGTGGCGTGGCGCGGCTCCTGTGCAGCGTTCCATTTGGGCCGGCGAAAAGGTGACTGGTGCCACGGTGTTCCGTATTGTGCGCGCCATGGATGCCGGTCCGATTCTGGCGCAATCCACCGTGGAAATTGGAGCGCACGAAACTGCCGGCGAGCTTCTGAACCGTCTTGCCGAAGATGGATCGCACCTGCTTGCCGCATCGTTGCAGGCCATGGCCGACGATCAGATCGCTCCGGTGGAGCAGTCTGCCGGCGCATATGAGATAGCTCAGAAGATCACCGTTGAAGACGCACATATTCGTTTCGACATTCCCGCGTTCGCGGTGGACCGTCAGATTCGTGCCTGCACACCCAATCCGGGCGCATGGTGCGAACTGCATGCCAACGCTGAAGCTGAACCGACCACACTGCACGTGCTTCGAGCACAGAGCGCCGATATGAGCAATCCCAACACGCCCGCTTCGCTTGAGCCGGGGCAGATTGTGGCCGGAAAGAAGAACGTATGGGTGGGCACTTCCTCAGATCCACTGGAATTGCTTGAGGTCAAAGCCCAAGGCAAAAAGGCCATGCGTGCCGCCGACTGGGCGAGAGGTGCTCATCTCGACGGAGCCTACTGCAAGTAAAATCGAAAACAGGTAGACCATATAAAGTTGCCGTGTGAACATCATGATTTCACACGGCAACTTTTGCTATATCAAGCTTGTGATACTGCGATTCAAATCATCAGAAGAGTCAAATCTCGAAAATCAACGAAGAAAATCAAGAATTCGCGTCAAATCGCGTTCGCTCACACGATGTGGAGTGTCCGCCTGAACCGCAGGCTTGGCGCAGAACGCCACACCGAGCCCGGCGGCATGAATCATCGGCAGATCATTGGCCCCATCACCAACCGCAACGGTCTGATCCATATTGATGCCCATGTGTGAAGCCCAATCATGCAGCGACTGCAACTTCACATCTTTCGTAACAATATCGCCAAGCACACGGCCGGTCAGACGGCCATCCGCGGCTTCCAAACGATTCGCAATCCAAAAATCAAGATGTGCGTCGGCGGCAAGACGATCCACGACTTCATGAAAACCGCCGGAAACCACGCCGACCTTCCAACCATGCGCATGCAAGGCATCAATCAAATCGAGCGCACCGTGCGTAAAATGCACACGACGATATACATCATCGAATACCGAAGTCGGCAAATCCTTCAGCAATGCGACGCGAGCCTGCAATGCCTCACGAAAATCAAGTTCGCCATTCATCGCGCGTGCGGTAATCGACGCAATCTGTTCGCCAATTCCAGCAGCGGCGCCCAACTCGTCGATGACTTCCTCGTCAATCAGTGTGGAATCCACATCCATGACCAGCAGACCCGGCTGAGAAAGGGTGGGCGTGGGTGCGATGTTCGGCGATTCTTGTTCAAGCATGGTTTTGATTGTCGGAAATCATGCGGACAATGAGTATTCTTAATGGGTGAATGTATGAGACGGTTGCATTCCGGTTTGGGTTTGTCGGAGTGTTCCCGCGTGTTGGAAGTGGGGTCTGCATGGATCGGCGTGACGATACGTTGGCATCATTGGGCGAGGCAAACGATCAGTTGATGGCCAAGAACCATGCGCTGGCCAAGGCATTGAACCGCGCCACTCAGGAGCTCACCAAAGCCAAAGCGCGACTGAACCAGTTGGCCGGTCCTCCCATGACCTTTGCCACCATGGTGCGCGTGTATTCCGCTCGAACGGACGAACAGGGTGTACAGCGTGCCAGCGCCGAAGTGATTTCCGGTACGCGACGCATGATTGTGCCGGTTGCGGCGAATGTGCAGGCGTCCAGGCTTGAGGCGGGACGCACCGTGCTGCTCAACGAAAACATGGTGGTGGTTTCGCAGGCTGACACCGACACGTTGGGTGCAGTGCGTACGGTGAAGCAGGTTATTGATGATGGACGATTGCTGGTAGCCGACAATGGCGGTAATGTTGCATTGGTCCGCCGTTCGGGCACGTTGGCGAAGGCTGTGATCAATGTGGCCGATCGTGTTACGGTCGATTCGTCCATGCGATTCGCGTTTGCGCTGGTTCCCGCGCAGAATGACGCTGATCTGGTGCTTGAGGAAGTGCCGGATGTCACGTTTGCCGACATTGGCGGTTTGGACGAGCAGATCGAACGCATTCGCGATGCCGTGCAAATGCCGTTCCTGCATCGTGAACTGTTTGAACGGTATGATTTGAAGCCACCGAAAGGTGTGCTGCTGTATGGGCCTCCGGGCAATGGCAAAACCTTGATCGCCAAGGCCGTAGCCAATGCGCTTGCCGAAGGCGCGGCCGGCGGCAGGGGTGTGTTTCTGTCGGTGAAGGGGCCGGAACTGCTCAATAAGTTCGTGGGCGAGTCGGAACGGTTGATCCGCATGATTTTCAAGCGTGCGCGCGAACGTGCCGCGGAAGGCAAGCCGGTGATTGTGTTCATCGATGAGATGGATTCGTTGCTGCGCACGCGTGGATCTGGAGTGTCATCGGACGTGGAAACAACCATTGTTCCGCAATTTTTGGCCGAACTTGACGGTGTGGAAACGCTTGACAATGTTATGGTGATTGGCGCATCGAACCGTATCGACATGATTGATCCAGCCGTGCTTCGCCCTGGACGTTTGGACGTGAAGATTCGTGTGGAACGTCCGAAATTGGCACAGGCGGCGCAGATCATCCGCCATTATCTGACCGATGACCTGCCGCTGGCGCCGGGACTGGATGCGAAGGCCCTGATTGGCGTGCTGGTCAACGACATTTATGCCAACGACGAACATCGGCATCTGTGCGATGTGCGTGATGAGCATGGCCAATGGCATCCGGTATATCTGGCAGATGTGGTGTCTGGAGCGGTGTTGAAGAACATTGTGGATCGTGCCAAAACCCGCGCCGTGAAGATCTCCATTGAGGATGGCCAGCCCGCGGCGATCGGTGTCGACTTGCTGGCCAAAGCAGTCGACGAGGAATTCATGGAAACCCAAGATGCGGTGCTGGATGCCGATCCGGAGCAGTGGAGCCGCATCAACGGTTTGGATGCCGGGCATGTGACCAGCATCCGCCAGGTGGCGTAATGCCGTCGAACAATGTGAAAACAGACGAAAGGAAGTCATATCGATGAGCGTTCGTCGAATTATGGGCACGGAAACCGAATATGCGGTCTCGGCGCCGAAACTTGGGCATTACAATCCCGTGCAATTGTCGTTTGACGTGGTTGGGGCCGCGGCGAACGAACGAACTAAGCATATCCGCTGGGATTATCGGCAGGAAGACCCCATCAACGACGCGCGAGGCACCAGACTGGAACGCGCCGCGGCACATCCCGACCTGCTTACCGACGCGCCGCAACTCAACATCACCAACGTGATCGCAGCCAATGGCGGACGTGTGTATGTGGATCATGCGCATCCGGAATACTCGTCTCCCGAAACCAATGATCCTTTTGATGCCGTGCTCTATGACCATGCCGGAGACTGCATCATGCGCGTCTGCGCACGCAAAGCCAGCGAACAGACCGGCACCGCAATCGTGCTGCATCGCAATAACGTCGACGGCAAAGGCGCAAGCTGGGGCACTCACGAAAACTACATGATGCTGCGTTCGGTGCCATTCAACCAGGTTGCGAAACTCATGACGGCCCATTTTGTGGCGAGGCAGATCTTCACGGGATCAGGTCGCGTCGGCATTGGCGAGCGGAGCGAAACCACAGGCTACCAGCTCAGCCAACGTGCCGACTACTTCCATATGAAAGTCGGTTTGCAGACCACGTTCGACAGGCCGATCATCAACACGAGGGACGAATCGCATAGCACCGACGAATATCGCAGACTGCATGTGATTGTCGGCGACGCAAACCGTATGGATGTGCCGCAAGCGCTGAAACTTGGCACCACCAGCATGCTGCTTTGGCTGCTTGAACATGCCGAAGAGGCGGGATTGAACATGGATGAGGCCTTGAGGCCGGTCACTCTTGCCGATCCGGTGCACGCCATGCATGAGGTGTCGCACGATCTTACATTGGGTGCCGCGTTGCCGCTGGAAGACGGCGGCGAAACCACGGCATGGCAGATCGAAGTCACATTGCGTTCCCTGGTGTATGCCGCCTCGGCCGTGGTGTATGGGACCGATGCGTCTGGCGAACCGGCGTGGCCGGACCGCTCCACCCGCAACATCATGGCGATGTGGGGACAGGCGCTCGCCGATGTGGCGGCCATTCGCCATGCCGACGATGATATGCGACTTGCGATGCGTGGGGAAGCTTCCCGTGTCGAATGGCTGTTGAAATGGCAGTTGTTGGAGAAGCTGCGGCGTAAGATCGGCTCTGGCTGGGATGATGCGCGCATCGCGGCCGTTGATTTGAAATGGGCTGCGATCGATCCCGTCGATTCGATTTTCGATCGGTTGCGTGACCAAACGGAACGTCTGGTCACGGACGAGCAGTTGGAACAGGCTTCGGTTGAAGCGCCATCGGCTACTCGTGCGTGGTTGCGTGCTGAGATTATTCGTCGCTTCCCCGAGCAGGTCGTGGCTGCGTCATGGTCTCATCTCACCGTGCGTCATCGAACGATTGGTGATAATACCGTGGAGAATCCGATGGTCTCATTGGATATGTCAGACCCTCTGAAATATAGCAAATCTCAATGTTCTGGCTATTGTGAACGTGTCCAAGATGCGGCATCGATTTTGGAAATGTTACGATGAAATGCTATCTGTGCGGGTAACATTGCCATCAATTGGTCGCGAAGAACGACCATTGGCAACAGGTAACATCATCCCGGTATTTTGAGGAGAGGACGTGCCGGGACTGTACAGAGGAAACGAAAAGGCATATCTATGGAACTAAGGCAAATCGCCCTCGAAGTCGCCCGCATCCTGCAGGACGCAGGCAAGCATGCGTTGAGCGACCAGACGAATCCGCGCGACATGAGAAAACTGGAAGCGTCCGAAGACTGCTTCCGCTTCACTTCAAACACCGACGAGCGCCTACAGCAGTTCATCAGCAACCGTCTGACCTATGTCGACGTGTTCGATGGCTTCTGGCAGCTGAGGCCGGAGCAGTGTTATCCCGGCCAACGATACTGGTGCGTGGGCGGCATCGACGGCGTGATCAATTTCGCACGCAACATGCCGGAATGGACCATCACCGTGACATTATTCGAATTCAACGACCAGTGCTCCGCACAGCCGATTCTTTCGGTCGTGCACGCTCCGGCGTTGGGATTGACGTATCTTGCGGTGCGTGGATCCGGCGCGATCCGTATTCGCAGGACCCCGCTGGGAGACAAACGCGAGAAAATCATTCCTTCAACCGCCTCATCCCTTGATGGTTCGGTGGTGAGTTTCGGCATGTCCCCGGTATCGTCCGAATCGCAGCGCGCGCTTGATGTGGTGGCGAAGATCGCCGGGCGTCCTGCCGATATTAAACGTGTCGGTCCGGCGTCCCTTGATTTGTGCAAGGTGGCCGACGGCACGTACGACGCGTATTTCGAACCGCACTTGCATGAGTGGGACGTGCCTGCCGTGTCCGCCGGTGCCATGGTGATTTGGGAGGCTCAAGGCCATCTGACCCAGTGGAACGGCGAAGGCGTTCACTGGCGTCAGGAGAACGATGTGGTGGCCACCAACGGCCTGATCACCAACGATCTGAGCCAGTATTTGGCATAGCGTTGCATGCTGCGCCACACCTGATATAAGGTGTGGCGCAGTGTTTTTTGTAGATTTGCAACCGGGAGTTACAGGGAGGAACGTCATGCCTCAGGAATTTGAACAGGCTCAATCCGCATCCGCAGGTCAAGAGGTGGGTGACATTGTCGAATCCGCCGGTGTGCAAGTCGACGAAACCACTGATGCGTTGGATGCCGTGCTTGACGATATCGAATCGGTGCTCGAGTCCAATGCCGAGGAATACGTCGGTAGTTTCGTGCAAAAAGGCGGCGAGTGATGCCACAGCTGCGAGACAGCGGCAATCATTCCTCGTCTCCGCTTGATGCGGGAACGTTGCGTGAGGTTCATTCTTTCGCTCGTATTTTCGGCATTGAAACCGAATATGGCGTCAGTGTGACTGGCGCGGATGCGCCATGCGACGCCAGCCAGACGGCAATGATGATGTTCCAGCCGATCGTTGCCTCCGCGCGATCGACCAATACGTATATTGAAAACGGTTCGCGACTGTATCTTGATGTCGGCTCGCATCCCGAATACGCCACGTCCGAGGCCTGCGATCCCATGGATGCTCTGGCTGTGGATGCGGCTGGCGAACTGGTGATGCGTGACCTTGCGCAGGATGCCCAGCAGAGGCTCCGTTCCACTCACGGGGCGCATGCCACAGTGCATGTGTTCAAAAACAACGTGGATTCCGCGGGGCATTCGTTCGGATGCCATGAAAACTACTTGGTACGACGTTTTGTACCGTTGGAAGTCATCGAACACGAATTGCTGCCGTTTCTTATCACGCGTCAGGTGTTCACTGGCGCAGGCAGGGTGACGGAATCGGGTTTCCAGATCACGCAGCGCGCCGATTTTCTGGATGAGGCCGTTTCGTCGGCCACCACAAGATCGCGTCCAATGGTCAACACCAGGGACGAACCGCACGCCGATCCCGACGCTTTCCGGAGACTACATGTGATCATCGGCGATTCAAATCGTTCCCAATGGGCCACGATGATGAAGCTTGCCACCACGCATCTGGTGTTGTGTGTCATTGAACAGGCGGGGCGTGAAGGGCATGAATCGGGATTCTCACGTTTCGCGTTCACGGATCCCGGCGCTGCCAATCGTGCAGTCAGCCATGATCTGAGCGGCGTGAATGCGTCGTTCGACATGGCCGACGGATCGACGTTGCAGGGTGGTGCCGTAGCCATGCAGGAACGTTATCTGCAGACTGTGGAACAGTTCGTGGATGAGCATCCGGAAGTGGCTTCGTCGTTGCCTCGCACCGATGTGCACGATGTGATTCGTCTGTGGCGCAATGCGTTGGAAACATTCCGTTCCGGCAATGTGAATGCCTTGAGCGGCAAGGTGGACTGGGTGTGCAAGCATCGCCTGTTCGAAGCGCTGCGTACCCGTTCCGGTGGGAAGGTTGCACAGTGTAAATTGGAGCAACTGGATTTGGATTATCATGACGTGGCCAACGGCACGTTGTATGACTCGTTGCTTCGTCGTGGGGCTTTGTGTTCATTGATTGGCGATCGGCAGGCTCAGAAGGCCCGCACCACGCCTCCGGCAGATACACGTGCCGCATTGCGTGGCAGGTTTGTCTGCGCGGCCAAGGCGTATGGCGCGCAGTATTCCTGCGATTGGACCAGGTTGTCGTTGCAGACGCCGCAGAAGATGGACATGGTCTTGCTCGATCCATTTCAATGTGAAGGGAACGAGGATTTCCAGGCCATGCTTGATGCTTTGGCATAGATGGTCTGCATACATCTACGAGAGTGGGGCACGGTCGAGGTTTATGGACCGTGCCCCACTCTCGTATTCGTGTTCCGCTATTTCGTTACGTGATTCTAAAGCGGTTAGTGTCGTTTTAGACCGATTCAAGTCAGGCTTCGCCGCGGTATTTCGCCATCATCTGCGATTGCAGCTGCTGCGCGCTTGGCGGCGTCCATGTAATGGCGTCCGCACCCGCTTCGATGGTAGCGAGAATGCGTTCTTCGGAACCGCCTCCTGATGCGAGAATCGGGATTTCCGGGTGATGCATGCGGATGCTTGCCACAACCTGAGCGGTGCGTGCGCCTGCCGCCACATTGATGATGGCCGCGCCGGCAAGGATCTTGCATTCGGTGATCTCATCGTCTTCTGTGACTGTGGCGATGACTGGAATGTCAACCATCAACATGGTGGTCTCGATGGTTTCCGCAGGAGCTGGCGCATTGATGACAACGCCTGCCGCGCCTTGCATTTCGGCTACCATAGCCAATTCGGCCACACGTGGACCTGTGGTGGTGCCACCGCCCACGCCCACGAACAACGGCATTTGGGCTACAGTGAGCAGCGCTTGTGTGATAACCGGCTCGCCGGTGAACGGGTAGACGGCGAGAATGGCGTTGGCATTGGTGTTGCGAATAATCACGGCATCGGTGGTATAGGCGAACGATTTGAGAGTATGGCCTTTGACTGTGATGCCGCCGCAATGCTGCGATATGACTTCGGGCACTCGCGCATTGGGGGAGGAGAGACGACCTTCGACGCGCGCGGTTCCATAACGGGTGCGTGACACGTGAGGCGTCACGGAATGCTGTTCCACGGCCACGGCCTCACTTGGAGCGAATAGGGATCGTTTGCCGATACGAATTGGTTTGGGGTCGTTTGCCTCGGGAGTGGCCTCCTGCTCGTCGCTCATTCCCGCACCTCCGTGTCTGTGTGATTCAGCATAAGAAATTCATGGATGGCTTTGCGTCGTTCCGCGTACTCTTCGTCGAGGAGTCTGGTGTCGGTGTTGTCGATGATACGCCGCAGAAGTTCGCTGAGAGTGGAAAGCTCCTCTTCGTTCAGACAGTCAAGCATATGCGCTGCCGTGCCTGATGATTTTGGAAGCTGCTGTAGTGGTGCCACGCCCCGACGGGCCGCTTCGACGTTGCGTACCCGTGTCGCGGCGCGAAGCACTCTCTGTGTGCGCGTCGCCTTGAGCTTGGTGTGCAGTATCAAGATGTTGAGTTCGTGCAGTTGGTTGATGACTTCTTCTTTGCGTTGGTCGGTCATGAGATTCCCCATCTATATGGACACGATGTCTAATATGCATAGTCTAGCGCAGAATCAACCTGAGAAACGGTTGCATGCGGGAATCAGAAAAAACAGATGCCCCGACCATCGTGGTCGGGGCATCTGATCGTCCATCATCGCAATGATTACTTGGTGACAGCCTTCTTCAGCAGGGAACCGGCGGAAATGCGAACACCGTAGGTTGCCGGGATCTCGATGGTTTCGCCGGTGCGCGGGTTGCGTCCGGTGCGTGCGGCGCGCTTGACGCGCTCAGCGGAGAACAGGCCGGTCAGCTTCAGGCCTTCGCCGGACTGCATTGCCTCGACGAACACGTCCTGGAAAGCGTTCACAGCTGCCTCAGCCTGTGCCTTGGTCAGGTTAGACTTCTGAGCGATCTTCGAGACGAGATCAGACTTGTTGTATGCCATAAAGCATCCTTCTTGGATCAGGGGACATTCTGATTACGAACATCCACGTTCTTTATGATATTAGCGCACTATTATGAGGGAAACGGCATTTTATAAGGGCTTTGGGCGCTTTTTTTATAAATAGGGGGTAAACCGAAGCGTACGGGGGCGTTTGTCAGATCAAATTGTGCCTGTCGAGCCATTTCATAGCCAGCGCGCCGACCGGAATTCGCAGCCAGTAGAAGGCGATTCGGTAGACGAGAGTAGCGGACACGGCAATGGTGGAGGGAATGCCCACGGCGGTGAACGCCACCGACAGCGCGGCTTCCACGGCACCCAGACCACCAGGTGTGGGAACTGCGGACCCCAAAGTATTGGCAAGCAGGAAGATGAACGTGGTCTCTATGGGATTCGTGTGATACCCAAACGCCATCAACGCGGCCCAGAAGCCCAGTCCGGTCGCAAGGTTGAGCACCAAAGCGCCCGCTATGCCGAAAGCCAGTTCCTTCGGACGTGCGAGAACGTCGACTAGATTACGTGCGTAGGCCTTTGCCATCGGAAGATATTTCTCGGTCACCAAATGACGTACCGGAGGAATCGCCATGGCCGCCGATACGACCAGCGCGACGAGGGCGATCACCATGATCAGCGTATTCGTCGGAATCATGCCGGACAAGGTATTGCGCCCCGTGAACAGGCCGATCATCAGCAGCAGCACGATGGTGGTGCCTCCCTGCACGGCCCAGACCGCGCTCATAACCGCCGTCGCAGCGGTGCTACGATAGCCGCTTTTACGTAGGAACTGAAGGTTGACGAACGCGGGACCGACACCGGCCGGCATGGAAACGGCGGTGAAGCCGGATGCCATTTGAGAGCAAAACAAGCCGATCGTATTGCGTTTGTCAGAATCCATGAACACACCCAAGGTGATGGCGGAACCTAGCCATGCGATAAAACCGAGAGCAACGCAAACCAAGGCCATAGCAAGATTCGCGTCTCTGACCGCTTTGATCATCTCGGCCGGCTGTATCTGTGTGAACACCACATATACGGCAACCACCAGCAAGGCGATGGCGAAGAAGGAACGGAAGCTGAATCGCGATAGCGTGACCTTTTCCATCGAATCCGCAACATCCTGCGGGGCGAGCGCGGAAATCCGTGTACGTAGATCGGAAAGCATCTTCTTATCCCAACCCGGCAGAGTGCGCGTCGCGGCGGGAACGGCGGCTTTTTGCACAAAAGGCGCCAGATTGATGAGCTGCTCATCGCCCCAGGTCCTGCGAGCGCAGGCGATCGCACGGTCGACGCCGTTCAATGTCGCAAGCAGTACGAGAAGCTGTACTTTGTCAAGGGCGAAGTTTGGCGATGCGCTGCCGTAGTCGCCATTCTGCCATCCGGCAATTACCGGTTGATTGTTTTCCATGCGAGACAAGGTGTCGGGGGTGATGCGCCGATGTGTGAAACCATGGCGATGTGCTGCTGCGAGGTATTCCATGAATGTTTCCATGTCATGGTCGGACATGGTGTTTTGGTTGCATTCCAATGGCATGTGGTTGCGGTGGAATACCAGAATGGAGGATTCTCCATAGTCGGCCACGCCGTATACGCTCGGAGTTTTCAGGCCGGCGTTGGCTAGGCCGAGAATCATGGCGTAATGGTGGTGCGTGGCGTCGACGGAGGAACGGTCACGGCGCATGGAAACACCGGTCAGGCGAAGCCACTGCCACACCTGATTGAGGTAGCCGGCTGCATGTACCTGATTGTCGAGCACGGAAACGGTGTATTGCGTGCCTTCATAATCGACGACATCGTAAATACGGGAATTTTCGATTAAATCATCATCTAATGTGGCTTTCAATACTCCTGAATCGGCGTATGGGGCGACTCTGCGTGTAAGTAGTGATACGTCAATGCCGATGGAACGTAATGATTGCTCGATCTGTGTGCCCCAGGCGCCATTGTTCTGCGTGCCGATGGCGAAACGAATCAGCATGCCGATAACGCGGCCTATGGCATAGGATGTAATGGCGCCGGCCAGCGAATTCCATGAAAGCACAACCATCAGCATCGCCACGGCGTACAGTACGTTCCATCCCCATTTGGTGCATGAGCGGATACGACGTGGGCCTGAAACGGTGAGGAATGACGTCATGGCGGCGTAAAAATCGGGAAGCAGTCCGGTGCCTACGGATGTGCTGTTGGATTGTAGCGGAATGATCAGCATGGCATTGTTGGAATTGCTGATCAGTGCGGATACGCCCCATACTGCGAAGAATCCGAAGATGAGGGACATCACGGAAACCACGCTTTGCAGCCATTCTTTGGATGCGAGCAGCTGGATGAGCACGCTGACGGTGATGCATACGATGGCAAGTTGCTGCAGTAGGGAGGATGGCACATCCGTCAGCCAGCTGACCACGCGTCCTGCGGAGCGAACGTCGGATTCCACGCCGGATGCGGTGCCGTGCAGATACACGGAGAACAGTATTACGCCTATGCCGAGCACCAGTGCGAAGAACGCATGTGTTAAATCGGCGAAATCACGGCTGCGTTTCGGTGGCACATCGTCGATATGCGGTTTGGGCTTATTGGCTTCGGGGGAGTGAGACACTGTTGACTTGCTCCATACGTATGAGATTGGCTTCAGGTGGGTCATATTGCCCCACTGCATTCGATAATACGCCTTGAGGGTGGCTACGAAATACGTGGCCACCCTCAAGATGCATGGTTTTTAGTGTTTATTCGACAGTCGTGATTCAGCGGTCGAAATCCACCAGCTTGCCGGCGACACCGGTATATGTTGCCGGAGTCAGTGCCTTCAAGCGAGCCGCTGTGGCATCATCGAACGCCTGCTGGTCGATGAACTGTTCGACGGCGTCCTTGGAGATTTCATGGCCGCGCATGAGTTCCTTGACCTTCTCGTACGGCTTGTCCATGCCTGGCAGACCTGCCAGTTCGCAGGCGCGCATGGCGGTCTGAATCGGCTCGCCAAGCACCTCCCAGTTGGAATCCAGCTCGGCTTCGATGGCGATGTCGTTCGGATGAATGGAATTCAGGCCGCCCATCAGATTGTTGAGTGCCAGCACGGAATAGCCCAGTGCGGAACCGATATTGCGCTGTGTGGTGGAATCGGTCAGATCGCGCTGCCAGCGGGACTCGACGAGCGTTGCGGACAAGGTGTCAAGCAGCGAGCAGGAGATCTCCAGATTCGCCTCAGCGTTTTCGAAACGGATCGGATTGACCTTGTGCGGCATGGTAGAGGATCCGGTGGCGCCCTTGACGGGAACCTGGGCGAACACACCACGGGAGATGTACATCCATACATCCACACACAGGTTGTGCAGAATGCGGTTCGTATGGCTGATGGTACCGTACAGCTCGGCCTGCCAGTCGTGCGATTCGATCTGCGTGGTCAACGGATTCCAAGTCAGACCCATGCGGTTGGTGACGAACTCACGGGAGACGGCAACCCAATCCACATCCGGGCATGCGGCCAAATGCGCGCCGAACGTGCCGGTAGCGCCATTGATCTTGCCGAGATATTCCTGAGCCTTGACCTTGTTCAGCTGGCGGTTCAGACGGTACACGTACACCGCAAGCTCCTTGCCCAGCGTGGTCGGGGTAGCCGGCTGGCCATGGGTCAGCGACAGCATGGCCTTGTCGCGGTATTCCTCGGCCTTCTGAGCCAGATGGTTGAGGATGGCCTGCGCACCCGGCAGCCACACGTTCTCGATGCCGTTCTTCACGCAGCGGGCAATGGACAGGTTGTTGATGTCTTCGGATGTGCAGGCGAAATGCACCAGGGTCTTGAGCCCGGTCAGCTGGGTTTCATGGCCGAGCACGTCGGCGGCCTTGTCAAGCTGATCGTCGATGTAATATTCCACGGCCTTCACGTCATGATGGGTTTTGGCCTCATGAGCAGCATGCTGAGCGATGCCTTCGGCGCCGAAATCCTCAGGAATGGAGCGCAGGAACGTCTGCTCCTCATCGGTAAGCGGCTTGACGCCCGGAACGATGGTCTGGTTTCCGTTGCCTTCAAAACCGTTGGCAAGCAAAATCATCCATTCGACTTCCACACGCATGCGCTCGCGGTTCAATGCCGGTTCGCTCAAATATTCGACAAGCGGAGCGGTCTGCCCATGGTAGCGGCCGTCAAGAGGGGTCAATGCGATTGCAGGGGAAATATCAGTAAGCTTCATAGGTAACAGCATACGTTCAGCCGTAAACGAGATTCGGATATCTGTCCGTTCGGTGGATGACGCCTATCCTGCGTTATCGGTTCCGCTCGGCTGCGGCTGACCGCTGTGTGCTTTCATTTGCTCATGCGTCCTTCGAAATACATGACCTCCTGCAGGTCGCCGTCGAGAATCTCATCGAAATGTCGTTCGTGGGTTTTCACGGCGGATGATCCCATATCGGTTGCGTTCTGGTATGCGGCTTGATGATATTTCAGCCAATGCGTGATCTCCTTGTTGTCGGGAGCATCTGTGACGGGAGTTCCCGCGAACGTTGATTCCGGATTGTTGTCGGACTTGCTTGCGGTGCCGCGTACGGTCAGCCAATGTTCGGAATTGGGGTTGGCCGCGCCGTCGAGGGCTGCCACAAGCTCGTCGTCCATTTCCACGCTGGTCACCCACGTTTTGTCTGGAATCGGATGGTTGGCGACGGGCGATCCGGCGGTGACCACATGTTTGATGTCATAATCGTCCTTCAGATCCGATGCGATGGTGGCGGCGACGATGCCGCCCTGCGAATGCCCGATCAGTGCGACCGGCTCATCGGATTTGATGCCGGCCTGCTTCAGGGCCTCCTGGACCATGCGTGCGCTGTCCGCCTCCATACGCTGCTTGCTGTGGGAGCTCATAAGCTCAACGTTCTGCGGCCATCCGAACGGGGAGTCCGGCTGGCCGTCGGTGCCGGGAATGATGACGAGCCATGAGTTGGTGCCATCGGTTCTGCGGTATTTGGAGATGGCGATGGTACCGTACTCAAGCCCGCTGTCGAGATCGGCTTTGCCGAGACGTTCCTCGCCGAGACGCCGAAGATCTTCCATCGCTTCGCTCACGCTATGCGATTCTCGAACCACTTCGGTTTTCGGCCGGACTCGGGTGACGGTGAGGTTGTTGCCCTGAATCAGGTTGTAGCCACGCGACGTTGCGTTGGAAATGGTGCCGGCCGCATGGTTGACTTCGTCGGTATGCAGCAGGCCTTTGACCTTGCCGTATCTGCTGAGCGCGGCGCCGGCCGCGCCCATAATGCCTTCCTGCGCCCAATCCAACGAATCCAACAGGTAGATGGGGTTGGATTTGCCTTCGTTGATGGAACCCATCACGTATCCCAAGGCGGACATGGCCGTGCCGATAAGTATCGACTCCTTCGGGAATGCTGTGATCGTCAATTGCAGAAGTTCGTTCAAGGCCCTTCTGCCGGCGTCATCGACATGGGAATACAGGGATTGCGCACGAATGATCAATGCCGATAATTCAGACAATCGTGCCGCCATCGCTCCCAGTGCGCTCGCGTGGCCGTCGCAACGTTCTATGAGTTGATCGTATGGCAATTCGATATGATCTGCGGCATTGCAGTAGGAGTTTGATCCGGATAGCAGGACGACGGCCGATGACGCATAGGGATAGGTGGAAAGCTGAAGCCTCAATGCCCGGAACGAGTCATGGGCGCGGTTCAGCTCATCGGCCGCATGGCTGAGCGCTTTCGCGGCACGCAGATAGGCTTCGGTTTCCTCTGTGGAATATTTGCATCCGCCGCTGACTCTGGCGGTCACTTGCCAGCTCATACCGCACCTACCGACCATAGGATGCGTGAGGTGTCGTTGAGCGCGTCTCGCAGCGCCAAGGATTGCTTGCGTAACTCATCGAGCCGCGCGCGATATGATTCGGCGGCGATTCCCGCCCAATTGGGTAGTGAACTGGATGCGAGCGCGGCGTCGAGATCGTCGAGGCGCTGTGATGCGGAAGTGAGTTTGGCGTTGATCAGCGTTTGGGTGGCGTGTATGCCGGTACGGCAATGGCAGGGCATGCCTGGCATCGAGGTCAGGGCGTTGATGGGGTCGTAGCCCAGTGAGGGGACGAACGGGTATGCGATTGAAGTGTTCATAGCTGTATTGGAACACGTCGGTCGGCTGTCGTGGTGTGGAGGGCGAGGCCTGTGGTCGGAGGATGGTCAAAAAAACAAGTTGCCGGCGTGTCGTCGTTGGAAAATCAACGAGAGCACGTCGGCATGCCTGTGGATAACTCTTTGAAAGAGACCCCCTTTACCAAGGTTTTGCAGGTGAGGACGTTCCGTCGGAATCCTGTTTGGCGGCAGAACCGGAATCATTGGAATCGGATTGGGTGGATTGCGCGTTCTGCGCCAGAAGCTCCTCGACTTTCTGACGCTGCTCGTCGGTCAATGTGCTTCCGTTGCCTTGATTGCCGTCGGTGACGGACTGCCCGCCTTCGATGGCGGTGTCGGTATCGGATTTTCCTGAATCCTGCATTGAATGGATCTTCTTGCGTATGGATTCGGTCAGTTTTGCCGAGATGGCGGCGTTATGTTCGATGGATGAACGCACGTTCGGCAACAACAACACGCCTGCCGCTCCGGCTTCACGGAATTGGGCGTCGGTCTGCTGCTGTTGGGTCTGCAATTTGTCGAAATCGGCGTCCTGCTGCTGGCTGGCCTTGATATTCGCGTTCAAGCTGTTTGTGGCTTGATTGTAGTTGCTTACGGAAGCGAGATTCACTATGGCAAGCGCGCTCACGGCGATTGAAATGGCCGCGATGACGGCGATGATGATGCGAACAGGCAAGGATGCGCGTGCTTTGACGGTCATGTTCACAGCAGCCTCCTGGATTGCGTGATCCATGCTCCGGCTTCGAACGCCAGCAGCAGCTCCACGGCAATGGCGAACGGCCAGACCACGGCGACGGTTCTCGTGCGTTGTTTGGTGGTTTGCGTGACACGCCATTGGCCGGAAGCCTCTTTGGAGGCTCCGCCGTTCATGGTTGTTGTCGCGTTGAGTTGGATGGCGGTTCCGCTGAGTTCGTCGGCGATGGTGTTCATCTCGTCGGCGTTCATGCGTGATACGCCGGGTTCACCGGTTTCCGGATCGGTGACCCACTGTCCGTCGCCTTCGTTCACACCATCGCCGGTCATGGGGATGTTACCCCCTTGTTCGCTGCCGACGGCAATGGTGAACGCGTCGGAAAGGTAACGGCGTAATGATGAGAACGTACGACGTGTTTTCGAAGATGTCTGTTCGCCGTCCGAAATCAGGTACAGCACAATAGCATCATCCGGATGCTGCTCATGAATCGACTTGCATGTCAACAGCAACTGGTCAATCGGCACATCCAAAGTCGAACCGGCCGAAACGGAAGTCGATTCCGGTGCGAGCGTATCCGCCCAATTGTCGATCGCTTTCGAATCGGGTGTCAATGGAACATCCAATGTCCCCGAAGCTCCAAATCGCAATGCCGCGAAACTGGAATTCGGGTACATGGCGGTGATGTCCTTCACGGCCTGCTTGGAAACATCCAAACGGCTGAGTTGCTCGTCGGAACCGTATTGCGCGTCTTTGACCGCCATGGAACCGGTCACGTCGACCGCCACCACCACATCGGTGGCGTTGATCGCGCGGCTATTCGTGGGTGAGACGATGCTTGGAGTCAATGCCATAACGGCCACGAGCATGCAGGCAAGTGAACGTCTTACACAAGCCCAGACGGTTTCGTCGCTTTGCTCCTGTCTGCGGATATGCAGCACGATCTGCGCGACTGCGCAAGCCAGCATGACCACGGCGATCGCCGAGCCGACGGGCCAACCCAAAGCGGGGGAGAGCGTTAGATGATTCATCGCTTCAACCTCCAAGCCAATATCAGCCAGAACACCATTACCACAGCCAGCGCCAATGTCCACCATCCAGGCGCGTCCGACATGGCGGCCTTGCTGTTTGACGCGCTTTCCTGGCTGCGACGTGATTCGATTTGTTTGACCAGTTCGGCAACGGAAGCGCCGTTCGATTGCGTGAGAAACACACCGTCATGTGATTCGATTTCGGATTTGAACTGATTGGTGGTCTGCTCCGATTCGCTTTGCTGTGGTCCGGAGAAAAGCCCGTCAACCGTGATTTCCGCCTGTTTGGTCAGGTCGAGTGCTTCCTGAAGCGTGTATGTCGGATCTCCTGAAACGACATTATCGGTGGCGAGCACAATGGAAGCGGCACGTTGGCGGGACGAGGTGTCCGCATTGGCGCTGCCGTAGGCGAAGCCGGGCAGCATGGCCGCACAGCTCACTACGCCGTCGCCGATCAGGGAAGTGGCGTCCTTGCGATTCTGAGTGCCCTCCAGCCAGTTGGAAATCGCCTGATAGTCGCTGTCTTTCATCTTGTCGATATCATCTTGCGATTCAACGCCCTTCAGTATCGTGCTGGCCTTGTCGAGCTGCTCGGATACCAGCTCATAATCGTCGGTCAGCGGAAACACGGTACGTGACGTGGAATTGAAAATACTCAATCCGATGCGTTCGCCCTTGAAGCTATCAACCAATCTGCGGTAGGTGTCGATCACTTCTCGGTCGTAAGGCAACGTCGATCCAGACACGTCCAAGCACAGCACGATATCGCGGCTGCTTGCGCGTTCCTCTCCTTCGTCCACGGTGCCGGGGCGTGCCACCAGCGCTATCGTCAGTGCCAACGCGACCACCAGCAGAACAGCGGCCATGCGTGACAGCGTGCGCCACTGCCGGAACAGCTTCGACGCGGTTTCGGTGTTGAGATCGTCATCCAAGCTGAACGTTCGTGCGGCTCCAGTATCGGCATGTTTGCGTTTTGCATCGACCAGCACCATGACGGCGACGACGGCCAATGCCACGATCAGTCCTGCGAAACCGGCCCACGGCCAGTGCCATGACAATTTCATTCATCGCCACCTTTCCACAAGATTGGCAACCCACTCTCCAGCTTGTTCGACGGTGGCCTCCCTGGCGGTGTGATTGCGTTCGGCGTCAGCGAATTCCGGAGGATACAACGCTTCGATGGTCTGCCTGAGCAAGGTGAGACCATGCTGATTGCCTGTCGTGCGTGGAGTCGCTTCAATGTCGGTGAGCGTTTGGCTGCGCACATCGCTGCCGGTGGCTGCGGATGCGAAATCCCTTGCGATGGCTGCAAGCAGAGCGAACGCGTTCTCCCTCGTAAGATCGCCCTTGGCGTGACGGGCAACCACATCATCGATGCGTTCGTGCCATACCGACGTGCCCGTGGCCGCATCATGACGTCCATGATTGGCTTTTTTCGTGGGCTTACGGTTCGGACGTGACAGCCACACCACGAGAATGACGAGTGCCGCGGCAATGGCGAGGCACACTGCGATGACGACGCCCAGACCCGTTTCGATATGAATCGGATCCATCGTGTCGAAACCGTTGTCGGACAAGGTGATGATCATGCCTTGCCTCCCAGGGTGATTGCGGACGGGGCTTTCAGCTGATTGCGCGTGGAGCGGGCCAGGGAAACGGATACCATCCGAGCGAATTCGCGGAACATGCGTTCGCTTGAATCGGCACGGATCACGGTGGAACCGCAACGATTCAACTCATGCCGGACGGATGCGGACAGATATTCGCGGTGCGTGCGAACCTCCTGCGCTGTTTTGCCAGTGCGTAAGAACGCGGGGACGCGACGATCGCTGCCTGCGTCGAACACCGTGCGTGCATGTGTGTCGTCGAATGAATTGATGGTGGCCACGTCGATAAGCACCATAGGGTGGGTTCTTGCGATCCTGCGGATGGATTCCATATGACGTTCCTCGAGTGCGTGCTCGTCGGTGGCGAGTATGACCAGCGCATCCCTGTCGCGAATGCGGCGGGCATACTCCAGCAGGGCGTCGATATTGCGGGGCTTGCTCCAATCACGTTGCAATGCATCGTCCAACGTATGCTCGAATTGCGCGAGTCCGCCATTAAAAGGCACGCGAGTGATCGAGCCTGCGTCGCCGAACACGATGGACACTTCGTCCCCTCGGCGCAGGCTGAGTGCGGCGAACATGCACAAGGCGTTGGCTGCGACTTGGTGCGCCTGCTCACCGGAAACGCAGGTACCGGTCATCTCCTGCCCGACATCGAGCAGAAGCCAGGTCCGCGAGGTGCATGGGCGTTCCCGCTGCACCACCATTGGGCGTCCGGCACGGGCACTGGTCTTCCAATCAATCCGTTTCGCCTCGTCTCCGGGCTCGTAGACGCGGATATCCATGACATCGTCGGCGCCGAAACGTTTGTCCGATGCATGTGCTCCCTCAAGAGTGCCAAGTGCTTTACGGACGGTCGGCAGACTCAACGTGGTTCCGAGAGCCTCGATCTTGCTGCGGATCGGATCTTCGGAACGAATTGCGCCGATCATGGAACGGGAACCGCCTGAACGATGGAGTCCACCACCTGGTCACTGGTGATGCCGTCGGCAAGAGCTTCAAACGTTAGCAGAATGCGATGGCGCAGCACCTCATGGGCGAAGGTTTTGACATCTTCCGGAACCACATAGTCGCGTCCCTGCATCAGCGCGTTGGCCTGTCCGATACGGATCAGCGCGATGGATGCGCGCGGCGAGGCTCCGAGACGCACCAGTGTGGACAGTCCCTGCACCGGCTTGGTACCTGCCCCTCGTGATGTGGCCGCGATATCGACCGCATATTTCATGATCGCGTCGGAAACATGCACGCGGCGGGCGGCTGATCGCAGGAATTCGACATCGCTGATGGATACGACATCTCCGGTGAGTACTCGTGAATCGAAGGTGTCGGAACCGCGACGGGTAAGCATGGAGAGCATGCGTTGCTCTTCCTGAGCGGTCGGATAGGTCATGACCGCCTTCATCATGAAACGATCCATCTGCGCTTCGGGAAGGTTGAACGTGCCTTCCTCCTCGATGGGGTTCTGCGTGGCGATGACCATGAAAGGCTTTGGTAGCGCAATGCGCTGGCCTCCGATGGTGGTGGCTCCTTCAGCCATGGCTTCAAGCATGGCCGACTGTGTTTTCGCGTTCGAACGGTTGATTTCGTCGAGCAGCACGAAATTGGCGTGGATGGGTCCGATCTGCGTGGAGAACTTCTGTGTTGCGAAATCGAAGACCTGGGTGCCCACCAGATCTGACGGCATCAGGTCTGGGGTGCACTGCACCCTTTTGAACGATCCGGACACAGAGGTCGCCAGCGTTTGCGCTGCCGTGGTCTTGGCCAGACCAGGCACGGATTCGATGAGAATATGGCCGCCTGCCACCAGCGTGGTGATCAGCGATTCACGAAGATTGTCCTGCCCTACCAAGGTCTGTTCGAAGCGTGCGCGGATTCGTGCGCCGATTTGCTTCGCGCGGTTGATGTCTTCCGCAGACAACGTGCTTGGTGTGCTGACGGCCGGCATGGGAATGGGGACCGGGGCCGGTGCCGGATTTTTTGGAGGGAATAAAGCCATGATTGCTACTGTAACGGGTTAAGCTGACGGAAGGGACCAATTTACAGGCTTTTCACCTGCAGCGATGAGCGCTTGATTGGCGCGTGAGAACGGCTTGGACCCGAAGAATCCATATCGTGCTGACATGGGGCTTGGGTGGGGTGACGAGATGATGAACGCATTGGTGAGCAGAGGCTCCAACGTTTGCGCCTTGCGTCCCCACAGAATGGCCACTAAGGGTTTGGCACTGCCGTCGGGATTGCGGCGGTTGTTGAGTGCCCTGATCGCAGCGTCAGTGACAATCTCCCATCCCTTGTCTTGGTGGCTGCCGGGCTTGCCTGCTTCGACGGTCAGACACCTGTTCAGCAGCATGACGCCCTGGTTCGTCCAAGGCGTCAGATCGCCATTCGCGGGCATGGGGATGCCGAGATCATCCGTCAGTTCCTTGTATATGTTGGTCAGGCTGCGAGGTATCGGTTTGACATCTGGTGCCACGCAGAAGCTCAGTCCCACCGGATGCCCGGGGGTGGGGTAAGGGTCCTGTCCTACGATAAGCACCTTGATGCTGTCGAACGGAATGGTGAACGCGCGTAGAATATTCGCGCTAGCCGGAAGGTATCGGCGTCCGGCTGCGATCTCCCCTCGGAGAAAATCGCCCATGTGGTGCACCTGTGGCTCGACTTCGGCGAGGGCGTCCGCCCATCCGGACTCCACGAGGTCTTTCAATGGTTTGATGTGCGCTTGTGTCATGAACCTTACTGTACGACGTGTTGCGGTCCAGACGGTTGGCATGGTCTGGTTTTCACGGGATGGTTCCACGAACGTGCGGAATAGGGTGGGAATGCGGTTTGATTGCGTTCTGACTGAGGTGGTCGGTACACTTGGCAGATAAGTGTGTGAGAAACGAGGTTTGCAATATGGCTAAGCAGGACAAGGAGACCTACGATTCCTACGAGAAGGATGTGTACGATAATCCTCCGTCGGGGCCTATGGGCGTTCACCGTGGCGCGCGTTCTGCGGCGTCCCGTGCCGTGCCGTACGTCATTGTCATCATCGTGGCGCTACTTGCTGGTCTGCTGTTCTGGGGCGTTTACTCGGGTGAGATCAACAATCTGAAGATGCCGTGGTCGTCGCAGGAGAGTTCGACTGCTTCAAGTGCCGAAAAGGCCAAGAGCGCCAAGAGCGGCAAGAGCAAGTCCGAGTCCCGATCCGACTCCGCTTCTGGCAATGAGGCGGACGCATCCAATACCGATTCGTCGACCGGCTCGCAGCAAAGCGAACAAAACGAGCAAAACGCCGAACAGGATGCCGAGCAGACGGATAACGCTACTGCGCAGCAGGTCGTGAACACGGGCACCGAGGTGCGCGTGGTGAACGCGACGAACATTACCGGTTATGCGCAGAGCAAGGTCGATGTGCTGACCCAAGCCGGATACACCAGCGTTTCCGCCAGTAATCCGACGGGAAACGTTCCCTCGCAGACCGTGGTTTGGTATCAGAACGAAACCGATAAGGCCACCGCCGAGAATGTCGCCCAGACCTTGGGAATCTCGAATGTGCAGCAGAGTAATGGGCTTGTCACGCCGATCGTCGTGGTGTTGCTGGACTGAAAAACGCCGTGGCAAACATGTGAAGCCTTGTTCTCCTCGTGGGGGCAAGGCTTTTTGTTTTCTTGAAATTCCAATGATTATGGCGTTTTTTATGAGGTTTGGTTTCTTGCTTACAGCGCAACCATCGACATTGAGTTTGGCACTCTTGTTCTGAGAGTGCTAATCTGCCAATTAGCACTCGAGGAGTGAGAGTGATAACTGGCAGCTGACGGCTGGTGCGTTCTTCGCTTCGAAAGTGGGAATAATACCGTGTAGCCATATGTGGAGGAACAATGGCAAAGATCATCGCATACGACGACGAAGCTCGTCAGGGAATGCTCGCGGGTCTCGACAAGCTCGCTGACACCGTCAAGGTCACCCTTGGTCCGAAGGGCCGCAACGTGGTTCTCGACAAGACCTACGGCGCTCCGACCATCACTAACGATGGCGTTTCCATCGCCAAGGAAATCGACTTGGATGACCCGTACGAGCGCATCGGCGCCGAACTGGTCAAGGAAGTCGCCAAGAAGACCGACGACGTCGCTGGCGACGGCACCACCACCGCAACCGTGCTCGCACAGTCCCTGGTGCACGAAGGCCTGAAGAACGTCACCGCCGGTTCCAACCCGATCGCTCTGCGTCGTGGTATCGAGAAGGCTTCTGAGGCTATCGTCAAGGAGCTTATCGCAGCTGCCAAGGACGTTGAGACCAAGGACCAGATTGCTGCCACCGCAACGATTTCCGCAGCCGATCCGGAAGTCGGCGAGAAGATCGCCGAAGCGCTGGACAAGGTCGGTCAGGATGGTGTTGTGACCGTTGAAGACAACAACCGTTTCGGCTTGGATCTGGACTTCACCGAAGGCATGCGTTTCGACAAGGGCTACATCGCCCCGTACTTCGTGACCAACGCCGAAGATCAGACCGCAGTGCTTGAAGAGCCGTACATCCTGCTGACCTCCGGCAAGGTGAGCTCCCAGCAGGACGTCGTGCACATCGCCGAACTGGTCATGAAGACCGGCAAGCCGCTGCTGATCATCGCCGAGGACGTCGACGGCGAGGCTCTGCCGACCCTGATCCTGAACAACATCCGCGGCACCTTCAAGTCCTGCGCCGTCAAGGCTCCGGGCTTCGGTGACCGCCGCAAGGCCATGCTGCAGGATATGGCCATTCTGACCGGCGCACAGGTCGTGTCCGACGAACTGGGTCTCAAGCTCGACTCCGTCGACATGTCCGTGCTCGGCACCGCCAAGAAGGTCATCGTCTCCAAGGATGAGACCACCATCGTGGCCGGCGGCGGCTCCAAGGAAGACGTGGCTGCCCGCGTGGCCCAGATTCGTGCCGAAATCGCCAACACCGATTCCGATTACGATCGCGAGAAGCTGCAGGAGCGTCTGGCCAAGCTGGCTGGCGGCGTTGCCGTCATCAAGGTTGGCGCTGCTACCGAAGTCGAGGCCAAGGAACGCAAGCACCGCATCGAAGATGCCGTGCGTAACGCCAAGGCGGCCATCGAAGAAGGCCTGCTGCCGGGCGGCGGTGTCGCTCTGGTTCAGGCTGCTGCCAAGGCCGAGAACGACGTCAAGCTCGAAGGCGACGAGGCAACCGGTGCGGCGATCGTGTTCCGCGCCATCGAAGCTCCGATCAAGCAGATCGCCGAGAACGCTGGCCTGTCTGGCGATGTGGTGATCGACAAGGTCCGTTCCCTGCCTGACGGCCAGGGCCTGAACGCTGCAACCAACGAGTACGAGGACCTGCTGGCTGCCGGTGTCACCGACCCGGTCAAGGTCACCCGTTCCGCTCTGCAGAACGCAGCTTCCATCGCTGGTCTGTTCCTGACCACCGAGGCTGTTGTGGCCAACAAGCCGGAACCGCCGGCAGCCGCTCCGGCCGCTGGCGCTGACATGGGCTACTGATCCAAAGGTTCGGCGAAGCCTAACGGCATAAGCGAAAAGCTATCAGCGGAGCCCGCTTCCCAAGGTGGAGGCGGGCTCCGCTTCTCTTTGTGCCTGCTACTGCTTTGACCGTATCGGAAGCATCTGCCGCTACTGCGCGAACAGACGCGACGCCTGCATTTCGGTTTCCGAATAGAGCGTGGACGCTTGCGAAAGCGCATGTTGAATCGATTCAAGCGACTGCTCCATCTGCTGCTGGGCTGCCCGCCATTGTTCCGCCACCGCATTGAATTGCGTGGCGGCTCCGCCGCGCCAAACGCTTTGCAGATTGTTGAGATTGGCGTACATGCCTTGCACCGATTGACGAATCGCTTGGATGGAGGCGTTCACTGCCGCGCTTGAGGATTGAATCTGTTCGCTGTCCACCTGATACTGTGCCATGATGATCCTTTCGTTGCTGCGTTTTGTATGATGGTTTTCGCCGTTCCTCATGCTTGACGCATCCGAACGGTAATGTGGACTGTATGGCAAGAGTGAACGCGATGAACGAAAAAACCAGGGTTGTGGTCGGAGAATGGCCGAATTCGTGTCCTACCGGCGTGTCGCAACAAGGGCAAAACTTTAAAAATCGTTGGAACGAAGCGCTTTGTGCGCTTCTTGCCATGATATTGTGCTGTACCGCGATGATGTGGATAACTCCCGTCGGCAATGCGGATGAGGGTACCGGCACCGGCATCACGGCTACTGAAAACATCACTGACACCCAGAATCTGCTCGGATCGAATGTCGCTGAAATCACGGACGCCATCAGCAAAACGAAGCAGGAAACCGGGGTTTCCGTGCGTCTGCTGTATCTGGCGAGCTTCAACAGCGACGAAAAACCTGCGAAATGGGCGAGCGCATTGTTGGAATCGCTTGATCCGAAGCCGAATACGGTGTTGTTGGCGGTCGCTTCGAATGACGGCAATCTGGTGGTTGCCGTGTCATCGAATTCCGACGAATGGCTGAAAAAGAAGTCGACCGTCGATGCGCTTTCAGATGCCGCGCAGAAACCTCTGATGGAAAGCACCCCGGATTGGTCGAAGTCCGCGACCGATATGATGGATCAGATCGTAGTGCAGAAGAAGACCTCGACGTCGTCGCAAACGGTGCTGTTGGGTGTTGGCGGCATGATCGCCGTATTGGTGTTGCTGATTGTGATTATGGTGGTGTTCCATATTCTGCGCAAACGTGGCGTCATCAAGCGTAAGGTCCGTAAGCATGCGGGGAGGCATGCCGTGGTTACCATGCGTTCCGAGCCGGTGAAGGCGTGGAGCGTTGATGACGAGCCGTCTGCTGATGCGCCTGATAAGGAACCGACGCCAAAGGAAGATTCAGAATCCGTTCAGGAAACATCCAGTGAAAAGAGTGATGCTTAAGGCATGAGCAAGCCTATTGAAGCATCCATTGTCGTTGTTGATGACGAACCGTCCATCCGCGAACTGCTGGTGGCGTCCCTGCATTTCGCCGGTTTTGAAGTGAATACCGCGGCTTCGGGATCCGAGGCCATCGAGGTTATCGAAAAAATACAGCCTGATTTGATCGTGCTTGACGTGATGCTCCCGGATATCGACGGCTTTACGGTGACTCGTCGCATTCGTCAAGAGGGCATCACCACGCCGGTGCTGTATCTGACGGCTCGTGACGATACGCAAGATAAAGTCATGGGCCTGACCGTGGGTGGCGATGATTACGTGACCAAGCCGTTCAGTCTTGAGGAGGTTGTCGCGAGAATCCGCGCCATCCTGCGCCGTACCCAGGAGCAGGTTGAAGACGATCCGATCATTCGCGTCGCCGATCTGGAAATCAACGAGGATTCGCATGACGTGTCCCGCGCCGGCCAGCCGATCGACTTAAGCCCCACCGAATACAAGCTGCTTCGTTATCTGATGGATAACGAGGGACGTGTGCTTTCGAAAGCGCAGATTCTGGATCACGTGTGGCAGTACGATTGGGGCGGAGACGCTGCGATCGTTGAATCGTATATTTCCTACCTGCGTAAGAAGGTCGACGGCCTTACGGTTGAGGATGAGAACGGCGAGAAGCGCAAAGTGGCTCCACTCATCGAAACGAAGCGTGGCATCGGCTACATGATTCGCGCGCCGAAGAACTAAACGGTTCCTACGATGAGTCAGGATATCCGTCAGCCGTCAGCTGACCCGCAGAACGCGCAGAAGAACGCCGCCCAGCCGTGTCCGCAACGTGTGCCCTTGCGTCGGCGGATCGGCAGGAAGGTGCAGGCCATTCCACTGAGTACCAAGCTGGTCACCTGCATCATTGTGCTGCTCACCATTGGCACCATTGGTATTTCCTTTTCCATTCGTACACTTGTAAGCAATTATCTGCTGCAGAAAACCGACAATCAGTTGGTGAATCAGGCGCAGATGATCTTCAATAGCATGGATTCGCTGGACAGCACTACAAGCGAAGATGGCAGGAGCTTGGTGAACACGTACTATGTTGAGGTACGTGACAGCGAATACAGGCGTACGGGAGCGGGATCGGTGCCCATGCTTCGGGAGGGCGTGGTATCCGAGCCGAGCCTGCCCTCCGACGGCAGTATCGATGGGGTTACGCTAGGAGAGCCGTTCACCACGCAGGCGGTAGTGCATGTCACCACCAGTCGGATGCCAGATCATTCCATCATGCAGGCTGCGCAGTCGCCATGGCGTGTAGTGGCGTTGCCCTGGAGCGAGAAAAGCAAAACCGGTGAAGTCAAAAACAGTGGCGTCGTGTTCATCGGATTGTCTCTCAGCGACCAGATTGACACCGCGAACACGTTGACGCGGTTCTGCGCCATGGTCGGCATCGCAGTGGTGCTGATCGGCGTCATCCTCGGCACCATCGTCGTGCAAAGCACGCTTGCTCCGTTGAAACGTATCGAAAAGACTGCGGCGAAGATCGCGGCAGGGGATTTGAGCCAGCGCGTTCCCGACTTGCCGGAGAACACGGAAGTCGGTTCGCTGTCCATGTCGTTGAACGCCATGCTGACGCGCATTGAGGAAAGCTTCCACGCGCAGGAGGAAACGACTGAGAAGATGAAGCGGTTCGTTTCCGACGCCAGTCATGAATTGCGTACCCCGCTTGCTGCGATTCATGGTTACGCGGAACTCTACAAAATGCAGCGTGACATGCCGGGGGCGTTGGAGCGTGCCGACGAGTCCATCGCGCATATCGAGGCGTCCAGCGCGCGTATGACGGTGTTGGTGGAGGATCTGCTTTCTTTGGCGCGTCTTGACGAAGGTCGTGGCATCGATATCACCCAGCAGGTGAAGCTCACTTCCGTGGTGAAGGACGCTGCCGACGATTTGCATGCGCTTGATCCGAATCGTGGCATCACCTGCGGCCAGGTGGTGCTGCAGCCAGGGCAAGATATGAACAATCCTGCGAGGTTGACGTTCCAACCGGGGCAGATGCCGGATATTACGCTGACGGGCGATGCTTCAAGGTTGCGTCAGGTGGTGACCAATATCGTTGGCAATATCCACCGCTATACGCCGGCCGATTCGTCGGTGGAGGTTTCGATGGGCGTGTTGCCGGCTTCCATCAGCCCGGAGTCGTTGTCTCGCATGCCGTCGAACGAGCAGTCGCTGCGTCACTTGGTCGAAGCCATCGAAGTCGGGCAGTCGATGCAGGTGGGTATGAACTATGCGATCGTTCGCTTCAGCGATCATGGTCCCGGCGTTCCGGCCGAGGCGCGTTCAAAGATTTTCGAACGTTTCTATACGGCTGACCCGTCCCGAGCTCGGCAGAAGGGCGGCACCGGCCTTGGCATGGCGATCGCGCAATCCGTGGTCAAGGCGCATCACGGTTTCATCTGCGCTTCCGGCAGCGAGGGAACCGGCTTGACATTGACGGTGGTGCTTCCGGTGGCTCCGGTGGAGCCGCGTCCGTTGACGCAGGCCAGTGACGAACGCAAGGGTGACAAGTGGGGCCGCAGGCCGAAAAAGCAGTGATGCAAACGCCTGAAAAGGCCTGATTTGACGGTTATTGGCGCAAGAGATGGTATATATCCCACCTCTTGCGCTAAACTGTATCTTTGATTTGTAATCGGTGAGCGGTTTTCTTTCGCTTGCCCGAAGGTATGTGGATTACGTAAGAGTGAGGTGACAATGCCTAGCGGACGCGTTCGTTGGTTCGATGCGAACAAAGGCTATGGTTTTATTCAGAACGAGCAGGGCGCCGATGTGTTCCTGCCTGCAGCTGCCCTGCCGGAGGGCGTGAAGACGTTGCGCAAGGGCGCAAAGGTCGAGTATTCCGTGGTGGAGGGCCGCCGTGGCCCGCAGGCGATGGGCCTTACGCTCGTCGCGTCCGCTCCGTCTCTGGTCAAGGCGACGCGACCGAAGCCGGATGATATGGCCGCCATCGTGGAGGATCTCATCAAGCTTCTGGATTCCGCCGGAAACCAACTGCGCCGACATCATTACCCGTCGCCGGCCGAAAGCAAGAAACTGGCCACGCTGATGCGTGCCGTGGCCGACAACTTCGACGTACAGGAATAATTCATGTCCGATACCACAATGGATCCCAGGGCGATCGCTCAAGCGGCGGCCATTGAAGTCGCCGATGAGGATAGTCAGGTCGGCGACTTCGTCGAAGCCATCGATTTGGGAGACAACGTCACTGATTTTCGTTTCGAAACTCGCGTGCGCGGGTATGAGGGATGGCAGTGGTCGGTGACGTTGTATCACGATGTCGAGTTGGATCATTGGACGGTCAATGAGTCGTCGTTGGTGCCTACCGACAAGGCGTTGCGTCCACCGGAATGGATTCCGTGGAAGGATCGTCTCGAACCGACCGACTTGGCGGTGACCGATTCGATCGGTACCGATCCCGACGATCCCCGTATGGAGGAGGGGTTCCGTAAGACGGAACCTGCCGAACCGGGCGAAAACGTTTCCTCCGATGCGGAGTCTGCCGAAACGACGAATGCCAGCGATAATGCCGAGATGGACGCTGACGGGGCTGCCGGCTCGCAAGGCGAGAGCGCTGCAGCATCGGTGACTTCTGAAGAGGATATCGACGAGGCGGTTGAGGAATTCGACCTGTCCCGCCGACACGTGCTTACGTCTTTGGGACGTTCCCAGACCGCGAAACGTTGGTATGAGGGGCCACGTGGACCGAAGTCGTTGTCCACCAAGACGTCGGATGGCAATCCGTGCTCGACGTGCGGATTCTTCATTCCCCTGAAAGGCGAGCTGAACCTCCTGTTCGGCGTGTGCGCCAACAAGTGGAGTCCTGATGACGGTCGTGTCGTGTCCATCGACCATGGCTGTGGCGAGCATTCCGAGATCGAGCCTCCGGAACCGTCGCATCTGTGGGTGCAGTCGAAGCCGGCCTTTGATGACCTTCATATCGACATCATCGCGCAGGCTCCGCGTGACGAGCGCAGTTCCGTCGAACTGATCGAACGGTTGTCAGTGGACGAAGGCAACAATCCGAACGATGAGGAGGAAGCCTCCGAAGCCGATATCGAAGCTAATACCGTGGATGACGACGCGAATCAGGAAGAAGTGCTCGAACACACGGCCCCGCAGGACGAACCTGAAGTGGAAGCCACCGTTGAGCTAGGCGGTGACGAGGATTCGGAAGCCGAAGAGGCGCCTGAAAACGATTCGGAAGCCGAATAATCCGGTTTTACTGCAGATAGGGGAGAAGCCCGCATTCCCAACTTGGGGGGAGCGGGCTTCTCTCATATCTGTAAACGTTGCAAATGCTTAGTGCACGACGGTGACGGTGCAATCGGCGAAATTGACGATCTGTTTGGAGACGGAACCGAGGAAATGCGCATCCAATCCAGACAGTCCGCGGGAACCGACCACCAAATGGCGTGCGTAACGGGAAGCTGCGATCAGTCCCTTCGCCGCGGAGATATGGAAGGCGTGCGATTCGATCTGGAAATCGTCGGGAATGCCGGCCGTGGGAATCTCCACCGAATCGAGCAGCTCGTCAAGAATGCGTTCCGCACGCTCCTGACCTACGGCTATTGGCGCGATGGCGTTCTCATACCCTTCGATGACACCGAGATCTTTCAGCTGCCAGCAGAACATCACCTGCAGGGGAGCGTGATGCAGTGCAGCCAGATCGATGGCGAACCGCAGGGCGTGTCGCGATGTTTCCGATCCGTCGACGCCAACCACAATCGGACGCTGGCTTCTTGGCAGCGGGGAACCCGGCAGGTCGTATGTCACGGTGTTCTCCGAGGGCGTAAGCGCATTGGCGATGGCATCCTGCACGCTGGATTCCTCGTTGTCGAGAATGCGCACCACGGTGACCGGAACCTCCGCAGCTTCGGCGAGCGAAGCTGAAAGAGATCCGAGGAACCAGCGCGCTACGCGGCCAAGGGAACGGCGTCCTACCACAATCTGCTGCGCGTCCCTGCCTATCTCCAGCAATGCGGATGTTCCTGTGGCCTTGACCGATGTGAGTTCATTGATGGTCATGCCTTGCGAAGCCTCGGAAACCCAGTCACGAAGCTTCTGCGCGATATCATGACGGACTTCGGCCCATTGTTCTTCGTCTTCCGGCTCTGATCCCATATCCCAGGAATGGGACCAGGCGAACACTGCATTGACCTGCTGGCCGGTAAGCGATGCCTCGTTCAGCGCCCAGCGTAATGCGGCGAAGGATTCGTCGGAACCGTCAACGCCGACGACGATATCATGGAGACGAGTGTCTGCGATCGATCCGGAACCGGCCGCATTTAGGGTGGTGTCGCTCATCTTGGTGACCTCCTTGGTCGTTGCTATATGTCAAGCATATACGTTCGGTTGCGTCGAAAGCGCAATTTACGCGCGGATGAAGCAAACGTCACCGCGAATCGGTAGAGTGTTGAAGGACTAACAAGAGTGGAAGGACAAGCATGTTCGAACGGTTTACCGACCGTGCGCGGCGCGTGATCGTGCTGGCGCAGGAAGAAGCTCGTACCCTCCAGCACAACTACATCGGTACCGAGCATCTGCTGCTTGGCCTGATTCGCGAGGGTGACGGCGTCGCAGCCAAGGCGCTGGCCTCAAAGGGTGTGACCTTGGATGACACCCGCAAACAGGTCGAAGAGATGATCGGTAAGGGGAATGCCACGCCGAACGGCCACATTCCCTTCACTCCGCATGCCAGGCAGGTGTTGGAGCTGTCGCTGCGTGAGGCGTTGCAGCTGGGGCACAGCTATATCGGCACCGAGCATATCCTGCTCGGTCTGATTCATGAAGGCGAAGGCGTGGGCACTCAAGTGCTGATCAAGATGGATGTCAATCTTGGTGAACTGCGCAGCGCCACCATCGACTTGATTCGTGGCAATTCCGGTGATGGCAAGGGCGACGGCAAGGGTGATTTGGCCAACGCCGGTGGCGTACAGGATCGCCGCAACCAGACCGGTTCCGCGATTCTTGACCAGTTTGGCCGCAATCTGACCGCCGAAGCTGCCTCCGGCAAGCTTGATCCGGTGATTGGCCGCTCGAGTGAGATCGAGCGTGTGATGGTGGTACTGAGCCGCCGCACCAAGAACAATCCGGTGCTGATCGGCGAGCCGGGTGTCGGCAAAACCGCCGTGGTCGAAGGCTTGGCGCAGAAGATCAACGCCGGTGACGTTCCGGAGACGTTGAAGGGCAAACAGGTCTATTCGTTGGATCTGGGCTCCATGGTGGCTGGTTCACGCTACCGTGGCGATTTCGAGGAACGCCTGAAGAAGGTGCTCAAGGAGATCAAGACCCGCGGTGACATCGTGCTGTTCATCGATGAGATCCACACCATTGTGGGCGCTGGCTCTGCAGACGGTGCTCTTGGCGCTTCCGACATGCTGAAGCCCATGCTGGCCCGTGGCGAGCTGCAGACCATTGGCGCTACCACCACTGACGAGTATCGCAAGTACATCGAGAAGGATGCGGCTCTCGAACGTCGTTTCCAGCCGATCCAGGTGCATGAGCCGAGCATTGCCGAGACCATTGAGATCCTTAAGGGCTTGCGTTCCCGTTACGAGAACCACCACCATGTGACGATCACCGACGGCGCGTTGCAGGCCGCGGCCGAGCTGTCGAGTCGTTACATTCAGGACCGTCACCTGCCCGACAAGGCCATCGATCTGATTGATGAGGCTGGCGCGCGCCTGCGCATCCGTCGACTGACCGCTCCGCCGGAACTCAAGGAACTCGACACGAAGATCGCCAAGCTTGCCGAAGAGAAGGACCAGTCCATCAAGGATCAGGACTTCGAAAAGGCCGCTGAGCTGCGTGATAAGCAGGAGAAGCTGGAATCCGAGCGCAAGCAGAAGGAATCCTCATGGCGTGAAGGCGAATCCGACGTGAAGATGGTCGTGGATGAGGATGTCATCGCCGAAGTGATTTCCCAGACCACCGGCATTCCGGTGTTCAAGCTCACCCAGGCCGAGTCCAAGAAGCTCATGACCATGGAAAGCGAGCTGCACAAGCGCATCATCGGCCAGGATGAGGCCGTGTCCGCATTGAGCCGTTCCATCCGCCGCGCACGTGTTGGCTTGAAGGATCCGAAGCGTCCGTCCGGTTCGTTCATCTTCGCCGGCCCCACCGGTGTTGGCAAGACCGAGCTGGCCAAGACGCTCGCCGAATTCCTGTTCGACGACGAGGACGCGCTGATTCGTGTCGACATGTCCGAATTCTCCGAGAAGTATGCGGCTTCGCGCCTGTTTGGTGCTCCTCCGGGATACGTCGGCTACGAAGAGGGCGGCGAACTCACCGAGAAAGTGCGTCGTAAGCCGTTCTCCGTGGTGCTGTTCGATGAGATCGAAAAGGCCCATCCGGATATCTTCAACACGCTGCTGCAGGTGTTGGATGATGGTCACCTGACCGATGGGCAGGGCCGCAAGGTGGACTTCAAGAACACCATCATTATTCTGACCACCAATCTTGGTACTCGTGACATCGCCAAGGCCGCCAACACCGGCTTCAACTTGGGCGTCAACACTGAGTCGAGCTACCAGCGCATGAAGGATCAGGTCTCCGCGGAGCTGAAGCAGCAGTTCCGTCCGGAATTCCTGAACCGTCTGGACGACATCATCGTGTTCAAGCAGCTCACCGAGCCACAGGTGCGTCAGATCGTCGATCTTGACGTCAAGCAGCTCAATGAACGCTTGTTCGATCGCCACATGTCGCTCGAGCTTACTGACGCTGCCAAGGATCTGCTCGCGCAGAAGGGCTTCGATCCGTTGCTGGGTGCGCGTCCGCTGCGTCGCGTGATTCAACGCGACGTCGAAGACGCCATTTCGGAGAAGATCCTGATGGGCGAACTCGAAGATGGTCAGCGCGTGAAGGTCGATGCGGAAGGCGAAGGCATTCTGGGCGAGTTCACCTTTACCGGTGAAGCGTTCGAAGATCCAAACACGGAGCCTGTTGAAGCCGATACTGCTGAAACTGAAGTTGCACCGGCTGACGCTGAGGCACCTGCCGAATCGACGGAATCCGCAGAATCCGCCGAATAAGCAATCGGTACGCAAATAACGCAATAAACAAGAGGCCTTGAAATCATGTGCAATGATTTCAAGGCCTCTTTGTATGTCTTTCGCATACCGGAAATAATTCAGAATCCAATGAGTTACAACGTCAGCAAATCAAGATCAGTATCGATCGACGTGTTGCGGGTAAACAGCGTACGCCCCTCGCGTACCGAACGAAGCACTTCGCAACGCTCATATACGGCATCAAACACGCTGGAAGCATCAAGCACAATGAAGCTTGCCGGCTTGCCCGCCTCAAGACCATACGAATCTCGCATGCCGAGCGTGGTCGCACCATTGACCGTCAGGAACTTCAACGCATCATCGATCTCCTCAAAACTCATCATCTGCGCCAGATGCAGCACATAATCGAGAATCAGCATCATATTGCCGTTACCGACCGGATACCAAGGATCCTGCATGGAATCTTGACCAAGCGACACGTTCACTCCGGCCTCGGTGAGTTCCTTGACTCGCGTGATGCCGCGACGCTTCGGGAACGTGTCTTGACGCCCCTGCAGATACAGATTTTCCGTAGGCGCGCAGGCGAAATTGATATGTGAGGCCTTCAGCAACTTGGTCAGATGGAAGAAATAGGCATTGTCGGCCGATCCCAAGGAGCAAGTGTGGCTTGCCGTGGTCTTCGAACCAATACCGGCGCGATAGGCGAGTGCGGACAGCAATTCAAGATAACGTGAGTTTGGATCGTCGGTTTCGTCACAATGCACGTCGATGAGTTTGTTGTACTTCGAAGCCAGTTCGACCACGGTGTGCATGGAACGTTCGCCGAACTCACGGCACTGCTCGAAATGCGGAATGCCACCGACGCAATCAGCACCCATTTTCAGACCTTCCTCAACCAAATCCGCTCCGGATTCGCCATGAGGACCTTCATAGGAGTACATGCCCTCCTGCGGGAAGGAGACGATCTGCAGCGTGACAGTATCTTTCAGTTCCTCCTTAAGCTCCAGCAGGGCTTTGAGCGAGGTAAGATTCGGATCGGTCACATCGGCGTGCGAACGAATGAACTGCACGCCATGACGCATTTCCTTGGCGATGCCGATTTTCGCGCGTTCCTTGATCTCGTCGACAGTGAGATCTGCTTTGGTTTCACTCCAACGCTGAATGCCTTCGAACAGGGTGCCTGACTCGTTCACCGCGCCGGGCTTGCGTGCGGTAAAGACGTAATCAAGATGCAGATGGGTGTCGCAGAATGGTGGACAGACCAGCTTTCCGCCCAAATCGATGACTTCCACGCTCGCCATATCTTTGCCTTGTGCTTCGAGTGTTGCTTTGAGATTGGGTGCAATGCTGATGAACTTGCCGTCTTCGACGAGAATATCTTGGATTGCCGCTGTTTCGGCTGCGGTGCTGCCTGGCATGCCGGTGGCGATGTGTGCGTTGGTGAACAGTTGCGTGCTCATAATCGCTCCTTCCAATACGAGTTTTCATGCGAGTTTTCGGGTTCCGGCAGACGTTTTGTCATATGTCCATTGGGTTACGGAAGGGAACCTTTGACGTAATCGTTGATGGTTATTGTCGGCGTATTGCTTTGCGGTCACGTTACTTGATGTGACATGTGTATTACTTCGGATTGGACGGTTTGTATGGCTGTTACGGTGAGGGAAGTGCTCGATGATGCCTTGGTTGCGACGGCGGAACCACAGGTTGAAGTTGCTGGCGATAGCTTGGATAATCCGGTGCGTTGGGTGTTCACCAACGAACGCGAGGACGTCGCCTCATTTCTGGCGGGAGGTGAGCTTCTGGTGGTGGAGGGTCGATCTTTAGTTGCGGACGGTCGTGAAAAACGTGCGGACGAATATGTGAAAAGCCTCGTGAATGCTGATATTGCGGCATTGATGGTCGAATTGGTTGAAGAAGTCACCCAACTGCCGAAAATGTTGGTGAAGGCAGCCAAGCATGAAGGGCTTACGATTATTGGATTGCGCCGTCGCATTCCTTTCGTCGATATCTGCCAGAGCGTCAATACCATGATTGTGCGTGGTCAGATGCGTATGCAGATGCAAGTGGACGTTATGTCAACTTCGTTGCGTTCTGAGCTTGCTCAGGTGTCCAATCCCAAAGCCGTTGCCGATAGCATCGCGAACCTGTTCGGTGAGGATGTGGTCATATTCGACGTGGACGGTCTTGAAGTCGCCCGAGCTGGACAGAACATCAATACCGCTACAGATTGCGGCATTGTGCTTGCATTGGAGGAACAGAAACGGCCTTTGGGTGCTTTGGAGATCAGCCAGCGCAATACGGTGTTCGATGAAGCGATGTGCAGAAGGATCGAACAGATTGCCGCTCCGGTTTTGGCACTGTATCTCGATGGAGGAGCGCGCGTCGGCATGGTGGCGCATCTGATTGCGGGGCCGGAAGATGGCGTGCATGTTTCGTCGATGGAGGCGCGTGAGGGCCATGCCATGCTTGATGCGTTGGGATTCGCCGCTTCGGGCGTGTATATGCCATTTGCCATGAAACTCAAGTCGGTGTCCAACGCCATGCCGGCAATCGTGTCGATGATCGACGATTTCGAATCCAACGGCGGTTGCGAATCGATCTGTTTGTTGGAAGGCGATTTAATGATCGGTTTTCTCGCGGCGCAAGACAGCGGCGGCGATGCGTCGGTATTTTCAGATCGGTGTTTGCATGCGTTGACGCAAGTCGCTGCAAACGAATACGTATATACCGTGCATGGCCGCGCAGCGTTGGACACGATTTCATTGATGGACGCGTTCGGTGCGTTGCGCAGTGTGATCCGAACATGCATTTCGAACGATGCGGAATGCCCGTATGGAACCCTCGAATGTGTGGATTCCTCTTTGCTGGAACGCATGTTGGGAATGGAACGTACCGATGAGGCCGTGCGCATGGTGATCACGCAGACGGTGGGGTATGAGCTTATGCATAACGCCATGCTGATCGACACGTTGTGCGCTTGCTTCGACAATCTCGACAACAAGACCGGCGCATGCGAGCAATTAGGTATCCAACGGCAGACGTTGTACAACCGATTGGACAAAGTGACACAGATCGTGGGTATATCGCCTACCGATAAAATCAGCTGGTCAATGCTGCTTTTAGGCGCGAAAATAGCGAAATCGCAACATAATCACACCGTATCTTCCACTTCGACGCTGTAAGCAAGGGGAACTTGGCAAAACGTCAAAAACAAATGGTTGCGGTTTAACAATCAGTTCACTTTGGCGCAAATACTTCGGGCGATAGTCAGAGTCACAACGTTCGCCGGGTATGAAGAAAATGCGAACGTACAGACAGATTCAGCAGAAGAAAGCAGGTGACATGATGAGTGCCAGTGCAACAATCGCAACCGCCAACAGGGCTTCCGTGTCTGAACAGTCCGAAGAGCAGAAGATGGTCAAGAAAGTGGCCGTCTCGTCTTTCCTCGGCAATTTCATTGAATGGTTCGACTACGCTTCCTATTCCTACTTCGCGGCCACCATCGCTCTGGTGTTTTTCCCGTCCGGCAATCACACGGTCGCCATGCTGCAGACGTTCGGCGTGTTTGCACTGTCATTCGTACTTCGTCCGATCGGTGCACTGTTTTGGGGCAATTGCGGCGATAAGAAAGGACGCAAGGGCGCTCTTGCGATTTCCATCATGTTCATGTCGGGTGCATCGTTCCTGATTGGCTGCCTGCCGTCATATGCTGCGATCGGCATTTTCGCTCCGGCACTGTTGCTGCTGCTTCGTATGGTGCAGGGCTTCTCCGCTTCCGGTGAATATGCCGGCGCCGCAACCTTCCTTGGCGAATACGCGCCGACCAAGAAGCGTGGCATCTACTGCTCGTTGATTCCGGCATCCACCGCCATCGGTCTGCTCGTAGGCTCCACGCTCGCCACCGTGATGACCGCTTCGCTGAGCTCTGATGCACTGACCTCTTGGGGATGGCGTATTCCGTTCCTCATGGCCGGCCCGCTTGGTCTGATCGTGCATTTCATCCGTACCAAGCTCGCTGATTCGCCGGTGTATGCTTCCATGACCGAAGCTTTGGACGACAAGCAGCAGTTCGCTTCCACCACTAAGAGCATCTCCCCACTGCGCGAGCTGTTCCAGAACCATTTCAAGACTCTGGTCATCAGCTTCGGCGCCTGCGTGCTCAACGCGGTCGGCTTCTACACGGTGCTCACCTACCTGCCGACCTATCTGAGCGACACGGTTGGCATGGCTGCCGCACAGTCGTCCACCATCACCACCATCTGCCTGGTACTGTATGTGGCTTTGGTGTTTGGCATGGGTCACATCTCCGACACGTTCGGACGCAAGAAGGTGCTGATTGGTGCATGCGTGGCCTTCATCGTGCTCACTGTTCCGGCCTTCATGGCGCTGAACACCGCACAGTTCTGGCCGGTGCTGATCGTTGAGCTCGCCATGTGCGCCACCTTGACCGCCAACGACGGTACGCTTTCGAGCTACCTGACTGAGACCTTCCCAACATCGGTTCGTTTCACCGGCTTCGCATTCAGCTTCAACCTTGCCAACGCCATCTTCGGTGGAACCGCACCGTTCATCGCAACCTGGCTGATCTACACCACCGGTTCGAGCATCGCTCCGGCCTGGTACATGGTGGCGGTGTCCGCCGTGGCACTGGTCGCCATGATTCTCTCTCACGAAAACACGGATAAGGATCTGAGCCGCATCTGAAAAGAAACGGTTTTACGAGACAATTCCTCGAAACAATAAACGCCGTCCCTGAAACATCGATTGCAACATCGATTCGCGGGGACGGCATCATCGCAATCATTATCAATTGTTGAAACGCAAACCAACAACAGCACATAAAGGAGCAATCATGAGCAGCAGCCGTCGGATGGACCATATGACCTGGCCGGAAATCGAAGCATCGAAATCAAAGCCGGTTATTGTGCCAATCGGCTCCACCGAACAGCATAGCCAGCATCTTCCCCTTGGTGTGGACGCCATGATCGCCAGCCATGTGTCTGAAGACCTCGCCGAACGCATCGACGGCATCGTGGCACCGACCATGAACTACGGGTACAAGTCGAAGCCGCTTTCCGGGGGCGGCCCATTGTTCCCCGGCACCATCGACATGAACGGTGTGACGGTGATCAATCAAATGCATGATGTGCTTGGCGAGCTGATCGCGGACGGTTTCACCAAAATCGTGGTGATGAACGCGCATTTCGAAAACGAGGCGTTCATTATCGAGGCAATCGATCTGATCACCCGCGAAACCGGGGGAGTGGCCACCATCGTCGAAACCAACTGGTGGGATCCGCTGCCGGAGAACGTGGTCGAGCAGGTGTTCGACGGACTCGTGTTCCCCGGGTGGGCGTTGGAACATGCCGCAGTGACGGAAACCTCATTGATGATGCATTATGAGCCGGAACTGGTGCATATGGACCGTGTGATCGACGAAGGCAATGTTATACCGAAGGCTTACGTGCGCTATCCGGTGCGCAAGGGCGACGTTCCGGATTACGGCGGACTGGCCACTCCTGCAGGTTCCAGCGCCGAACGAGGCAAGCTCATCGTCGATGCCTGCATTGATGCGGTGGCCGATATTTGTGCTGTCGAATTCGGCGCATGATAGTTGAATATTCTGTATGGTGATTGCGCATGTGAGAGCACATGCGATCATACGAAGAAGGCTGGTATGTAACGGATTTTGTCACGTACCAGCCTTCTTGATTATGCCTGAGTGAAGTCCAACTGATATTTGACCGCATCTCTGTGGCGCAACCAAATATCAGGATTTGCGACTTACTTGATGGCGTTCAGCCACTGCTCCTTGGTGGCCTTCTCGGATTCAAGCTTGGCCTTCTTCTTCGGATCGGATTCGGCTGCGATCTTTGCGTCAAGCTCGGCGAGCTGCGCGTTGAGCTGCTCCTCGAAGGAGGATTTGCGGGCGTCGGCTTCCGGATCGGACTGCTTCCACGCGGCATCCTCGACAGCCTTGATCTGCTTGTCGACGGCGTCGAGGCGACCCTCGATACGGCGTACTTCGTCGCGTGGTACATAGCCGATCTGATCCCACTCCTCCTGAATGGCGGCGAGAGCCTGACGAGCCTGCTTGGCGCTTTCCTCATCCTTAACGGGAACAAGCGCCTCGGCCTTGACCAGCAGAGCTTCCTTCTTGGCGAGATTTTCCTTCTCAGAGGAGCTGATCTGATCACGATCGGCCTGACGCGCGTTGAAGAATGCGTCTGCGGCGGCGCGGAAACGCTCCCACATGGCGTCATCATCACGACGACCGGCACGACCGGCCTTCTTCCAACGATCCATCAGCTCGGTGAACTTGCGGGAGGTCTCAACCCAAGCAGTGGAATCCTGCAGCGCCTCGGCCTCCGCGATGATGGCTTCCTTAGCCGCCTTGGCGGAATTGCGTTCTTCGTCACGGCTCTGCACCCACTTGCGGCGGGCGAAATTAAACTTGGTGCGGGCCGCGGAGAAGCGGGCCCACAGGGCGTCTGCGTCTTCCTTGTCGATGCGGATGTTGTTGCGCTGGTGTTCCTGCCACTGCTGGAAAAGTGAACGGAACTTGTCGGCGGTGGAACGCCAGTTGGTGTTTTCGTCAAGGGAATCAGCCAATGCTTCGGCCTTCTCCACAATGACGGTGCGCTCCTCAAGAGCCTTGGCGATAGCGGCCTTGCGCGCCTCGATCAACGCAGTTTTCTTGGCTGCGCCTTCCTCCTTCAGCGCCTCGAACTGGGCCTTGAGAGCGGACAGATCGCCCACCACTGCCGGCTGTTCGGTTTCCTCGGACAACGCCTTGATGGTTTCGTCGATTTCGCGAGACTTCACACCATTGGACTTGAGCTTGTTGGCGAACAGGTCCAGCTTGGCCTTCAGATCAAGGTAACGGCGGGCATACAGGGCCAGCGCCTCTTCCTTGGAGACGTCAGGGAACTGGCCGACCTCGCGTTCTTCTTCGCCGTCCTTGACGAACACGGTGCCATCATCGGCGACACGGCCGAACGCTTCGGCGGCCTTTACATCAGCATCGGAGAATCCGGTGGACGCTGCCGCCGGGGCGGTGTGCTGCGGAGCCTTCTTGGCGAAGGCCGCAGGGCTCGGAGCGTGCGGCTTCATTGAAGCAGGGCTCGGAACGGCCGGTTTGCTGGCCTTGACTGCGGGCGTCGTCGCCTGCTCGGTGGTTTCATTAATGTTCTCGGACGCGGTGACATTCTCGTCGGCCATGGCCAGCTCCTTTAAGTAAGCTTCATGTAGTGCAGGGGATGCGAATCATGCGAACGTGCTTCCAAAGCCTGAAAAACGCGATGCATTTTCCGCAACCTCATTTATTATAGGGAATCGTGGCAAAAGGCGCATCTATTTCAGGATTTCCAGAGTGGCTCCCCTCTGAACGTGTTGTGGAGCAGCGTGTTATCGACACGCTCCGTGAAGTTTTCGAGCTCAATGGCTTCATAGGCATTGAAACTCGTGCGGTTGAGCAGGGTTCGAGCTTGCTCAAAAAAGGCGAAACCAGCAAGGAGATTTACTTGCTGAGCCGTCTTCAGGAGGTCGGTCATGAGTCCGACACTCCGATTGAAGATCGTCTTGGTCTGCATTTTGATTTGACTGTTCCGCTGAGCCGTTATGTCGTTGAGCATTCGGGTGATTTGGCGTTCCCGTTTAAGCGTTGGCAGATTCAGAAGGTCTGGCGTGGCGAACGTCCTCAGGAAGGGCGTTTCCGCGAGTTCGTGCAGGCCGATATCGATGTGATCGGCAATGGTGATCTACCGGATCATTATGAGGTTGAGTTGCCGCTGGTCATGGTATCGGCTTTGGAACGTCTGCGCGAGTTCGGTCTGCCGAAGGCCACCGTGCATGCGAACAACCGCAAGCTCTCCGAAGGTTTCTACCGTGGTTTGGGCCTGAACGACATCGAAGGCGTGCTTCGTGAGATCGACAAGCTCGACAAAATCGGTGCCGACGAAGTGGCCAAGTTGCTGGTGGAAGGTTGCGGAGCCAACGAGAATCAGGCTCGTGCGTGCCTTGAGCTCGCGGAGCTTACCGCCGCCGATGGTGCGGAGCTGTCCAGCAAGTTCGACGCGTTGTGCGAGAAGCACGACATCGCCAATGATTCCGAGGCGTATGCGCTCGCACGTCAGGGTCTTGACACGTTGGCGATGATTGTTGACGAGGCCGCTCGTATTCGCCCGGGCTCCGTGATTGCGGATCTGAAGATCGCCCGCGGCTTGGATTATTACACCGGTTCCGTGTATGAGACGTTCCTTGACGGTGCAGCCTCGCTCGGATCTATCTGCTCCGGAGGTCGTTACGACAACCTCGCATCGCAAGGCAGCAAGAAGTACCCGGGTGTGGGCCTGTCCATTGGCCTGTCTCGCTTGGTTTCGTATATGCTGCACACCGCCGGTGCCCACGCGAATCGTGTGTCCCCGGCTTCTGTGCTCGTGGCCGTGTGGAACGAGGAGGACCGTTCCGCGTCCAACCTGATCGCCAACCAGCTGCGTGCCCGTGGCATCGCCGCTGACGTGGCTCCGACCGCGGCCAAGCTCGGCAAGCAGATCAAGTATGCCGACAAGCTCGGCATTCCGTACGTGTGGTTCCCTGCAGACGAGTCCGCGCAAGACGCTTCGGACGAAGTCAAGAACATTATCACAGGCGACCAGCAGCCGGCCGACGCACAGTCTTGGGAGCCGGATACTGTGTATGCCCAGCAAACCGTTACTGTAGAAGCCTGAAATCGCAAGACTTCAATCAAGAGAATAAGGAATAGGGGAAGCATGAGCCAGACGGCTTATAGAACACATCATGCAACCGAAGTGACCGAGGAACTCGTCGGTCAGAAGGTGACGCTCTCCGGTTGGGTTGATCGTCGTCGCGACCACGGCGGCGTGGCCTTCATCGATCTTCGCGACAACACTGGTTTGGTGCAGGTTGTCATTTACGACGAGGACATGGCACGCCCGCTGCGTTCCGAGTTTGTGATTCAGGTTGTAGGCGAGGTCCGCCTGCGTCCGGACGGCAATGAGAACGATCATCTCGCCACCGGCAAGATCGAGGTCGTTGCCGAAAGCATCGAGGTGCTTGCCAAGTCCGATGCGTTGCCGTTCCAGGTGTCCACCGCTTTGGAGAACGAGTCTGAGAACAAGCTGCCGGGTGAGGAAGTTCGTCTCAAGTACCGTTATCTCGATCTGCGTCGTCCGTCCATGCAGCGCAATCTGAAGTTGCGTTCCCAGATGTCGAAGGCCGCACGCCACGCTCTGGAGGAGATGGGCTTCGAAGAGGTCGAGACTCCGACCATGATCAAGTCCACGCCGGAAGGCGCCCGCGATTTCGTGGTGCCGGCCCGTTTGGTGCCGGGTTCCTGGTACGCATTGCCGCAGTCCCCGCAGTTGCTCAAGCAGTTGCTCATGGTCTCTGGCGTGGAACGCTACTACCAGCTGGCACGTTGCTACCGTGATGAGGATTTCCGTGCCGACCGCCAGCCGGAGTTCACCCAGCTTGATATGGAAATGGCATTCGTGGATCAGGAAGATGTGATGGCCATGGCCGAAAAGGTCATCGCCGCCATCTGGAAGTCCGCAGGCTATGAGATCCAGCTGCCGATTCAGCGCATCACTTGGCAGGAAGCCATGGATAAGTATGGCTCCGACAAGCCGGATCTGCGTTTCGGCAATCCACTGATCGAGCTGACTGACTACTTCAAGAACACTCCGTTCCGCGTGTTCCAGGCTCCGTACGTCGGCGCGGTGCTCTTCAAGGGCGGCGCAGCCACGCCTCGCCGCCAGTTCGACGCTTGGCAGGATTGGGCCAAGCAGCGCGGCGCCAAGGGCCTTGCCTACGTGGTGTTCGCTGAGAACGGCGAGCTCAAGGGACCTGTTGCCAAGAACCTGTCTGAAGAGGAACGCGCTGGCCTGAAGGAAGCCGTTGGCGCGGAAGACGGCGATGCTGTGTTCTTCGCCGCAGGCCGTCGCACTTCCGCTCAGGAGCTGCTGGGTGCCGTGCGCGTGGAATTGGCCGATCGTGCCGGTCTGCTCAAGCCCGACGATTTCGCGTTCACCTGGGTTGTGGACTTCCCGCTGTTCAAGGCCGCCGACGATCCGGATGATGACGATGTGGCGGTCGGCCACTCCAAGTGGACTTCCATGCACCACCCATTCACCATGCCGTCCAAGGATTGGATCGACACCTTCGACAAGGATCCGGAACACGCCATGTCCGATTCCTACGACATCGTATGCAACGGTAACGAAATGGGCGGCGGTTCCGTGCGTATCCACCGTGATGACATTCAGGACCGTGTGCTCGATGTGTTGGGTATCACCCCTGAAGAGGCTGCCGACAAGTTCGGCTTCCTGCTTGAAGCCTTCAAGTACGGTGCTCCGCCGCACGCCGGCATTGCTCTCGGTTGGGATCGTACCGCCGCCATCCTGGCTGGCGCCGACTCCATCCGCGACGTCATCGCCTTCCCGAAGGCTGGCGGCGGTCGTGATCCGCTGACCGGCGCCCCGGCTCCGATTTCCGACGAACAGCGTGCGGAAACCGGCGTTGATTATGATCCGGAAGAAGACGAAGACTGATAGCGTTTTCGCTTTGAGATAACAGGCTGTCTTTGCATGAGAGACCGTGCAAGGACAGCCTGTTTTTATTGTTTACGTTGTCTATTTTCTCTTGCTGCCGGTATGGTGGAGCAAAGATGAGTATCTGAAATATTATGAGAAAGAACTGAATCTGTAGTATGAATTTGAAACAATCGTTGGAAAAACATGATTTTCATGGTGTCTGGATGCGGCTTCTTGCGTTGGCGATGACACTGATTATGGCAGTGAGTGCACTCGTCGCATCCCCAGTCAGCGCTAACGCCGCCGAAATCGGAAATCCCTCCGCAGTCAAGGGCAAAACCTACGCGGTTGGTACTGATACCACGTTCGCACCGTTCGAATATCGGGAGAACGGCAAGATGACCGGTATCGACATGGAGCTGATCCGTGCCATCGCCCAAGAAGAAGGATTCAAAGTCACCATCCAATCATTGGGTTTCAATGCGGCATTGCAGGCTTTGAGCTCCAATCAGGTGGATGTGGTGATCTCAGGCATGTCAATCACCGACGAACGCAAGGCGACCTACGATTTCTCCAATCCTTACTTCCAGTCCGGCATTCAGATGGCCATCGCTGAAAACAACGATAGTATTACCAGCTACAAGGATCTTGACGGTAAAACCGTTGTTGCGAAAACCGGTTCGGAAGGCGAATCCTACGCCAAACAGCATGCGAGCGAGTATGGCTATGCCGTGACTTCTGTGGACCAATCATCAACCATGTATGAGATGGTCAAATCCGGTAATGCGGACGCGGTATTCGACGACTATCCGGTGCTTGCCTACGGTGTTTCCCAAAATAACGGTTTGAAGATCGTGACCCCGAAGGTGCCGCACGGCGAATATGGCATGGCCGTGAACAAGGGCAAGAACGCTGACCTTCTGGCCGCCATCGACGATGGTTTGAACAAGCTCATCGCTTCAGGCAAATACGAGACGATCGTCGCGCAATATCTGGGCGAAGCCGGCGCGAAGGAACAAGTCGAGGCGATTTCCGGCAAGGTCACCGATAATGGCCCCGATGGTACGGCTCAGAAAAAAATCGGTTTCTTTGGACTTGTCAAACAATCGATGCCGGCTTTGCTGACCGGTCTGAAGAACACGTTGCTGATCACCTTGCTGTCGTTTGCGGTCGCGCTGGTACTGGGTGTCGCTTTTGGCTTGATGAAGGTGTCCGAAAACAAGATTCTGGAAGGCATAGCCAAGGTTTACATCGCAGTGTTTCGCGGTACGCCGATTCTGGTGTGGGCGTTCTTCTTCTATTTTGGTGTGCCGCAGCTGATCGGGCACAGCGTGAACATTTGGGTTGCGGGCGCGTTGACGTTGTCGCTCAATTCCGGCGCATATCTGGCGGAAATCGTGCGTGGCGCCGTGCAGTCAGTTGACTCTGGTCAGATGGAGGGCGCACGTTCGCTTGGTCTCAACCATCATCAGGCCATGGCGCGCGTGATCATGCCTCAGGCCACTGCGATCGCCATGCCGTCGATCATCAACCAGCTGGTCATTATGATCAAGGATTCCTCGCTGCTGCTGGCCATCGGCTTCGGTGAACTGCTGTATCAGGCGCAGCAATTGTATGCGGCGAACTTCCGCGTCACCGAAACGCTGCTGATCGTCGGTGTGATGTACTTCGTGGCCATCACCATCCTCACATGGCTGGCCAATATCGTTGATAGGAAGGTGAATCGATGAGCGAGAACGGCAATCGCGGCAACAATGATGGCGAAGTGATCATCGACGTCAAGGATCTGCACAAAAACTATGGCTATACGGAAGTCATCAAAGGCGTCGATCTTACGGTACGCAAGGGCGAGGTAATCTGCATCATCGGACCGTCCGGTGCCGGTAAATCCACCATATTGCGTTGCCTGAACGGACTCGAACGGGCCTCCAGCGGCCAGATTGTGGTCAACGGCCATGATTTGGGCGATCCGCACGTGAATATCGACCAGGTGCGTGAGCAGGTTGGCATGGTGTTCCAGCATTTCAACCTGTTCAACAACATGAGCGTGATCGACAACATCACCCTCGCGCCGAAACTGGTGCATAAGGAAACCGACGAGCAGGCGCGTGAACATGCGATGGCATTGCTAAAAACCGTGGAATTGGCCGAAAAGGCCGATGTTATGCCGAAATCGTTGTCAGGCGGTCAAAAGCAGCGTGTGGCCATCGCGCGCTCCTTGGCCATGCGCCCGAAAGTCATGCTGTTCGACGAGGCCACATCGGCGCTCGACCCGGAAATGGTCGGAGATGTGCTCGAAGTCATTCGTGAACTGGCCGAAGAGGGCATGACCATGGTGTTGGTGACCCATGAGATGGGTTTCGCCCGCGAAGTGGCCACCCGTGTGATCTTTACGGATGCTGGCGTGATCGAAGAGGAAGGCACTCCGGATGAGATCTTCAACCATCCGAAGAGCGAGCGTTTGAAGGCATTCCTTTCCAAAGTGCTCTGACGGTTTTGACAGGGTGGCATGCGGATTACGGTGGTAACGTGATGAACGTGCCATCGTAAAAGGTTCGCATACGAATCTGCATGTAAAAGACAGGCGAATGTAGGATGAAATTCATCTTGCGTTCGCCTGTCTTGCTCATTCTCGTTGCTTGGCGTTCCTACGTTGGAATACATGAGTATTGGTGATATGTGGCGCCGCGTTGCGGACGGTTTCAAATCCAAGGTTTCCGAACGAGCGGTGTTCGGTGCGGTGGCCGTATTGTTCGTAATAGCCGTGCTGGCTATCGAATTGCCGCGATTGTGGTAGCTGCCATCATGGTGCGTGAGATATCAGCATTGCGTCCGATAACGCGCTATGATGCATTTTGAGATAACGCTGTCTCATATTCTGAGCATGTCAGGGGTGGTAACAGCCGCGGAAACATGTCTTCCATATACTGCCCATATGACAGATATCAAAGAAACGCAAGAGACGCGCCCAATCATGCCGGGTGCGGAAGACAGCGGCCGACCGCTGGTCGAATTGACCCACGTTGAAAAGCACTACGGTGACTTGCATGTGCTCAAGGACATCAACCTCACCGTCAAGAAGGGCGAGGTGCTGGTCATCGTCGGTCCATCCGGCTCCGGCAAGTCCACGATGTGCCGCACCATCAACCGTTTGGAAACCATTGATTCCGGTGATATTCGCATTGATGGAAAGCCATTGCCCCAGGAAGGCAAGGAGCTCGCCAGCCTGCGTGCCGAGGTCGGTATGGTGTTCCAGTCGTTCAACCTGTTCGCCAACAAGACAATTCTTGAGAATGTGACGCTTGCGCCGATCAAGGTGCGCCACATGGATAAGAAGGCGGCCGAGGATCTCGCCATGGACCTGCTCTCCCGAGTGGGAGTGGCTTCGCAGGCTTCCAAGATGCCATCGCAGCTTTCCGGCGGTCAGCAGCAGCGTGTCGCCATCGCCCGAGCGCTTGCCATGCAGCCGAAGGTCATGTTGTTCGATGAGCCGACGTCCGCGCTTGATCCGGAGATGGTCAATGAAGTGCTTGACGTCATGGTGGAGCTGGCTCATGAAGGTATGACCATGCTGTGCGTGACCCACGAGATGGGCTTCGCGCGCAAGGTGGCCGACAAGGTTGTGTTCATGGCCGACGGCCAGATTCTTGAGCAGAGCACGCCGGAGGACTTCTTTGAAAATCCGAAGACCGATCGTGCCAAGGATTTCCTGTCGAAGATTCTCACCCACTGAAATGACTGACGGGAATAAGACAGAAGAAGGATTTTCGATATGAAACTTTCTATGAGGGCGAAGCGTATGCTGCGCAGGGCTATGGCGGCCTTCTGCGCGTTTGCGTGCGTGTTCGCAGTGTCCGCATGTGGTGCGGACGATGCCGATGGCAAGATTCGCGTCGGCATCAAATTCGACCAGCCTGGTCTGGGCTTCAAGAAGTCCGGCACCTATGTTGGCTTCGATGTGGATGTGGCCAAGTACATCGCCAAGAAGCTTGGCTATTCCGAAGACCAGATCGTGTGGAAGGAGGCGCCGTCGAAGCAGCGTGAGGCCATGCTGCAGAATGGCGATGTCGATTTCATCGTTGCAACGTATTCCATCACTGACGAGCGTAAGAAGGTTGTTTCCTTCGCGGGACCGTACTTCGTTGCGGGTCAGGATCTGCTGGTTCGCAAGGATGAAACCTCCATCAAGGGTCCGGGGGATCTTAACGGCAAGCGTCTGTGCTCCGTGACCGGTTCAACTTCCGCGGTTACCGTCAAGGAGAAGTTCGCCAACGAAGTGCAGCTCATGGAGCAGCCAGGTTACGCGGAATGCGCTACTGCACTGTTCTCGGGCATCGTTGATGCGGTGACCACCGACGATATTATTCTGGCAGGTCTTGCCTCCGCTTCGCGTGGCCGTCTGCGTGTGGTCGGCAAGCCGTTCACCCAGGAGTATTACGGCGTCGGCATCAAGAAGGGCGATACGAAGCTGGCCACCCGGATCGACAACGCCATCGCCGATATGATTCAGGATGGTTCTTGGAAGCGTGCCATCTCCGACAACACGAAGGGCACCGCATACACGCCGAACGCGAAGTACAATCCGCCGGAGCCGACTGAGGGGGAGAAGTAATGGAAGCGTTCATCTCATTGTTCAGCCAGTACAATGTGCCGGCTGCGTTTTTGGTGAACATCGAACTGACCTTGTGGTCGGCGTTGTTCTCCACGATTCTTGGTGTCATTCTCGTAATGATGCGCATCTCTCCGGTCGCGTCTCTGCGCATAGTGTCGGGTGCTTATGTCGAATTGTTCAAGAACCTGCCGTTGACCATCATCATGGTGTTCATGGTGCTGGGCGCCTATGCGCAGTTGAAGCTCAGCTTCTCCGACACGTTCGCCACGAACTTCTTCTGGCTGGCCGTCACCGGCTTGAGCCTGTATACGGCGGCGTTCGTATGTGAATCATTGCGATCCGGCATCAACACGGTGCCTCTCGGTCAGGCTGAAGCCTGTCGCGCATTGGGATTGAACTTTATGCAGTCCGCCACCCAGATCATTCTGCCGCAGGCCTTCCGCGGCTCCGTGGCACCGTTGGGCAACACGCTCATCGCATTGCTGAAGAACTCCACGGTTGCGGCCGCGGCATCCGTCGCCACCGAAACCTCGTCGTTGATGAGCGAAATGATCGAATACCGTTCCGACGTGATTATTCCAATCTTCCTTATCTTCGCGTTCGGTTATGTGATTCTGATCATTCCGATCGGCATGCTGACCACGTATCTGTCCAACAAGCTCGCGGTGAGGAGGTGACGAACCATGGCAAGCAATGAAAGCGCGGTGCTGTTCGACCAGCCCGGTCCTAAGAGCCGTAAAACCATTCGTATCGTCAATTGGATCGTAGGCATCGCCTTCGCGATCGTAGTTGTGTTGATTCTCATGAGGCTTCACAATCCGCCGGATGGCGAGAACCAGCTGAGCTGGGAACTGTGGAAGCCGGCTCTTGATGCCGAAGCGTGGACCGACTTCTATTTGCCGGGATTGTGGGCTACTATTCGCGCCTCCGTGCTGGCAGTGATTGGCGCGGTCCTGTTCGGTTTGCTGTTCGGTATTGGCCGTCTGCTTCCGAACATCGTGATTCGTGCGATTTCCGGCGCCGTCGTTGAGTTCGCCCGCGCGGTCCCTGTGCTGTTGCTCATGATCTTCTTCTGGCGTTGGTTCGCTTTTGCCGGCCTGGCAAGCCCGGCATATTGGGCTGTTGTGCTCGCATTGGTGATCTATAACGGTTCCGTGGTGGCTGAGCTTGTTCGTTCCGGCGTTGGCAACCTGCCGAACGGCCAGCGTGAGGCGTCGCTCGCCTTGGGTCTGACTCGCACGCAGTCGCTGATGGAAGTCGAAGTGCCGCAGGCCATTTACGCCATGCTTCCTGCCGCTGTGACGCAGTTGGTGGTGGTGTTGAAGGATACCGCCCTCGGTTCGATCATCATGTATACCGATCTGTTGCAGGAATCACGCCGACTCGGTTCGATGTACTTCAATATTCTGCAGACGCTAGTTGTTGCCGCCGTCATCTACTTCATCGCATGCTGGCTGTTGAGCCGACTTGCGGAATGGCTGCCGGAACGCATGCAGAAGCACACCGCGGCACCTGCCGAACCGGAACCAGTTGCGCCGATCGCCATTATGGATCCGTCGAATGTGAACCAGATCGCCGTGGCCAAGGAAGTCATGCCGCTTGGCGGTGCCCAACGCCTGTACCATGTGCATCATCGTGGTTCCAACGCGTCGATCCGCCATTGGCGTCAGACCCGCTACGTTCAGGGATTCGACGAGACGCATCCGGAAAGCCAGGTTGAGTTCGACAAGAACGGCAGGCCGATCAAAGATACGGCCAAGCAGGACAAGCTGAAATTTGACAAGCCGAAGTCCGACAAATCAAAGGGTGATAAGCCCAAGCAGTGACGTCATTTGATCTGCGAAAACCGATAGGGCGCTGATTTCTTGCAGAGAGCGAGGAATCAGCGCCCTATTGCATGAAAGAAGTCAGGCAAAACGTAAGAAAAGCAGTATGCGGCGATTGGGTGTGGCGATGCCACGTTTCAATCGCCGCATAGCTTATTATCAGGGGATAAGCAAGGAGGCTTGTCATGCCAGACAAAGACAAGGATGCGAAGATGTCGTCCATTGCGAAGACGTTGAACAAGGTTGAGGACAGACTTGAGAAGGGGAAGAACTGCAGTTCCGTTGCCGAGGGGCTCGCGAACGTCGCCAAAGCGAGCGAATTGCTCAGCTCCGTATGGACGTTGCCTCCCGGTCAGCTGCTACGATTCCACCACGATACGAGGGTCGCTGGAATCGACGGCGATTCCACGCCGGGCTTTGACGGCAACAAAGACGATGCGGAACGGTTCATTGCGATCAGTTCTTCCGAAATCGCACGATATCAGCGGCTGATGTACGCCAATGGCATGAAGGGATCCCGCCGTCGTCTGCTAATTATTCTGCAAGGCATGGATGCATCCGGCAAGGGCGGCATCGTACGTCACGTGTTCAGCCAAGGTGATCCGATGGGAATGCATTATCACGGTTTCGGTGCTCCCACAGGCGAGGAAAAAGACCATGATTATTTGTGGCGCATCAAACGGGAACTGCCGCAGAATGGTTGGATCTCCATTTTCGATAGATCGCAATATGAAGATATCGTCATGCCACGCATTTACAAAACATATCCGGAGGAGGTATGGCAGGCACGATATGACGAAATCAACCGATTTGAATCGCAATTGGTTGCGGACGGATGCTCCATCATCAAAATATTCCTTGTGGTGAGCAAAGAAGAGCAGAAGGAGCATTTCCTCGGCAGGCTGGAAGATCCGACCAAATATTGGAAGTTCGACCCCAGCGACCTTGAAGCGCGTGCCCGTTGGGATGACTACATGGCAGCATGGCAGGACGTGTTCGCACGTACGAGCACTGAGCAGGCGCCCTGGTACCTGGTGCCTGCCGACAATCGTTGGTATTCAAGGGCGGTCGTGTCCGAACTGCTCCGCAACGTATTGAAGAACATGAACATGATCTGGCCGCCCTTGGAAGTCGATGCCGACGAAATGCGACGTCAGTTGGAAACGCTGTAGTCGAAGAACACGACTTCGCCGCTCGACTGTGTGGTATCCAGATCGACGGTTCCGGTGATGGCCCAATCATGGTCGCCATCGGAATCGTCGATGATCTGACGCACTTTCCAGCTGTGTTCGCTGTTCTCCTTGGAATCGTCGAGGATGAACAGCTCGCCACTACGGGCTTTCGCATCCGTGTTGACGTATTCGTGCTCATCGTAGAAGTCATCGAGCGCATCCTCCCATTCGTGCACGCCATAACCCCAGTCTTTGTCAAGCGCGCCAAGCTCATCGGACTTGTCGAGATCCATAAGCTGTACGCGGCGGAACATGGCATTGCGTACGAGCACGGTGAGGCCTCGACGATCTTCCACCACGGCCTGCTTCGCACCGGGCGCGGCCAGGTTCGCGGCGGCTTCGGAAGCGTCGGTGCCGGCTCCCGCGTTCTCCCACTCGTCGACCAGCGAGGAGTCGATGGAACGAACCACAACGCGCAGCCAGGAGATGATGTCCCGTAACTGTTCGTTACGCTTCTCCAAAGGAACGGTACGTGCCAGCGTGCGATATGCGTCAGATAGATAGCGCAGCAGCGTGCCTTCGGAGCGGGCGATGTTGTAGCGCGAGATGTAACCAGTGAAATCGGAGGCCGTTTCGACCATGTCCCGGATCACCGATTTCGGGCTCAACCAGTAATCGTTGGCCCAAGGCACATCATGGCGGTACTCGTCGAACGCCGCTTGAAGCATGTCTTCCAGTGGTTTCGGATAGGTGATTTCCTGCAAGCGGTCCATGCGCTCGTCATAGTCGAGGCCATCTTCCTTCATGCGAATCATCGCCGCATCGCGAGCTTGACGTTCCTGCGCGCGCAACACCTGCTTCGGGTCCTCCAACGTGGCTTCCACCATGGAAATCACGTCAAGCGCGTAACTTTCCGATTCCGGATCAAGCAGTTCCAACGCGGCCAGCAGGAACGGGCTCAACGGTTGGTCAAGTGCGAAATCATCCGGCATGTCGACGGTCATGAAATAGTCCTTGCCACCATCGTCGCGGTCTTCTGCTTCGATCACATTCGTGTCGAACAGCGTTTGGAAGATCTCGTCGGCACGATCATGAAGACGCTTCTTCTGTTCCGGAGTCTGCGCCGAATCGTCGATCAGGCGATCGATGCGGTAGCGTGCGTCGCCGCCCTGCGCCACTTCGTTCAACACCATGGAATGCGTGACCTTCATATGTGGCACCAAAGTTTCAGGGGCCGCGTCGATCAGCTTGTCGAACGTGTTCTCATTCCACGTGACAAAACCTTCCGGCGCCTTCTTGCGCTTGACTTTCTTGAGCTTCTTAGGATCATTGCCTGCCTTGGCGAGAGCCTTGGCGTTCTCGATTTCGAATTCCGGCCCTTCGGCGATGACCAAGCCTTCCGTGTCGAAGCCCATACGGCCCGCACGCCCTGCGATCTGATGGAATTCTCGGGCCCGCAGTTTGCGCATTTTCGTGCCGTCGAACTTGGTCAATGCGGTCAGCACCACGGAATGGATGGGCACGTTGATGCCGACGCCCAACGTATCTGTGCCGCAGATCACCGGCAACAGACCCTGCTGGGCGAGCTGCTCGACCAGACGACGATAGCGGGGGAGCATACCCGCATGGTGAATGCCGACTCCGGTGCGCAACAGACGTTGCAAAATCTTGCCGAATGCGGTGGTGAACTTCGTGCCCTTGATCGCCTCCGCAATGGCGGCACGTTGTTCCTTGCTGGACACGCCCGTGCTTGCCAGGGCGTTCGCCGTCTCCAATGCGGCGTCTTGGGAGAAATGCACCACATAAATCGGTGTTTCGCCTCTGCCGAACGCCAGTTCGACGGTCTTCTCCAACGGGTCGAGCGTGTACTCGTACGTCAACGGCACCGGGCGCGGCGCATTGGCGATGATGTCGACGTCCGTATCCGTCATATCCTCCAGTTTGTCGGCGATCGCATCGACGTTGCCCAATGTGGCGCTCATCAGCAAAAACTGCGTGTTCGGCAATGTCAGCAGCGGAACCTGCCAAGCCCAACCGCGCTCCGCATCGCCATAATAATGGAATTCGTCCATCGCCACACAGCCGACATCGGCATGACGGCCCTCACGCAATGCCTGGTTCGCGAGAATCTCCGCAGTGCAGCAGATGATCGGAGCATCGGCGTTGATGTGCGTGTCTCCGGTGATCATGCCGACGTTCTCACGACCGAACACCTCCACCAGATCAAAGAACTTCTCAGACACCAACGCCTTGATCGGAGCCGTGTAATATGAGCGACGGCCCGTGCACAGCGCCGCGAAATGCATGCCCAACGCCACCAGTGATTTGCCGGAGCCGGTGGGTGTGTTCAAAATGACATGGTCGCCCGCGAGCAGGTCCATGATGGCCTCTTCCTGATGGGGCCACGGCTCAACGCCTTTGATGTCCGCCACCCACTCGAAAAAGCGCTCGTAGATCTCGTCCGTGTCGATGTTGTGCTCGCCATCGCTCCAACTCGGCGCCAACGCGCCCAAAGAACCGTAATTCATATCGTCAGCCATGATTGCCAGTCTACCGTCTGGCATGAACTCGAACGTCGAACGTGTGTTCGAATTATTGCGTATGTTGCGGTACAGTAGAAGTTATGACTGAGGATTTGTTTGGCGCGATGGACGCTCCCGAAGACATGACGCGTCCGCTGGCCGTGCGTATGCGTCCGTCGAGCGTGGACGAAGTGGTGGGTCAGTCGCGGGTGTTAGGGCAGGGCTCTCCTCTGCGCAGGCTCGCCAATCCGGCGTCCAAAGGCTCGCTGACGGCACCGAGCTCCATTATTCTGTTCGGACCTCCAGGGGTCGGCAAAACCACGCTCGCCTATATTGTGGCCAAACAATCCGGTCGAGTCTTCGAAGAGCTTTCCGCAGTCACCTCCGGCGTCAAAGATGTGCGAGATGTACTCAGACGCGCCCATGACCGTCTTGTCGCGGAAGGCAAGGAAACAGTACTGTTCATCGACGAGGTGCACCGGTTCTCCAAATCGCAGCAAGACGCATTGCTGCCAAGCGTGGAAAACCGTGACGTCACCTTCATTGCAGCCACCACGGAAAATCCAAGCTTCTCGGTCATCAAACCGCTGTTGAGCCGATCCGTGGTCGTCAAACTCGAATCGCTGGAACCCGACGACCTGAAAACGCTCATCAACAGGGCCATCGAAAGTGAGCGTGGACTTAAAAGCGAAGTCAAAATCAACGACGAAGCCGTTGACGAAATCGTGCGCATGGCCGGAGGTGACGCACGAAAAACATTGACGATCCTCGAAGCGGCCGCAGGGGCGCTCACCGGAGACCAAGCGCGCAAAAAAGGCGCGAAACGGCCTGTCATCACGTCTGACGTGGTGTCGCAGGTCATGGATGTGGCCACCGTGCGCTATGACAAAGACGGCGACGACCATTACGACGTCATCTCCGCATTCATCAAATCCATGCGTGGATCCGATCCCGACGCCACCATGCACTACCTGGCACGGATGTTGCGCGCGGGCGAGGATCCGCGATTCATCGCACGGCGCATTATGATCGCAGCTTCCGAGGAAGTCGGTATGGCGGCTCCGCAGATACTGCAGGTCACCGTCGCGGCGGCACAAGCCGTGGCCATGATCGGCATGCCCGAGGCGCGCATCATTCTCGCGGAAGCCGCGCTCGCCGTTGCCACCGCTCCGAAGTCGAACGCCAGCTACAACGCCATCAACAGTGCGCTCGCCGATGTGGACGCGGGATTGATCGGTCAAGTGCCATTGCATTTGAGGAATGCGCCGACCGCCCTGATGAAAAGTTGGGGCAATCATGAGGGGTATCGGTACGCGCACGATTGGCCAGGAGCCGTAGCTCCGCAGCAATACATGCCGGACGAGCTGGTAGGGCGGGAATATTACCATCCGAACGATCGCGGTTACGAGCATGAGATCAAACCGAGATTGGAGAAAATTCGCAAAATCCTGCATGAGAAGGATGGTGGTCAAACCGGTGACTCTGATCGAGCCTAGTGTGGTGTCAGTTCTCATTCTTCGTTGCCGTTGGACTAGGGGTCCGCTAAAATTCTTCGTTGGGGTTGATGCTTGCTTGCTATGAGCAAGGCCCATGCGTCAATCGCGGCGTCGCACATGGCCGCAGGAAAAAGTGCGCGGAAAGTGATTATGCAAGAACGGAATACAACGCTCGAAACCACCAGCCATATCAGTCGAAACAGTAGCGAAAACGTCAGAAAAATGCCAGACGAACGCATCCCCGGCAAACTCATCGGAGCGATTGTGGCGGTCGGCTCCCTCGCCTTCATTGGCATTCTCACCGAAACCGTCATGACGGTACTGTTCCCGCAACTTATGCGGGAATTCAACGTCGATACCGCAACTGTGCAATGGATCACCACCATCTATCTGCTGGTGGTGGCCGCAACCATGCCGTTGTCGTCGTACCTCAACCGTCGGTTCAAGCATCGCACGCTGTTCCTTGCCGCGGTGTCGCTTGCGGTGCTCGGTTCGTTGATCATGATCGTCGGCCATGCGTTCCCGGTCATTCTCACCGCCCGCGTGATTCAAGGCATGGGTTCCGGTGTGGCCACGCCGCTGATGATTAACATCATTCTTGAGCAGTCGCCAAAGAGCAAGGTCGGACGATTGATGGGCGTTGGCTCGCTGGTCATTACTGTGGCTCCGGCAATTGGACCGACCGTGGGCGGCGCGGTGTCGAGTATTCTGCCATGGCGTGCGATTTTCGTAATCGTCATTCCGGTTATTCTGCTGATTTCGCTGCCTGTCGGTTTGAAATGCGTCGAACAGCATCGTCCGACGGAAGAAGCGCGTCTCAATCCGTTGCAGTTTGTTTCGATTGTGCTTGCGCTGTGCGGATTGGTGATGTTCCTGAATCAGGCTGGTGTTGCGGTCAGCGCTGCGGTTGCCGGCAGTAGCGCCACGGTGTCGGCGGTGTTCGCCGTGGTGAGTCTGATAGTTGGGTTGGGTTCGCTGTTGTTCTTCGGCTGGTCGTCGAAGCGTTCGTTCTCGCCGCTGATTCGTTTGGGATGGCTACGTGATCCGATGGTGTTGTTGCATTTGGTCGCCTATATGCTGCTGCCGATCGTCGGCATTGGTTTTGGCTATGTGATCACCAATGTGGCGCAGCTTTCGTTGGGCACCAGCGCGTTCCTCGCCGGTGCTTTGGTGTTGCCCGGCGCTTTGATCGGTGCGTTCTTCGCACCGGTTGGCGGTATGCTGTATGACCGTTTCGGACCGGTGCGTCCGATTCTCGTCGCGTTTTTCGCCGCGATTTGCGGGCCGATTCTGTTGCTGGTATTTTCCATGCGACTGACATCCGTCATGCTTGCCGGTTTCTATTTCATTTTCGGGCTTGGCTATTCGCTTGGTTTTTCCAATATCATGACCAATGCGTTACGCAATATCGCGCCTCAGTTTATGCCGGACGGCAATGCGGTGTTCAATACCTGCCTGCAGTTTGGTGGTGCCGCTGGCACGGCGCTCTTCTCCACGATTCTGTCGGTGGCCCAGTCCGGTTCGGGCGAAGAGGGCAGTGATGCGTTCCGTCATGCCACAGCTGTCGGCGGAAGTTGGACGTTCGCCACGATGATTGTCATTGTCTCCGTAGCTATCTGCTGCCTGATTGCGGCGTTCCGAATCGGCGCAAAACGGAAATAACCGGCTATAGAAAAAGCCTGTAGCGTAATGTGAGGAAAGCGCTTCGTCAGGAAATGTCGGCTTGCTATGCTGTCTCTACCATTTATCGAGAGGACAGCAATGAACAACCAACGTCCGCATGGCAGCATTACCACCGGCCTGCTCAAGCCAATCACGGCAGCGCTTTCCATCGTCGCGCTGCTTGCGGGCTGTGGATCCGTGGAAACGAAAGATACCGTAACCAAAGTCGCCAGTGCCGATAAGGTGGTCAGCGTCAACGTTACGGAACCGTCGAACGGTCTGCTGCCAAGCGACACCAGCGACATGTCCGGCTGGAAGATCGTCAGCCAACTGTACGACGGTCTGGTCACATTCGACACGGAAGGCAATGAAACACTGGTCGAAGCCGAATCGATTACGCCGAATGATGACGCTTCCGAATACACCATCGTGCTCAAGCCGAATTTGACCTTCTCCAATGGTGAGAAGATCACCGCCGACACGTATGCGAAAAGCTGGTCGTTCGCGGCCAACGCGGCCAACGGGCAGGTGGGAGCTTCCATTTTCGAAGACATTCAGGGCTACGATGATTTGCAGGATGCTGAAGGCCTCAAAACCGCGCAGCTATCCGGCCTTACCGTGGTCGACGACACCACGCTGAAGGTCAGGCTCAAAGCGTCGAATTCGGCGTTCCTGTACAAAATCGGAGACATCGCCTTCTTGCCAATGCCGTCCGAAGTCATCAAAAACCCCAAGGAATACGGGCAAAAACCGATCGGCAACGGCCCGTACGAGCTGAAGGCGTACAAGAGCGGCGAAGAAATCATTCTTGAAAAAGACGACTCCTACAAGGGACCGCGCAAAGTCAAGAACGCAGGCATCGATTTCAAGGTGTATCAAAGCCTTGACGCGGCCTATTCAGATCTGCTGGCAGGCAATCTTGACGTGCTTGATTCCATTCCTACCTCCGCGCTGAAAACCTATCAGAACGAAAAGAACATCACAGCCGTCAGCAAGCCCGGTCCGTCTTTTTCGGCATTTACGATTTCGCAGAATCTCAAGCATTTCCAAGGTGAGGAAGGCAGGTATCGCCGTCAGGCCATCGCGCATGCCATCGATCGTGAGAACATCGCCGACGCGATTTTCAGCGGTACCGTGACGCCCGCCACCGATTTCCTCGCTCCCGTGATCAAGGGATACGATACCGATCTCGACGCTGATGACGTGCTTACGTACGATGAGGCGAAAGCCAAGGAATTGTGGGCGAAGGCGGATGCGATTTCGCCATGGAGCGGAACGTTCCGCATCGCATACAGCGCCGATGGCACCGACAAGGAATGGGTGGAGGCTGCGGCCAATTCCATTCGCAACGCTCTTGGTATCGATGCTGAGAGTTACCCATTCGCCACGTCCAAAGAGCTGAGGAGCGCCATTCAGGAGCGTACCATCGATTCGGCGTTCAAGTCGGGCATGCAATCTGATTACCCGCATCCGGAAGGCTATCTGGTGCAGGCATACGATTCCTCTGCGGCGGACGGCAAGGGCTTGAACAACGGTGATTACAAGAGCGATGAATTCGATGCGCTGATTGATCAGGCTGCGGCCGAAACCGATCTGGACAAGGCCGTGAGCCTGTATCAGCAGAGCGAACGTGTGTTGCTGAAGGATATGCCGGTGATTCCTTTGTGGTATACCAACGTGACCGCGGCATCGGCCAAAGGCGTGGAAGTGAACTACAACTATATGGGCGTTCCCGAATACAACACCATCGTCAAATAGGTTCGTTAAGCAGTCCCTCAAAGACGCATATCGAGGTGCACGAAGACTCCACTGTGAGCGCAATTTCATCACCCGTCGCTTCGAAGCGGTAGGCTGTGAAACTATAGAGAACATAGGAAAAGGAGACAAGGTGAGCAACCTCAGTGCACCCCTGCCCGTCATGGCCGGCGAAGATATGCCGGCCGGGCCCGCCGATCCGATTTTCAACCGTCTGCTGAAGGACCGCATCATCTGGATGGGTGAGGAAGTCAAAGATGAGATGGCCAACCGCATTTGCGCGCAGATGCTGATGCTGGCCGCCGAAGATCCTAAGAAGGATATTTGGCTGTACATCAATTCCCCGGGTGGTTCCATCACCGCAGGCATGGCCATTTACGACACCATGCAGCTCATCGAGCCTGATGTGGCGACCGTTGGCCTGGGTATGTGCGCATCCATGGGCCAGTTCCTGCTGAGCTCCGGCACCAAGGGCAAGAGGTTCCTGACCTCTCACGCCCGCGTGCTCATGCACCAGCCTTCTGGCGGCATCGGCGGTACTGCAACCGACGTGCGTATCAACGCCGAGCTGATCATGGATATGAAGAAGACCATGAGCGAGCTGACGGCTGAGCAGACCGGCCACACGGTTGAGGAAATCTACCGCGACAACGAGTACGACCACTGGTTCACCGCGCAGGAAGCGCTGGAATACGGCTTTGTGGACAAGCTCGTTTCCACGCATGACACGATGAACGCCACCAAGGGAGAGTGAACATGGCAAGCGAAGAATCCCAGTTCGTAGCCCGCGCGGAACGACTTGCAGGTCCGGCCGGAGTGGTCGGATTCCAAGCCGCCGCCGCTCGCGAAGCCGCTTTCGCGCCACAGAACCGCTACGTTTTGCCGCAGTTCGAAGAGAAGACCCCATACGGTTTCAAGAGGCAGGATCCGTACACCCGCCTGTTCGAGGATCGCATCATCTTCATGGGCGTGCAGGTCGACGACACGTCCGCCGACGATATCATGGCCCAGCTGCTGGTGCTCGAAAGCCAGGATCCGAACCGTGACGTGATGATGTACATCAATTCCCCGGGCGGTTCCATGACGGCCATGACCGCCATCTACGACACCATGCAGTACATCAAGCCGGACGTGCAGACCGTGTGCCTCGGCCAAGCCGCTTCCGCGGCCGCCATCCTGCTGGCCGCCGGTGCCAAGGGCAAGCGTCTGATGCTGCCGAACGCCCGCGTGCTCATTCACCAGCCGGCCATCGATCAGGGCTTCGGCAAGGCCACGGAAATCGAAATTCAGGCCAAGGAAATGCTTCGTATGCGCGAATGGCTGGAAAACACGCTGGCCAAGCATACCGGTCGTGATGTGGAGAAGATCCGCAAGGACATCGAAGTCGACACCTTCCTGACCGCACCTGAGGCCAAGGAATACGGCATCGTCGACGAAGTGCTGGAACACCGTAACTGAACGGCGCATATGCGAGGTTCCATCTGAAGTCGCATCTTCACAAATCAATACCCCTGCCGGGCGTCGGCAGGGGTATTGTGTTTTTCAATGACGATTGCATGGCATCGGTTGCTCAATGGCAGGTACGCAAAACAAAGGGGTGCGAATGGGACGAGTGGTCAGCTACAACGACGAAGTGTCACGGTGCACGTTCTGCGGTAAAACGGAAAATCAGGTACGCAAGCTCGTTACCGGATCGGGTGCGGCCATTTGCGACGAATGCATCGAGCTATGCGTCGACATCATTTCCGAGGAGCGTGTCAAGGACGCCCAGCTGAACACGTTGCAGTTGCCGAAACCGGCCCAGATCAGCGCCTATCTCGACAACTACGTGGTTGGTCAGGATTCAGCCAAACGCACGCTTTCCGTGGCCGTATACAACCATTACAAGCGCGTCAACATGGAAATGCGCGAATCCGCGGAATTAAGAGATCGGGCAACCCGCAAAAACGACGATCCGTTGGCCGGCGTGCAGGTGGCCAAATCGAATATTCTGCTGCTGGGGCCTACCGGCGTAGGCAAGACATATCTTGCGCAGACACTGGCGAAAGTCATGAACGTGCCGTTCGTGATCGCCGACGCCACTACGCTCACCGAAGCCGGTTATGTGGGCGACGACGTGGAAACTGTGCTGCAGCGCCTTATCCAGGCCGCTGACGGCGATGTGGCGCGAGCGCAGCAGGGCATCATCTATATTGACGAAATCGACAAGATAGCGCGCAAAAGCGGCGAAAACACGTCTATTACACGCGATGTGTCAGGTGAAGGCGTGCAGCAGGCCCTGCTGAAGATTTTGGAAGGCACTGTAGCTTCCGTGCCTGTGGAAGGTTCACGCAAACATCGAGAAATGGAAACGGTGCAGATCGACACCCGCGACATTCTGTTCATTTGCGGTGGTGCTTTCGTTGGACTTGCCGATATTGTGGCACAGCGCCTGGGTGCTCGCGAAAGCGGATTTGGTGCGGCCTGGCATGATCACGAGGTGCCGAAGCGTGAGTTGCTTGCCCAGGCATCGGCCGACGATCTTGCCGATTTCGGCTTATTGCCTGAATTCATCGGCAGATTGCCGGTGGTGAGCGTGCTGGAGGAGTTGACGGAAAACAATTTGGCGCGCATTCTGGTCGAACCGGAAAACGCTTTGGTCAAGCAGTATCAGAAGCTGTTTGCGATTGATGGGGTGACGTTGACGTTTACTGAAGGCGCAGTGAGGCAGATTGCGGCCACGTCGATTCGCAGGGGCACGGGTGCCCGAGGCCTTCGATCGATTATTGAGAAGACCTTGGAAGATACGATGTTCCAGTTGCCAAGTATGACCGGCGTGTCGGAAGTGGTGGTGGATGAGGCTTCCGTCAATGGCTCCGGCGCTCCGAAATTGCTGAAGGTTTCGACGGAGGAGATTCCCCGCAGACGCGCCGCGTGAGAATTCGGATTTTGTGGGGCTGAAGCAAACGTGAATCTCTCTATGAAATCCATGAAAATAAGCGCGACACGCCGAGATTTTGTTTCGTGGTCATTTGGGTGTATCTTATTCGAGTTGCCGAAAACAAGCAACGTTGCGCGAGTAGCCCAGCGGATTAGAGCAGCTGACTACGGATCAGCAGGTCGCAGGTTCGAATCCTGTCTCGCGCACTGGCCACCGGTCATCAGGTGGCATAAAGAAATGAGATGACGTTGCGCGAGTAGCCCAGCGGATTAGAGCAGCTGACTACGGATCAGCAGGTCGCAGGTTCGAATCCTGTCTCGCGCACATGAACCTCCCTCGCGAAATGCGGGGGAGGCTTTCTTTTTTGAGAGTAACGGCGGCACTGCCGTGAATAGTGTTCGAATCCATGCGATTGACGCAAACCCACCGGTACGTCTATGCAAAGCAGCTGTTGCAGAGATACGTTCGGTTTCTCTCCGGGCGAACGGCGCGGTACAAGAAAAGCCGCCATGCCGAATAAAACCGTGAATCCCAGTGAAAAAGACGGTTTGGAAACATAAACGCCGACACCTCTCGGTACACTGGAACCGCTATTGAAGCGTCTGCGCATGCCAATACCGCAGACGCTTTTCTTAAGTGAATGGCGGTCCGCGGATACTCGCGGCAACAGACAGGAGAGCAATGACCGAACGTAAGCAGGGACTCTGGGCGAAAATACGATATATCGCCGCTTCCGATCGCATATCGGGTTTGATCATGCTCGGTTTCGCACTCGCCGGTCTGCTGCTTGCGAACCTGCCGTTCACGTCACATGCGTTCGAAGAACTGGAGAACTTCCACGTCGCCATTCCTTACACCAATATCGACATGGGATTGGGCCACTGGGTGCAAGACGGCCTTCTGACGGTGTTCTTCCTGACCGTTGGACTGGAATTGAAGCAGGAACTTACTACCGGCTCGCTGTCGAATCCCAAGGCGGCTGCGGTGCCGATGCTGTGCGCGGTCGGTGGCATGATGGCTCCGCCGGTGCTATTCCTGTTGACGCTGTTCCTGTTCTCCGGTTTCGGTTCCGATCCGCTGGTCATTGCTTCCGGAACGAATTTCACATTTGGTGAGATGTCCCACGGTTGGGCGGTTCCTACAGCCACGGATATCGCGTTCTCGCTGGCCGTGCTTGCCTTGTTCGCCAAGGCGTTGCCAGGCTCCATTCGTGCGTTCCTGATGACATTGGCCACGGTGGACGATCTGCTTGCCATCATTCTGATCGCGGTGTTCTTCTCCTCGGTGAACGCATGGTACTGGTTCGTCGGCATCGCCGTATGCGCGGTCGTATGGTATTTCCTCGTGCGCATGCGCAAAGTGCCGTGGTTCGCCGTGGCCATCGTCGGTATTCTGGCTTGGGTGATGATGTTTGAAGCTGGTGTGCATCCCACCTTGGCTGGTGTGCTGGTAGGTCTGCTTACTCCCGCGCATGAACGCTACGGCGAAAAGACTCCACGCGCCGAACGTTATGCGGACAAGCTACAACCGTTTTCCGCGTTGCTGGCCTTGCCGATTTTCGCATTGTTCGCCACTGGTGTGCATTTTGAATCGTTGACTTTGGCGCTGTTCGTTTCGCCGGTCGTTGTTGCCGTCATGGTGGCGTTGGTGGTCGGCAAGCCTTTGGGCATCATGATCACGGCCTGGCTTTCCACGCATGTGGCTGGATTGAAGATGGCCAAGGGGTTGCGTGTGCGCGACATGTTCCCCGCAGCCTGCGCTTGCGGCATTGGCTTCACCGTGTCGTTCCTGATCTCCTCGCTCGCATATAAGGATGCCGAATTGTCTGCGGAGGCACGCTTCGGCGTGCTTGTCGGCTCCATGGTCGCGGCGGTGATCTCCGGCATTCTGCTGAGCCGTCAATCCAAGAAGTTCGAACTGGCCGCTGCCGCATCGTTGAAACATAAGCATCACACTGCCGACGAGGACGCTGCCGGGGAAGTGGAATCCGTGCTTGAAGACGGCACCGTTGTGATCAGCCAGATGATCAGCGCACATCCAAAGACCAAATAACGACGTTCCGGCGTATGGCATTCCGCGCCATATGTCAGACACAACAAAAAGCCGACGCTCATCACATATCGTGAGCGTCGGCTTTATGTATCAAACGGTGGTCCGCTGGGAACGGCCGTACTAGCGCTTGACCGCTACGAGCAGACCCGTACCGGTCGGAGTGAGCGCGGTGATGAAACGTTCATCGGACTCCACGGTTTCCAACAGGGTACGCATGGCAATGGATTTGGTGTCACGATTGGCGGGATTCAATACGCCGCCTGCGGAAGTTGCCGCATCGAAAGCGAGCACATCCGTGAATACGATCACACCATGCTTCTTCAGCAGGCGGGGAGCCTGTTCAAAAGAGGCAGCATAATTTTCGGCATCGCCGGCAACAACGATCAAATCGTATGTTTCGGCGTTCAAACGCGGCAGAAACACGTTGACAGGAGCATTTACCGCACGAAGCGTGGTCTGCGTCTCGTCGGAAAGACGATTGAACAGCGTACGAATCAGCGCAATGCCTTGTGAAGAGGAGTCAACCGCGGTAAGCTGTCCCCTGTTATCCAAACCATTGACGAGCTGCAACGTTTCCACTACGGAACCGGTGCCGACGGCAATCACCGACGACGCATTCACCATATGCACCAGCATGCGCAACAACTCCGCCTGTGCTGCGGAACCTTGCGGAATGCCCGCTTCTTCGGCGTGGGTACGAATGGCGTTCAGGCTGGTCGACTGGCGTGAGAACGCATGATCCTCAACGTATTCCCAAGATTTGGCGAGATTGGTATACGACGTTCTATCCATGGGTTCAGCGTTCCTTGACTTGGGCGATCAGTTGCCAGATTTCCTCGCCGACATCGATGCCGCGCGGGCATTCGCGGGTGCAGGCGCGAACCGACTGACATGCTGCGATACCGTCCGCGGAATCAATGGCATCCATACGAGCATTCGCCTGTCCGTCTCGCGAATCGTTGATGAAGCGAGACGCGGCAATCAACGCCGCTGGACCGATGAACGCCTCGCCTCCGGCGTACACTGGGCAGCTTCCTTCGCAAGTGCCGCAGGCGATGCAATTGGTGAGCAGCTCATATTTGGCGAGCTGCTGAGGATTCTGCAGATATTCGAAAGCATTGATCTTGCCGTCTTTGGTGGTGGCTAATTCGTTATTGGCCTGCAAATACGGCTTAAGCTTCCTGATCTGATTGAGCATCTGATCGATATCGGCAACCAGATCACGTTGCACGGGGAAACCCGGCAGGGGGGCGAGCTCGATCACGCCAAGATCGCCTGAAGAAACGGAAGCGGCGTCATCTGCAAGCGACGTATCTGCATCTCCGGTATGGCGGAATCCTTCATCGTCCACTAATACGGCATTCGGCTGCTTGGCCCAATCCCTGACGGAAGCGGTGCACAGCAACGTCGGTGTGCCATTGATGGACACCGCGTCGGAACCGCACATGCCATGGCCGCAGGAATAGCGGAACGCCAAAGTCGGATCGACGGTTCGCTTGATCTTCAACAGGCAATCAAGCACTGTGTCTTCCGGACGTACGTTCAACGTGTAATCCTGCACCCACTGCTTGCCGCGGGGACGGCGACGTGCCGACGCGCCGGAATCTCCGAACGGAGAGCTTTTCCTGGCGAACGGGGAGCCCCCGCGTTCGCGGTCGCGGGCACGTTCGGGGCGCGGGGTGAACCTATTGACCCGCAACGTCACCGTGTTCATGCCGTTTTCCATACCGCTCATCTACTCGCCTTTCCAATAAAAACCGACAACAAGTTTGCCATACACCGTGCCCAGAGGGCTCAGTACTCACGGGCCTTTGGCGGCATGTTCACAATATGCACCGGCTGCCAGGAGATCTGACCGGAATCATCCACCATGGAATGAGCGAGGAAGTGTTCGTCATCGCGTTTGGGGAAGTCAAGCCGCTTCAGCGAGCCACGGGATTCATGACGTGCGTCGGAAGCCGCAAGTACGGCCGAACCAAGCTCAAGCAGATGACGCACCTCCCAAATGGCGGTGATCTCCTGATTGAACGTGGAGGAATCGGAATGCGCATGCAAGGCCTGAGCGCGTACCTCCAGCTCGTCGTGCAATACGGCCTGCGCCTGCTCGATGCTGTTCGCATCGCAACGCACGGCGACGGCCCGCTCCATGACGGATCCCAAATCGGCCATAAGCTGGTATGGATTATCAGAAGCGTGCTCGTCGTCTTCGGGAAGCTGCGTCAGAAGTTCCTTCAATTCAGAGGAACGTGCATCGGCGGCCTGCTGTACATCGTCTGTTCCATCTTCGGCATCTTCGATGGCTTCGGCCATCGAAGCATTCACCGGAGCGGCGGCGATACGTTCCGCAAGAGCCTTGCCGGAACGAGTGCCGAACAGGCAGGCGTCCAGCAGGGAGTTGCCGCCAAGACGGTTCGCGCCGTGCACGGATACACACGAGCATTCGCCGGCCGCGAACAGGCCGTCAACAATGGCGCGTTCGCCGTCAACCCAACGATATACTTCGCCGTTGGTGGTGATCGGAATGCCGCCCATGGTGTAGTGTGCGGTCGGTTTGACTGGCACATAATCCTTGGTCGGGTCAAGGTCGGCGTACTTTTCGATGGTTTCCACCACCTGAGGCAGCACTTCATGCATATGGTCGGCATCAATGCCGGTCATATCGAGCCACACGCAATCCTTTGGGCCATCTGGATCCTTCGGATCCGCCACGCCACGTCCGGCGTCGATTTCAGCGGTGATGGAACGGCTGACTACGTCTCGCGCGGCCAGATCGGCATGGCCCGGAGCATACTTTTCCATGAAGGCCTCGCCATCGGCATTACGGAGCACGCCTCCCTCCGCGCGGGCCGCTTCCGACAGCAGAATGCCGGTATGTGCCAAACCGGTCGGGTGAAATTGCACGAATTCGCTGTCTTCCAGCTGCAATCCAGAGTGCAGGGCAAGCGCCATGCCGTCGCCGGTCAGATCCCACGAATTGGATGTGGTGTGGAACAGACGTCCTGCGCCTCCGGTGGCCAGAAGCACGTTGCGCGCATGAATGGCGTGCACTTGCCCCTTATGCGTGTCGAACGCCACCACGCCCTCGGCCTTGGCGCCATCCTCGGAGACCACCAGATCGGTCACATACCATTCCTCTGCGAATTCGACGCCTTCCGCCACGCACTGCTGCCACAGCGAGAAGAGGATCTGATGGCCGATGCGGTCTGCGGCGTATGCGGCTCGGCGAACTGGTTCCTTGCCGAAATCCTTGGTGTGCCCGCCGAAACGACGCTGGGCGATGTGCCCGTCTTCGGTGCGGGAGAACGCCACGCCGGCATGTTCCAGTTCGATGACCGTTGCCGGAGCCTCTTGCGCGAACAGTTCGGCCGCATCCTGATCGACCAGCCAATCGCCGCCTTTGACGGTGTCGTAGTAATGCCAATGCCAATCGTCGTGTTCGACATTGCCGAGGCTGGCCGCGATGCCGCCCTCTGCGGAACCGGTGTGCGAGCGCAACGGCTGGAGCTTGGAAATCACCAGAATATTCGGTTCGATGCCGGCTTCCCTCAGCTCTTGCATCTTTTCGCTTCGTAACATTCCTAACGCTGCGGAAAGACCTGCCGCTCCTGCGCCGACGATTACTGCATCATACATATCTTCAACATGCTTCGGACTCATACCAACGATTTTCGCACAGGGTGTGACCTCGCCGCGGTTCGTTGAATGACGGGCATGTTGTCGTATGCGTGTTTCGCATGCTCCTGTGTGTTTGTTTGTCGATGGCTGTGACGATTGGTGGTGTCAGTTGCGCTGTTGCGTGGTGTTTGCGTTGACGATGGTGATATTGCCGTGTTGCGTGCTGATGAGCCCGTTGAGTTCCAGTACGCCGAGTTCCAGGACGATTCGTGGGATCGGATATTCTCCGGGATTGGTCTCTGCCAGCATGGCGAGTAGTCCGTCAGTGGAGACATGGCCATATTTCGCGTCGCATTTTCGTATGGCTTTCAGTATGGTTCTGGTGGTGTCGTCTGATTCCGGCAGGACGTCGTCGGTTGGCTGTTCCGTCTGTTCGTCGTCTATGACGACTGGTTGAGGGCGGTGCGAGGCATGGCAGAATTCATCGATGTCGGTCAGCGAGCAGATGATGGTTGCTCGTCCTTCTTGAATGAGCCGGTTGCATCCCGTGTTGTGTGGCATGGTCACGTCTCCTGGCACCGCGAATACGCGGCGGTTGAGTTCGTCGGCCCATCCCGCGGTGTTGAGCGCGCCTGAACGTGCGCGCGCCTGGGCGACGATGAGGCTGGACGACAAGGCCGCTATCAGACGGTTTCTAATGAGGAACCGTCTGGCTTCCGGAGCGGTTCCTGGGCACAATTCCGAGATCAGTGCGCCGGAGTGGTTGATGATGGTTTCAAAAAGGCGTTCGTTGCTTTTCGGCCCGATATGGTTGAGGCCTCCGGCGAATACCGCGACGGTGCGGCCGGCGAGGGGCGCCCCGATTTCGTCCATGGCTTGGATGGCGCCCCAGTGGGCTGCCGCATCGGTGCCCAAGGCGCCCCCGGATACTATGAGGTGCCCTGCACGGGCTGCCTGTTTGGCGAGCTCGTGTGCACTTTGCCTTCCGTATTCGCTCACTCCGCGTGACCCGACGACGCCGATCGGTTCCGGACATGACACCAATGCTTGCGGGCTGCCTTGCCCCCAAAGGCATAATGGGGCGGCCCAATCCGTATGCATGGTGAGGTCGGCGAGCTGCGAAGGCCAGCAGGGATGGTGTGGTGCGACGATCCACTGTGTACCCCCTGTTGTGAACCAATCCTTGAGCTCGTCGGAATCGGTGCTGGGCAGTGTGGTCAAACGATGCTGCCAGGAAACCATCGCGCCATGGAATGAGGCCATGCCTCGGGAGTTGATGCTGCGCCCCCAACGCGTGATGCCGTTGATGAACGCCGCATCCAGGGTTTTGCAAGCGGCCGTGGCCACGTTTTCATGATTGCCTGGACCGCTGTCGGCGAGTAGTTGCAAGGTGTGCGTGGCTGATCCGATGCCTTTGATCAGCGCGTACATCATCGCGTCGGCGCTGTCCAGACAGTAGGTGAGCACCGCACGTGCCAGGGTCTCGTCGTCGATAGCGGCTGCGTTGCCGTTCGCATTCGTATTTTCGTTCATGTCAGCTTCGTCCTCATGGAGATTCCCTGCATCATCTCTTCCGGTCCCGGAGAGGTTTTGCCTGATAGGTCGGCCAGAGTCCATGCGAGCCGCATGGCACGGTCTGCACCTCTGAGACTGAGCCGTTCACTGGCCAACGCATGGTTCACCAGTTCGATGGCTTTCGTGGACGTGTTGGCGCGAAGCCATGTTCCGGTGGCCTGCGCATTGCAGACCCACCCGAATTCATGAAAACGCTCCTGCGCGGTTTGCCTTGCCACGATGACCCGCAGGCGAATGGCGTGGCTGGATTCGCCGGAAGGAGCCATCCCTGGATTGATTCGTTCCACGGGAGGCACTTCGATTTGAATGTCGATGCGGTCGAGGATCGGCCCGGACAGTCGGCTGAAGTATTTGATACGGTCTTTTTCCTTGCATGTGCAGCGTTCGCCGTTGCCGTAGGCGTAACCGCAGGGGCAGGGATTGGCCGCCATGATCAGTTGGAATCTCGCTGGATAGTAGGTGGTGCCTTTCGCACGCGATATTGCCACGTACCCGGATTCCAAGGGTTCGCGCAATGTTTGCAGGGTGCGTGCCGAGAATTCGGGCGCCTCGTCCATGAACAGAATGCCCCGGTGCGCCCGTGTGATCGCGCCTGGCTGCGCCAACCCTGCGCCACCGCCGACCAGGGACGCGGTGGATGCGGTATGGTGCGGCGCTTCGAATGGTGGAATGTCGCTGATGCCATAGCTGGGCAATGTGCCGCATAGGGAGCGGATTGATGCGACTTCCAGCTGTTCCGATTCGCTTAACGGGCTCATAATGCCGGGAATGCGCGAAGCAAGCATGGTTTTTCCGGTACCGGGAGGGCCGGTCATCATCAGATGGTGTCCACCTGCGGCCGCCACCTCCAATGCCCATTTGGCCGTTTCCTGCCCCATGACCTCATTCATGTCTCCCGGGGAAGGGTATATCGACATGGCGGCGTCGTTGGGGTTCACGTCCCTGATCAGGTCGGGAATCTCGTACTTCGCGGTGCCTCCCATCAGTTCGATCAATTCGCCCACGTGGCGCACGCCGATGGCGTTGACGTCGGGCACGAGGGCGGCTTCGTCCAGATTGGCATGCGGCACAATCACCTTGCAGACGCCTTGATCGCGTGCATGCAGCAGAATTGGCAGTAGGCCGTTGATGGGAAGCACCGTGCCGTCGAGATTCACTTCCCCGAGCACGACGGTGTCGTTCAGGCAATCGTGGGGTATCGTTCCGGATGCGCTGAGCACGCTCGCTGCGATCGCCAGATCATGAGAGGAGCCGCGTTTGGGCATGGATGCCGGTGAAAGATTGACCGTGACCCGTGTTTCCGGCCATTTTGCGCCGCTGGCCTGGCATGCGGATTTGACACGTTCCCTCGCTTCGGAAAGCGAGGTGTCGGGAAGTCCAATGATGGAGAAGTAAGGAAGTCCGGGGGAGACGAACGCCTGGATTTGGATGATGAAGGCTTTCAGTCCGATCAGCCCTACGGAAAGTGCGCTGCCGATGGCCATCAGAACGCTCCTTCGATATGGTGCATAAGCGGCTTGCCGTCACGTACGATGACGGTGATGACGTCGAATCGTACGCCGTTGTGTGGTGTGCGATGGTCGCTGCCCGACAGCCATTGCACGGCCGCGTGGCGCAGGTTGATCTGCTTAGATGGCGTCACGGCTTCCTGCGGAGTGCCGTAGCGGAGCGTCCGCCTGGTTTTGACTTCGACGAAGACGATGATTCCCGCTTCGTCGCGTGAGACGATGTCGAGTTCGCCATACCGGCAGTGCCAATTGCGGTCGAGCGTCTGCCAGCCTTGGCTTTCCAGCCATGCGGCCGCATACTGTTCGCCGAGTTCGCCGAGCTGCCGTGCGCACAGCGTACCGTCATGCAATCGCTGCGCGATGGAATCAAGAAGCTGTTCCGAACGCCGCGTTGCGGTCGGAGAGTCATGTGTTGTGTTGCCGTTCATGGTTCAAGTCCAGCAGAAAGAACCGGTGTGAAGCAAGCGTGAACGGCAAATGTGGATAAAGGATACGGTTTCGGGCGTGTTTGGGATAGTCGGTGGATAACTTGCCGTTATCCACATTGCTCCACGGGACCAATGGCTATGGAACGCCCGAAACCGTATGCGATCGGAATGCTCAGCGATGGACCAGCTGCGTCAGCTCGTCAAGATTCAGTTCGAAGCTCACGCCACGTTCATCATGATGCGGCTGATACTGCGTGTTTTCCATGGCATGACGCACGAACTCGCCTGCGATATGCGCCGATTCGGCTAACGGCTTGCCCGCCATCAGCGCGCCGCAGAGTGCGGAAGCGAACGCGTCGCCGGTACCATGCGTCATGAACGGCAGCTTGCTGTGAGCAAGCTCCTGCTTGCCGGAAGCCCCCGAAGCAGCTGAGGCAACATAATTGCGAATCATGCCATCGTTATGGTCGATGCCTTTTAAAACCACGTTTTTCGCACCCAAATCAAGCAATGCGTCAATCATGTCATTTACTTCGGCATCGCTCAGATCACGCCCCGGATATGCGCGCTTCGTCAGTATGGACGCTTCCGTCAGATTCGGCATCAGCACGTCGGCGCCATCCACCAGCGTGCCCATAGCTTCGCAGAGTTCCGGTGTGTATGTGGCGTAGATTTCTCCGCCGTCTCCCATTACCGGATCCACCAAACGTAGGGCATGCGGATATTGCGAATACAGTCGTTTGATGATCGCAACCTGTTCGGCGGAGCCAAGAAAACCGGAATACACGCCGTCCAAATCGACGTTTTCCTTACGCCATGCGTCCAGATAGCCGTCCAAAATCTCAGTCGTATCGTGGAACGTGAATACGCTGTAGCGCGTGTGTGCCGAAAATAGCGCGGTCGGCACCGGGCATACGTCGCATCCGGCCGCCGACAGGATTGGAATGGCCGCCGTCAGCGAGCAATTGCCGTAGCCGCACATGTCATGCACCGCCGCAACGCGCGGAACATAATGCGGGTCGCGATCATACAGAATCACGTCATCCATGTTGAAACCCTCTCTTGCGATTGTCTGACCACGACTTTAGCCTCCCGTCTGACTTCGGAGTCCTGACGCTTCGCACGGTGTATCACCGCAGCACCGTTTGCCGGCGTGTCGCAGATTTTCAAACGGTTGTCAGAACGGTTTTGCAGGGCTCGAATGGCAATGATTGCAACGGTTTATAAAGGGGTATAGGCAAGTGCGATAACGTTCGGCTTGCATTGCAGAGAGCGGCCGGATTATTGTCACTACCAACACCTGACCAACCGCCACACACGGCAAGGCGGGTGGCCAGCAAGACAAGCAACGAACCATTCCACACAAGGAGCAGAAACCATGGCAGATTCCAAAAACTACCGCTTCGAAACCCTGCAGCTTCACGTCGGCCAGGAGCAGGCCGACCCGGCAACCGATTCCCGTGCGGTGCCGATCTACCAGACCACCAGCTACGTGTTCCATAATTTCGACCATGCCGAGGCCCGTTTCGGACTGGCTGATCCAGGTAACATCTACGGCCGCCTGACCAACTCCACCCAAGGTGTGTTCGAAGACCGCATCGCAGCCCTCGAAGGCGGCACCGCAGGCCTGGCCGTCGCATCCGGCGCAGCCGCGGTCGAATACGCGGTGCGCAACATCACCCAGTCCGGCGATCACATCGTCGCCGCCAAGAACATCTACGGTGGCACCTTCAACCTGCTGCGTCACACCCTGCCGCGTGACGGCATCACCACCACCTTCGTCTCCGCCGAGAATCCGCAGGAGTTTGAGGACGCCATCCAGGACAACACCAAGCTCGTCTACTTCGAGACCTTCGGCAATCCGAACGCCGACCTGCCGGACTTCGAAGCCATCACCGCCATCGCCCACAAGCATCATCTGCCGGTGATCGTCGACAACACCTTCGCCACCCCGTACCTGTTCCGCCCGCTGGAGCACGGCGCTGACGTCGTAGTCGAATCCGCAACCAAGTTCATCGGCGGCCACGGCACCACACTCGGCGGTGTGATCGTGGAAGGCGGCAACTTCAACTGGGCCGAAGTGCCCGGCAAGTTCCCGACCCTGACCGAGCCGGATCCGTCCTATCACGGATTGAACTTCTACGAGGCCCTGGGCGGTTCCGCGTTCGTGACCCGCATCCGCGCCATCCTGCTGCGCGACACCGGCGCCACCCTGTCTCCGTTCGCGGCCTTCCTGCTGCTGCAGGGAACCGAAACCCTGTCGCTGCGTGTCGAACGCCACGTTGAGAACGCGCTGAAGGTCATCGACTACCTGAAGACCGTTCCGGAAGTCGAATCCATCTCCCACCCGTCCATCGAAGGCCGCAAGGACAATGAGCTGTACAAGAAGTACTTCCCGAACGGCGGCGGCTCCATCTTCACCTTCGACATCAGGGGCGGCAAGGCCGCGGCACGTGTGTTCATCGACAACCTGCACCTGTTCAGCCTGTTGGCCAACGTGGCCGACGCCAAGAGCCTCGTGATCCACCCGGCCTCCACCACGCACTCCCAGGAGACGCTGGAGGAGCTCGAGGACCAGGGCATCCACCAGGGCACCATCCGCCTGTCCATCGGCACCGAGAACATCGAAGACATCCTCGATGATCTCAAGGGTGGTTTCGCGGCCCTGCGCGAATCCGGCCTCGCCAAGTGAAACACATCGGATCGGCGGAATAACGCCATTCTAAACAAATGAAACGGTCTGCGACACCGAAAAGAAGGGGCGGTGTCGCAGACTGTTTCGTCGTATCTGCAAACGATGTCATCTCAATGTATTACAGGTGGTATAGAATCTGCGACTGTTACGAAAAGCAATATCTCAATTCTTTTCTTTGAAAGAGAAGAGCATTAGATTCTTTCAAAAATACAAGTATTACTGATGATATTGAGGATAACGTAAAGAGAGAAGAGATCATGGCCCAAGAAGTCAAGAACGATATCAAAAAGGCGTTGCAGGTCAACACCATTCCGCTGATCGCCATTATGACCGCGGTCACCACGGTGCTGACCATGCTTGTGAAGATCCCGACCCCGATTCGTGGCTACCTCAACCTGTCTGACACCATGATCTATTTCAGCGCGTATGCGTTCGGACCATGGGTGGGCGGCATTATCGGCGGTCTCGGCCCGGCGTTGAGTGATCTGATCTCCGGTTATCCGCAGTGGGCCATCTTCACGTTCGTCATCGATGGCCTGCAGGCCGTGCTCGTGGGCCTGCTCGTCAAGAAGTTCAATCCGGCGAATATCATCATCGGCTCGGTGGTCGCAGGCGTGTGGAAGGTGTTCGGCTATTTCATCGCAGGCGGAATCCTTTCCGGATTCGGCCCGGCTCTGGGCGAGATCGCGGGCAACTCCTTCCAGATGGCGGTGGGCCTGATTGTGGGCTTCGCGCTGTTCACCGCCGTTCGCCAGGCTTATCCGCCGCTGGTGCGTTTGGGCAATCTCAGTATCAAGGCGGGGGAGTGATACATTAATATCATGTGAAGGCAGGCCCGTGGATTTGCCGATGAATGGCGATTCCACGGGTTTTATTGTGAAACGCGGCTGCCGGCTGCGAAAAAAATGTGGAAGCACGGGGTGGACGTCATGATTACGGTTCGCGACTTAGGGTGGAAGTACGCGCCACTGGCCGACGGGGGTAAGCCGGTGGAAAGCCTCAAGCATGTCAGCTTCGACATCCGGTCCGGATCCTTCGTCGGCATCATCGGACCGACCGGAGCCGGCAAATCCACGCTATGCATGGCATTGGCCGGCATCATTCCGAACCTGGCCGACGGCACCATGAGTGGCGTTGTGGAAATCAACGGCATGAATACGAGCAGGCACTCCGTCTCGGCGCTGTCGGAGCGCGTCGGCTACGTGCAACAGGATCCTGAGGCACAACTGTTTTGTTCGAGTGTCGAGGATGAGATTGCTTTCCCTTTGGAAAACCGTGGAGTCGCACCGAGCCTCATTGATAAGCAGATCGACATCATGCTTGACTTGGTCGGCATGACCGGATACCGCAAACGCATGCCGACCAGCCTGTCGGGAGGTCAGATGCAGCGTGTGGCCATCGCGGCCGCGCTCGCTGCGGAACCCGATGTGCTCATTCTTGACGAACCGACTGCGGCACTCGACCCCGCAGGCAAGCAGGAAGTGTTCGACGTGCTCGAACGCATTCGCCAGACCCGTTCCATGACGGTGATCATAGCCGAACAAGATACCGAACACATCGCCTATTGGGCCGATCAGGTGCTGTTCATGGTCAACGGCGAAGTGATACGCAATGGAGACACAAACCTATTCACCCGGGAACGCGGACTGTTGGAGTCCTCCGGAGTGCAGGTGAGCGACGGACCGTCCCCCGTCATCAAGGCGCTGCCGGTAAGGAACGACGGCAAGCCGAAGCATGCGGTCATCAGTCTGGACCATGTGACGCATCGTTATGGACAGGGTGGCAATGCGTCTCCCGCACTGGATGATATCAGTCTGGATATTGAACAGGGCGCCTTCGTGGGGCTTATCGGGCGCAACGGGTCAGGCAAGACTACGCTCGCCAAGCATTTGAACGGGCTGATCCAACCCACACAGGGAATCGTGAAGGTGGATGGGCTCGACGTATCGAAGCATAGCGTGGGCGAAATGGCCGCGCACGTCGGATTCGTATTCCAAAATCCCGACCATCAGATCTTCTGCTCCAGCACCAAAGAGGAGATCGCGTTCGGTCCGACCGCGCTCGGACTTGACGCGGCCACCGTGTTCAAATGTGTCGACGAAATGATGACATTGTTCGACCTGCACCGGTATGAGGACGTTTCGCCGGCCACGCTCGGTTACGGCGAACGACGTGCGGTGGCATTGTCTTCGGTGATCGCCATGCGCACGCCAATACTCGTGCTCGACGAACCTACGGCGGGTCTTGACCATCGTCTCGCATCACGATTCCTTGGAACCGTGGAAAAACTCAACCAGCGTGGCGTCACCGTCATCATGATCAGCCATGACATGCGTGCCGTATATCGGTATTGCACGCACGTGCTCGAATTGGAAGACGGTCATGTCGTGCAATATGGGCCGATCGACAAATCGCAGGAAGCACAACAATCGTCCGTGCGACAGGCGCGGCAGCCACACAAGGCGCGCGGTCCGATATCAGCGACCCACGTATTGTTGAAAATCGCCAAGGATGAACGTGACAAGGAGGAACGCTGATGGATGCCGACCTGTATGTACCAGTCGACGGATGGTTGCATCGCACCGATCCGCGCGTCAAATTCCTCATCTCCATCGTCATGCTGGTCCTTTGCCTCGTATGGCGTAACTGGGCGTTCATCCTCGGCATCCTCATTCTCGAACATGTGATGCTCGCCACCGACCATGTGCCCGCCGAGCGCATTGGATGGGTGTGGAAGATCCTCGCCGTGCTTATCGTGTTTATCGTGGTGCTTTGGCCGGTCTTCGACCAGAGTGGAACGCACGTGCTCTGGCAGTGGGGATGGCTGCGTCTCACGCAGGAGAATCTGCTCATGGCGGCGGTGATGGGTCTGCGCATTCCAGCGCTCGGCTTTGCATGCTTCATCACGCTGTTCACCACCAGCCAGACCAAACTGGTTCGTGGCTTTACCTCGCTCGGCATGCCCTACAAGGCCGGGCTCACCTTGGCAACCGCATTACGGTATATTCCCGTGTTCTTCTCCATCTTCCAATCCGTGTCCGACGCGCAGCGTGCGCGAGGGCTTGATCTGAGCGGCAAAGTCAATGCGGCAGGTAAAAAACGCAACGTATTCGTACGTCTCGTCGACCGGTTCAAATCGTATTTGCCGATCATCATCGCCGTATTGATCCGCGCCTACAAAATGAGCCAAAGCGTGGGATGGGCCATGGAATCACGCGGACTCAACCTGAATCGGAACGGCGCAAAACGCACATATCGGGTCAACCTTACGATGAGGATTGCCGATTGGATTATTCTTGCGATTACCGTCGCCGCCACCGCAGTCAGCGTATGGTTGATGACATGGCTGTCATAGGGGGTATGATGACGCAGGATGAGGGGCGTACCACGATCGCCGCACGTGATTTGAAGGTGGTATCGGCACTGCAATGCAACGGACGCATGACCATGCAGGCGCTTGCCGATAAAATCGGCATTTCCGTATATGCGGCGACGGAAAGCTACAAACGGCTCACCGATGCGGGCATCATGACCATTGTGCCCGTATGCAATCCGTTGAGTCTCGGAAATTACAGTCAGGTGCTTGTGGGACTTCGCATCAACGGCAATCGCAACGAGGCGCTCGCCATGCTCAAAGCCATGCCTCAGGTCACCTATGTGGTCTGCACGCTGGGCGATGCCGACATCATCGCCGAAGCCGTGGTGTATTCAGCCGAAGGTATGGACCATTTCCTCAAACATGATCTGCGCGCGCTACCGGGACTGACCCGCCTGCAAGTGTTCTCATGCGGACGTCTGGTGCTTGACGACCATAACGTCAGCGTGGTCAACCGTCTGCTTGCCGAACACGGCGAAACTGGATTCATGACCAAACGTGAGGCCAGCGTCGGCACCGACATTCCCGTACATCGGTTGGACGCGCGATTCGTGCACACGTTCAACGAATTGCAGAAAGACGGCAGAGCGAGCTACGCCATGCTGGGGGAGCATCTTGGCGTGACACACACCGCGATTCGCGGGCGCGTCAAAAAACTGGAGGATTCCGGTGTGATGCGCATTATGGCCACGGTCAGCCCCATGCGTTTGGGTGGATTCCGTCAAGCGTTTCTCGGCATCGGCGTCAAGCCGCCATATCGGCTCGACGCCGAACAGTTGTTGGCGATCGACGAAGTGACGTACGCGATGAGCGGCGTCGGATTGAACGGCGCCGACTACCTCATCGAAATCATCGCCGGAGATGACGAGGACTTATGGCGTGTGGTGGATGAGTCCATCCGCTCGTTGTCAGGCGTGGAACAGACATGGTGGGCTTCCACCGTCAGCGTGGAAAAAGAGTCGTACTGGCTCGAGCCTCCGCAGGATGGTGTGCTCCTCGACGATTGATAAATCAATGGTATGAGGAGTTTCATTTTTGCTCATTCTTAAGGATGAGCAAAGAATTCAGACCAGCGCATGATATCCGAATCAGCTGTTTTTCCGTAATTTTGGAGGTAATCCAAAGAAAGGAATGACAGCATGGATATCAGGGACGCTATCAAAGCTACCAATACGGCCATTGCAACCGTGGATCTTGTGAAGGACTACGGTTCCGGAAATAACACGGTGCATGCGTTGCGTGGCGTCAACGTCGCTTTTGAAAAAGGAAAATTCACGGCGATTATGGGACCTTCCGGTTCCGGCAAATCTACGTTGATGCACACATTGGCAGGACTGGATTCCGCGACCGGAGGGCACATCATATTCAATGGCGACGATCTGACGCGCATGAACGACAACCAGCTTACGTTGCTGCGCCGCCGCGACATCGGATTCATCTTCCAAAGCTTCAACCTGCTACCGATGTTCACCGCCGAACAGAACATTCTCATGCCATTGACCTTGGCTGGAGCGAAACCCGACCGACAGTGGTTGCGTCTGCTGGTGGAAACGCTTGGCCTTAAGGAACGTCTCAACCATCGTCCGAACGAACTATCGGGAGGTCAACAGCAGCGGGTGGCCATCGCACGAGCATTGATCACCAAACCGAAACTGGTGTTCGCAGACGAGCCCACCGGCAATCTTGACTCCGTATCAAGCGCCGAAGTGCTGAGCTTCCTGAAACGTTCCGTCAACGAACTTGGGCAAACCATCATCATGGTTACGCATGATGCGGTCGCCGCGTCTTACGCCGACCGTGCGCTCGTGTTCGCCGACGGCCAGATTGTGGCGGACGTGAACAAGCCGACAGCAGACCAGATGAGTGAACTGCTGATGAAGGAACGTGAGGCCGCCACAATGAATGTGGCTTCCGCGAGGCATTCCCACTAAACGCACTGTAGAAGCATTCGAAGAAGGGAACAGAATTCACCATGTGGTCCATCACTTTGAAACTCATGCGAAAAACCAAGCGCATGCTCATACCCGCAGGCATCGCCATCATGATCGGCACGGCGTTCATCGCCAGCACCTTCCTGTTCGGCAATGCCATGAACGACTCCCTGACACGGCGGCTGACTGCCATGTTCGGAAACGCCAACTATGCGGTGAGCATCAACAGCTCCGACCTGAGCGATAAGGAACTCAACGAGGCGTATTCCAGCACTGTCGGCGACTTTCATCTCGACCAGATCGCCGGCATCGAAGGGGTTGGCGGCGTCCGTGCCTCGGTGGAATCCGGCGTCAGCGTTTCCAAGGGAGACAGCACCGTCAGCGGCGAGATCATTTCCACCGCGGCACAGAAGAACATGCTCCCCGTGAATATCACGGAAGGGGACCAGCCGAAGGATTCCAACGAAGTCGCGCTGCCGGAAGACATGGCGAAACAGTTGAACGTCGGCATTGGCGACACTGTAAGCCTGACCTCCCGATATGCGGTAGGCGACGATGGCAAAGCCAAGGCGGACAACGTGCGCGTGGTAGGACTCACATCCGATCCGAACGGCGCCTACTCATACTATGGTGGTGCGATCGTAGGATCCAACAATCTGCTTGCCGCAATGCAGGGAGTGGACGATTTCAACGCCACCGGAACAACAATGGTGTATCTCGACCTTGCCTTGGATGGAAACAGCGTATCCGCAAAAACCATCAACGGTGTGAAAGCGTTGCTGCCAAAGCATTTCGATCTGATGTCACGACAGCAAATCAGTGACGAAAGCATCAAATCCTTAAGCGGCAACCAAACCAACATCGCCACCACATTCCTTATGTGCTTCGGCGTGCTTGCCATGTTCGTGGCGGCTCTGGTGATCGCCAACACGTTCCAAGTGCTCGTGGCGCAACGCCGCCGCACACTCGCCTTGCTACGCACCATCGGCGCGAAGAAAGGCCAACTGTATGGTTCCGTGCTGTTCGAAGCGGTGGTGCTCGGCTTCGTCGCATCCGTGCTTGGCGTGGTGCTTGGAAGCCTGCTCATGTGGGGCATGTGCGTCAGCGACATCATGCAGGCGGGTATGCGGTTCAACTTCTCCTGGCAAGCCGCCGTCGTACCGATTCTCTTCGGCATTGTGGTGACGGTGCTTGCATCCATGGGATCCGCACGCTCCGCTACTGCGGTGACGCCATTGGAGGCATTGCGCCCGATTGAACTGACCGACAACCGTCGTTCCAGCCTCGCGCGAGCCATAATCGGTATTCTGATGGTGGTGGTCGGTATCGCCATGGCAGTATTTTCCATCTGGCAGGTACAAGCCACCAATGGCGGCGAGGAAGCGACCCGCGATCAATTCACGATGATTCTGCTCATGGCCATCGCCGGCGCTGCACTGGTGTTCCTCGGCATGGTGGTCACCGCGGTGTTCTGGATGCCGACCCTCATGAAGGGCGTTGGAGCGTTGGCCTCACTGACAGGACCTTCCGCAACAGTTGCACACGCCAACATTCAGAAGAATCCGCGACGCATCGCAGCAACCGGTGCTGCTCTGCTTATCGGCGTCACCTTGGTTTCCACCATCGCAACCGGTGCCGCTAGCGCCAAAGAGACTATGAATGGTGCGCTCGCTACCCGTTATAGCGTCGACATCGTGGCCATGGGCGATGACATCAGCCAGCAAATGGCCAAGGATGTAGCCGACATCAACGGCGTGTCCGACACGTTGTATGCGCCGGCGGTTTCCGTGACCTTGGAGAAAGCGGATGGAACCCGGCCTACGTCCGCATTGCTGGTCGGTGTGAAGAACATCGATCAGGTCAAGCAGGTCATGCGTGTCAACTTGGGTAACGCCTCCATCGACAGTGATAGTGTTCTCATGCCAACATACAATGCGCAAACCGGCAAGGAACTGCAGTTCGCCAATGGCACGGCTGATTTCTCCACCGAATGGAACCAGGACGGCGACGCTACGCGTTCGCTGACATTGCAAGCAAAGCAAGCCGATTACCGTCGCGTATCCGCACAGTATGGAGCTGTCGGATTCGTGGATGAAAGCCATTTCACCAATGGTGACCTTGACGCCGCCACCCATGTGTTGCTGGTCAAGGCAGATACTGACAAATCGGGAGTTTCCGTCGACGGCATCTACAACGACATGCAGGCCGCATTGGAAAAGAGCACTGATGCGACAGTGACCGGACCGATCGCCGAACGCATCGAATGGGCGAACATGATCGACTCCATGATGATGCTTCTGGTGGGATTGATCGCCGTGGCCGTGCTCATCGCACTTGTCGGCGTAGCCAACACGCTGTCGCTGTCAGTGATCGAACGCACCCGAGAATCCGCCACACTGCGTGCCATCGGCATGACTCGAGGTCAGTTGCGACGCTCCCTCGCGGTGGAAGCCCTGCTCATCTCGCTGGTATCCGGCATCTCGGGCGTACTACTTGGCACACTGTTCGGCTGGCTGGGCGCATACGTGGTGTTCAGCATGTACGGCAAAGTGGTGTTCCCGTTCGAATGGGGCATTAACGGCATCGTACTCGCCGTGGCAGCTGTGGCAGCACTGCTCGCCAGCGTATTCCCCGCACGCAGGGCAGTGAGCACGCCTCCTGTTGAGGCGCTCGCCGAAGCCTAAGCTTCATAGCAAACACAACGAAAAGGACTCCTGCCACAAACATGGTAGGAGTCCTTTTTGCGTATCATGCATACGCAAAACAACAAATCAATCAGACCAAATGGTTTTCATAAGCGAACACCACCGCCTGCACGCGGTCACGTGCATTGATCTTCGCCAGAATATGCGCCACATGCGTTTTCACCGTCGGCAGGCTGATGAAAAGCTTGTCGGCAATCTCCTGATTCGACAATCCATGTGCGATTTCAATAAGCACTTCGCGCTCGCGATCGGTCAGGTCATCTAATTCCGGATCGGTATACGTCGAATCAAAAGTGGAAGCAGCAGCGGAATTTCCATGTGCGCCAACATTCGCAGCCATGAAATCGCCTTCCATCATTTTCTCGATAAGACGTTTCGTGGCGGACGGTGCGATAATCGCATTACCTTGAAAAACCGTGCGAATCGAATTCAGCAACGTTTCCGGTTCCGTATCTTTCAGCAGAAAACCGGAAGCTCCGGCAGTGATCGCAGCCATAACATATTCATCCAAATCGAATGTCGTCAGAATGATCACTTTGGTATGAGTGACTTCTGATTGCGTTCCATCGGCAGCAAAGCGATGCTGCAACGCACTGATCTGCCGAGTCGCCTCGATACCATCCATGCCGGGCATACGCACATCCATCAACACCACGTCAGGATGCAGCGTTTCCGCCAACGCCACAGCCTCTGCCCCATCGCGAGCCTGCGCCGCAACCGCCATATCAGGTTGGGAACTGATCACCATGGCGAAACCGGCACGTACCAATTCCTGATCATCGGCAATGACCACACGAATCTTCTGTTCTTCACTCATACTCTCCACCTTATCGGCATTGTTCCGCTCATAGCGCGAAACGAACCCTTAAATCTCCCTGAAAAACTTGAATCGGCTATCGAGACACGCGCTGCAGCTGCTCCTCCAACGGTGCTGCGGGCCTCAACTGCAGTTCGCTCGCACTGCCGGCATGAGCGTCATCGCTGAAACCAGTCTCACGAAGCACGCCAAGCAATTCGCGCATACGCTTAAGCGCGGCGCGCCCCTGCTCGCCAATGGCTTTGAACGCTGCGGAAATCTCGTCGGCGGTAGGCTCTTTGCCTTGTGCTTCGGCGCTATCCAGCATGCGGATACCATCGACGGCTTGACTAATCACGCTGTTCAACGTGGCGGTGACTTCAGCCTGAATGCTGGCACTGATACGGTCACGTTCCATATTCGCCGCGAGAATACGCTGCTTCTCCTGCTCGGCCACCAGTGCCTTTTCGCGAGCCTGCAATACCAGTGCGTTTGAATCGCTGGAACGAGCCCAACGTGCCCACGCCATGATGCCGGCGCACAGCATCAGCATCAGCACCGCAACCGTATACATAACGCCGGTAAAGAACGCTGCACTACTACTTGACGTGGCTGAAACCGGTTTTGTCAAGCCCACGGAAGCGGCGATGGCGCCGAACAAGGTAGTGTATCCGTGTTGAACAGCTGCGATTTTCAAGCCCATCAGAGCTGAACAGGTGACAGCGGCAAGACCGGTCCAACGCCATACGTGTTCACGCCCATACAATACGGCTGAATACAGCGCACACAGCGACGCTACGATATGTCCAACCTCAATCGATTCCAAAAACACCAATTGCACAACCGACAATACGAACACAATAAGCGCACAAGTCTCGGGGAACCTGCGTCGAAGAGCCAGCGCCAGCAAGCAGCATGCGGCGATCACATGAGAGAGCTGCACATGAGGTGAACTATCAAAAAAGAACGTAATCGACATGCGATTCAGCAGCATGACCAATATCACGGCATCAACGGAATCCATGAGCACATAATGGCGCTGCGTCCACGCGGAAACACGTTCCACCCAATTCAGTCCTCGTGAATTGGATGTATTTGCAAGTTCTACGGATTTCAGTTTCAACGATGTGAGCAAATCATGCAGATTGGGTGCGGTGATGCGCAAATGTTGCAGGGCATTCGAACGCTGATCGCGACCGGTCGGTTGGTTGGTTTCCTGCGTCTGTTCCGATGGTTGATCTGGGATTCGCGCCGATATGTTGACGACTGTGTGAGATGCGATTGCTTCGTCGGATAATTTCGCTTTGCTGGATACGGCAGTTGTGTTGCACGATTCGGACTGTTCCGAGGCATACTGTTCGCCGGTTTCGTCTGTCACATGTTCTTTACCGCCGTAAGGCAGAGTGGCCATGACTTCGAAGCCTCCGCCGAGTTGAGGGCCAGCCTGCAACGAGCCTCCGGCCGATTCGATGCGTTCCTTCATGCCCAGCAGGCCGTAACCTGGCGTATGCCCGTCGATATTGGCCGCTGCGCCATGACCATTGTCGGTGACGGTCAAAGTGAGTAAACCGTTGTTCCATGACTCTTCAATATGCACATCGACGTGCGGCCCTGCATACTTGCGGATATTCGTCAGCGCTTCCTGCACTACATGGTAGGAAGCTATCGAGGCTTGTTCGCCGAGTTGTTCCGGGCTGGCGGTGCCGGTGATATTCCGTCGGATTCGAATGTCGGGGGAGACGTTTTGCGCTTGTTCCACAAGATTGCCGATATCGTTATAATCGGCGTGCGATGAACCTCCGAATACTCCCAGAAGACGTTGCATGTCATGCAGTGCGCGTTCCGATTCGTGTCGAATCGTCTCCATGGTGTTTCTGGCCACCGCGGGATCATGCGTGCCTGCATAGCGACCGCCATCAGACTGCACGATGATGATTGACAGGGTGTGCGCCACCACATCGTGCATGTCACGTGCGATGCGTGCGCGTTCCGCCAACGCGGCGATATCGCGTTCATCCTGGTCTCGCGCGGCGATTGCCTCATTGCGTTCCCGCATCATGCGAATGGTTGCCAGACGGGCACGCTGCCAGAACGCTACAATGACGGTGGAAATGATACATACTTCGAAAATCGGCGTCAGCACCAGCATGGAATGCGCCACCATGTCGGCGACTTCCGATATGGATGTTCCTGTGTAGATGGAACCGAGAGTGTCTTCCATGACCATAACGCCATTTGGATTTGAGTCATTCCAGCTGCTCCATGTATGCACTTTGCCTCCGGTGAGCAGTGGTCCATTGGTCATGGTCCATGCCGCCAGCGCCGAAGCCAGAAGACCGATGGTCAACGCCAGAATAATGAAGGCTTTCGTGTTTTTGGGATTGCCGTAGACGATTACCGAATACAGCATGAACAATGCCAGAATATCGGTGCCCAACAGGCAGGGGCCGAATATGAGATGCGCCAAGGCCAATGCCACGCAGAGCAATGCTCCGGTCTGCGGCCGCCATCGACGGATTAGCAGCGGAATAAGCATTGCCGCTTCCCATGTCATCTGCGTGGAAGGCCTAAGGTCAAACAGCAATCCCGGATTATAGGTGATGCCGCTGGTCACGCCGAACAGCAGAACACCTATAACAAGCGTGATGATGAGATCGCCTGCGAAGACATGACCATGCATCCACGACAAGAGACGCTGCTTGAGATTCGACATATGCTCAACCCTAGCGTCAGATACGCTGTGGCGCCATCATGCGCAGGAATGAAATAGCGGTAAGGTAAAGCCGCTTTTGTGAGGTAAGGTTGTTTCCGCATGTGGGTGAGATGGAAGCCATCAGAAAGTCACTACCCGCATTGAATATGCCGATGACGCCAGAGGAAAGGTGAATGCATGACGTTGCTGAGCGAATACTACGTGCCCGGATTGCATATTGAGGATCGTTCCATCAAGGTGCCGTTGGATTGGACGGGTCACGCGCCCGGTCATGGGTTCGATGGCGAATCGATCAGCCTGTTCTACCGTGTGGTCACCGCTCCCGAACATGTGCATGACGACCTGCCGCTGCTCGTGTTCCTGCAGGGCGGTCCCGGCGGTTCCGGTCCGCGTCCGCTCGGTCCAAGTTCCGATGGCTGGATCGAGGAGGCCATCAAGCATTTCCGCGTGGTGTTGCCGGATCAACGTGGCACGGGGCGTTCGTCTCGCGTCGACACGCATGTGATTGAGGGCATGGACGGCGACGGCAAGGCCGGTGCCGCGTTTTTGAAGCGTTTTCTCGCTGATTCGATCGTTCGTGACTTCGAGCATCTGCGTCGCACCGAATTCGGGGGCGCACGTTGGGTCACGCTTGGCCAAAGCTATGGCGGATTCCTGACGTTGACGTATCTTTCGCTGTTCCCGCAAGGAGTTATCGCCAGTTTCACCACGGGCGGCATTCCTCATGTTCCCGCCGATGCGACCGACGTGTACCGTCATACGTTCCCGCGCATGGCGGCAAAGACGAAGCAGTTCTACGAGCGTTACCCGATCGATATCGAACGTGCCGCGGCCGTCTCCGACATTCTGCAATCGCGCAAGGTCACATTGCCGAACGGCGATCCGCTCACGGTGGAACGCTTCCAATGCTTGGGATCCGATTTCGGTATGAAGCCAAGTTTCGAACGCGTGCATTGGATTCTTGACCAGGCATTCCTTGACGGCGACGGTTCGGCCTCGACCTCGGCGGAACTGTCTGACGAATTCCTGTCTTCCGTGATGAATGCGACTTCGTCTCGCCCGCTGTATTGGCCGTTGCAGGAGTTCATCTACGCCAACGGCGAGCTGGAAACGCCGATTCGCTGGGCCGCCCAGCGCGTGCGCGGCGAGCATCCGGAATTCGCGGGTGACATTCGTCCGCTTAATTTTACCGGCGAGGCCATGTTCCCGTGGATGTTCGAGCAGGAACGTGCGTTGCGTCCGTTCAAACCAGCCATGGACGTGCTTATGGAAGACACGCATTTCGGCACGATCTACGATGCCGACCAGTTGGCGCGTAACGAGGTGCCGTTGCAGGCCGCCGTCTATTTCGACGACATGTACGTCGACTCCGGTCTGCAATTTGATACGCTGTCCCGTGTGGGACGATCGCACTATTGGACCACCAACGAATTCGAGCACGACGGTGTACATGGTTCCGTGGTGTTCAAGCACCTGTTCGACGAGGCGTTGAACAGGGGAGACCTGGAAGAACTGTTCTGACATTCCCGAAATTCTCCGAAACCATCGCATCCAAAACAATTACGTCCATTAGAAAAGACGACAAGGAGGACACCATGTCCAATCCAACCATCGGATTCATCGGATACGGCAACATGGCGCAGGCGATCGCCGAAGGCCTGGTCAATGCCGGCACAATCAGCGGCAACGACATTGTGGCTTGTGCGGCACACTATGACAAGCTGAAATGTAACGCCGCCAAACTTGGTGTGAAAGCGGTGCATACCGCTGCACAAGTGGCCGAAGCCGCCGACGTGGTCGTTATCGCCATCAAACCGTATCAGATTGAAGCGGTGATTTCACCGATTGTTGATAAGCTGGCGCAGCCAAACACCATCGTCGTGTCCATTGCGGCAGGCTGGGATCTGAACAAATTCCGCGACCTGTTCGGAACGTCTTTCGAACAGGCACACATCCAATGCACCATTCCGAACACGCCGATGGCTGTCGGCAAAGGCGTGCTGGTCACGGAAATCGACAACACGCTCACGCAGGAGCAGACGGAAACCTTCGAAAGCCTGTTTTCGTCAATCAGCCTGATTGAACGCGTGGACACCGCACATATGGGCATCGGCATGTGCATCGCCGGCTGCGCGCCGGCCTTCACCGACATGTACATCGAAGCATTGGGCGATGCCGGTGTGAAATATGGATTGCAGCGTGCCACCGCGTATCGTCTGGCCGCCAAAATGGTGGAAGGCGTGGGCGCGCTCTATTTGGCCAACGAAACGCATCCGGGTGCCATGAAAGACGCTGTCTGCTCTCCAGGGGGCACCACCATCAGGGGTGTCGCATCGTTGGAGGAAAGCGCGTTCCGTGGTGCCGTGATCAAAGCGGTCGACGCCATCGAAGCCTAATACTAAGCTAGGGAACCATGTCTCTTACTATCGGAATCGTCGGACTGCCGAACGTCGGCAAGTCCACCATGTTCAATGCACTGACCCGCAACAACGTGCTGGCCGAAAACTACCCGTTCGCCACCATCGAGCCGAACACTGGCATCGTACCGTTGCCGGACAAGCGTTTGCCCGTGCTGGCCAAGCTGGTCCACACCGAAAAGGTCGTGCCCGCCACGGTGACCTTCGTGGACATCGCCGGCATCGTCAAGGGCGCCTCCGAGGGCGAAGGCCTGGGCAACAAGTTCCTGGCCAACATCCGCGAGGCGGACGCGATTTGCGAGGTCGTGCGCGCCTTCGAGGACGATGACATCGTCCACGTCAACGGCAAGGTGGATCCGGCCGACGACATCGACACCATCAACACCGAGCTGATCCTCGCCGACCTGCAGACCATCGAAAACGCGCTGCCCAAGCTGGAGAAGGATCTGCGCGGCAAGAAGATCGAGCCGGCCTACATGGAAGCCGTCAAGCAGGCCAAGACCATTCTCGAAGCCGGCGAAACCATCGACAAGGCCGCACGCGAAGGCCGCTTCGACAAGGATTCCGTCTACGACCTGCATCTGATGACCGCCAAGCCGTTCATCTACGTGTTCAACGTGGACGACAACGAGCTGGCCAACAAGAACCTGCAGGCAAAGCTCGCCGCATCCGTGGCCCCGGCTCCGGCCGTGTTCCTCAACGCTCAGTTCGAGGCGGACTTGACCGAGCTCGACGAGGCGGATGCCCGCGAAATGCTCGAGGACGCGGGCTTAAGCGAATCCGGCCTTGACCAGTTGGCCCGCGTCGGCTTCGACATCCTCGGCTTGCAGACCTTCCTGACCGCAGGCGTCAAGGAGGTGCGTGCTTGGCAGATCCACAAGGGCTGGACCGCCCCGCAGGCCGCCGGCGTGATTCACACCGACTTCGAAAAGGGCTTCATCAAGGCTGACATCGTCTCCTACGACGATTTCGTGGCCGCCGACGGCTCCATGGCCAAGATCAAGGAGGAAGGCAAGCTCCGTCAGGAAGGCCGCGACTACGTGATGCAGGACGGCGATATCGTCGAATTCAAATTCAACGTCTCCAAGTAGTGATTGCCGATTAGTGCCAAGGGCCTTGGAAGCGTTGCGTTCCAAGGCCCTTGTCTATACTGTAGACAGTTGTTCTTCATATGTGAATCGCCCGATATGACTTTGGAGCGGGCTTGATTGGAGGGGACGGATATGACGAGTTACGTGCTGCGGCTCTATGATGATCCGCTGCTCCGGTTCGATGCGTCGTATGGCGAGGGCCTGCTGGCGGGCAAGATCGAGGCGCATGTCCGCTGGTTCGATGAGTTGAAGCGCGCGTTGCTGCCGTTTCCGTTGGCTCCGGAGCCGGATAATGCGAAGCTGACGACGTGGCTGGAGCGGCGCACGATTCCGAAGAATCGTGAGTTCGCCACGCAGGTTCTCGCGCAGGCGGGGTTGAACATTGCGGATACGCTGGGCATCATCGACCTGTGCAAGGGGCTGTCGGTCAACGATTCGTTCTGGGTGGAACGCGACGGTGAGAACCTCAAGTTCGCGGACATCAACCTGTATGACAATCCGTTGGACGAGACGCTCGCCATCGTGGCCTACACGGGGTATACGTCGAGCGAGAAGCATGCGATCGGCCTGTCGAGCGAGTGGACGACGGACGGCCAGTTTCCGAAGGCGTGGCGGCATACGGGACGTGGGCTGGAACTGTGGAAGGCGGGTTCCGAAGGGTATGCGAACGCCGGTTTGGAACCGTATTCCGAGTATCTCGCCTCGCAGCTGGCGCGCAGGCTCGGTGTGAACGCGGTCGACTACCGCATCGCCCGTTGGAAGGGCAAGCTCGCGTCGGTGTGCGGTTCGATGAACTCGAAGGACGTGTCGTTCGTGCCGTTCTATGTGGCGACGCAGCTGGCGTCGTTCCCGGAGATCCTCGCCGCCGCACGCGCCGTGTCCGAGGAATCGTTCGAGGCGATGCGCACGATGCTAGTGTTCGACGCGCTCATCGTCAATCAGGACCGTCACGCTAACAACCACGGGTTCCTGCGCGACAACCGTACCGGCCGGATTCTGGGTCCGGCGCCGTTGTTCGACCATAACATGTCGCTGTTCAAGAACAACATGCGCGCCGACTGGGAGGGCGGCGCGTGGATTCCGCAGGTATTGTCCGAACGTCAGCCGGCAAATTCTCGTATGACGTTCCGCGACCAGTGCGAGGCCATCATGGGCAGCGCGCAGCATGAGATGTTGCGCAAAACGTTGGACGTCACCTTGGAGAACGACCCGGCTTACCCGCTGGAGCCGGGCCGCATCGAGGCGTTGAACGACTACCTGCACGCGGCCGCACGATCCCTGCTCGAACTGCCGGTGGTCGACGAGTCGAAGCTGTCCGACCAGCTCGATGCGTTGCAGCCGTCAATCGAACACGCTCCTGTCATCCTCAACGAACGACTGTTGCGATAGACCAAACCGGTCGAGTTCGCCAATAAAAAGGACCTTTCGGGTTGTGCACTGTGAGGAGGCGTGGAAGGCTGCTATTGACTTGGCGCAACGGCGACATCGACATCTCGCCCACGTACTTGTATGGGCACTCATACGAATATGCCGCCCCGGCGAACTGGTGTCAGCCTGATGTCGTATGCCGACATCGTCGAGTTCATGTTCCAGTCCGGTTGTGTGATGGACAAGTGCGGTATGAAGGCCGTTTCCGAATCAAAGTCCGATTGCTTCGGACTCATCGGCGCATACCATATCTGGGATGTCTGGCAGGTCCACACCCGCCTCGACGGGTACGGCAAAGCACGCCGATGTCGCCGATCGGCGAGATCGTCAACGGCAGGCGGCGCATCACCACCCCATGGCATGGCGGCTCGGCAAGGCGCTCGACACCACGCTCGACTTCTGGGCGAACCCTCAGACCGACTACGATCTGCTGACCTTCGACCCCAGCACCTTGGACGACATCCGCCCGCTCGTGGAGGCCTGACGCCGGGGCGCTTGATCCAATGACCACCATCGTCGTATGTGCGATTACAGTGGTTATTTTCATATCTACGGTACGGGGATGACGTGAACGGCCAACACACCATGATTGATGGCGGCCGTTTGCATATCCACACATGGCTTTGATGTCTCAGCTGTCCAGAGCGAAGGTGATGGAATCCCGTCCTAGAACCGCCGCGTTACGTGCGCGACTGGAGGCAGCATCGCGGTGGCCAGGGCGAACGTCACCGCCAGGACCGCGCCCGCCGGGTAGACGCTGTACGCCCAGCCGTATGCGATCTGTCCGAGGGGCTGGGCGCACATGCTCGCGGAGAGCGCAAGCGACATCACCTTGCCGGTCATGTCCTCGGGGCAGCCCATCTGGATCGCCGGCACGGCGATGAGGTTCGCGAGGGTGATGGCGATCATGGTTCCGCAGGTGCTCGCCGTGAGCACCGCGAGTCGCATCACTCCACCTGCGGGAATCGTCATGGCGAGCGCCTGGGGCAGGATGGTGAGCGAGAAGGCGGCGATCGCCATCGGGAATCGCCGCATGGACAGCGACCTCGCGACCCGCCCACCGACGAGCGCGCCGAGCAGTCCGGATGCTCCCACGAGACCATATGCAAGGCCGTACGCCGTGGAACCGAACCCCAGTACGGTCCGCACCATGTAAGGGAAGCCGACCTCCGCATACCCCGTCACCAGGAAGTTGAGCGCGGCGCAGATCAACACCAGATGCAGCATATGAGGACGTTCGCGGGTGAGGAAACGTCCGGCCGCGCGCAGGTCGTCGACCGCGGTGACGCGGCCGACGTCGCCGCGGTCGGGAGCGCCGAGCCGGATGAAACACTCCACGACGGCGGTCGCACCGAACCCCACGATCGTGATTTCCATCATAGGCATCGCACCAACCGCCGCGTACAGCACGCCGCCGAGCACGGCGGGAACGAGCGTGCTCGTCTGGTTCACTACGTTCACCACGGCCATCGCGCGACGCATCACATCCTCGCCATGGGAGCGGAACATCTGCGGCAGCGCCGCCTGCACCGTAGGCGTCTCCATCGCGTCAAGCACGGCGAGCACCACCTGCATCACGGCTATCGCCGCCAGATTGAAACCGGCGGCCGAAAAGATCGTCGCGCAGACGAGCACCGTCACGGCGGAAAGCGCGTCAAGCGCCACCATGACGGTCCGACGGTTCGTACGATCCGCCATCACGCCGCCAAGGGGCGAGAGCAGAATCGTGGGCAGGATGCTTGCAGTAAGAATGGAGGCGAACGCCGCCGCCGAGCCGGTCTCGTCAAGCACCCACATGGACATGGCAAACCGCAGCATAAGGTTGGCGAAGAGCGATATGCCGAGACCCGCGACGAGCAGGCGGAAGTCGCGTGTGCGAAGAGGATCAGCGGCTTGGCTTCTTTGTGGTTCGTATGCGTTCGTCATCGTGGATTCCTTTCTTGTGATTGGCCACGGCCATTTATACAAACCGACCGTCGGTCTGTTATTGTGATAACAATACGCCCAAGGAAAAAGGTGCGGAAGCGCTTCGACATCTGTGACGTCAGGATGTGCAAGATGCGGCGCACCCGGGCGCGTCTCCTATGCGGACGCTGTACTCTCTTCCGGCGTCAGGGCCGTGAGACCTTCGGTCGTCCGCAGGATGAGCGTCTCGTCGAACACTGGCACGCCGATGGCGTCGAGCATCGTGGCGAGGCAGCGGATGCGGTGTTCCATGTCGGCATGATCGGCGGGGTAGAAGCAGGGCATGAGCCAGTAGTTGCCGAGGAGCGAGAGCAGTTGCGCCGCCTCCTCGGGGTATGCCGTGGGAATGGAGCCGTCCTGCACGCCCATATCGATGAGCGAGCGGAAGGACTCCGGCAGTCTCGTCGACCAGAAGCGCATGTTCGCCGTAAAGAACGCAGGATCCTTGAGCAGCGCCAGCTGGGAACGGACTAGGTCCAGATGATCGGGGGCGTCCACGGCGGAAACGATGAGCACGCGCAGCTTCTCAAGCGCACTCATGTCCTTGCGCTCGATGAGTTTGTCGAGAAGACGCGCGGTGACGGCCCACTCGTCGGCGTTCAGCCGGTCGAGAATCGCCTCCTTCGATTTGAAGTGGTGGTAGAGCCCGCCCTTGGACAGTCCCAGGTCGTTCAGGATGTCCTGGATGGACGTCTTCTCATAGCCTTTTTCAGCGAAGAGCCTGCGGGCGGAATCGAGGATTCGTCGTTCGGTGTCTCCGGAATGCATATCGTGCGCCATGCGGATGGCCTGCCTTTCGTTCATGTCCCCGTCAAGCATACAGACCGTCGGTCGGTCTGTCAAATGATCGAGGAAGTCACCCCTGCGATGCGATTGAATATCCGCGGCAAGGCAGGACGAAGAAGACCGGTAAGACGCCGAGTTCAAGTTCAACATCTCGAAGTAAGTGTTTCTCTGGCTCCCCTCTTTGAGGGGAGCTGTCGCTAGAAGCGACTGAAGAGCGGCACGGATAAGGCCTGAGAAGTCGTCTTCTCAGGCCTTTGTCATGACATTGTTCTGCAAGGACTGGCTGCTGCAGCAGCATAATGTGTGTTTTATTATTCGGCCTTGGAGGCTTGCTGGTCAATCCAATTGTTAACGTCGGTGACCGCCTCGTCAAGGGTTGCTTTGGCGGCTTTGTGGTATTTGGAATCTACAGGTTGACGATTTCCGCGCCGAACGGCCAGAGCGCAAGCTTGGCCATCTTGAATGATTGCAATCCGAACGGAATACCGATAATGGTGATGCAGTTGAGCACGCCGGCTCCCAGATAGCCGAGCGCCATCCACCAGCCGACCAGCACCACCCACAGGATGTTGGCCAAGGTAGAGCCGACTCCGCCGCCGTATTGCACGGTTTTGCCAAACGGCGTCAGGGTGAGTCCCGCCATCTTGAACGCTTGAATGCCGAGCGGGACGCCGATGATGGAGATGCACAGAATCAGTCCCACCAATGCCCATCCGATTGCGATGGCCAACCCACCAAGAATGATCCACAGGATATTGCCGAGAACTCGCATGATTTGCCCCTTTCCGATTTCGGTCGATGCCTCGCATATTCAGCTTCACTATTTTGCCAGACATCATGACGGAAACACGAGATGCAACCCTTAGCTCGCCCCTGATTCATCCCCGGACCGTTATTCAGGCGGAGCGTATGCGGTAAGCCCAATCCTTTTGTGAAGATTTTGTGTATTGTCAGGCATGCGTGGTTTTCACCGTCGATTTGAATGATGATAGGCTTCTCGATGTCTGCCGTACGAAGACCCCATCAAGGAGATGCCATGAACCTGTATCGCTACGCGATGTTCATCGCACGCGCCTGCCGTGGGTCGTTCGTCGGCAATGTTCTGTTTGCCAATCCACAAATGGCCCTATTCTCGATGCTGGTGTAGCGGGGACGTGCCTCATGCCGGGATGTGCCGATGGCCCATCCGCAGTCGACGTCGCATGAATCGCTCACCATAGCCATCAACTTACGCAAAGCCGCGAATCGTTTGCCGTATATGAATGCGGAACGGATGGCGGCTTTTCCTTTACCCCGGACTCATCGGTGTCCTCGCGTCTTGACACAAGCATGGAGCCGGATCGCCCACACATGTCGTTACCAACAGAAGGAAATGCTGTGACCTCACAGAAAACCGCGGAACTCGGGTCCGCCGCCAGTTCCGTAAAGCCTATTGATCCGCACACCCGATTCATCGTCGTGGGTGTGATCGTCGTCGGCTCGTTCATCGCGCTGCTCAATCAGACCGTCATGTCACCGGCCTTGCCGGCACTGATGCGTGATTTCAATATCACCACCGGCACCGTGCAGTGGGTGACCAGCGTCTACATGCTGGCCTCGGGCATCATGGTGCCGATTTCAGGCTATCTGATTGATAAATTCTCCACCCGAAAGCTCTTCGCCGGAGCTCTTGCCACTTTCATGGTCGGCACACTGCTGTGTGCCGTCGCGCCGAATTTCATGCTGTTGCTCGTCGGACGCATACTGCAATCCGTCGGCTCCGGCGTGCTGTTGCCATTGGTCGCCGTAGTGCCGATGCTCGTCTATCCGCCGGATAAGCGCGGCACCGCCATGGGCATGGCCGGTATCGTCATGGCCGCCGGCCCGGCTATCGGCCCGGTTGTCGGTGGTCTGGTGATTGACAGTTTCGGATGGCGCCCGATGTTCATTGGCATCGCAGTCGTGGCACTGGTCATCCTTGTCGGAGGCACGATGATGCTCAAGAACGTCAGCGAGTTGAAGAACCCAAAGCTCAACATCCTGTCCGTGGTCCTTTCGACCATCGCGTTCGGTGGCCTGCTCTATGGCTTCTCGTCCGCTTCCACGATGGGATGGGCCAGTCCGGTCGTCATTACCTCAATCGTCGTTGGTCTTGTGGCCTTCGTCGCATTCGTATACAAGCAAGTCAAGCTCGATGAGCCATTGTTGCGCGTCGACACCCTTGCCACCCGCAACTTCCGCAACTCCGCGATTCTGGTCACTCTGATCAACGCCGCAGTCGCCGCAACCAACGTGACGTTGCCTATCTTCATCCAGAATGTGCTCGGCCAATCCGCCACCGTCACCGGCATGGTCATGCTGCCCGCCGCGGCGGTCGGCATCATCCTGAGTCCGGTCGCCGGTGCCGCATTCGACAAATTCGGCCCGCGCGGCGTGGGCATCGGCGGCCTTGCGCTCATGACCATCTCTCTTGGTCTTCTCGGCACCATCAGCACCAGGACATCAGTGCTGTTTGTCGCCGTGCTCTGCGCATTGCAGGCATCCGGTCAGGCTATCGCCAACATGCCGATCAACACTTGGGGCGTCAACGCTTTGCCGAACGACATGATCGCCCATGGCAACGCCATCGCCAACACAGGCCGCCAGATCGCGGCAGCCATTGCGACCTCGCTTCTGGTCACCGCAGAAACATCCATGACCGCCTCGCACATGTCCCAGGGTGTGAAGTCCGCCACGGCCAGCGGCATCGCGTTCTCCTACCTGCTGTGCGCCGCCATCTCGCTGGTCGCCCTGATCATCTGCATCTTCACCGTCACCAGCCGTGCCAAGGAGAAGGCCGCACGCAACGCCAAGGCCTACGAGGCGCAAGCCTCCGCCGAAGTCGCGGCCGAAACCACTGAAGGCCAGCCCGCCGAGCATCACTACGCCGGCGCATACGTGGCCCCCGCCGCCTCCCTGTTCAAGCAGGCCCAGGAACAGTCCATCGGCGGGATCATGGACGATCAGCCCTACAGCTGCCTGGACAGCGATGACATCACGCATGTGGTGCGCGAGTTCATCCGCCTCAACGTCTCCAGCCTTCCCGTGGTGAACGGCGATGGCAGGCTCGTCGGCTTCGTCAGCGACGGCGATGTCATGAAATCGATTGCCACCTATGAATCCCGTACGGTTTCCACCGGCACCGGTTCGACGATGGTGGTGTTCGACGACGAAACCGTGGCCTCCAAGGTGCAGGCGCTCTCCGGCAAGAAGGTGATGGACATCGCCACGCGCAAGGTCGTTGCCGCCACGCCCGACCAGCATGTCGGAGAGGTGGCCCGAATCCTCGCCAAGAAGCAGTTCAAGAAACTGCCGGTGGTGGATGGTGATGGCAGGCTCGTCGGTGTGATCCGCCGTAAGTCCGTGATGGAACATGCCTTCGACGCGCTGTTCCCCAAAGGATGATCGGTGATTAGGCGCCATCATCGCTGAATAGAATGAATGGAACATGAGGCTTCCCTTCTCGCGGGGGAAGCCTCATTGCTTTGTCCGCGGAGTCTTACGGCACCTGCGCAAGGGCAACGTCACGCCTTCGTGATGCACTAGTGAATAGTGTGTTCCTATCGTTGCATGGTGACGCTAACGCATGGCGTCACGATACTGAAGCCTGCCATCTAACGGCGGGTATGGCTCGTTGCTGGAGTCGTGCACGCATACGCGCGTCGGCGTGCGTATGCCGTGATGTGACCTTTGTAGTGGAATTGAAGAATTGAGGGGCTTCTGCTGTTTTCGTGGGTTAGGTTCTTGGTTGTGGTAGGTGTATGTCGAGTCCGCCGCAGCGGAGCATGACGAGCGCGATGAGGCTGCTGACGTGGTGGAAGCCATAGGTCATGCGGATGGTGACCTTGATGCGGCTGTGGGGCTGCATCCGTGGAGCCAGCGTGATCATCATTTCGACGATCACGGCGCTGTGGCTGTTGCAAGGCATTCCCGTGGTCGCCGGCACAGGCGGATTCACGCACGTCGACGATGTGCATGATTCCGTGTATGGTATGCCGACCTGACCCCGCTTCGTTGGTGTGCGTGGGATGTCCATTCAGGTTTTTCCCATCTTCGGACTCGTAAAATAGGCGAGGTTAACAAGACGAAGAACGATGACATCCGTCGATTCGCAAGGGGTGGACGCATATGGATTATCAGTATCAGGCCGTTGAACAGCCTTCCAATCCCCGCAAAACCTGGCCGATTGTCCTTTCCGTGGTCGTGGCGCTCACTGTGGTATGCGGCGCAGGAGTGTACGTCTACCACAACAAACGGCAGGAGGCGTTGGACACATGCCGGCAATCGCTTGCGGAATTCAGCTCGGCCCGTAAGGTCGTGCTCGACACATCCGAAAATGGTAGCGAGCTGCAGAAATTGATCCGTGGTGCGCTCGGCGTGAACGACATCATCGACGCGTTCGCGGACGCGGCCACCAGCGCAGAGAACACGGTCGATACGGAAGGCTGTAAGGCGGACGCCACCATCACGCAGCTCAATCTCATCGCCAAAACACTAGACAGCGCCACGGACTCCCTGAATAACAGCCTGAAGGACATCCAGGAGAAGAACGGCACGAATGCGCTGCAGGATTCGCGGAACGATTCGGATGGCACGACGAACAGATCATCCTCCAATACTCAGTCCAATACGTCATCGGGGCAATTGCTCGACGTTCCTTCGAACGGTTCTTCCGACACGGAATCGTTGGATGAATCGAAGAAGGAACTGCAGCAGTCGCTCGACAAGGCGGACAAACTGGTCAACAAGCTTGGCAAGGACGAAACACTGACGTTGACTGGCCGTAAACTGCTGTCCGCATTGTCCAAAGCCGTGGATTCCGGTCAAAAACTCATTGAAAACAGCAATATCAAGGATTCCAAGTACTACAAGGCAGCTAAAGTCACGCTCGATGAGGCCATCGATGTGGCCGAGAATTGGGTGGACAGCCAGGCGTCCAAAGCGCAATGACGATTCTCCCTCGTGTTGCTTCCATACGCGCGTCTAAAGTTTCCCGGAAAACGTCGACGATTATGACATCAGAGAATATGACGCCATGACGGATGGAAGCGTAAGAGGGTATACGAATGGTGAAATCGGGGTGTGGGCCGTCGGGAAACATCGCGTTTGCGAACCCGGTCGCCCGTCCATATCTTAGGCGATCGGGTTCGAAAGACCGATTAGAAGAACAGCGCTGAGACTCCGGCCGCAAAGCACATAAGCAGCACAGACGTGATGAAACTGGCGAGGAACGCCTTCTGTCCCTTTTTGGCGATGGCGCTGAAATTCACGTTGATGCCAAGCGCGGCCATGGCCATGCCGAGCACGATGTACGCGAAATCGACCAGATTCGGTGCGATGGCACCGATGAACGGCACGAACGTGCCGATGATGGAAGCGCCGATGAAACCGAGCATGAACCATGGGAACGACACTTTGCGTTTACCGTCCGCTGGCATTTCGGAATGGTTTTTATCCCACCAAACGGCGATGACGATGGCTGCGAACACCAGCATCAGTACTCGCGACAGTTTCATGATGGTTGCGATGTCCACCGCGCCAAACGCGTCGCCGGCCGCCACGGCATGGGCGATTTCGTGCAAGGAAGCTCCGGCGGTAATGCCCAGCTGTGTCTTACTCAAACCGGTCAATGGTCCAAGGGCGATTTCCAGTAACGCGAAGATGGTGCCCATGATGGCGATGATGGCCACGGCCATCACTTCGTTGTTGGCTTTTTCATCCTCTTTTTCCGGCGGTACTTTGATGGAGCCAGACAATCCCATGACGGCGGCCGCACCGCAAATGCCGGTGCCGCCCGCCACCAGAATGGCGAGTTGCGGGTCGACGCCAAATTTGCGGGCGATGGCGTAGCACACCACGATGGTGAGTGTCACGACCACGGCCGCGATGGGCAGACACTTGATGCCTTGGGTGAACAATACGGTCAGATTGAGCTTGAATCCGAGCAGAATGATTCCCAGACGCAACAGTTTATTGGAAATAAGTCCTGCTGCATCCTTCACGCCGGACCTGTGCTCCGCGGAACGGCTGGAATACCATTTGCGAATCGGAAACTGGGCCACCATGCCGATGAGCAATGCGATGATCAGCGCGCCGAACAGACTGAATCCCGGAAACTGTTTAAGCCACGAAGCCACTAGTGAGGCAGCCAAAGTGACGATGCCGACGAAAACCATTTCCTTGGTGGCTATGCGAGCCCACCATTTTTTGCAAAAATCAATCACATGTCTCAAGTGTTCCGGCTGGTTCGGACATCGGTATGGTGCGGAAAGCGATGACTTCAGCGCCGTGCCAACGATACTGAAATCCAATGCGCGATCGGCAGCAGGTACAGGAACACTGCCAATGTCAGACTGGACGTGGGTGCTCCCACCGAAGCGAGCGGCACCGCTCCGGCGATGGACCATGGAATCAGCGGAGCCACCACAACAGCGGTATCCTCCAAATCAATAACCCTACGCTGCTCGTCATTTTCCAAATTGCCACACAACTGATCAGTCAACATAATCGACAACGTCTGATTGCAGGCGACCGCGCTCGCAACCACAGACGTGACCAAAGTCGCACCAAACACGCTGATGCGTTCCGCCATCGAAGCGATAAGCCGATGCGCGCCATCCAACAATCCCGTTTCATGGAAAATACCGGAATACGACGAGGAAATGCAGACAATCAGCATTACCTTGATCATCGAAACAATGCCGCCGCCATCAATCAACGATGCCACCTGAGCGTTCGAACAATGAAAACCGAACACCAAAGCGCGGCCGATCTCCAGCCAATCCATATGCTGCACCAACACGCAAATCGGCAATGCAGTGAGAATACTCGCGCCCATCGTAATGCGCACATCCACTCGGGCGATCGCAAGCACCACAAGCACCAACGCGGGAATAACGGTAACCCAATGAAGATCGAACGCGCTTGAGAACAAACCCGCAATATCCATGGAACCTGCGGAAGGGTGCGTGCACAAAGCCAACACAGCATAAATCGCACACGTGATGATGAACGGAACAATGGATGTTTTCAACATCAGTACGATATTGTCGAAAATATTCGTATGTGTGAGTGTTTTGACCAATTGCGCGCTGGTGGAAACAGGGGAGCAGCGGTCGCCGAAATAGGCGCCCGACAGAATCGCACCGCCAAGGAATACTGGCGAAATCTGCATGGACGTGCCGAGCGTCATGGTGATGACACCCATGGTGGCGGCCGTGGCAAACGATGAGCCGGTCAGCAGTGACATGAGGCAGTTGAGCAGGAAGGCGAGCAGAATCACCACATGCGGACGCACTAGGCTGGAAGTGTTCGCCACGATGAACGGCACGGTGCCGGCGGCGCGCCATAGCGTGGTCAGCAGACCAATCAGCACGAACGTCACCACCACAATGCTTGCGGCGCGTACGGAGGCGAATCCTTTGGAAAGCATGGTTGTAAACCTGTGACCAGTGAGTTTTCCGTGGATGAGGAACATGACCACGCCGGCCAGCAGTGCGGGAACGATGGATATGTTGGTTATGATGCAGGCGATCAAAGCCGCACAGAACAGTGCCATCGTAACAAGTTCCGCCATGATGTTCCTTTCTTTAATGATTATCGCGCGGTACGTCAACGCCTTCGACATTCTTTTGGCGAATCGTGAGAACTCGGTAAGCGTAGCAGTCAACATGTAAACGCAATGAGTTCGGGTTAAGACATGGACATGGTCTTGCGCTGTTCCGATGGAATGGTTGAAATGACAGGAGTGTCGGTTTGGTTAAACCAAACTTGAGCTTGATAATCTGAAATCGGTTATGCTGAAGTGAGCAGAATCGAGGAGGATTATGACTGATTTCGATATTGCGAAAGCGCAGGAATTGGAGCATCGTACAGATGATGCGTCGGCTCCCGAGGTGTTCTTCACTCCCGTGATTACGCCGGAAAGCCTGGTTGTCGCGTACCATGCGTTGGGAGCCAAGACGGAAGGTAAGGTCGCCATCAAAATCCATTCCGGAGAATCCGAAAAATCCAATAATCTGAATCCTGCGCTGGTCAAGGATTTGGTGCAGGAGATTGGTGGAACATTGGTTGAATGCGCCACGGCATATGACGGCAATCGTGAGACTCCCGAAAAAAGCCTTGCCGTGTTCAAGGAACGTGGATACGCGGATATCGCACCGATCCAAATCATGGACATGGGCGGTGAAATCGAAATTCCGGTAGCCAAGCACCGTCATATCGCTTATGACATCGTCGGCAAGCATATCGACGACTATGATTCCATTTTCGTGCTCTCGCATTTCAAGGGGCATCCGATGGGCGGCTTCGGTGGCGCGCTCAAAAACGTGTCCATCGGCATCGCATCGTCGAACGGCAAACGCTGGATCCATTCCGCGGGCGTGGCCACCGACCGCTGGGTGGAAGCCGACCAAGATGACTTCCTCGAATCGATGGCTGAAGCCGACGAAGCAGTGATCAGCCACATGCATGGCAACATGATGTATCTGAACGTCATGAACCGCCTGTCCGTGGACTGCGACTGCTTCCCCACCCCATCCGAACCGGACATGCACGATATCGGCGTGTTGTCATCGCTTGACCCGGTGGCGCTCGATCAGGCATGCGTGGACCTTATCCACGTTGCCCCCGACGGAGCTTCCGTCACCGAACGCATCGCTTCCCGCCACGGCGAACACACGCTCGAATACGCCGAAGAGCTCGGCATCGGTTCACGCTCGTACCGGCTGACCGTGCTCGGCTGACAGTGTCCGCAATGACCACGAAACCGGCGGGAACCGGTGGTGTCGCAATCGCCCATATCGAAGCGCTGCTTGCCGAACGCGACCATGTGTTCGTTGCCATAGACGGGCCGTGCGCATCCGGCAAAACCACGCTCGCCGCAACCGTCAACAAGCGTTTCGGCGGCAACGTGCTGCATATGGACGATTTTTTTCTACGTCCCGAGCAGCGCACGACGGAACGATTCGCGCAGCCCGGCGGGAACGTGGACCGCGAACGGTTCGAAATGGAAGTATTGGCGCCGCTTCTCGCCGGAAAAACCGCGCAATACCGTCCATGGGATTGTCATGCGGGCGATTTTGCGGCCTCTCGTACCGTCGAACCGGCACGTCTGACCATCGTGGAAGGCAGCTACAGCATGCATCCCGATCTGCGCGGGTACTACGATTGCATGATCTGCCTTGCGATTACGCCTGCTGAGCAACTGCGTCGGCTCGAGCAACGTAATCCGCGCATGCTGCGACGATTCGTCGATGAGTGGATTCCGTTGGAAAACCGTTATTTCGAAGAGACCGGAACCGAATCGGCTGCCGACATGATTGTCGACACTGCATCGCCGGATAACGTATGACGACCATTGAAGAGAAGAAAACAAAAAGGAGAATGAATATGTCTGATTCCGCAACCATGTCCGTGCGCGCCTTGCGTCGTGCCGACCTGCCGAAGCTGAGCCTGAGCATCAAAGCCGCGGCCACTGTGCTGGCCATTGTGGCCGCGGTAGCATTGCCGCAGCTGTTCCATGTCATCGGTGCCGTTTCCGGGCAGGGCACCATGCTTGGCGTCGCGTTCCTGCCGATGCATCTGCCGATCATTTTCGTCGGCCTGATCGCCGGTCCTGCCGCTGGCGCCATCGCCGGAGCCGCCGCGCCGCTCGCCAGCTTCCTGCTGTCCGGCATGCCGATGCTGGCGATGCTGCCGCTGATGATGGTGGAATTGTTCGCGTATGGTCTTGTGGCCGGTCTGTTGCGTGAGGTCAAGCTGCCGAGTCTGGTGAAGGTGGTCATCGTCCAGCTGGCCGGCCGTGTGGTGCTGACCGCAGCCACTGCGATCGCTGTGTTCGCGTTCGGCTCAAGCAAGACGGTCGCCGCAACATGGACGAGCGACCTGGCCGCCGGTCTGCCGGGACTCGCCTTACAGTGGGCTCTGATCCCGCTCGCCGCCTACTGGACCGAGTCGCTGATCGCCAAGCGCAATCACTGAACAACGATAGTCCAAACGCGGCAGTCAGCCACGTTCTGAACAAAACAGGTATTTTCGGGAGCCAAGCCATTACGCTTGGCTCCCGTTGTCATATCAGTCGGGGAATCGGGGGTAACGGCCATGATCGCGGGAGTGTCCATCACCACATTGCTGCTGGTGCTCGCAGCCGGCGTCGGTGCAGGATTCGTTGGATACGCGGTCGGCGCATCCTCTCTGATCTCCTATCCGGCGTTGCTGGCGTTCGGCATTCCGCCTGTGCTGTCCAACACCACGAACACGGTGGGCGTGTGCGGTACGGGCATCGGCGGACTGCTTTCCGCCCGAAAGGAGCTTAAAGGCCAAGGCACGCGCGTGGCCGTCTATGCCTGCATCGGATTGGTCGGCGGCATCATCGGCGGGCTGTTGCTGTTGGAACTGCCGGCGAAGGTCTTCGAATTCGCGGTACCGCCGCTTATCCTGTTCAGCGCGATCATCATCGCGCTCAACCCACGGAAGAAGGCGGCCGCGCGCGACGCCGTGGCGCAGGCGCTGCCGCAATCGCATCAAGGCGAACTAGCCACGCGGATCGCCAGCAAAACCGCAAGCGGCACGTTGCGCAACGATCCGTGGTGGCTGTGGGTCGGCGTGAGTTTCGTCGGCGTCTATTCCGGCTATTTCGGCGCGGCAGCGGGCACGCTTGCCTTGGCGATCCTGGATTTGGGTAAGATCGGCCCGTTCCATCAGATCAACGCGTTGAAAACCGTGGTTGGCTTCGGTGCGAACATTTCCGCCGCAATCATGTTCATCATTCGTGGATCCGTGTATTGGCCGTTCGCCATCATGATGTGCCTCGGCTGTACCATCGGCAGTGCGATCGCACCGCCCGTCACCCGCCATATTCCGGAGAACATCATGCGTGCCGCCGCCGTGCTGACCGGCATCATCCTTGCCGTCAAACTCGGCTGGTCCACCTACTTCTAAGCAAAATAGATCGGTTTTTGTGTGCAATGGCGATATCCTTGAAAGAAAGATAGGTACAAAACGGCAGGGGAATAATGGCGATTGTCGATGAGGCGAAACTGGGGTACCTGGACTTTCTTTCGCGTGAGGATCGGGTACGCCACCATCGCTACGTTGAGGAAATGAAACAGTATGACATGATGCGCGCCGGCGACGTCAATGCCATTTCGGAAAGCTCGAAATTGTGGGATTCCGGACTATACGGCCATCTGTCGGACGATCCACTCAAAAACGCGAAATACCGTTTCGTTACCACCATTACCTTGGCCACGCGTTTCGCCATCGAAGGTGGCATGGACGAGGAAGACGCCTACAACGCTTCCGATCTGTACATTCAGGATCTTGACAATTGCAAGACTCCGGAAGACGTGCGCCGACTGCACACCGACATGATGACCTTCTTTACTTGGGCCATGGCCGACATGCAGAAAACCGACACCCATTCCAAAGCCGTCAACGAATGCATGGACTACATCCACTACCATCTGCATGAGAAAATCACTGTCGCGATTCTGGCACAGCACGTGCATTTGAATCCCACGTATCTGTCAGAACTGTTCGCACGCGAAACGGGAACGTCATTGTCGCAATACATTACCGACAAACGTATGGAAGCCGCCGAAAACATGCTGAAATATTCGGAATACAGCTTCAATGAGATCGCGCAGATCCTCGCATACCGGTCACAAAGCCATTTCACGAAAGTGTTCAAAAAACATAGCGGCATGACACCGGGGGAGTACCGCGCCAAGTACTCACAGAACGGCATCTGGCCGGAGTGATTGGAGGAGTTAGCTGACGATAGCCCGATGCCACTATTCAAGACATCTTTGGAAGCATCAAATCATCATTGCCGCCGAAAGTATAACCGCCTTCCGCAGTGAGCAATTGTCGTGCGAAATCCAGTGCGAGTAACACGGCTTGCATGCTATCGGTCCCATAAATCTCATGTTCCCAGATGATTTGTTGCTCAGATGACAGCCTGACCCGAGTTGCATAAGCGTTATTGTCGCGCTTTGGCCGAGAGACGGACAACATCCGTGTTTTCCCAGCATATGAGAAGACCCTGTCCATAATGATAGGACTGGCGATGGCTTTCTTATAGTCGTATGGTTCCATACCGTGCTGAGTCATAGAAACGGACTCCTTGTGTCGTTGGGTATTCTCTAGTACCTTTTGTTTTCCCGGCTAGACAAGCGGCGTAAGCCGCTGCGGCAGCCGCCCAGCATACTGCAGCTGGGGCCCCTTTTAGTCGACGGCATGCGTTGCCTAGAATTTTATATTCATTGTCGCATGCGTTTTTGGAAGAAATCAATGTTGTATTTGCTGTACCCTCTAATTGGTTTTCGACGGCATCAATAGTTTGCGCCGTCCCTGATGGTAGTGGCCCTAGCAGCGAAGCCGATAATATAAGCGCTAATACCGAGTTGAACAATTTTCAAACCTCTTTTGAGCGGGAATGGAATATTGAATCGATTATTACCCCCCCACCATAGACTTAAGGTATTGGTGAGTTCTAACGGACGCTGTAACACTTGACCTGCCACAAGGATGATTGGTCGACGAAAGATCATCACAATGACGAAAGCCGCGCAGAACGGCATCTGGCCGGAGTAGTAGCGCCTCGGCGTGTCGCAGGCGATGCGGTGAACTGGACGTAACGACATCGCGAACTTCGGGTGTGCCAATCGTGAAATCGACGTGGTTTCGCGTGTGGCATACGTTCGAATCGACTACGGTGAAAGCATTCAATGATGATGCGCGCCGGCCGAATGAACGGCAGGACGGAAACGCGCGCAGGATGTGGATGAAAGCAAAGGAATAAACGAATATGGGAATGCCCCTTGATTTGTATGTGATTCGACATGGCGAATCCGAAGCGAACGTGATTATCAGTGCCGGTGAACAGGGTGACAACTCGCTGTATACGCAGGACAACGTCACCGTGCCCGACCGTTCGTGGAGGCTTACGGCCACCGGCCGCAAGCAGGCGGACTGCATCGGCCGCTGGCTGGTCTCACAGCAGCCGTTGTTCGACCGTTACCTCGTCTCGCCGTACGTGCGCACGCGTGAGACGGCTGCCACGATGGCCCTGCCTAAGGCGAAATGGGAGGAGACACGCGTGCTGCGCGAACGCTCCTGGGGTGAGATTAACACCATCACGAAAGACGATTTCAAAACCAATTACGCGCGCAACTGGATGTTTAAGAACACTGATCCGCTGTATTGGCGTCCGCCGGCGGGCGAATCAATCGCCGATGTGGCCGAAAACCGCGTGCATAATCTGCTTACGTCCCTGAACCGCAAGTCGGACGCAGAATCCGTGGTGATGGTCAGTCACGGCGACCTCATGCTGGCGCTTATGCTCACTTTGGAGGACCTGTCCGACGAGGAATTCATGCACCGTGCGGCGTCCGACGAATGGAAGATCACTAATTGTACGTGCTTCCATTATTCGCGCCGTGATCCGGCGACCGGGCGTACGTATAAGCGGTTCCGTTGGGAGCAGACCGCGCGGCCGGTATTCGATGAGGCGGAAAATCGTTGGGTGGTGAAGGTCGAAGATTGGCGTGAATTCAAGCGTCCAGTGCTGTCGAATGGCGATTTGGTGGACGTTGTTCATGCGGTTGACCGTCACCTGTGATGTGTGTTGGTCTGTTGATTGCATGATCGGATTGGCTGATATCGACGATTGATGCCCCCATCTTGCGTGCGCAACGCGCCCGTGTCCACGCCCCACTACAATGGCTGTGACACGCGGCGCGTTTTTGCTTGCCGCGCAAGAGAGTTAAGGAGACAATCGCATGTCCAATCTGTTCACGTGGCAGGTCCACGGTGACGGCAAGACGCTGAAGCCGGGCGAAGTCGTTGAGCCTGACGAGCGCCTGACGTGGCCGCGCACCGCCGAAATCGGCGCACAGCATGTCATCGCCATGTTCGGAGCCACGTTCCTCGTGCCGATTCTGACCGGTTTCGACCCGTCCACCACCTTGTTCTTCACGGCCATGTCGACCGCACTGTTCCTGCTGATCAACAAGAACGTGCTGCCGAGCTACTTGGGTTCGTCCTTCGGCTTCATCGCCCCGATCACCGCCGTCACCACGGCGAACAAGGGCATTGCCGTCGCATCCTTCGGCATTCTCGTCACCGGTTTGCTGCTGGCTCTGATCGGTGTGCTCGTGCACTTCGCGGGCGCCAAGTGGATTGACATCATCATGCCGCCGGTGGTCAACGGTGCAATCGTGGCCATCATCGGTTTCAATCTGGCTCCGAGCGTGTGGAACAACTTCCAGGTCGCTCCCGATACCGCTATCGTGACTTTGGCTGCCGTGCTGCTGGTAGCAGTGCTGTTCAAGGGTCTGCTTGGCCGACTCAACATTCTGATCGGTGTGATCATCGGTTACGCATACGCTTGCATTCGTGGCCAGGTTGACTTCTCCGCCATCGGCAAGGCTGCTTGGGTTGGTCTGCCGACTTTCCACCTGCCGCAGGTTGATTTCACGATTCTGCCGATGTTCGTTCCGGTGGTGCTCGTGCTCGTTGCCGAAAACGTCGGCCACGTCAAGTCCGTTTCCCAGATGACCGGCCGCGATTATGACGACCAGATCGGCACCGCCCTGTTCGCCGACGGTCTTGGCACCACCATCGCCGGTTTCGGCGGCGGTTCCGGCACCACCACGTACGGTGAGAACATCGGCGTGATGGCAGCCACCAAGGTGTATTCCACCGCAGCCTACTGGTGTGCGGCTGGTTTCGCACTGCTGCTGAGCCTGTGTCCGAAGTTCGGTGCCATCATCAACACGATTCCGGCTGGCGTGCTCGGTGGCGTGACCACCCTGCTGTACGGCATGATCGGCATGGTCGGCATCCGTATTTGGGTTGAGAACAAGGTCAACTTCGACAAGCCGCTGAACATCATGGTTGCCGCAATCACCATGATCATCGCCATCGGACAGTTCGCGTTCGCGTTCAATGGCATTTCCTTCAACGGCATCGCCATCGGCACCATCGTGATCCTCGTCTCCTACCACGGCTTGAAGGCCATCGGCAAGGCCACCGGCACGATCGACAAGAGCGACCCTGACATCCTGTAATGCAAAGGTTTTTGTGTGCTAGAGCCTGAATAAACACGGAGTATGAGACGGCCGTCGACTTGTTGTCGGTGGCCGTCTTTTGCATCTACGGAGAAGGGATTAATGAGATTTGCGATGAGTTTCTGTGCGGGACATACGAATCTGAAGAATGAGCTCAAAGTTCTTGCTCTGCTTGTCTGGTGCTTTCGAGTGTGGTTTTAAGAACGTCAATCGTTTGACTTCATGTGGGGCTGAACGGTTATGATGGTGCAAAAAGGGGCTATGTTCATTTTTGAGTGAGGAGTTCGTCATATGAGTACCGCAGCAGGAAAGAAAATCGCTATCGTCACCGGTTCCGCACTTGGATTGGGATATGAGCTGACTCGACAGCTGATTGCCAAAGGATGGTTCGTTGCTGGTATTGATTTCAATGGCGCACGCCAGGCGGAGTTGTCGAAGACTTTTGCTGCCGACGAATACAGAGCCTTTGTGGGCGATATTTCCGACGAATCGTTCGTGAAGAACTCCGTTGCCGCAATCTCGAAAATCGGTCATATCGATTTGCTGATCAACAATGCAGGCCAGCCTTCGTTCAAAGTCCCGACCGCATACGAGGCGGCCGACGTGGACAAGTGCCTGAAGGGTCTGAAAGGCATGGTGCTGTGGAGCGTGGAAACACTGAAAGCGGACGGTGAGCAGGATCTCAAAATCGCCAACGTCATGTCTACCGCGGCGACGCGAGGTAACCCCAACGAATCCGTGTACTGCGCCACCAAGTGGGGCGAGAAGGGCTACACCAAGAGTTTGCAGGCCGCATACAAGGGAACAAGTGTGAAAATCGTGGGTGTCTATCCGGGTGGCATCGACACCTCGTTCTACCGTGACAGCCATGACTACGTTTCGGAAGAAAAGCAGCATACCTTCATGCGTGCCGACCAACTGGCCGAAGTGATTCTGTTCAATCTGGTCAACGAAGCGAATTTGACCGTCACTGACATCGAAATCAATCGCAATCCGGCGTAAACATAACGGATATGAAGGATTGAAGGAACGTAAGAAAAAGTATCGGGCATAGGCTACAGTTATCAGGTTTGCGCAACGTGCGTAATATTTGACATGAAAGGCCATTGTGCCCGATACCGTTTTTGATGAAGATACCCTCGCAGCCGCTTCCGAAGCGATGGGCGAGGAAGAGGAACGCCCGCTGACGTTCGCCGAACTCGGCGTTCCTGGTCCACTGGTCCGCGTGCTTGCGGCTGATGACAAGAAAACCGCTTTCCCGATTCAGGCCGACACGCTTCCCGATTCGTTGGCTGGGCGAGACCTTCTCGGCCGCGGTCGTACCGGTTCCGGTAAGACGTTGGCGTTCTCGATTCCGCTGGTCGCTCGCCTGGGTGAAGTGGATGCCAGCGAATATGAGACCATGAGCCAGTTCCGCCATGAGGTTGATCGTGTGAAGCGGGCTCATGCCGAGGAGCGTCGCGCCGACGATTTCGTGCCTCATCCGCGTGGCTTGGTGCTTGCTCCGACCCGTGAGCTTGCCAACCAGATCAACGACGTGCTGATGCCACTTGCTCAGATATACGGCATCAACACCACCACCGTGTACGGCGGCGTACGTTATGCCCGCCAGATCCGTGACCTTCAGGCCGGTGCCGATATTGTGGTGGCCTGCCCTGGTCGTCTTGAGGATCTGATCGAACAGGGCGCGCTCACCTTGGACAAGGTTGAGGTTGCGGTTATTGATGAGGCCGACGAAATGGCCGATATGGGCTTCCTTCCGCCCGTCAAGCGACTGCTCGGCCAGATTTCGTTCGATGCGCAGATCATGCTGTTTTCCGCCACGCTCGACCATGGCGTGGACGAAGTGGTGGAAACCTTCCTGTCCGATCCGAAGGTGCATAGCGTCGATTCCGCGACGGCGACCGTTGACGAGATGACCCACCATGTGTTCAAAACCACGCTGAGCGACCGTCACGAGCTGGTGCGCACCCTCGCTTCCGGCAAGGGCCGTCGCATTCTGTTCACCCGTACCAAATTCCAGACGCAGAAGCTTGCCAAGGATTTAACGCAGAACGGCATTCCTGCGGCTGAATTGCACGGCAATCTGAGCCAGAACCAGCGTGACCGCAATCTGGCCGCCTTCAACTCCGGCGATGTGAACGTTATGGTGGCCACCGATGTGGCCGCGCGAGGCATTGACGTTTCCGGTGTGGAACTCGTGGTGCAGGTCGAACCGCCGGAAGATCCGAAATCCTTCCTGCATCGTTCCGGACGAACCGCGCGAGCCGGTCATTCCGGTGACGTGGTGACCATCATTCTGCCGAACCAGCGCCGCAGGACCCGTCGCATGATGCGTGAGGCCGGACTGACGGTCGAACCGATTGACGTGACCCCTGATTCGCCGGAAGTGTTGGAACTCGTAGGTGAAGTGGCCGAGCCGGTATTCGGCTGGACGCTTGAGCAGTCGCAACCGGCAGGAAATCCGCGCCGTAGGAAGAACGGCAAGGGGGGTGCCGACGGCGAACGTTCCGGCAGGCCGAACCGTTCCGGCGGGCGTAACAAGGATCGCGGCAAAGACAAGGGCGGCAAGCCGTTTAAGTCCGAACGCAGGGATCGTCGCGATCGCGACCAGCGTGAGGAACGTAACGACAGCGCGAAGAAGTTCGAACCGAAGAAGAACCGTGCGGAACGCCGTGCCGCCAAGTTTGAAGGTCGTGACAATCGCGAATTCGAAGCGCGTGAACATCGTTGGGAACATCCTGAAATTCAGGAGGAACACCGTGAACAGCGTGAGGAAAAGCGCAACAACAAGCGTCGTGAAAAGTACGCGCGCCTGCATGAGCAACAGCGCAGTGACAACGAACAGCACGAAACGGCGAACAAGCGTAGGCACGACGGCGATTACGGCAATACCGACAATCGCAGGGGGCTGGGAAAGAAGAAGTCCGCGCAGCTTGCGAAAAAGCAGGGGGCGCCAAGCAAGAAGCAGCGCAAGTCTGAAGCCCGTGCCGAACGTCGATATGACGACGATCGTCGTTCCAAAGGCAAGAAGCATGACGAGCGTTCCTCGGATGCGAAACGCTATGACCGTCATACGGAAGTCAAGCGTGGCGGCCGTGACAGACGTCACGACAAGCATGCAGGGCAGTCACACCATCGCCATGCGAACATCAGGAAAGCGCCATTCCGCACGCGTTGATCGCTGAAATGCAAAATCAAAGCTTGCATAACTGGTAAACAATAGAAAACGGTGTCCGCCAAGGTTCATGAACACTTGGCGGACACCGTTTTCTATTAAAACTGATCGTCTATTAATTTGATTGGCTATATGAAAGTCGTTCAGTCTGCAATCGGATTATATTGGTCGTCTGCAGTGAAGCACTTGCGGTACGCCATCACCATAATGAGACTGTCAGCTAGAAGTGTCAACGCTGCAATGGCGGCGAGAACCAGGAACTGGTATTTCGCCGCATCGATAGGATTGCCGCCGGCGATGATCTGACCGGCCATCATGCCAGGCACCGTCACAATGCCGCTGGACGCCAGCGAAGCGGTAGTTGGCAGCAAACCCAAACGAATCGACGAGACGATGGACGGGCGCGCGGCCTCCCAGGCGGTCGCACCCAACGCCAGCAGCGTATCCACTTCGTCACGGCGTTCCTTCATGCTTTCGAAAAACCGGCTCAATCCAACCGCCAAAGCGGACACGGTATTGCCGAGCAGCATGCCGGTCAACGGTACCACCAATTGCGGCGCATACCAAGGTTGCGGGCGAATGATCAATTCGGTAACCAACGAAATCATAATGAGCATGGTGATGACCAAGCTCAAAAACACGGGACCGGCCAAGCCCTTCGGCACACCTTTGGCGCGAGACAGGGTGATCTGCACGGCCGCGATCAGCATGAACATCACCAGCAGCAGCACCAGCCATGGATTGTTCGACTTGATGACGAACTCCATAATGAAACCCATGGCGCACAATTGCAGCAACGCGCGGCATGCCGACCATAGCAGTGTCTTGCCAATGCCCATGCGCATCGCTTCGGAAATGCCCGCGGCCACGCCGACCATAACCAATGCGATGAGCAGACCCCAAATATCAATGGAATAGTAATTGCCGCTCATGCCTGCACTCCTTGCACCGAATCGGACTGTGCCGTGAAATCATTGGAATCATTGGTTGCTTCGGTGAGCGGAGCATTCGCACTCTGCAATACGCCTTTGGCCAGTGTGAGAATACGCGTGGCACGCCCGTCCGGTGGACGATGGCGAATACGAATCACCGTCATGCCCTGCTCTGCGGCCTGAGCCAGGATGGATGCCACCTTATCGGCGTTCTCATCATCCAAACCGGCATCAACCTCATCGGCAAGCAGCACTTTCGGCGACGTAAGCAAGGTGCGCGCCAAACTCACCCGGGCGGCCTGGCCTCCAGACAAGTCATGCGGAGCGCGCCCCAAATCAATATCCGCGCAGCCAATGGCGTCAAGCGTGGCTCGAATGCGATCATCCGGCAGTAGATCGGCGGGTTTGAGAGACTTGCCAGCCGACCATTTCCTGCTGAATCCGTGCTTGTCTTCGCCGGCACGAATAGCCAATGTAAACGGCAAACGAATCGCCTCGGCCACGCTCGAACCGATTAATACCGGCTTCTGCGGCAAATACGCCACCTGACTACGCCACTGTTGCGGTGTGAATTCGCTGGCAGATCGCCCTTCAAGCTGAAAATCGCCGGTCGCATTCGGATTCAATCGTGCGAAAGCGGTAAGCAGACTACTCTTGCCCGATCCGGAAGGTCCGACCAAATCCACAATCTCACCAAACTTCACATCAACGGATAATCCGCTGAAAATCGTGCGCTGCTCACCATCGACAGGCACGATACAGGAAACATTCGAAGCTGAAAAAACATACTGCATAGTCCAACACCATACCGCTTGACTGCCGGTCGGGAACATTGGATGTGTTTCTTAACGTATTCTAAGCTGGAATCACATTATTTGATCAAACCATTGGAACGTGCGTTCGAGGCGTTATCGGCAAAGGCAAGAACGCTGCCGAATAGCATCGTCCATTCAGCTTACTCACAGTATTTTTCGTTGATCTTCCAAGGAAAATCAGTCTCAAGGATGAGGTCGTGCCAACGTTTCGTGGACTACAAATGGCACATTGGAAATGAAGAATATGAAAGCAAGAAGTGCGCATGCGTACATGGTTGATGAACATAAGTTTGGTGGATGGCTGGTTTCCGGCAACGTTGTTTTCGATAACTGCGGTACTGGCGGCGACACTGTTGGGTATTGCAATATGGGAGACGGTTGGCGAAAGCCGTGGCGACGGTAAACGTGCAATTGCCGTAGTTGCGTGTCCGATGGTGATTGCGGTTATTGCCGGCATTGTTGGATGGGTGATTGCCTGGTTGCTGTCGGACGTGTTTGTGGTGTTCGGTGTTGGGCTGGGCCCGCGTGTGATCGCATGGGCTGGTTGCGGTTGTGCGATCATCGGATTTGCGGTCAGTCATGCGATGCTGCATAGGGGAGTGTTGCGTGCCGTCGCCGTAATATTGGTGGCATGCGCAGTGCTTTCCGCCGCCACCGGCATCGATCAGGCGTATGGAGAATATGCCACCATCGGATCACTGTTCGGCCAAGACACCTATCACGAAGCCGACCTGACGGGAATGGCGAAACGCAGCGATTTGATTAGCGTCACGCAATGGAAGCAGGAAGCGGCAGACGGTAGCATCAGCGATATTCCCGCACATGGCGAAGTCAGTAAGGTAAATATTCCAGCCACAACATCGCATTTCGAGGCGCGACAGGCGCTGGTATATCTGCCGCCGGCAGCGATTGCCACAGCCAAGCACAAGCCGGCGTTGCCGGTCATACTGATGATGAGCGGCCAGCCGGGTTCTCCGGGGCGCGCGTTTGCCGCGGGCGGCATCCAAACCATGATGGACGATTATGCGCAGCATCATGGCGGACTCGCACCCATTGTTATTGCGGCCGACCAGTTGGGAGACGATTCGCATAACACCCTATGCGTGGATTCGCCGGTGTACGGCAATGTGCTGACCTACTTGACGAAAGACGTGGTCGACTGGGTGAGAACCAATCTTCCTGCGGCATGGCAAGCACAAGATTGGGCAATCGCAGGTTTTTCGCAGGGAGCCACATGTTCGTTGCAAATCGGTGCGAACCATCCGGATTTGTTCGGCACCATCATCCCCACCGGCAGCGAGCTCAAACCGACCAATGGCAGTGAAAGCAGTATGATCAGCCGGTTCTTCCGCGGAGATCGCACCGCATACGAGAAGCAGATTCCCATCAACGCCATTCGCAACCGTGCGCCTTCGAACCAGACGCTTGTTATCGGTGCGGGGGAGCGTGATCACGAGTCCGTGCGCAATGCCGAACGCATCGCACCGGTTGCCCAACAGGCGGGCATGCATGTTACGGCGGTCGAATCGCTTGGCAATGCGCATGACTGGCATGCCGTGCAAGACACGTTGCGGTACGGACTTGCCGTATTCGGCTGTAACACGGGACTGAGCGACGCCAAGCCGAAATTGGCGGACTATCCGAATCTCAAACGCATCGCGATCTGACATGTCGTTTTGACGCGTCGGCAACTCGCGATCACAAGTATCAATCTGAATCGTCAATCTGAATCATTTATAGAATCATTAATCCGAATTATCGAACGGAAGCATTGTCATGACAACGCAATCGCAGGAATCAGCAGTAAAACCATTGTTCGGCTTTCGCGCGCTCATATCCGATCTTGCCGACTGGATGCGTCGGCACCGTATGACCTTGGGCTTCGTGCTGTTCATCACGCTGTTCAATGTCGGCATGCAGCTCGTATGCGGCATCAGACATATGCAATTTCCGCCGCAATTATCGCGCGTGAGTTTTGACGCGCTCGCGCATGGGTGCTGGTATACCGCGCCGATCTCACTGCTGTCAGTACCTCATTTGGGTCGTCTGCTGATCGACATTCCACTGATACTCATCGCATTCGGCTTATGCGAAACGGTGATTGGAAAGGTGAAGACGGCATGGGTGTCGCTGATCACCACGCTTGGCGGCATAGCGCTGGGCATGGGATTATGTTCGCTGTTCGCAGGCAAAAGTCCGCAATGGCATGCGATTTCGCATGATGGCGCGATTTTGGGGCCGCTGGTTGTTGTGATGGGCACGCTGATGTGTGCTAGCGCATTCACCGCCATGCTGTGGCGTCGGCGTATTCGTGTGATCGGCTATAGCGTGGTGCTGATCATGTTCCTCTACCGTGGCGAAGCCAGCGATTATTGTTTGCTGGCTGCCGCGCTGATCGGTCATGTGCTTGGTTATTTGATGGCGTCCGAAAGTCAAGGCGATGTGTATAGGCATGGTGCCTTGTACGAGATGCGCAGGCTGATTGGTATTGCTGCCGGCGTGCAGGCGGTCGGTTCGCTGGTTGCCGTTTCCTCAAGGCAATCATTTGGATTGCTTTCCATGTTCGGATTGCTGACCGGTTCCACGGAATTCGATACGGAACAAGTGTTGGATTGCCTCAACGGTTCCTCGCATGCCAGCTGTTTCGCGCAATATCGTATGATGCGATTCACCATGCCCGGAAACTGGCTGGTGTCGTTGATGCCGACGCTGATGCTGCTGTTGATCGCATGGGGTCTGTACCGCGGACGCCGCATTGCCGCCGTGTTAAGCGTGCTGTTCAACGCGTGCACGGTGGTATTTGCGATGCTGTTCTATGTGATGCTTCCGCTGCGAAATGTTGGCGATTCGCAGGCTGATGCGTTGCCTGCGTTGGTTCGTCACGGTGCGTTTCACGCAATGTTTTCCACTATGGCATTGCCATTGATTTTTATCGTTATCGTCATTGCGTTCCGTCAGTGTTTTATGATTCGCACCAGAAGTGAGATTATGTTGCGCGCTGCGGCAGGTGCATTGTCGGCTTTTCTGTTGTTGGGATTGATGTATGTCGGGTATGGGCTTGCCTCTCCCGAGGATTTCAACGAAAGTCCGCAATTGATTGCATTGCTTGCCGATTATGTGCAACGATTGTTGCCGATCGGACTGCTGAGTGCGATCGAACCTGAGTTTGTACCCGTCGGGCAAATCTCCGTGCTGGTATATCAGTGCGTCGGTCCGGTGTTTTGGGTTATCGCCCTGCTGTGTGTTTGGGATTGTTTGCGGGATCGTTCCATGGTGAATGACGCTTCGCGCCATCATGTTGACGCGATTATTCCGCTTGGCGGCGAATCCATGTCATTCATGGCAACTTGGGAAGGCAATGATTATTGGTTTTCTGCAACCGGACGTTCCGCAATCGCCTATCGAGTGTCGTATGGCATCGCGTTGACGGTGACAGGACCATTCGGGGATCCACACGAATATGCGGAAGATCTCACTGATTTCGCAACATTCTGCGCGCAGCATTCCTGGACGCCCGTATTTTACAGCGTACACGAGTCGCAGCGAGCCGAACTTGCCAAAGCCGGATGGGATTCACTTGACGTCGGCACGGAAATGATTGTCAATCCCAACGAATGGCAGACCCGAGGCAAGAAATGGCAGGACGTGCGCACCGCCATCAACAAAGCCAAACGAGACGGCATCACCGACGTGCTCACCACTTTCAAGGAAGCACCCTTCTCAGTGCAAACGCAAATTCGTGAGATTTCCGCACAGTGGGCCGGCAAAAAGGCCCTGCCGGAAATGGGATTCACCCTGGGCGGCGTCGACGAACTGATCGACTCCCGGGTGCGCCTGCTCTACGCGGTCGACGGCAACGGCAAAGTCCTTGGCGTAACCAGCTGGCTGCCCACCTATCGTGACGGCACAATCATCGGTTGGACGCTTGACTTCATGAGGCACCGTACCGACAGCGTCAACGGCATCATGGAATTCCTGATTGCACGCATGGCTGAACGACTACGTGACGAAGACAACGTGGAATTCATGAGCCTATCGGCGGCACCACTAGCCGGCATGGGATCCAGCGAAAGCGAACACGAGGAAAGCGAAGTGTTGCGTCATGCACTGCAAATGGTCGCAGACATCATGGAACCAGCATACGGATTCCACTCACTGTTCCGTTTCAAACTGAAATTCCACCCCGACGAAGAGAAAGTGTATATCTGCTATCCCGATGCGGCCAAACTGCCGCAAATATCGCTTGCTGTGGCGCAAGCCTACGTGCCATCACTCACACCTGCCGAAGCTATGCGTTTTGTGCGCACCATCGCGCCACATGATTGACGATACGTCAGATTTGGCATGGTATCAGCTTTGACAGGATGTCAGACTTGAGACGGTCCATGGTTCTGGGGTAGCTCGGGTCTACACTAAAGAACGGTTCATAAAGTACTACTTTTCCTGATGGAAGGGGTCAGCATGTCAGCTGAAGCAAACGTCGGCGTAGTCGGTCTTGCCGCAATGGGCGGTAGCCTCGCGCGTAACCTCGCACACCACGGCAACAAAGTGGCCGTGTTCAACCGCTCCTACGGTCGTACCGAAAAGCTCATGAACGAACACGGCAGCGAAGGCGAATTCTTCCCGGCAAAAACCCTCGAAGAGTTCGTGGACAGCCTCGTCAAGCCGCGTACCGCCATCATCATGGTCAAGGCCGGAGAGCCGACCGACGCCATGATCAACGCGCTTGCCGACCTGATGGAACCGGGCGACATCATCGTCGACGCAGGCAACGCCTACTTCCCGGACACCATTCGTCGCGAGAAGGAAATCAGCGCTCGCGGCCTGCATTTCGTCGGATGCGGCGTGTCCGGTGGTGAGGAAGGCGCTCTGCTTGGACCTTCCATGATGCCGGGCGGCTCCGAAGAATCTTGGAAGACGCTGAAGCCGATTTTCGAATCCATCGCAGCAAAGGCCGAAGGTGATCCGTGCGTCACCCATATCGGACTTAACGGTGCCGGCCACTTCGTCAAGATGGTGCACAATGGCATCGAATACTCCGATATGCAGCTCATCGCCGAAAGCTACGATCTGATGCGTCGCGGCCTCGGCATGACCCCGGCTGAGATTGGTGACGTGTTCGAAGAGTGGAACAAGACCGAACTCGACTCCTACCTGATCGAAATCACCGCCGAAGTGCTGCATCAGGTCGACAAGAAGACCGGCAAGCCGCTGGTTGATCTGATTGTCGATCATGCTGGCATGAAGGGCACTGGCACGTGGACCGTGCAGACCGCACTGTCTCTGGCCGTTCCGGTCACCGGCATTGCCGAGGCCGTGTTCGCCCGTGGTCTTTCCTCCGAAGCTGATCTGCGTGAGGAAGCCGCCAAGCAGGGCTTCAATGGCCCTGACGGCAAGCTGAACCTCACCGACGATGAGAAGAAGGCCTTCATCGAAGACATCCGTCAGGCACTCTACGCTTCCAAGATCGTCGCCTACGCCCAGGGCTTCAACGAGATCACTACTGCCGCCGAAGAATATGGATGGGATATCGATCTGGCTGCCGTGTCACGCATCTGGCGTGGTGGCTGCATCATCCGTGCGAAGTTCCTCAACCGTATTTCCGAAGCGTTCGAATCCGGTGAGGCTAACGTGTCGCTGCTGTTTGCCCCGTACTTCAAAAACGCCATCGAAACCGCCGAAAACTCGTGGCGCAACGTGGTGGCCGAAGCCGCACGCAATGGCTTGCCGACTCCGGCTTTCGCATCGTCCCTGTCGTACTTCGACGGCTTGCGCTCCCCGCGCCTGCCTGCCGCTCTGATTCAGGGTCAGCGCGACTATTTCGGCGCTCACACCTACCAGCGTGTGGATCAGCCGGGCGCATTCCACACCCTGTGGGCTGAGCCGGGTCGCGAAGAAATCGAAGCCTGATAGCGATTTCGTAACGAAACCAATACGCTGACGAACGTAACGAGCCGCACGCTTTATGAAAAAGTGTGCGGCTCGTTACATGAAGGCGAGTCTGTCTGGGCGTGAAGTCTCCATTGAGTTGCTTGGCGAATCATCTGCGATGTTGGTTGTGTGGATCGCCCCCGTTCATGACTGCGGCGACCCGTCGAGTCAGGGCGCGGGGGAGTAGCCGTTCCGCGGTCGCGCCGGCTTTGGTGAGATAGCCATGGTAGGCAAGCGTGCGCCCCTGCTTCATCTTTCGATAAGCGTAGACGGCAAGCTGGTAGGCGGTGGCCGGTTTGGTCAGTGTAAAGAAATTCATGCCACGCATGTTCGCGGCCTTGGCGAACCCCGTGGATGTTGGCCCCGGGCATACACAGGTCACACTCACTCCGGTATCGTGCAGCTCATACGCCACCGCTTCGGAAAGAGAGCGCACGAACGCCTTCGACGCGAAATACACCGCCATATACGGGCCTGCCATCATCGAAGCTACAGAGGAAATATTCAAGATTCTGCCGTGTCCGTGTGCCCGCATGTCACGACCATAACGGTACGTAAGCTCAGCCACCGCGGCCATATTGAGCTGCATCATCTCATGCTGGCGATGCCAGTCGGCGTCGAGAAAACCCGTCCAATCCGCAAAACCGGCGTTATTGACGAGATGATCCACCTCAAAATCCTGCGAAACCGTGTAATCATGCAACTTTTGCGGTGCGTCAGACTCGCTTAAATCAAGTGCGACCGTTTCCACATGCACGCCATAGCGATGTTCCAGCGTGCGTCTCACTTCATCGAGCTTGCTTTGCTTGCGTGCCGTGATGATGAGATCATACCCGTCAGCCGCAAACAATGACGCCATTTCGCGCCCAATACCACTCGAAGCCCCCGTTATCAACGCATATGCCATAAGACCACCTTCCTTAAGTATTGATGTTCATGGTAGTCAATGCGTATGCAGTAACGCCATTTGCAACGCAACGGTCCGGAACTTTTCGACTGGGCTGACTGATTGACAGTTTTCATGCACTTCTCGCATAGAAAGCAATACATCATTTACATTGGTTATTTTGGTTTGGTTCGTTCACAATGGGTGCGTCAGCATGAACGCGAAAGAACCGGCATGGAATATCCGAAAGGCCATGTTTTTGAACTTATGCAACAGGGCGGCCTGACCGACAAAGTCATTAAAATGCAGGTCGTGAAACCATGATCATTCACAGCTTGCATTTGACTTCGTCCACTTGAAGTCCTTAAGTTTGATGGCATGACTTACGATTTCGACACTCCCATAGACCGCTCCGGAACATATTCGCTCAAGTGGGAAGAGGCAGGGGACGCGCTGCCCATGTGGGTGGCGGATATGGAATTTCAAACCGCTCCACAGATCCGAGCCGCATTGCAACAGCGTCTTGACCACGGTATTTTCGGATATTCGATTGTTCCTCCTGAATGGAATCAGGCATATGTTAACTGGTGGCGCCGTAGGCACAATCTTGATATCGACCCGGAATCGTTGGTATTTTGCACCGGCGTGGTGCCGGCAATCTCCAGCATGGTACGAAAACTCACCACTGCCAACGAGAATGTGCTTATCCAAACTCCGGTCTACAACATTTTCTTCAATTCGATTATCAACAATGGATGCCGAGTGCTTGAATCACCGTTGAAATATGACGGTTCCGGACATTACTCCATCAACTGGGCCAATCTGGAATCCAAGTTGGCTGATCCGCAAACCACGCTGATGATTCTGTGCAATCCGCACAATCCCGTAGGCCGAATCTGGGATCGCGACACCCTCGCACGCATAGGTGAGCTTTGCTGGAACAATCATGTGACCGTAATCAGCGACGAAATTCACTGCGATTTGACCGATCCGGGATACGATTACGTACCCTTTGCCTCGGTGAATGAGCAGTGCGCAATGAACTCCGTGACCTGCATGGCACCGACCAAAACGTTCAATATCGCCGGTCTTAACACGGCTGCCGTAATGATCCCGAATCCCGTGCTGAGGCATAAAGTATGGCGCGCGCTCAATACCGATGAAGTGGCCGAGCCGAACGCTTTCGCCATGACCGCCACGCTCGCCGCCTTCAACGAAAGCGAGCCATGGCTTGAGGAATTGCGCGCATATCTGGCCGATAACAAAGCCGAAGCGCGAGCCATGATCGACGAATACAACGCTTCCGCCGCACCGGAACGACGCATCACCTTGATCGAAAGCCATGCCACCTACCTGCTGTGGGTCGATTGTTCGAAACTGACGCACGATACCGCTCTGTTATGCGAACATCTCAAACGCAATCACCGGGTAATGTTCTCCGAAGGTGCCGAATATGGTGGCAATGGGTATGATTTCATCCGTATCAACGTGGCTTGCCCGCGAAGCGTCATGCAAGAAGGTTTCAACCGCCTGCTCGCCGGATTACGTGATTTTTCGGTGAATTAGTATAAGACTATCGTCTGTGATATTGCTCACAGCCGCTAGGAAACGGCTGGTTTTGTGGGTTTTCACAAAATATGGAAAGGACGTTTTTCGGATGGTCACTGCCGTCCGTGACCTGTTGGCGATACTATGAGGCATATGACTGAAACTGTTTCATCCGTACTTGGCACGCCTGAAGAGTGGACGAATCCGCTGCGCGATCCACGCGATCTTCGACTTCCACGTATTGCAGGCCCGTGCAGTATTGTGATTTTCGGCGTGACCGGCGATCTGTCACGCAAGAAGCTGCTTCCCGCCATTTATGATCTGGCTAATCGTGGCCTATTGCCGCCAAGCTTCGGTTTGACGGGGTTTGCCCGTCGTGATTGGACCGAGGATCACTTCAAGGATTTCGTGAAGGAGAACGTGCAGGCGCACTGCCGCACGCCATTTAAGGAGGCGACCTGGAAGCAGCTCGCCGACGGCATTCGTTTTGTGCAGGGCACGTTCGATGATCCGAAGGCGTTCGAACGATTGTCGAACACTGTTGCCGAGCTTGACCGCGATCGTGGCACACGAGGCAACCATGCGTTCTACATGTCGGTGCCGCCGCGCGCGTTCCCGCAGGTTTCCCGACAGTTGGCCGATTGCGGTTTGGCGAAATCGTCGGAAGGTGCTTGGCGTCGTGTGATCATCGAGAAACCGTTCGGGCATGATCTGGCAAGCGCCAAGGAGCTGGATCGTGTGGTTTCCGAGGTGTTCGACCCATCGAGTGTGTTCCGTATCGATCATTATCTCGGTAAGGAGACGGTGCAGAATATTCTGGCGCTTCGTTTCGCGAACGCGATGTATGAGCCGATCTGGAACAACAATTACGTCGACCACGTGCAGATCACGCATGCCGAGGATATCGGAGTGGCGGGTCGTGCTGGCTATTACGACGGTATCGGCGCGGCGCGTGACATCATTCAGAACCATTTGCTACAGCTTATGGCGTTGACGGCGATGGAGGAGCCTGTTTCGTTCTCTGCTTCCGATCTGACGGCGGAGAAGACGAAGGTGCTGTCCGCAGTGCGCTTGCCGAAGGATCTGGCGGCGCATACGGCGCGTGGCCAGTATGCGGCCGGTTGGCAGGGTTCGCATGAGGTCGTGGGATATTTGGATGAGAAGGGCATCGATCCGGAGTCGACGACCGAGACGTATGCGGCAATCCGTTTGGATGTCGATACGCGCCGTTGGGCCGGTGTGCCGTTCTATCTGCGTACGGGCAAGCGTTTGGGAAAGCGTGTCACGGAGATTGCCGTGGTGTTCAAGCGCGCCCCGCATCTGCCGTTCGAGTCGACTGCGACGAAAGAGCTCGGCAAGAACGCGATCGTGATCCGTGTGCAGCCCGATGAGGGTGTGACCATGCGGTTCGGCGCGAAAGTGCCGGGTGGTACGGCGATGGAGGTTCGTGACGTGTCGATGGACTTCGGTTACGGCCGGTCGTTCACCGAATCGTCTCCGGAAGCCTATGAACGTCTGATTCTTGACGTATTGCTGGGCGATCCTCCGCTGTTCCCAACCACGCGCGAAGTGGAATTGAGCTGGCAGATTCTCGACCCTATCGAGGAATTCTGGTCCACGCTCGGCCAGCCGCAGCCGTATCGTTCCGGAACATGGGGCCCTCAGGAAGCCGTTGAAATGCTTGCCCGTGATGGACATCGTTGGAGGATGCCGTGATCATTACCATGAAGAACACCGAAACCCGTGAGATTTCGGCGAAAATCGACGAATTGCACGAGGAGCGTGGTGAAGCGGCTTTGGGTCGCGTGCTCACACTGCTGATCTCCACGAATGAAGCATCGTTGGAACATGATTTGGAAGTCGCGAACAACGCCAGCCGTGAACATCCCTGCCGTGTGATTGCCATTGCACCGAACTCGCGCAAGGCTGACATGAATGTGGAAGATGGTAAGAAACGCACCTTCCTCGATGCTGAAGTGAGATTCGGTTCCGATGCCGGCGCGGGCGAAATCATCGTGTTGCGTCCGATTGGCGGGCTGGTTCACCACCCTGACACGTTGGTGATTCCATTGTTGGTACCGGACGCTCCGGTGGTGGCCTGGTGGCCAAACGAAGCTCCGGCGAACCTGTCGAACGATTTGCTGGGTTCCATGGCACGCAGTCGCATCACCGATGCCATGCATTCGTCGAATCCGATGCGCACTATGGATGATTTGCGCCGCAACTGGTCTTCGAAGAATGTGGACATGTCGTGGACTCGCTTGACTGTTTGGCGCGCGATGCTCGCTTCGATGCTTGACCAGCCGCCGCATCTTCCAGTAAGTGGCGTGCGTGTGACCGGACCAAAGGACTTCTTGCCGTTGAATCTGCTGGCCGCATGGCTTCGTCTTCGTTTGAACGTGCCTGTTGTGGTGGAAGACGATCCGAATGCAACCGCCGTGACCGGCGTGTATCTGACCCGTTCCGATGGCGTGCTGAGTTTGGAACGCCCATCCACAGACGATGGCGTCGCCGTATTGAACGTTCCAGGGCAGTCCCCGCAAACCATGAGCGTTCCCGCACGAACCATCGAGGAATGCCTGAGCGAGGAATTGGGTCGACTCTATCCGGACGAGATCTATGCGGAAGTCGTGACCCAAGGCTGGGATCTTATCAATTCGAAGCACTGAATCGATTCTCCGAAACAGTAAAGGAACAATGCAGGAAAAGCATATGGCAGAACGCACCACCGTTGTATATCCCAATCCTCAGATTCTGGCTGAAGCCGTGGCCGCTCGTACGCTGCTGACCATCATCGATCTTCTGTCGGAACCGAATCGCACTCGCGTTGACATTGCCGTGACCGGTGGGACTGACGGCAACCGAGTGTTCGACGCCATGAACTCGAGCCCATTGAACGATGCCGTGGACTGGAGCCGTGTGCACGTATGGTGGGGCGACGAACGATTCGTGGCCGCCGATGACGATGATCGCAACGCCAAGCAGGCGCGTGAGGCATGGTATGGCAAACTGGTTGCCGACGGCCATATGCCGGCAGGCAACATTCATGCGATGCCGTCCGATGAGCGTAACTCGGAAAGCGTCGCGGCAGCCTCGCCCGAACAGACCGATGCGGTACTGGCTGAAGCCGCCGCGCAATACCAGCGTGAACTCATTGAACAGTTGGGGGAGAATCCAGCTTTGGACATCGCCATGTTCGGTATGGGACCGGACGCGCATTTCGCATCCCTGTTCCCTGACCACGGCGAGTCGGAGATCGACGATCCGCATGTGCTTGTTGCCGGTGTGCGCGATTCACCGAAACCGCCGCCACTGCGCCTGACGCTGACTGTGCCTATGATCGCACGATCGAAGCACACGTGGGTGTTCACATCCGAAGCACGCAAGGCGGACGCGGTTGCTGCAGCATTCGCGCAACGCAACAATCCACATGCGCCAAGCTCCTACGCCGATGGTGAGGAACTGCTGTGGCTCATCGACGAGGGTGCCGCCTCCAGATTGTGATGCAAGAACCGGGACTATTGAATCCCGAGAGCCAGGTTCCATTGGTTCCGTGACGGGCACGTCACCTAAGTCTCTGCCTGCCATGGATTACTCCCATGGCTAAACATCAAGGCTGAATCGTCTGGATGAGTGAGCGCGCAACGCCATGCGTAGTAGTATGGCGGCAGTCAAACATGCCAGACCCTGCATTATGACTATGAGAGGAAACGCCATCATGGAACAGTCATCTAAGTTCCAACATCAGCCTCAGCCCGATACGCCATCGTCCTCCACGATGTCCCCGTCACTCCATGCGGAACAAACTCCGCCATGGGGCGCGCTATGGGTGTTGGCTTTGGGGCTGGCCATGATTGTGCTAGACAGCTCAATCGTCAATGTCTCCATCCCCACCATTATCGACGATATCGACATCGACCTGACCGACGCCCAGTGGGTCACATCACTGTACAACATCGTGCTCGCCGCGCTGTTGCTTCCCTTCGGCAAGCTTGGTGACGCCAAAGGACGCAAACTGGTATTCCAAATCGGAACTGTGATTTTCGTGGCAAGTTCATTGCTCGCCGCCACATCACATGACGCTGGCATGCTGCTCATCGCTCGCGCGTTGCAGGGCATCGGAGGCGCGATGATCATGCCGAACACCCTGTCCACGGTGTCCGCCACGTTCCGTGGCAAGTATCGCGCTGCGGCTTTCGGAGTCTGGGGCGCGGTAATGAGTTCAGCCGCCGCTCTCGGACCGTTGCTCGGCGGCGTGCTTACCGAGACCTTGGGGTGGCGGTGGATTTTCCTAGTGAACCTTCCGCTAGGCATCATCATCTTTGTGGCCACCATTCCTTTGGTGCCAAAGACTGGTGGACATACCTCGAACATCACTTCCTCAACCACTTCTTCTACCATTCGATTCCAAAGCATTGATGTGGACATTCCAGGCGTGGTGCTGTCCGCACTGACTTCTGCCTTGCTCGTATTCGGACTTATCGAAGGCGAGACCTACGGCTGGTGGAAGCAGACTTCCACTCAGTTGAAGATGGGCGGTCTGACATGGGACCACGGCTGGCTGTCGCCGGTTCCGATTTGCCTGGTCGCCGGTATGCTCCTGCTGGTCGTCTTCATAGCCGTAGAACTTGCACGAGGCAAAGCCGGACGTCCGGTGATGCTGGACATGACCCTGTTCCGCATCAAAACGTTTTCGTGGGGCAATCTGTCGGCTGCGGCCATCGCCGCCGGCGAGTTCGCGCTGGTGTTCGCGCTACCGCTGTACCTCATCAACGCGCGCGGACTCGACACGCTACAAGCCGGTGCGATGCTGGCCGTGATGGGATTGGGCTCTATTATCGCCGGTAGCAGGGCGCACATGCTGGCCGCCAAACTCACTCCGGTCGGCGTGGTCCAACTTGGCTTGGTGATTGAGATCATCGCGGTAGCCGTGATTGCAGTCCTCATGCCGGTGGGATTCGCAGTGTGGTGGCAGCTTCTTCCTCTGACCGCCTACGGCTGCGGCTTAGGACTCGCCTCCGCGCAGCTGACCAGCGTGGTGCTGTCCGAAGTGCCGATTCCCCAGTCCGGTGAAGGATCGGCCACCCAGTCCACCATCCGTCAGCTTGGCACCGCCATGGGTTCGGCCATCTCAGGCGCGGCATTGACCATGGCCATCAATGGAACGTTGCCGGCACGACTTGAATCCCTTGGACTGCCCGCCAAAGTCGGCGATGGACTGGCCAAAGCAGTCAGCAGCTCCGCTGGCGGTGTAATTGGCTCGTTCCGCAGCGGCGATGGACCGGCAGCCCAATTCGGTGACGAAGCGCCGAAAATCGCCGATGCGATGACTTCCGGGTTCATTGAGGGCAACCGTTGGACACTCTTGGTGGCAGGATGCATGCTGCTCATCGGTTTGCTGGCTTCGGTCGCTGTGCGACGCGCGGCATCATCGCACAGCACACACTGACAAACATGAGGCAGGGCGATCTGCTGAATGGTTTTGGTGGGCCAGCAGCTCAACGGCGAAAAGCTCTACTGAAGCCGGCTGATACCAAGACGAAACTGATCGCGCGGTAAGGTGGGGTTTATGAAAGTAGTAGTGCAACGAGTGAGCCAAGCCAGTGTTGACGTTGTTAACGAACTGGGCACCGTAGACCCCACCTTTGAACCGCAGCAGATTGGACCGGGATTCATGCTGCTGGTCGGTGTAACCGATGAGGATGGTGAGGAGCAGATTTCTTGGCTTGCCCACAAAATCCTCAACCTGCGTGTTTTCGAAGACGAGCAAGGCAAAATGAACCGTTCCATCAAAGACATCGGCGGTGAAATCCTATCCATTTCACAGTTCACGTTGTTTGCCGAAGTGAAGAAAGGCAACCGCCCAAGCTTCGTCAAAGCGGGCAAGCCGGAACATGCCAACATTACTTGGATCAAATTCAACGAAGCGCTGCGATCCGGTGGCGTGCCAGTACGCGAAGGCCGCTTCGGAGCGCATATGCGCGTTGGACTGATCAACGACGGTCCGGTCACCATCGCCATTGACACCGACAATCTGTGATCAATAGTAAAGCGCCGATTGCTTGGTGATATAAAAATATTTGAGGAGCTGCAGTATAATTTGCAGCTCCTCAAATATTGTTTTTTGATCGACAGTGATGTTTACCTGTTGTCGGTAATTATCGTCACCTTGTTCGGATCAATCTTCGTTGGGTCAAGCGTCAATTCCTTGATGGCATCCGCACGAATCGTGCCAGACGAAGGATTGAACACACTGTCGACGGTGCTGTGAATATCGGCGTCCACATTCGAATATTCAAAAGCAAGCGTCGTATTGATCAAACGACAATTACGCAACAAGAGATTGTCCACATAGCACAAGCCCTGCAGGCTTTCGATCGTACAATTCTCAAACGTGACATTACGAGAGTTCCAAGCCAAATACTCGCCAGCAATAAACGAATCGCGCACAGTCACATTCTCGCAATTCCAGAAGCAATCTTTGGAAATCAATCGAGAATTCGAAATCTCAATATTGCGTGCGCCATCAAACGGATAATTACCAACCAAACGCAGATTATCAGCCTTGAAATCAGAACAATTCATTGCTAAATAATCACCGCGCGCACTCACATTATTCAGTGAAACATTTGAACAATCCCACAATGTTTCCTCGGCATTGACGAAATCAACGTTCCTCAACAAAACATCATGGCAACGGCGGAAATTCTTCGGCGCTTCAAATGTGCAATCCTCGACGCGAATGTTGTCTGTGTACCACACGCCTGCGCGTGCCATCTCGAACCACGTGCAATCCTTCGCCGAAATATCCGAGCAATACCACAGCGGATACTTCCATTTGAATGAACTCGACTCAAGCTCAATAGCATGTGCATGCTTCAATGGCGACTCGCCATCGTCGAAAATCGTGTCAATATACCGTTTGTCTGATGCTTGAAATTCGGCGCGTTCGCCGGTCAGCAATGCCTGACGGACCTCTTGCATGTCGCTCATTGATAACTCTCCTTGGAAAAACGCTCTGTTGCCAAGATAGAAACCTCGAGTACTTGAAGTCAAACGTATGGCCATGTTTCGCAGGAGGCGGAATAGGTCGAGAGGATTAAGCGCGTTATAAGCAATGCCGATATGCAAGCGGGTGTTTGCGAAACATGAATGTCGGTACCATAAATTGGGCGATTGAACAATTAAGCAATCGCAAGGTATTGCAGTCATATATGAAACTTGCCGTGTAAGGCAGAGAGGAATGCGGATGAGCCAGCAGCGTGGGGGAGTGAGGACGCATGCGCTCAAAGCCACGTTCCCCAAAGTGCTGCCGCGTATCGTCGACTATCTCGGCAACGTGCTTCCGTACGCCATGATCGGACTACTGGTGGTGTATTCGCTCAAAAACGTCAATCCTCTTGCCGGAAGCCATGGCATTCCCGAAGCAATCGCCATCGTCGTAATCGTCATACTGCACATATGGAAACGCAACATGTTGCTCTCTATCGCCGGCGGCACCGCCATATATATGGTATTGCTTCAGCTTGTTTTTGTTTGATTATCTGTTTTTGTAAGGCTTCCTGTTGGTGTGAAGCTGAAGATGGTGCGGACATGGCCGAAGGCTCTGCACAGACATTTCCGGCGCAGGCCCGCTCGTCGGCCCGATTCTGGCAGCTGTCGGCGATGCGGCCATCATGATCAGAAAGATTGTCCTGCCATCATTGGCTGTAATGCATTACTGATATCAGCAAAATGAAATTGCCATGCGATATTCGCAACTATTGCGCAAGTCCCATGCTGTACTTCAGCGTCATCACGCGAATCGCGGCCTGCTTCACCTTGCTCGCAAAAGTCGGATCGGATGCGGCTTTTGTATTTAGCCCGTCCAAAACCTGCTGAACATGACCAAAAGCGCCAATGCAGGCAAGATCGCCGCCGGCCTCAACCAATCGCACGCCCAAATCACTCGGCTGAACACCGCTCAAAGCAGTGGCGGAGAGGGAATCCGAAGTGATGACACCCTGAAAACCAATCGTATTACGCAGATAATCAGTTACCAAAGCGCTGGAAAACACAGCGGGATTGTTCGGGTCAATGGCCTGATAGGTGGCCAAAGACATCATCACCATGGAAGGGTTCGCCTCCAACACGCTATTAAACGCGTTGATTTCCGCACCATCCAACGTGGTGGTGGTGTCAAGAATGCCGTTGGCGGTGAAATCGGTATTGCCGGTCACCGAACCAAGCCCCGGATAATGCTTGATGGCGCTGCCAACACCCGAATCCGCCATGCCCTGAATGAACGCCTTGGCGTGGTCGGCATTACCGGCCGCGTCCAATCCAAAATCACGATCCAACGCTCCGACGGGGTCATTCGTGGCGCGATCCACCGTCACCGTGCCGACCACCGGCGCCAAATCGACATTGATGCCAGCCGACTTAAGCTGGGAACCCCATACGGCCGCCGACTGACGAAGCTGATCGGTCGACATCGTTCCCTGATAAGTGGCGGAAGGAATCTGGTCGAAACCAGAGCCCTGAAGATGCTGCACCAAACCACCTTCCTGATCGGTGGTCATCAGCAGCTGATTATTGTCCGGCGCATACGATTGCAATGCGGATGTGGCTGCGGCGACCCCGTCCGTTCCCGAATTCCAGTTGCCGATGATCAGCACCGAACCGACATGCTGGTTCACGATGAGATCCTGCAATGAGGAAGGATCAGATCCCGCGTAGAGGGGTGCCATGACAAGCTGACCGACGCGCTCTGCAAGACTCATGGCCTTGACTGCAGCTACGGCTTTGCCATGCGGAGAGTCGTCTACCACGCTCGGCACACTGAATTTGTCAAGCGAATCATGCGATGTGTCGGATCGCTGCGAATTCGATTGCTCGGATTGACTGGAACCAACACTCGAACCCGTGTTGGATGAACATCCGGCGAACGATAGCGGCAGTGCTATGGCGCACAGTGCGACAGCAAAACGAGCGAAATGAACATGGACCCTTTTCATGGTGTCATTATCACATGCCGGTGATGACGAATCCTCTCGCATAGGGAAATGCAGGCGGATTCGTGTTCGTGGATTGCGTAAACGTTAGGCTGGCGGCGTAAAGCCGTTCCGTGCCTATCGATAGGCTATTAACATGTCTTTCTTTGATATGTTTGGTCCCATGTTTGACCCGGGAAGCGGCCCGAACCGTCCTCAAGGGCAGCGTGCCAATAAATCCGGTAACGATGATCCCATCATTCTCAATGTCGAAACCGATGGCGACAACACCGCCCGGTCTTCGGCGAACATGCCTCCAAGAGGCCCGTCCGGTCCGCGCATCACACGCAAGCCGAACCGCCCACGAAAACCGTCGAATGGCAGCAAAATTCTGATCGGAGTGGTGCTGGCGCTCGCCATTATCGTCGGACTGTTCTTCGGTCTGGCGCAGTTCATCACCGACGTCATGTGGTATGCGCAGCTTGGCTTCCAAAGCGTCATTTGGACGCAGCTGGGCACTAGGGTAGGCCTGTGGGTGGCATATGCGCTGTTGATCGCCGCGGTCGGATTCCTTTCTGCGTCGCTTGCGATCTGGGCTCGCCCCGATGCCGCCGATGGTTCCACCATTCGCATTAACGGCGACACCATCGAAGTGGGCAAGAGCGTAAGTTCGAAGAGCGCACGTCGTGTGGCAGTGGTGATTTCATTGATCGTCGGTTTGATGTTCGGATCGCAGTTCAATGCGAATTGGTCTGAGATCCTGCTGATGTTCAATGCGCAGAGTTTCGGCACCACTGATCCGCAATTCGGCATTGACAATGGTTTCTACGTATTCGTGTTGCCTGGCTTGAAGTTGATTGTGTCGGCGGTGTCGCTGCTGTTGCTTGCAGGCATTATCTTCTCCATCGTCACGCATGTGATGATGGGCGGCATTCGCATCACCATGCCAGTGCATGGTCGTGGACTGTTCCACATCACTAAGCGTGCGCGTAGGCAGATCGGCATCTGGCTGATGCTCAACATGTTCGCATGGGCGGCGAATCAGGTGCTTGGTGTGTTCTCTCACCTCACGCAGGAGGGTAGCCGCATTACCGGCGCCACCTACACCACGGTCAACGCCACGATTCCCGTTACCTTCATCATGGCCGCCATCACCGCCATATTGGGTGTGATTCTCGGCGTGTGGATCATGAAATCGCATGCTCTGGAAGGCCAGGCCCCGATCGCGGTGCGCGCCTCCGAAGCGCTCAAGGCGTGGAAAGTGCCGACTGTGGCCATCGCATCCGCCATTGTCGTGAGCCTGGTGCTTACCGTGGCATGGCCGATGCTGCTACAGCGTTTCCGAGTGAACCCGAATGCTCAGGAGATGGAATCAACCTATATCCAACGCAATATCGACGCCACGCGTGAAGCTTACGGTTTGAACAATGTGAAGACGGAACAATACCAAGCCACCACCGAAGGCGAGGAAGGCGCGCTGGCCGATTCCGCGGAATCGACCGCGCAGATCCGACTGCTCGATCCGCAGATAGTTTCCCCAACGTTCAAGCAGTTGCAGCAATCCAAGCAGTACTACACGTTCGCCGACACTCTTGCCGTCGACAAATATGAGGTCGATGGCGTGAGCCAAGACACGGTGATCGCGGCACGCGAACTTGACCTTGCCGGTCTTGACAATCGCAACTGGGTCAACGACCATACCGTGTATACGCACGGCTATGGTGTGGTGGCCGCCTACGGCAACAAGGTGACCGCTGACGGCCAGCCGAAGTTCTTTGAGGCGGGCATCCCAACCCAAGGCAAGCTCACCGAAGCCGAACAGTATGAGCCACGCATCTACTTCTCGCCGAACGCTTCCGAATATTCGATCGTGGGCGCTCCGGAAGGCACGCAGTCGTGGGAGTTCGATTACCCGACCGGTTCCGAAGGAGCCACGAACACCTTCGACGGCGACGGCGGTCCAAAGATCGGTAATGTCTTCTCCCGACTGCTGTATGCCATCCGTTTCGGCTCCGACCAGATTCTGTTCTCCAACCGTGTGAACTCCGAATCGCAAATCCTCTACGATCGTTCCCCGAAGGAGCGTGTGGCCAAGGTCGCACCATACCTGACGCTTGACGGTCGTGTGTACCCGGCGGTTGTGGATGGCCGCGTCAAGTGGATCGTCGACGGCTACACCACTTCCGACGCCTACCCGTATTCGCAGATGACCGATCTGGGCGAAGCCTCTAAGGATTCCACCACGGAATCTTCTGCCACCGTGAGCGAGTTGGCTTCGAAGAACGCCAACTATATTCGCAACTCCGTGAAAGCCACCGTCGATGCATATGACGGTTCCGTGGACCTGTACGTGTGGGACGAATCCGATCCGGTGATTAAGGCATGGCAGAAGATCTTCCCCGGCCAGTACCACCAGCTGTCGGAGATTTCCGGCGATCTGATGAGCCACCTGCGTTACCCGGAAAGCCTGTTCAAGGTGCAGCGCGAACTGTTGACCAAATATCATGTGTCGAGCGCCAACCAGTTCTTCTCTGGTGAGGATTTCTGGCAGACCCCGGTCGATCCGACCGAATCCCAGCAGGCGCAGGAACGTGACATTTTGCAACCGCCCTACTATTTGACGCTGCAGACCGGCGGCTCCAACGAGCCGGTGTTCTCATTGACGTCATCGTATATTCCCGCAGGCACATCAACCCGAGAGATTCTGACGGGCTTCCTGTCCGTCGATTCCGATGCGGGCAACGAAAAAGGCAAGATCGGCGCGAACTACGGCACGCTTCGACTGCAGGAGCTGCCGAAGGATTCCAATGTTCCAGGCCCGGGCCAGGCACAGAACAACTTCAATGCGTCGGCCGACGTATCGAAGGAACTTAACCTGCTCGAATCCGGCTCCACCAATGTGCAGCGAGGCAATCTGCTCACACTGCCGCTCGGTGGTGGACTGGTATACGTGCAGCCGGTGTATGTCAAGTCCTCCGGTTCCACCAGCTTCCCGCTGCTGAAGAAGGTATTGGTGGCCTTCGGCGATCAGGTCGGATTCGCCAACACGCTGGACGAAGCGCTTGATCAGGTGTTCGGCGGCAACTCCGGCGCGTCCGCGGGCGACGCCGAAAACGTCAACGGTTCCACCAGCAGCAAGACCGACACGAGCGATACCAGTGACGGTTCTTCCGGAACGGACGGCACTGACTCGTCATCTGGATCGAATTCCGGCAATGGCGGCAGTTCCGACAGCACTGGCGGTTCCAACACGATGAGCAACGATCTGAAGAGCGCGCTTAACGACGCTTCTCAGGCCATGAAGGATTCCGACGCGGCCATGAAGAAAGGCGATTGGTCCGCTTATGGCGAAGCGCAGAAGAAACTTCAGGAAGCGTTGAACAAGGCGCTCGAACTCGAACAGTAGTTTTCGCACGGTTTCCGAACGAGCGCTGTTTGCATAAGGCGGAAGGACTGTTCCTCATATGGAACCGTCCTTCCGCCTTATGCGTATGCCCGGTATGCTCAAATGCATGACCGAGTATTTCTATCGCGTCGCAACGCAAGACGACATCCAAGCAATCACCGACATTTACAATGCGGCAGTCATACGAGGGGGATCATCAGCCGATACAACCCCACGCACATACGAACAGCGCAAAGCATGGGTTGAATCGCATCATGATCCGTACGCGGTGTTCGTCACGGAAACGGTAGATGATGACGGAACACGGCAGATTATTGGATTCAGCGCGCTTTCCGTTTTCTATGATCGCGCGGGATATGACGGCGTCACCGATCTTGCCTACTACATTGAACCGCAATGGCAGGGCAGGGGAGTCGGTACGTATACGCTCACCAAACTGCTTGAAGAATGCCGGAAACGTAATATGCGTAAGGCATGCGGCATTATTTTCGCAGACAATGCCGGTTCGATCGCGCTCATGAAACGGTTCGGTTTTACACAGTTTGGACTCATGCCAACCGCCGCCACCGATTCCACCGGCACCATGCGTGACATGAGTTACTGGTATCTCGACCTGTAAGTACAATCTTTGCGGTTATCAAGACGAGACAACGTGGCGCAATATGAATGCGCGCAATCGTATGTATGAATGAATGGAACGATTTCAATGGCATCTGATTTCTGGCTGATCGCAGGACTTGGCAATCCGGGCTCCAAATATGAAGGCACCCGTCACAATATGGGATTTATGGCAGCTGATCTGCTTGCCGAACGTTGGTCGGTCAACTTTTCCGACCATAAAGGGCTTGCCATGCTCGGCAAGGGTGTGATGAACCTGTCCGGTCGTAACGTCAAATTCTTCCTGGCCAAGCCGCTCACCTACATGAACGAGTCAGGCAATGCATTGGCTTCCATCAGCGCCTACTACCAGATTGAACCGGACCATATTGTGGTGATTCACGACGACATGGATCTTGATTTCGGACGTATCAAAGTCAAGGCAGGCGGCTCCGCAGGCGGCCATAATGGCATCAAGTCGATTGATCGCGCCTTGGGAACACCGAAGTATGCCCGTGTACGCATGGGCGTTGGCCACGCGCAGCGAGGTGCCCACGCCCACGACAACACTGTGAACTGGGTGCTGGGCGGATTCGGACCGGATCAGCGCAAGCAGCTTCCGGAATTCCTCGCCGATGGCGCTGATGCCGCTGAAACCATCATCTTCAATGGCCTCACCAAGGCTCAGGAGCAGTTCAATGGCCGCTGAACCGGTGCAGTTGCCGACTTCAGGTTCTCTGGCTGGCATTCTTGACGTACTCGAAACCGACGAGGATTTTCGTGCACTGATTTCCGGTGAGATCGAGGTGCCGGAATCCGACATAGACCCCAGCATTACCGTTGGCATTCCCGAAGGATTGCGCCCGGCACTGGCCGCTGGAGCATCGGGAACGCGGCCGGTTGTGCTTGTGGTGGCCTCTGGCCGCGAAGCCGAGGAAACGGTCGAGGCGATTCGTTCGTGGTATTCCGGCGATCCAAACGACGTGGCACAGCTTGAAGCATGGGAAACTTTGCCGCATGAACGCCTTTCGCCACGTGCCGATACCGTGGCAAGCCGCATGGCGGTGTTCCGCAGGCTAAAGCACCCTCAAGAGGGAAGCAAGCTGTTCGGACCCATCCGCATTCTCGTCATGCCGGTGCGATCCCTGATCCAGCCAGTGGTTGCAGGTTTGGCCGACGTGGAGCCTTTGGTGTTCTCTCAAGGCGAGGAATTGGCGCTCGAAGAGGCGTCGAGTCGACTGGTGGAAAACGCCTATACTCGAGTCGACTTGGTGATGGATCGTGGTGAATTCGCGGTGCGAGGCGGCATTATCGACGTGTTTCCGCCGACATTGCCGCATCCGGTGCGTATTGAGTTCTTCGGTGATGAGATCGATACCATCAGGGAGTTCCACGCTTCGGATCAGCGCACGTATGGTGAGGACGTTCCTGTGGTTTGGGCCACGCCATGCCGTGAACTGCAATTGACCGACAAGGTGCGCAAGCGTGCGAAATCCCTGATCGGATCCATTCCCAACGCCGAAGACATGCTGGAATCCATTGCCAATGCCATTCCGGTCGAAGGCATGGAATCGCTGCTTCCCGCATTGGTCGATGACATGGAGCCGGTGCAGGGCATGTTGCCCAAGCATGCGCTGGTCATGTTGTCCGATCCGGAAAAATTGCGTCGTTCGGCTGACGATCTCGCAAAAACCGCCAACGAGTTTCTTGCGGCCAGCTGGCATGTCGCAGCATCCGGTCATGGTGCCGGCGCTCCGATTACGTTCGATCAGGCGAATTTCTACGATTTTGACGAAACGATTTCATCGCTGGTTTTCTCAAGGCACGACGTATGGAAGCTTACGAGTTTCGGCGTGGACCCAAGCAGGGAAGGACACGTTCAGCTCGACGCTGCCAATCCCGGCGAATATCGCGGGGATGAAGTCAAAGCAGCATCCGGCATCGAAGGTCTTCTTGATGCCGGCTATGCCGTCACCGTCACTGCAGAAGCGCAAGGTACTCTTGTCCGACTCAAGCGTGCTATCAACGAAACGGGAATCGCCAACTTCGACTGCATCAGATCGCGTGCCATCGACGGATTCGTTGACAACGCGGCGAAGGTCGCGTTGCTTACCGAGCGCGACCTGACCGGACGCACATCGGCTGCGGGGCAGACAAAAACACCGAAACGCCGCCGTAAGGCCATCGACCTAATGGAGCTCAAGGCCGGCGATTACGTGGTGCACGAGCAGCATGGCATCGGCCGGTTCCTCGAAATGCGCCAGCGTACCATCGGAGCGGGTGCCAACCAGACCACACGCGAATATCTGGTCATCGAATACGCATCCAGCAAACGCGGCGCCCCTGCCGACAAACTGTTCATCCCTACCGATCAGCTTGACCAAGTCAGCAAATACATCGGTGCCGACGCTCCGAAACTCAACAAACTGGGCGGATCCGACTGGGCTGCTACCAAGGCGAAAGCGCGTAAGCATGTGCACGAAATCGCCGAAGATCTGGTCAAACTGTATTCGGCACGTCAACGCATGCAGGGGCATGCCTTCAGCAAAGACACCCCTTGGCAGAAAGAATTGGAAGACGCTTTCCCATACCAAGAAACCGCCGATCAGCTGACTACCATCGACGAAGTCAAATCCGATATGGAAAAGTCCGTGCCGATGGATCGCCTGATTTGCGGCGACGTGGGATTCGGCAAAACCGAAATCGCCGTACGTGCCGCATTCAAGGCAGTGCAGGATTCCAAACAAGTGGCTGTACTGGTGCCGACCACATTGCTGGTGCAACAGCATTTCGAGACGTTCACCGAACGTTTTGAAGGATTCCCGGTGGAAGTAAGGGCGATGAGCCGTTTCCAAACCATCAAGGAAATCAACGACACCATCAAGGGACTTGAAGACGGTTCCGTCGATGTGGTGATCGGCACGCACAAACTGCTTGGACCGAAGGTCAAATTCAAGGATCTGGGACTGGTCATCATCGATGAGGAGCAGCGTTTCGGTGTCGAACACAAAGAGACGTTGAAGGCGCTGCGTACCAATGTGGATGTGCTGAGTCTGTCGGCAACGCCGATTCCGCGTACGCTGGAGATGGCCGTTACGGGCATTCGTGAAATGTCCACGTTGGCCACGCCTCCGGAAGACCGCTTGCCGGTGCTTACTTACGTTGGCGCGTATGAGGATGCTCAGGTCACTGCTGCGGTCAGGCGTGAGCTGTTGCGCGGTGGCCAGGTGTTCTACGTGCATAACCGAGTGCAAGACATCGCTTCAGTTGCCGCGAAGATTCACGAGCTGGTGCCGGAATCGCATGTCGGCATCGCCCATGGCAAGATGGGGGAGAAGCAGCTCGACGGTGTGATCCGAGACTTCTGGCATCGCGACATTGACGTGCTCGTGTGTACCACCATCATCGAAACCGGTCTTGATATTTCCAATGCGAATACGTTGATCGTCGATCATGCCGACCGTTTCGGCCTAAGCCAGCTGCACCAGCTGCGTGGCCGTGTCGGGCGAGGCCGTGAACGTGCCTACGCGTACTTCCTGTACGATCCGGCCAAGCCGATGACCCAGCAATCGCATGACCGACTGGCCACCATCGCGCAGAACACTGCGCTTGGTTCAGGTTTTGACGTGGCGATGAAGGATCTCGAGCTGCGTGGCACCGGCAATCTGCTGGGCGACGAGCAGAGCGGGCATATCGAGGGCGTTGGCTTCGATCTGTATGTGCGCATGGTTTCCGAAGCTGTCGAACAGTACAAGGAGCCGGAACGTACGGAATCGGTTGCTGTCACAATCGATCTGCCGATCGAAGCGTCCATTCCCGTCAGCTACATCGATTCCGACAAGTTGCGATTGGAAGCCTACCGCAAGCTGGCAGGGGCACGTACGGAAGCCGATCTCGACGAGTTGCGCGATGAGCTTACGGATCGTTACGGCAAGCCCCCGGTCGATTTCGAAGCATTGTTCGATGTGGCGAGATTGCGATTCAAAGCAAGAAAGCTTGGCATTACGGAGATCATCGGTCAAGGGCGTAACATTCGCGTGTCCAAATTCCAGCCACGTGAATCCGTGCAGATGCGCATGGCACGAATCTACAAAGGCATCCAGTACAGGCCAGTCACCCAAACGTATGTGATCCCCACCCCGTTTGCGGGTTCGCTTGGATCCGGGCCAATGAGTTCCGATGAGGTCGTTGGATGGACGAACCAGCTTCTCGACGATCTTGACTGGAAGCCGACGCCAGGGAAATAACAGTTGAAGTTCCGGACACATCCGACACGATTTACGTGAGCGTTCACATAAATCGTGTCGGATAAGTTTGCCATACGTCCACAAAACGCACTATTCTAGGCAATGTCATCACAACCTAACGTTTATAAGGAGTAGTTGTGGCAGTAATTGAAAGCGTTTACGCGCGTCAGATTCTCGATTCCCGCGGCAACCCGACCGTTGAGGTCGTCCTCGACACCGAAGACGGTGCCCAGGGTCTGGGTCTCGTTCCGTCCGGTGCTTCCACCGGCGAAGCTGAGGCTTGGGAGCGTCGCGATGGCGACAAGTCCGTGTACCAGGGCAAGGGTGTTCTCAACGCCGTTAAGGCCGTGAATGAAGAGATCGCTCCGAAGGTCATCGGCATGGACGCTTCCGACCAGCGCGCTCTCGATGAGGTCATGATCGAGCTCGACGGCACCCCGAACAAGGGTCGTCTGGGCGCTAACGCCATCCTCGGCGTGTCCCTGGCTGCTCTGTACGCCTCCGCTGAGTCCGCAGGCCAGCCGCTGTACCGCTACATCGGCGGCACCAACGGCCACATCCTGCCGGTTCCGAACATGAACATCATGAACGGTGGCGCTCACGCTGACTTCGCCACCGACATTCAGGAGTACATGATCTCCCCGTACGGCTTCGACACCTACAGCGAGGCTCTGCGTGCAGGCGTTGAGGTCTACCACACCCTGAAGAACGTCCTGAAGAAGGAAGGCCTGGCCACCGGCCTCGGCGACGAGGGCGGCTTCGCTCCGAAGATGAAGTCCAACAAGGACTCCCTGAACTACATCATGGACGCCATCTCCGCCGCCGGCTACGAGCCGGGCAAGCAGATCGGCATCTCCCTCGACGTGGCTTCCTCCGAGTTCTACAACAAGGAGACCGGCAAGTACCACTTCGAAGGTGATGATCGTGAAGCCGGCTACATGCTCGACTTCTACGAGAACCTCATCAACGAGTACCCGATCGTTTCCATCGAAGATCCGTTCCAGGAAGAAGGCTGGGAAGACTGGGCTGCCATCACCTCCAAGCTCGGCGATCGCCTGCAGTTCGTCGGCGATGACCTGCTGGTCACCAACCCGGCACGTCTGGCTAAGGGCATCGAGCTCGGCGCCGCCAACTCCCTGCTGGTCAAGCTGAACCAGATCGGTACCGTTACCGAGACCCTCGACGCCATCGAGCTGGCCACCAAGAACGGCTTCACCTCCATGGTTTCCCACCGTTCCGGCGAGACCCCGGACACCACCATCTCCGACCTGGCTGTGGCAAAGAACACCGGCCAGATCAAGACCGGTGCTCCGGCTCGTGGCGAGCGTATCGCCAAGTACAACCGCCTGCTCGAGATCGAGGAGGAGCTCGGCTCCACCGCTCAGTATGCTGGCTACAGCGCTTTCAAGGCTTGCAAGAAGTACATCGCCAAGTGAGCGTAAGCGCATTGAATATGCGCTGATATAGAATGCCCGTCGTGTTCCTCGTCGAATGCGACGGGTATTTTCGTTGCTATGAGTTCAAAGTCACGCAAGAAAGCATCCAAAAAAGGCAGCGCTGGTCCCATCGCGTTCTTTGTGGCGTTATTTATCGTGGCTTTAGGGATCATCCAGTTGGCGTCGACCTTCCATGTCTATGCGTTGAATATGGCTGAATTGAATGGCTTGAAGAAGCAGGAAGCCTCATTGATAGCGCAAAAGCAGGAATTGGAAAACGACATCGCGCGTTGGGATGATAAAGCCTACGTCACGGCGCAGGCGAGGGATCGTCTGGGATTCGTATTTCCGGGAGAACAGGCTATTCGTGTGGAACATCCCGAAGCGGTAACCGGCGAAACCACAGAAGATAAGAAGACGACGGACGAATCGCAGAAAACCGTACTGCCTTGGTACAAGGAGATGGCGTATTCGTTCAAACAAGCCGACCAGTCGGATGAAGCGAAGTCGATGGAAACGTCCGGAAGTACGTCAGCCGGCGAATCGGATGCGAATGGAACAGGCCAGGAATCTGGTGACCAGCAGCAAACTTCACAAGACAATAACCAACAGCAATCAGGAGATCAGCAGGAGTGACACAGGGTATGACAATCAACGAACGGGCCAAAATCTTGGCGAAGAAGGTTCTCGACCAGCCTGCTACCGAGCATGATATTGCTGTGGTCGAGCGTCAGTTGGGTCGTTACCCGCGTGGCATGGTGGCTGTCGGAGCACGTTGCGTGTGCGGCAGGCCTTTGGCTGTGGTCACGCGTCCGCTGCTGCCGGGAGACGTGCCTTTCCCGACCACTTGCTATTTGACTGGTCCGGAAGCGGTGAAAGCCATCTCCCACATCGAAGCCGAAGGCAAGATGAAGGAGTACAACGATCTTTTGGCTGAAGATGACGATCTGAAAACCGCCTACGAGCGTGCGCACGAACTGTATTTGGCCTTTCGGCATGAAATCGCCGTTGCCATGGGAGACAGTGAGGAGCATATCGAAGGCACCAGCGCTGGCGGCATGCCTGTGCGCGTCAAGTGTTTGCATGCCTTGTTGGCGCAAACTCTGGTGATGGGCGAGGGCGCCAATCCGATCGGAGACATGGCATTGGAAGCGATTCGTCATGAATTCGACCCCAGTGTATGTCGTTGCACGGTGGAAAACGAAGACTGAACCATATTCAGACAGAAAGAAGAAGCAATGAAATCCGTTACTGTTGCCGGCATTGATTGTGGTACGAACTCGATTCGTCTGAAGGTCTCCCGTGTCAGTGAAGACGGCGTTGAAGATATTGTTCCGCGTATTCTTCGTGTGATTCGTCTTGGTCAGGATGTTGATAAGACGCATCGTTTCGCCGATGAGGCATTGGAACGTGCTTACGCCGCTGCTCGCGAATTCGCCGAGGTGCTGAAAGAGCATCCGGTGGACGGCATTCGTTTCGTTGCCACTTCGGCCACTCGTGATGCTGAGAACCGTGAGGAATTCGAAGACAATATCGAGCAGATCCTTGGCGTGCGTCCGGAAGTCATCCCCGGTACGGAAGAGGCTGATCTAAGCTTCCTTGGTGCCACGAGCGTGGTTCGTCGCGACGTCGAGGCCCCGTATCTGGTGGTTGATCTGGGTGGCGGCTCTACGGAACTGGTGCTTGGCGGCGACGGTGTAAGCCATCCGAACACGCAGGTGCAGGCCGCGTTCTCCATGAACATTGGCTCTGTGCGCATGACCGAACGCCACTTGAAGAACGATCCGCCTACCGAGGCGCAGATCCAAGAGGCTATTGCCGACATTGACGAGCATATCGATGAAGCGTTCAAAACGGTTCCTGCAGGCAAAACCCGCACTATCATCGGCGTGTCCGGCACAGTGACCACCATGACCGCTCTGGCCATGGGATTGACCGAATATGACCATTCCGCGGTAGATGGTGCCAGCTGCTCGCTGGAAGACGCTTATGCGGTCGATAACAAGTTCCTTAAGATGCCGCGCGAAGAGCGCTTGACTTACAAAACCATTCATCCGGGTCGTGTTGACGTGGTTGGCGGCGGTGCCTTGGTGTGGAATCGTGTGCTCGCCAAAGTCAGCGAAGCGGCCTATGCCGACCATGGTCAGCGTATCGACTCCTTCATGGCCAGCGAACACGGTTTGCTTGATGGCATTGTGTTGGATTACGGCACGCGATTGCTTGCCGAACGTTAACGTGGCATAATAATTTGGGCGTCGGCTTGTTCGATGCCTTGCCGCCATGGCGAAACTGGTATACGCAACCGACTTAAAATCGGTCTCTTCGGATTGCGGGTTCGATTCCCGCTGGCGGCACCATGTGACCCAATCAGAATATACTGGTTGGATCTTGTTTTATCTCGCGCTGAGATGAGCTTAATGTTGACTCAAAATCCAGTGTTCACATGGTGAACAACGCATGACAATCGTCGTGCAGGGGGCTAGTTTTCTCTGCTGTGAGAGTGGTGAACGGCGAACAATCTATGCGACGCAGAAGATATGCGTCTCTATCTATTGACTATTTGACAACGAATCTAGCATACAGTGCGGTACTGTCGATGCTTCCGATAATGCTCACCCAGCGTGTCGGCTCAGCGAGTGTTTTGTCGGGTGTGATGCTTGGTGTTCTATCGGCTGCAGCACGGGGAAGTACACTGTTTTTAGGCCGGTTGATTGAGAAAATATCAACACTATGGCTCATGCAGAGCAGCTTGGCGATTATCGTACTGGGGCTAGTATCTTTTGCGTGGCTATTGCAGGTTTCGCCTGTATTTGCTTTGCTTGGCTTGATGTTGTTCGGTGTTGGCATTTCATTGGTGAATTTCACTCTTCGGGGACACATCATTGCAGCCACTGCAGATAGCAAGGAGCAAGCATCATTCTTTTCGCTGGCAACCTTGTCTGCGAACTTAGGAGCTGCTATTGGTCCTATCACAGCGTCTTATGTACAGCGCAGACTTGGTTTCGCCAACTTTCTCATCATCATTTGTCTGATATATGCCGTCATATCCGTTATCACCGGAATTTGTTTTGAGCGACATGTTTATCTACGAACTTCAGATAGTCCTTCAGAGGAAAATTCGATTCTTTCCACCATCGGTACATTGTTGAGCAGTCGAAGAATGTTGCCGGTATTGCTGATTGTCGTTACTGGCAGTGTGATGAATGGGCAGCTTTTTTCTGGCATGTCGCTCGTATTTCATGGTTTTTCTTCAGATCTGCTGCCGAGTGGACTGTTCTTCACTGTGGATGCCATTGCTGGGATAGTTTTGCAGTTCCCCATCAGCAGGCTGGTGGTACGCATCATGGATACAGGAAAAACATCAACGTATTGCATGGGCTTAAGCCTAGGGTTGTACGGCATCGCTTTTGCGCTGTTCGCAGCGGGAACGTTGACGCAATCGGTATGGTTCATATTTGCTGCTCTGCTGGTATTTGCATCTGCGGAATGCACGTACGCACCGTTGACGAATGTCGCCATGGTGGAATCCGGAGAAAACATGCCTCTTGTCGACATACTCAATTGTCGTCTTATTCTGACAGCCATTGGTGAATCCATCGGATCGTTTTGTGGCGGATTTTTCGTGCCTCTTCTCACATCGGCTTTCCATGCAACATGGATGTATTGGCTGGCTTTGTCCATTATTGCAGTTTGTGGGCTTTTTGTTAGTGTATCCGAAAGGAAATGCAGATAAATGAATAAGAAATTTGACGTTGTGTCTCAAATACTACGTAATGCAGAAATTGCTCCTAAAAAATCGCCGTTGAAGATATGTCTGGATGCCTCACATATGAACAACTAGTTCAACAATCGATGAATCTCAAACAAAAGATACTCTCTCAGTATGCTATTCAATGATGATGACTTGTCATTCATAGTCCGATCTCAGGTCTTCTGGCTGCGATGACGGCCTAATGGTCGAGGTCGTTGTGAAATACTGCTGGATAGCACGTACGAAACAATCCGTTATTACACTGGCGGCATTGATAACCCCAAGTAGCCGACTGGAACGGAAAAAGTATGACGTCGAAAGATATCAAGCCAGTAATCGAACAGCCCGATACGGAAATTCCGCTGATGCTCTCCCAAGCGATTATCGTCGCAGGAGTTTTGGCTGTGGGCGAACTAGCTTGCTCTCCGCTGTATTTCTCGTTGTTGAAGTCGTCGTTGGCGTTGATTCCATGGGCTATGGAAGCGGTGTTCATGGCAGTGGCGTTCACGTTCGTTGTGGGCTTTGCGTTGCTGTGGTGCGCCGAATCGTTCACGCTTAAAATGTGTGAGCGGTTCCGTCCGTTCGCATATGCGATTGTTGGACTTATCGGTTACGGTGTGTGGAGCCTGCTGGTGTTCTCCGCCACCATCAATTCCGTGCTTGCCATGGTGAGGGAAAGTGTGCTCACCAATGGCCAGATTAGTGCGATTGCGCTGAATGGCGCAGCTCTTGGCTTCGTCGCCTTCCTGTTCGCCAAGTTGCTTGACGTTAAACTCGGCAATCGTAAAACCACGGCCATCATCATGCTGGTGGTGGAAGTTGCGGCCGCCATCATTGGTGTGATTATTATGATTCTCATGTTCCGTGCATTGTATGCAGCCTGAGCAAGGCACCTGAGAGGCAAGGCGGCGATTGATATGTTCAGTATTCTCGAAATGTTCAAGATAGGCGTTGGGCCAAGTTCCTCACACACTGTTGGTCCGATGGTGGCGGCATTCAAATTTGTCGAATCCCTTGAACATACGGGAACGCTTGACCGTGTGAGCCGCGTGCGTACGGTACTGTATGGATCTCTTGCGTTAACGGGCTTGGGACACGGTACCGATCGTGCGACTGTGGCAGGGCTGGAAGGCAACATGCCGCAAACCGTCGATACAGACCATGTGAACATCATTCGTCATGAATGCGAGGCGAGTGGGGAACTGTTGCTGGCGGGTAAGCATCGCATCGATTTCGACTATGAGCATGATGTGGTGATGGACGTGTGGCATCGCATGGCCGCGCACCCTAATGGCATGCGTTTCCAAGCATTTGACCAGCAGAACAATCTTGTTGATGAACAGGTCTGGTATTCCATCGGTGGAGGCTTCGTACGGCAAGGCAATGCCGAGGATCTGATGATCGGCATTCATGAGCGTCCACCGGTCGGAACGTCTTTCACCGATCAGCAGAGTGATTCCTCACTTGATGACGGCTTGGATGTGCCATATCCATTCACGTCATGTGACGAACTCATTGCATTATGCGAGAAGCACCATATGAGTATTGCCGACATTGTGTGGGCCAACGAAACGGCCATGCAGTCGGCGGTGCAGGTTCGCAGCGAACTGGATAACGTGTGGCGGGTGATGCGTCGTTGCGTGCAGCACGGATGCCATACGTCGCAGACCGTGTTGCCCGGCGGCTTGAATGCGCCCCGCAGGGCACCGAAAATGTATGCGAGGCTTGCCTCCAACAGTGATGTGCTTGCACGAGACAAGAAACGCGTGGATGCGGTGCTCGAATCGTCGGATGCGGCATGGGTGGATTTGTTCGCTTTGGCGGTGTCGGAGGAAAACGCCGGCGGTGGGCGAATCGTCACCGCACCGACCAACGGTGCTGCAGGAATCATTCCGGCAGTGCTTCACTATTACTGGCATTTCGTTGACCATGCGAACGAAGAGGGTGTTATTACCTTCCTGCTCACTGCAGGCGCGGTAGGGTACCTGTTTAAACGCAATGCCTCCATTTCCGGTGCGGAAGTCGGATGCCAGGGAGAAGTCGGTACGGCATGTTCGATGGCTGCGGCCGGTTTGTGCGCGGTGATGGGCGGTACTCCACAGCAAGTGGAGAACGCTGCGGAAATCGGCATCGAGCATAATCTGGGACTGACCTGTGACCCCGTGGGAGGTTTAGTACAGATTCCATGCATCGAACGCAACGCCATGGCGGCGAATACTGCTATCAATGCGGTTCGTATGGCCATGCTGGGAGATGGAACGCATATCGTGACCTTGGATCAGGCCATCAAAACCATGAAAGACACGGGCGAAGACATGATGGCCAAGTATAAAGAAACCTCAAAAGGTGGTTTGGCGGTCAATGTCGTTGAATGCTAGCGGTGGTTGGTGCTAGTCTAGGTGGCATTGTGCTTTTCAAGGAGGTTCACCATGGCATCTCAAATGCCCATTGTCAATGTTGAGTTCGGCGATCGCCCGACCATCGAATTCTCGTCCGAGACCGCTCCGGCAGGTCTGAAGGTTGTGGAGCTGCTCGAGGGCAATGGCCCGATGGTTCGTCGCGGCGACACCGTCACCGTTAACTATCACGGTGTGGTCTGGGGCAAAGACACCCCGTTCGATTCCAGCTTCGACCGTCACCAGCCGGCCAGCTTCGGCATCGGTGTTGGACAGGTCATCAAGGGTTGGGACCAGACCGTTCCGGGTCACAACGTCGGTTCCCGCTTGGTGGTGTCCATTCCGCCGGAGTATGGCTATGGTTCCCGTGGCGTTCCGCAGGCCGGCATCGGCGGCGAAGACACTCTGGTGTTCGTGATTGACATCATCTCCACCCGCTGAAACTAAGCGGTATAGAGTAATTTCCAAGGTCAAGGAGGCAACATGGCCGAAGAAAAAACGCTTCTGCTGACGCAGGAAGCTTATGACAAGATGAAGGAAGAGCTCGCTTGGCGTGAAGGCGAGTATCGCGACGAAATCCTTTCCAAGGTTTCCGCGGCACGCGCCGAGGGCGATTTAAGCGAAAACGGCGGCTATCAGGCCGCTCGTGAGGCTCAGCGAGTAAATCAGGGACGCATCGAGGAACTGACCGTCAAGCTGCGCAACGCGAAGATTCTGACCGCGCCCAAGGCCGGTGAAGTCGGCGACGGTTCTTTGGTGACGCTGGATGTCAACGGCCGTGAAATGGTCTACGTGCTTGGCACGCGTGACCTATCCATCGCCACGGACTACAGCATCATCAGCCCGGAATCCCCGATCGGCGCAGCCATCAACGGCGCTCACGAGGGAGACACTGTGTCGTACACGGCTCCGAACGGACGTGAGATTTCCGTGACCATCAAGGAAGCCAAGCCGCTTGCCTGAGTGATGTTCGTCATAAGCCGAATCTGATATTCCAACGACATAAAGCGATATAACAAGGCTGGTTCATCGAATAAAATGATGAACCAGCCTTGTCATATATTTCGTCAAACTGCAATCAGATATGAGCTGAACTTACGGCCATAGCTGCACGATCACCATGTAAATCGCCACCATGTGGCATGCGTAACCGGCGACGGTGCCGCAATGAAAAATCTCATGGAAGCCGAACACCTTCGGCCATGGATCAGGCTTACGTAGCGCGTATACGATGGCTCCGGCGATGTAGCAGGCGCCGCCTGCGGCCAACAGCACCACAACCGCCGGGCCGGCGTATGGTGAAATCCAGAACAATCCCATGAATGCCACGCCGGAAACGCCGAAAATAATATACACAATCACGTAAAGCCAGCGTGGGGCACTGATCCAGATGACGTGAATGATGAGCGCCACGGTAGTGCAGATCCACATGCCTGCGATGATTGAATTGCGCCAGAACGGTTCGAGCGCAAAGGAGACCGGCGTATAAGTTCCTGCGATCAGCAGGAAGATATTCATGTGGTCGATGCGTCGTAGCACATCGGTAACGCGAGGCGACCAATCGCCCAAATGGTAGCAGGCGGAATTGCCGAACAACACCAGCGAACACGTCATGAACACGGCACACGCCCACTTCAAACCGGTACCGTGAGCCAGGCAGATCAGTACGATGCCGGCCGCCAATGCCAGGGGGGCGGCCACGGCATGAATCCAGCCGCGCATCGCCGGTTTGGGCCGACCGTGCACGTCAAGGCGAATCTTCCGTTCGATTTCCGTCGGAGTGATGCCTTCTATTTTTGCGGCACGAGCTTCACCCTTGGCAATGGCCATTTTCGCCTTGCCATCGGCCTTCTTGCGAATGTTCTCGGCCTTGTTGCGTGCCTTCACGCGAATTATATCGGCCTTGGCTTGAAGCGCCTGTTCGCGCGCTTCTGCGATGATCGCGCGTTTTTCCTCGATCTGAGCGTCTGTGGGTTTCGCCATCTGCGTGCCTCCACTGTAAGTTACGGAACCGTAACCTACGTTACCGTAACTCATGGATATGTCAATTCCTCTTCCCAATGATATGCGGCTAATATGTGCACGTGTCGTGCAAAACCTCTGGCGTAATGCGTATGATGGACTGCATGGCTGATTTCTCACATATCTTGACGACCCGTCCCGATTTCGATGACGAAGATCGTGAATGGCTGCATCATTTGGTCGCCGACTGGCAGGTGATTGCCGACCTGAGTTTTGCCGACCTGCTGCTCATTTTGCAAAATGGCGAGGGCAAATACATTATCGCCGAGCAGTGTCGTCCATCCACGGTGATGAGCCTTATAACCGATGACGTCGTTGGCGACGTTGTTGAGGAGGGGATGCGCGCTGAATTGGATGCTGCGATGGCCTCCGAGTCGGTGTTCCGTTCCACGGTGCTTCGCACGGTGGGTGGGTCCACGGTATGCAACGTATATGCGCCGGTACGCCACAACGGCAAGACTCTGGGTTTGGTGGTACGTGAAACCAACTTGGCCACCCGAGAGTCGAATGGACGTTACGAATCCGAAAGTATCAGCGCGGGCAAGCAGCTGTATGAGATGATTCCGCGCGACCAGTTCCCGTACCGCAACCCGATCATGAACCAGCGTCATAATGCGCGTGTGGCGGACGGCTTCATCGTACTCACCGTCGACGGCATCGTGCGATATGCTTCGCCGAACGCCATCAGCTGCTTCCGACGTTTGGGGTCGGTCAGCACCATACAGGGGGAGTACCTGAGCGAAATCGGCACTAAACTGCTACGTGAGAACGATCCCGTGCTGGAAACCCTCCCTCTGGTGCTCAGTGGCAAGGCTGCCGTCGACTCTGAACTTGACGCCAACAAGTCTGCAGTGTCCATGCGTTCGCTGCCGTTGATGGAGGCCAATGGCCGTGTTGGCGCTGTCGTGCTATGCCGAGATGTGACCGAGCTTCGTCGCCGTGAAAAGGAATTGCAGACTAAGAATGCGACGATTTCCGAAATCCACCATCGCGTCAAGAACAATCTGCAGGCGGTTTCCGCATTGCTGCGACTGCAGGCACGTAAAACCAAGTCCGAAGAAGTCAAGAAAGAGCTGAAAGAGGCGCAGCGCCGTGTGCAGACCATCGCCATGGTTCATGAAGGCTTGAGTCAGACCGCCGATGAGATCGTCGACTACGACAAGGTCATTTCCAGTCTGTTGAAGATGGCTGTGGATTTGGCTACCATGCGCGACCAGCACATCGACATTGATTTCATCGGACGATTCGGCATGATGCCGGCGCAGGATGCCACGCCGCTGTCTCTGGTGCTGACCGAGCTGATCACCAATTCCGTGGAACATGGTTTTGAAGGCCGAAAAGACGGGCACATCACGATTTGCGTGGGTCGTGGCGGCAACAACCTCAATGTCATGGTTGAAGATGATGGCATCGGTTTGGCCAATGAGGAGCATGACGGCATGGCGCGTTCCTCCGGGTCCGGTCTGGGCACGCAGATCATCAGCACGTTCGTCAAGAACGATTTCGGCGGTACGGTCCGTTGGGAACCTCGCCGTGGCGGCGGCACCCGAGTGGTGCTTGACATGAAGCTGCGTGCGGCGCAGGACTGATGAACGCGAAAGCGATTCGGAAGGCATAAAAAAGTCCGGTTGGCTGTTAGGCGTCAACCGGACCTTTTTGTAAGTTGCTATTCGCAGAGCGTATGCGAATGACGGATCTTCGAAAAACCTTTAGATCTGCATCTGCATAGCCTGGGAACGACGGGCGCGCATGGCACGACGCTTAAGCGCGCGGCGCTCGTCTTCGCTCAGACCGCCCCAAACACCGTAATCCTGATTGGTGTCGAGAGCACATTTCAGACACGCGTCAATCACCTTGCAGGTGCGGCAAACGGCCTTGGCCTCTTCGATCTGCTGGTAGGCGGCGCCTGTGTTGCCGACCGGGAAAAACAGCTCCGGATCCTTGTCTCGACATGCGGCCTTGGCGCGCCAGTCAAAAGCACTGCTCATATAATTAATCGCCTTCCTCTTGCCATGTAAGGCATGTAAGTCCGTTACTCAGATAACCACGAATCGTGCGACTTTTCAAGAGTTTCCACGAAAAGAATCCCACGAATCGTCAAAAACCTTGAAATTCTACACACTGAATAGGGCAGGCTTTGGCCTGCTGAATAAGCACGCCACGACCGTGGAGGGTATAGTCATCCGCTGAGAATCCGTCCAGAATCGCGCCGGGAATGCCCAACATCAGATCGTTGGAACGTTCTCCGCTGGGAAAAGCCACACGGGTGGGGCATCGGTCCAACAGTGCGGAAGTGGGTTTTTCCGTAGCTGCGATCACGGTGATATTGGGATTTGCCAATGCCTCCCGCAGTTCGTTCGCTTCAGGCGAAGTGGAAAAAGGATTGAGCGGATCGTCCGCATCATCCACAATCCAGATGCTGCGTTCATACAAAGACGAGGGCCTTCCGTCATCCGTCACCATGCCATGTTCGCTTTTGCGTGTGAAACGAATATTGGCACGACCTGTGTCGTACAGCCAACGTGCGCAATGCAGCAGCAGATTGGTTTTACCGCTGCCATAGGCGCCGATAATGGCGATGTTTTGTTGGCTCACGTCAAGAACGGCGGTATGTACAAGCACGCCATCGTCAGCAAGAGCGAAAGGAATTTCGTGCCATGGCCGGTTCGTTGTGGTCGACAGATCGGATTGCGTCGCATGCCGGGCGAGCGGATCGGAAAACAAGAGATCGGGGTGTTTGCAAGCATGGAATCGTGCGGCTGTGTCGATGTTGCGGATAAGTCGGTTGACATCTCGAACCGCGCTGCACAGGAAGGGCGTGGTGCGCTGTCCGTCATTGCAATAGGCGGCGCCAGGCATATGGGGAGGAATCAACGCCGCGTCTCGTATGCCGATCAATTCGTTCGACTGCATCTGGTCCGTAACCCTTAAGCATATGCTTAGCGACATGTTGGCCTTCATATCGGCATGAACCTGGCCCATGGGATTTTGCGTGCAGACAATCAAATGCATGCCGAGGGAACGGCCGAGCGATGCAAGACGGTTCAACCGTTGCATATAGTCGGGCAGACGGTCGCGAAGTGCGTGGAACTCGTCGATGACCACGACCAGTCTTGCCGGAGGATTGGCCAGCTGGTCGAAACGGGAGACACGTTCGGCGCTCACCAAAGTCTCACGCCGAATCAGTTCCTGTTCGATGGCGTTCAGTGCACGGACCGCATGCGACAGGTCAAGATCGCAAACATTTCCAACCGTGTGCGGAAGCTGTTCCAAGGCATTGAACGTCGATCCGCCCTTGAAATCCAGAAACACGAAATGCAGATCGTCCGGGCTGTGCTGCATGGCGAGCGATAGACACCAACTGATGAGCAGTTCCGATTTTCCCGATCCTGTGGTGCCTGCAACCATCGCGTGCGGGCCTGATCGTTGCAAATCCGTATGGAACAAGCCACGTTGCGTGATTCCTAAGGGGCAGGAGGATGTGGGGGAGAGCCACGTTCGGGCGATGGTACGCCACGGCAGCATGTCGTCATCCAAACCGTAGAGGCGTTCGAAACATACACGGGGCATCGCGGCGAATGGTGATCGGTCAATGGCCCGCTCTAGCGTTTCCGCAACCTTCGACGGCGCCGGGTCCGTAGGTTCGTCATGCTGCTGTTTCTGACGAAACCGCAATGCCATGGATATCAACGACATTGCGCTGCCGACAAGCCCCGGAGCAAGCATAGCCACGTACAGCCATTGTCGTTGCGCGACCATCGCGACAAGCATGGCGAACTGCGCCAGCACAGGCGCGGCCCAGCTGATGAGCATCAGTCGGTTTTCATTGAATCCATCGGTATGCTTGCGTTTGTTCTTGCCATTCATACCCGCCATAGTGGGCAATGCGGATAAGTGGGTGCAAGCTGAAACCAGGGTTGTGGTCGGAGGATGAGTTATCCACATCCTCCGACTGGAATGTCAGCCCTGCTGTTCGGCAAGCGTGCCTACAGTGCCTGCCTCGTGGGTGCCTTTGGCCAGCTCGGAGAACAATTCGAGATTCTTCTGCTCATCCAACAACACGCTGGAGCCAACGCCATCAACGTAATAGTCGGGGTCGGTCCAGTAGACGCTTCCCGAAATGCCTTGGTCTCCGGAAGCGCTTTTGAAGGCCAAGGCCATGTGCAGCAGCGATGAGGTCGAAGCCTTCTCATCCACGGTCACGGAGCTTAACGCCGCTTCCGCTACTTTCTTGACCTTACCGAAGTTCAGAAGCGTATTCTTGGATGCGCCCTTTTTCACTATGGCGTTGATGACCTGGCGCTGACGGGCCGCACGTCCGAAATCACCTTGCGCGTCGGCATAACGCATACGAGAGAACGCAAGCGCGGTGTTGCCGTCGGCAGTATGGCAACCGGCAGTCCAGTGCAGTTGGGAGTACGGGTCATCCACGTCTTGGTCGTAGCACAATTCAACACCGCCAAGGGCGTCGACCACTTTGACAAGGCCGCCGAACTGCACCATGGTAACATGGTCGATTTTCTGCCCTGTGATGTCTTCAACCTCGTTGACCAGCTGTTTTCCGCTATACAGTTGCGCGACCGCATTGATTTTCATATAGTTTTGGTCGATTTCCACCAAGGAATCACGCGGAATGGAAATCAGTGAGGACGAGCCGGATTTCGGCTTGGTGAGTACGAGAATGGTATCCGTTCTGAAACCGGTCACGTCTCCCGCGTCGCCAATGGTGCCTTCGCGCTCGTCAGAACCGAGAATCAGCCAGCTTTCGCCGGCGGTATCGGCTTTGCCGGTCAGCCAGGACTGTTTGTTGAGCTGCCCGTCCACCCAATTCCATGCGGAGAATGTCGACAATCCCAAAGAGAGGATTATGGCAAGGAAGATGATCAGAATGGTTCTTCCCACATGGCGCTTTCCGTGCGGTCGAACGGATTTTTTTGCGACGGATTGCAATGCCGATGCGCCGGAGCCGGCCATGTTTTGTCTTGAGGTGCCTTGGTTGGTCATTCGTGGTGTGCTTGCTGGTCTGGAGGAGGAGCCTCGTACCTGTTGTACCGTACGTTTCGGATTATGCGATGCTGAAACAGGTGCGAATGAGGCGGGAGAGGACGTGGCCGGTTTGCGTGTTCCGCTGGCGGAACGTGCGGCAGGGCGGAAGCTTTGCGGTGTGCCCGACGCAGCTGCGGATGGCGCTGCGGAAGCCGATTGCGTGGATCGTCTGGCCGAATGCGAAGCGCTAGAACGGGCCTGTTGCGAGGCAGGAGAAAAGCTCGGAATCGATTGGGAGCCGGATTTCGGAGGAACCGGGGATTTATGAGGTTGTGGTTCCGTCTTCTTCCGCCCTGCGGACGGGATGAAGCTCGGTGGTACGGACATGGGATCCTTGCCGCCGTTCTCTTCACTCATATAAATATCTCCAAAAAGAAATCCGTTCCTACACCATTTACACCGTGTAGGAACGGATTCGGTGAAAGCGGTCTAGTTCTTTGCGGGAACGGCACAAACCGTCGCATTGAGGTAACGGTCGGCAAGTCCGATGTACTGTCCGGTAAGAGCGTCATGGATGGAACCATCTTCAGGGTCGACCGTGCCGCCGGTGTTCGGATCGATCAGCGTGCCATCGGCTTGCGTGATCAGACCAGTAACTGGATCGGGCGTGGGTGCTGCTTCCTGGGAACCCGCATTGTCGGTGCCTTCAGCCGAAGTATCGGTGGAATCGCCGGAATTGTCTGCGCTGCCGTCATTAGTGTTCGCCTCGGACTCATCGGAACCATAAATCGGCTTGTCCGCGCGCATCTTTTCCCAAAGCGTCTCCGCCTCATCGGCCCAGACCGAACGGTTCGGATCCGACGGCGCGGACACTACCGGAACGGTCTGCGAATACAGGTTGGACAGATTGAAGTCCTTGAGACTCATGGCGAGACCTGCAAGTGCGGCGGTGTCGGCCATGCCTTGCGAAATATACAGTGATTGCAACGCCGATTTCGCCAGCTGATATAGCTGTGCGGTATCGGTGAGAAGATTCTTGCTGAGTGCCTCGTTCATCAACTGTTTGATGAGGTACTGTTGCCTGGTCGTGCGCGACGTGTCGGAACCATCTCCCAAACCATGGCGGGTTCGCGCGTACTGCGTCGCCTGATATCCATTCAGATGGTGCAGTCCCTTGGTGAGCTGCAGGCTGGTGTAGGGATCGTCGACATCCTGCGGGATGCACAGGTCGACGCCTCCCACGGCGTCGATCATCTTAACCAAACCTGCGAAATCCACGACGATGAAGTTCTGAATGTTCAATCCGGTGAGACTGTTCACTGCATTCAACGTGCAGCTTGCGGCCGAGGCGAGATCGCCGCCGGTCTGATATGCGTTCGCGAAAATTGAATTGAACATCACGTTGTATTGCGCTGGAATCGTGCCATTGGTCGTCTCGCACTGAGGCACATCCACCAAGGAATCGCGCGGAATGGAAACCAGGTTGATTTTGGTGCGGTCCGCGGAAATCTGCACCACCATCGTGGTGTCAGCCTGATGGTTGCCTACCACATCGTCGAAATCGCCTCCGACGGACTGGTTTTCCTTGCCATCGCGGGAATCCTGCCCGATGAGTACGAATTCGATAGGCTTGCCGGAATTTGGGTCGATGATCGCCGTGTTGGCATCAAGTGAACCTTGACCGATAATTTCCACTGAATGGTTTTTGATGATGCCATTCACATCCAACCATGTCGCGGCTGCCGCGGTTCCCGAGAACACTAGCATCGCCGCGATGACCGAAGTGACTATCGTCCTCGTGCGATGCTGCACTCGATATCCAAGGCTGTGTCGCGGCTGTGCATCTCGCAGTCCATTGACGTTAGGAAGCTTATCGCCGGCTGGTGATGTGGTCACGGTATCGCCTTCCTGTTTATACAAAAGATCACGCCATATCTCAACGCGTTCTAGAACATACCACTACTCTGTTATGGGATTATAGAGATGTTCCCCGATTTTCACTGATTTTGCTTCAGACCCCCATCGTCCCGGTCGTTCCATATACCACATTTTTCTTGAATCAAGGTTATTGACACGGCGGAAAACTTGACAAAAAGAAATTGCATGTGTGTAATTTAACACGACTGAAGTGTGCATATGTATAGATATGGGGAGGACGCATGTGGGGCGTGATCGATGAGTCCTCCGACAATCCGCTTGCGGAGTTGTGGGGTCTGTTCAAGCGCGATGACGATGTTTCTTGGCAGCATAGGGCCTTATGTTCCCAAACCGACCCGGAGGCGTTCTTTCCTGAAAAGGGCGGTTCCACTAGGGATGCCAAACGCGTGTGCGCCCAGTGTGAGGTCCGCGAACAGTGCCTGAAATGGGCCATCGAACACGATGAGCGATTCGGCATTTGGGGTGGTTTGAGCGAACGCGAGCGTCGTCGTTACAAGAAGGAACACAAGGAACAAGCATGACGTACGGCATGCCCCGTGCGTACACTGGAAATTATGAATTCTAATGCCAGCAGCGATATTCAGGGAATCGTGACCGATATGCTTAACAGCAGGCCGTACTCCCACCGGCAGGATGCCGATCCGTCCGTGGCTGCGGTGATTACCGCGCAAAGCGATTTACGCTTTTTCCCTTCCACCTTTGCGGCGGTGCTCGCACAGCGTGTGCTTCCGGGTACCATCATCGTTGCAGATTGCACTAATCAGGTAGAACAGCCCATGCAGATGACGTTTGACGTCATTCCGTCGCCGGCTGGCGTGCTTACGGAAGTTCCTGAAAGCAAAACCGTACGTGTCGTTCTGGTAGGGGTGAAAGGTGCGACGTCATTCACGAACGCCGTGTCTCGCGCGATACGACAGATCGATCTTGACGCCCAGGTCAGCGCACTGTGGACTTTGCACGACGATTCCAGGCCGGCCGACGAGCTATGCCTCGAAGCATTGCTTGATGCTTGGAGAAACACGCCGACGGCGTCTTTGCTCGGCGCGAAACAGTTGGATTGGCAAGCGAAAAACCTGCATAACGTCGGTCTGTATGCGGGACACCACAATCTCGTGTCTTTGGTGGTGGATGGGGAACCCGATCAGGAACAGTATGATGGCCGGCAGGATGTGCTGGCAGTTTCGCTTTCCGGCGCGTTGGTTCCATTGGCTGCCTTGCGAACGTGGAAGGGCGCTGATTCCTGGTTTGGCACCTTCGCCGAATCCATGGATCTATGCCGGCGCATCTGCCTGGGTGGAGGTCGTGTGGTGGTGGTGCCGCAGGCTCGGATTGCCCATAGAAGAGCACGGTTCGACGGCGTACGCTCCAAAAGTGGCCAGCCGGTCGAAGACGAGGATGGCCGCGTCGATCCATATCTTGCGAAGCGTGAGGCGAACACGAAATATGCGTACACGGATGTGCATCGTTCCTGGTGGCCTTTGCTGTGGATCTGGTCGATTATCAAGGCGCTGGGCTTGGCCGTGCTCTGCCTCACCCGTAAGCAGCCGTACCATGCCTGTTGCGAGCTGGCTTTGCCGTGGCGTTCACTGCTCTACCTGCCGGGCGCATGGCGTGCTCGCGCCAGGCTGCGCGAGCAAAGCAAGGTTTCTCTGAAATCACTGTCAGCATTGCAGGCGAGTCGTCAGCAAATCAAACAATGGAACGATCGCAGGCGGGCTTTCCTCGACCAGCATGGCACGGTGATTCTTAGCCCCCTCGCCAAAGCACATCTGCGCAAAAGGCTGATGCGCAGGTGGGGATTTGCCCTCACTTCTGCGTTGATCGCGTTCGCTTGGATCGTCTTCCTGTATTGGAATGTGTTCCGTAGCGTGTGCTCCGGCGCATCGATGTATTCGCATACATTGCTGCCGACCGACGCAAGCTTTGCCCAGCTGGTCCGCGCCGCCACCACGTCGTGGGCGTATACCGCGGGAACCGGCGTCAGCGCGCCGAGTGCGCCATGGCTGTTGACGCTCATGGTGGTTTCCGTGTTCACTGCGGGGCATGTGGCGACCGCCGTCGCTGTGGTATTTTTCCTGTCAGCGCCGTTGATGGTGCTGTCGTTCTGGGCTTTGGCTGGAATCTTCACCCGCTCTGACACGGTACGCTGCGTGACCGCATTGGCATGGTTCGCCATATCGTTGTCAATGAGCGTATATAACGATGCCGATGTGGCGATGATGACGGTTATGGTGTTCCTCCCCGGGGCTTTCGCGTTCTCTTTCCGAGCTGTGGGCATGTATCGAACGGAGGATTTGCTCAAGCCTCAGGCTTCCGTGCAGGCCGCCGCTCTTGCCGCGTTATGCTTCATTCCCGTTGTAGCCGCCGAACCGCAATTGTTGCTGCCGCTGATGTTGTCGTTCCTTGTGTTCCTTATGCTTGTGCGCTCCCATAGAACGACCCTGCTGTTGATTCCGCTGCCGGCTGCGTTCGTATGTGCGCCGACGTTGGTCAATGCGGTACGTTACGCGGGAGCTGGCACCTGGCGTCAGATTTTCGGTAGCGTGATGTTGCCGTCGTCGGCGCATGATGGGCGTCCGATGATCGCCAATCTTTCGGATATTGTTTCCCGCGCGTTCGGCGTTACCCTATCAGGCGAGGCATGGCAGTATGCGACTGTGGCGATATTGGCCTTGATTGTGCTTCTCGCCGCGGTGTCGCTGTTCCTGCCGTTTGTACTTCGTGCGTCGCGCATGATGTGGGTTGTGTCGATAGCAGGCTTGGCTACTTCGCTGCTTTCCGCTGCGGTTGTGGTTGCGGTCGACTCCGACGGAGCCGTGGCCGGTTCCGTGCTTCCAGGTGTTTCGTTCACGATGATGGGGTTGCTGTCTTGCGTGTGCATGGTCGCCGGCAGTGCGGTGCAAAGATTCGTCATGCTGTGGCAGCGGCCCGCCGGTAATGTTGAGATTGAAGGGCATGAATCCTCTGAGGGCATTATTGCCGGTCGTACCGTGCGAATCGTACTGGTTGTCTTGATCGCCGCATCTGTTGTGGCGAGTGCCGGTTTCGATTTCATCATGCGAGATCATGACACGGTCGCTGCCAGCGATTCGGGACTGCCTATCGTCGCTTCCGACTACCTTGCGCAGGATGAGGCGAGACGTGTGCTTGCCGTACGTGCGGATAGCACAGGTTCCATCAGCTACAGTGTGATGCGCACGCGTCGAGGTGATTTGATTGACGGTTCTCCGGCGCAGCGCGTCGAAGTGGCTTTCGGACGTTCCGATGATGCGAGCAAGGCGATTGCGAAGGATTGTGCTCAGCTATTGTCGAATGCTGATTCCGATGCCGTTGCCGATTTGAGTGAATTGGGATTCGGCGGCATATATGTGGTGCGTTCCGGTGATGACAAGGCGCAAAAGCAGATATTCGACCAGTTGAATTCTAATATCAGCGCTTCGGATGGTACGCAGAACGTTGTGAGCACCGATGCGGGGACGTACTATCGTCTTACCCTTCAAGACACAGCCAAGCAACATATCGACCGCAAGGGGTATCGCCAGGCGGAGTCGAGCGTTTGGCGCCAGGCATGGCTGTGGTGCATGGGGGTTGTTATTGCTGCGTACTGCTTGGTTGCGCTTCCGCGCATGAGGCGTCAGGGTCAGGAGGAAGCATGAGTAAGCATTCCCGTTCCAAAACGGTTTGGCGTGTGGTGCTGGCGGTTGCGTCGGTGCTGGTCATCGTCGCATTGGTGGCTGTGGCTGCGGTATATCGTCCGACATGGATTCATGCCGATTCGCCGGCGACGCAACGCTCGTCCGTGTCTCGTACGGTCAGCCCCCGCCAGCTGGAAACGTATTGCCCTGCACGAATGACGATTGCCGATACCGGTGCGTATGGTGACAGTGAATATCAGGCGTCCAACGGCAATATCGCATCGTCGGCGCGTTACACGGCATTCGGTGCGGTGTTCCGTTCCTCCGTAGGACTTTTTGGCGCTGATGAGACCACTTCGGCGTTGGTACTGAACAAGGATGATGAGGGATCGGACGATGATGTTTTTATTGCGTCCGGTACCGTCGATGACGGTTCCCAGTTGCAGGACACCCGTTTGTTGTCGGCTTCCGATGGAACGGGAGCGGCTTCCTCGATGATGTCTTGGGCCACTGATGGAGATTTGAAAGGCGTTTCCGCGGCTTCCTGCGTCACACCGGCTTTGAACCAGTCGTTGATGGTGCCGGGCACCAAAACAGGCATGACCCAGCAGCTGGTTGTGGCCAATCCTTCAGCCAAAGCCACGTCGGTGAACATCAAGGTCTGGGGATCCGACAAAGCCGGTGCCTTGGCGTTGTCTACAGGTTCGACGTTGATGGTGGGAGCGGGCAAGGAATCCATATTGAACCTTGCCGCGGCGGCTTCCGAACAGGACGCCCTGTATGTCACCGTGTCCAGTGCGGATACTCCGGTCGCTGCCGTGGTCCGCACGATCGCAATGGATGGTCTGACTTCGAAAGGTTCGGATTATGCGGTCCCCAACAATGCTTCAGCGAAGGCGCTGGCGATTAACGGATTGTCGGAAGGCGACGCCGTCAATCTGTATGTGTATCCGTCCCGGAAGTCCGACGTCACGGTATCTTGGACGGACGGAAAAGGAATGAAGAACACCAATCGGCAGACGCTTGAGGCGAATCGCGTTTCGGTCATCGACTTGGGTTCCGTTCCCGAATCGGCGACCGGCCTCACCATCAGCGCCACTGAGCCGGTAATGGCTGCTGCAAAAGTCACCAATGATGGAGATGGCGATCAGGCTGATTTCGCTTTGGTCAATGCTTCGGTGCCAATGAATGTCTCCGCCATGGCCGTCCCCGACCATGCCACGGCGCAAGTGAGCGTCACCAACACATCGGACGACGATCGCACGGCTACATTGACGTCATATAACGAGGCCGGCGGTATCGTGGATCAGAGTGACATCACCATCCAAGCCGGCGCCTCAACCACGGTCGAATTGGCGGATGTCAATGATGGAGACGTGGCCGCGGTCCGTCTCACCGATCCGAATCAATCCATGGTGTGGAACATCCGCGTAAGCCAGAAGGACGTTTCGGATGCAAAGCTGGCCGGAGTGTCCATTATCGGTGCAACTGATCTGAAGGAAGCCCGCGAACAGGTGTGGTCCAATCAGAACATGACCATCGTGCGCTGATCACATACCCCAATCCGGGTCGATCTCCTCAGGACGGCGCCCATACAGTTCCGCAAGACGCAGCACCACTTCGTCTCGAATCGCGAGCTGAAGATCCATGCGGCTGCGCGCATGCGACTGCAAAGGCATACGGTACAGCACTATGCGCGGCGGTATGCCATGCTCGGCAGGAAACGACTGCGACCCCAAATGTGGGGTGGCCTCCCAAGGCGCCGGGTCGGATGGTGGCACATCCTCGACAGCAAACTGCACCGGCGCCACCAGTTCCGGCCACGCATTGTTGAGCCTGCGAATCTGCGCAACCAGCATATCGTCGAACATGCCGCTTCGTGTGCGGTACCGTGGAAGTCTCGTGCCGAACATCGGCGTTCTCGTTCCACGACCATGACGATTCCTATACACGGTTGATTCCCAAGGCAATTGATACATGACCTCTACCATATCAGGGCTTTGCGTGAATATGCGATACCATATTGTTCATTGCACCGACATAGGAGGAACGATCATGACGGATATTTCCGTGCCCTGTTGGAATGACGTGAATATCGATGATCTGTGCGCTGGGGTACGACTTATCGCCTTCGATCTTGACAATACACTGGCAAGGTCAAAAAAACCGATGAAGGACGATATGGCCGAATGCTTCTCCGCATTGACGTCACTGATCGATGTCGCGGTGATCACCGGAGGCAAGTATGCGTTGCTGAAAAGCCAGGTGGTGGAACGGCTGACAGGGCAGGCAAACCGGGCGAATCTGCATCTTATGCCAACCAGCGGCACGCGATACTATCGTTGGGATGGTGCGAATTGGATGCAGATCTTCGCCCACGACCTCAGTGAAGAGGATCGTGCGAAAGCCTACGAATCGTTGGAACGTAATGCACGCGAGCAGAACATATGGCTCACCCATGTTTGGGGCGAGCGCATCGAAAACCGCGGCAGTCAGATTACGTTCTCCGCATTGGGGCAGCTTGCACCCATCGAGGCTAAGGAGGCATGGGATCCGACCAATGAGAAGAAAAATCGTTTGGCGCGGGCCGTTGCTGCCGATTTGCCGTATCTTGAGGTGCGTCCGGGTGGAGCCAGCAGTGTTGATATTTCCGCAAAAAACGTCGACAAGTCGTTTGCGGTCCGGGAATTGGCCGATATTCTTGGCATTGAAGTGGACCAGATCGTATTCGTAGGGGATCGTATGGATCCTGATGGCAATGATTACCCTGCGGCGCGGGCCGGCGCCAGGGCGGTGAAGGTCACCTGCCCAAACGATACCGTGAAGCTGTGCGGTGGAATCATCGCCAGTCTGTCACGGTAGAACCGGATGGAAGTCCGCGCATGGACTCAATGACGAGGGCATGTTCGCAGGTTATCGATCTGCTGTTTCCCAGAGGTTGTGCCGGCTGTGATAAGCCGGACGACGTGTTGTGCGAAGACTGCATGGCGTTGTTCTCTCATTCTTCCGCTCAGATCTTCGATAGCGTTGCGATGGGAAGCTGGTTTGCATGCGGATGGTACCGCGGCACCGTCAGAAAAGCGGTTCTCGCATGGAAGGACCATGGGGATGAGGAATGCGACCGGCCGTTTTCTGAAGCCATATGCAGACTTGCTGAAATATCTGGCGTCATTGATTTCATTCGTGGCAGGCAAAACTCCTACCGTGCCGTTTTCGTGGTTCCGGCACCGTCGTCGCGCGCTTCGATGCGGCGTCGAGGACGAAGGCACATGATGCCGATCGTCAAACGGCTGGCAAGTTTTCTTCGACGGAAAACAGGTTGCAAGGTGATGGTATGCGACGCCTTGGAAAACAAGGGCATCAAAGGAAAATCAGTGCAGACCAAGGGTGCGGCGCAGCGTTCGCAGCGCTTGAAAGGGCATGTTTCGGTGCGTTCTTCGGTTTCATTGCAGAATACGATGGTGATTTTGGTGGATGATATCGTTACGACCGGCGCGACCATGCGCAGTTGTGTCGAGACGATGCGGAAGAACGGTGCCACGGTTATTACCGTGCTCGCACTGGCGCACACTCCGGCGGGAAAGCGAGTGGACGAGTCAATGCAAGCACAGTATTGATCGCGGAAAATATTTATTCGTCATCCGAATCCGAAGTATGATATTTCGGCAGGATGATTTCGAAATCGGCGCCGCGCGGATCGTCGACGACCATCACCGAGCCGCCATGCAATTGGGCGGCCCAACGTGCGATTGACAGTCCAAGGCCGGTTCCTCCCGATTCGGTGCCCGGTCCTGTTTTTCCCTTGACGAAACGACGGAAGATATCGGAACGGTCCTCTTGCGGAATCTGGGAGCCGAAATTGACGACATTCGTGACGATGGTGCCGAAATCCTTGTTTTCATGCGCTTCGATAAGCACTTTGGTGTTGTCTGCGGAATGTTTGAGCGCATTTGCGATGATATTGGTGAACAGTTGGCGCAAGCGGTCTTTGTCGCCTTCCATTTCGATATCGTCGGGCACATGCATTTCAATGTCGTGCGCATGCCCTGCGTCGGCGATTTCCAAAGGTTCCACGGTTTCATCGAGAAAATCCGCGAAATTGAACATTTCGATCCGCAGGCTTGCCGCACCGGCTTCCATGCGCGAAAGATCAAGCAGAAACGCGATCAGGTCGGATAAACGATGCGTTTGGTTGAGGATGCTTTCCAGATTCGAGGGAGTGGGCTCGACCACGCCATCCGCCATGTTCTCGACCATGGCCTGCAGTGCCGATACCGGCGTGCGTAATTCGTGGCTTACATTGGCCACCATATCTCGGCGCATCTGATCGGCATGCTGGAGTTCTTCCGCCATTTCGTTGAAGGTGAGGGCAAGCTGCCCGACTTCGTCGCGACTATTGGAATCGACATGCACGCGCACGGTGTAGTCGCCGTCGGCCATCGCTTCGGCCGCATCGCGCATTTGGCGCAGGGGAGAGGTGAGACCTCTGGAGAAGAAGTAGGTGATGCCCAAAGCCACGGCAAGGGTAATTGGCATGGCAATCCATACGCTCAGGCCGACTTTGAGCAGAAACCACGCCATGATGAATGCGATGGCGGTGGAGATGGTGATAAGAACGCTCAATTCGACTTTGAGCGACGAAAACAAACCAATAGGACGTTCGGTTTCCAATGGATTGACCGAACGCCCTGATTTCGTATCGGTAGCACGCATACTACCGAATCTTAGCGCAATAGTTCCTCAAGCATTAGTCCTGAGGAACCGGCGGTTCGAATGCGTAACCGACGCCATGCACGGTGCGAATGGTCTTCGAGCCGAGCTTGTGGCGGAGCGCCTTGACATGCGAGTCGACCGTGCGGGTGCCGGAGGCATCCACCCAATCCCACACCTCTTCGAGTAGTTTCTCGCGGGTGAGCACGGACTTTGGCTTGCGAGCCAGCGTGGCCAGCAGATCGAATTCCGTAGGAGTCAGATGCACCTGCTTGCCGTCGACGGTGACGATGCGTTGCGCCGGATCGATGACCAAGGAACCGAAATCGAGGAGCTTCTCGTTTTCGGAATTCTTGGCGATGACCTTGGCGCGATCCACACGGCGCAGCAGCGCCTTGCAGCGGGCGATGAGCTCGCGCATGGAGAACGGCTTGGTCATGTAATCATCGGCTCCGGCACCGAGGCCGATGACCTTATCGGCCTCGTCGTCTCGTGCCGTCAGGATCAGCACTGGCACAGGACGTTCCGCCACAATGCGTTTCGTGGCCTCAAGCCCGTCCATCACAGGCAACATGATGTCCATGATGACCAGATCAGGACGCAGGGTCGTGGCGGCCTGAACCGCGCTGGCACCGTCAGATGCCACACGTGCCGTCCAGCCTTCCGCTGTGATGCGTTGCGCAATGGCAGTGGCCAGTGTCGGCTCGTCTTCGACCACCAGAACGGTGCGTGGAGTCGCTGTGGGTTGTGCTGATGAGTTGAGCATAGCTTTCCGCCTTTCTCAGAGTTCCGGCTTCAAGAATACTGCGCCCAGTGCCGGAACGGTGATCTTTGCGGACCAATCTCGTGAATGATACTCGCCTTCGACTGCTTCGACCGTGCCATTATGAATGCCGGAGCCGCCGTAGATCTCGTCGTCTGTGGTCAGCACTTCCGTCCACTTTCCGCCCTTGGTGAGCGGCACCTGATAGTCGGACCAGGCTTCGCCGGAGAAGTTCACGACTGCGACCATCTGCTCGCCATCCTTGCCGATACGCACGAAGCTGAGCGTGTTGTGGTCGGCGTCATCGCTGGTGAGCCACTGGAAGCCTGCAGGATCGAAATCCTGGCTCCACAATGCCGGCGATGTCTTGTACAGCTCGTTCAAGTCGGCGACAAGCTTCTGCACGCCTTGATGATCGGGCCATTCAAGGGCATCCCAGTCGATGGAGCCGTCGTGGTCCCACTCGCCATACTGGGCGATTTCATTGCCCATGAAGGTGAGGTTCTTGCCCGGATGAGCCCACTGGTAGGCGAACAGCGCACGGACGCCGGCATACTTCTGCCAATCGTTGCCTGGCATCTTGCCAAACACGGAACCCTTGCCGTACACAACCTCATCATGGCTGATCGGCAACACATAGTGTTCCGAATAGGCATACACCATGGAGAAGGTGATCTCGTTGTGGTGCCATTTGCGGTTGATCGGCTCCTCATGCAGGTACTGCAGGGTGTCGTGCATCCAGCCCATGTTCCACTTGAGGCCGAATCCCAAGCCGCCTGCGTCGGTCGGTGCGGTGATGCCCGGGTATGCCGTGGATTCCTCGGCGATCATCATGATGCCCGGATTGTTCTTGTATGCCGTGGCGTTGGCTTCTTTGAGGAAGTCGATGGCCTCGAGATTCTCGCGGCCTCCGTAGATGTTCGGATGCCACTGGCCGGCCTCGCGGCTGTAATCCAAGTACAGCATGGAGGAGACCGCGTCCACGCGGAGAGCGTCGATATGGAATTCATCCAGCCAGAAGCAGGCGTTGGCCACTAGGAAGTTGCGCACCTCGCGGCGCCCGAAATTGAACACGTACGTACCCCAATCCGGGTGCTCGCCACGCGTCGGATCCGGATCCTCGTACAGCGGCGTGCCATCGAAGCGACCCAGTGCGAACGCATCCTTCGGGAAGTGGGCCGGAACCCAGTCCATAATCACACCGATGCCGGCTTCGTGCAGTTTCTCAACGAGATACTTGAAGTCGTCCGGACCTCCCAAACGTGAATCAATCGCGTAGTAGCCGGTCACCTGATAGCCCCAGGAGCCAGAGAACGGATGCTCCGCCAACGGCATGAACTCCACGTGCGTGAAGCCTTCCTTCTGCACGTAGGGGACCAGCTTGTCGGCGAGCTCGCGGTAGTCGTTCACGTCCTTGCGCCAGCTGGAGGCATTTACCTCGTAGATGCTGACGGGGCCGTTATGCGGGTCTTTGGCCGCGCGCTCGGCCAGCCAATCGGCGTCATTCCACTTATGGGTGGACTCGACCACGATGGATCCGGTACGTGGCGGAATCTCATGGGAGCGTTCCATCGGATCGGCCTTCATGGTCCACTCATTGTTGGCGTTGAGGATCTCATACTTATAGATCTCGCCAGCGCTGATGCCCGGGATGAACAGTTCCCAGATACCAGAGGATCCGAGTTCACGCATGGCGTGGGCACGGCCATTCCAGCCGTTGAAGTCGCCGACCACACGCACTGCGTGGGCGTTCGGTGCCCACACGGTGAACGCGGTGCCGACCACCTGCTCGTTCTTTACGCCCTTGGAGGAACCCATCGGGTCGTCGTAGCGGAGCACGTGCGCGCCAAGCGCATCCCACAGGCGCTCGTGGCGTCCTTCGCCAAACAGATACATGTCCATCTCGCCGATGGTCGGCAGATAACGATAGGGATCGTCGGAAACAACAACGGAACCGTCTTCATATTCAGTGCGGATGCGGTAATCCGGTACGCCGTAGCCATCATCGGTGGCGACAGCGGGAACGAGTGCCATGAAGACGCCGTTGTATTCATGGATTGCGAGTGTTTGACCTTGTTCAGTGAGGATCGTCACGGATTTTGCCAACGGACGCAAGGCGCGGATCGTGACGACATCCGTGTGCTTGCCGGAGCCGAGGTGCCCACCGAGCACCTCGTGGGGATTGTAGAACGTACCGTTGCTTACTGCATCCAGTGTGCCCTGGGAAACAGGAACAGCAACGACATCTTCATTGATCTTGGATTCTGTAGCCATGGCAAAAGTGTAAGCATGAAATGCAAGAAAAGTGGCCCGTGTCGCGCTTATTTTTTGTTTTTTCAAGCGTTTTTGGTCAAGTCCACCCCTGATGGCACAATAATTTGGGTTTTGTGTAAGCTTTTCACGGAGGATTCATGGGTTACAAGGTCGGCGACATGGTCGTCTATCCGCGTCACGGCGCTGCGAAGGTGGAGGCCATCACCGAACGGACAGTCAAGGGAGTCACCCGCGAATATCTGCAGCTGTCGGTGCTTTCGTCTGACGGTCTGGTCATCAACGTTCCGGTCGACAATGCTAGGAAAGTTGGCGTGCGAGACATCGTTGACGCCAACGAAGTGGCCAAGGTATTCGAGATTCTGCGTACTCCGATCATTGAGAAGGAGATGAACTGGTCTCGTCGCTACAAGCTGAATGTCGAGAAGATCGCCACTGGCGACGTCAATAAGATCGCCGAAGTGGTGCGCGATCTTGCCCAACGTGATGTCGACGAGCATGGTCTGTCCGCAGGTGAGAAGCGCATGCTTACCAAGGCCCGCAACATTCTGACCTCGGAGATTTCCCTGTCTGAAAAGCTTGATGAAGTCGAAGCCCAGCGTCTGCTGGATGTGAACCTCGGATATGAGCCCGCTCAGCCTGGCGATGAGAAGCATCATACCGAGGCTCCTGAGGAAGCTGCTATGGATACGTTGGCTCGAGTTGAAGCCGAAGGCAAGAAGTCCAAGAAGAAGTAAGGCGTTTTCATGCGTATCGGTCAGGGTTTTGACGCGCATCGATTCGCATCCCGTGATGCAGGCAAGCCGTTGTGGCTTGCCTGTTTGCGTTGGGATGGCGATGGCATCGAGGGTGATTCGGATGGCGACGTTGCGGCACATGCGTTGATTGACGCATTGCTTTCCGCAGCACGCCTTGGCGATATCGGCACTTTGTTCGGTGTCGGCTCGCAGTCCGACGGCGCAGGCAAACATGGTGCCGAGATGCTGCGAACCACGGTCGACTATCTGAACGAACATGGCATGAGGCCGTCGAGCGCCAGTGTGGTCGTGATCGCCAATCGGCCGAAAATCGGCAAACGTAGGGAAGAGGCCGAGAGGGCGTTGTCCGAGGCTGTGGGCTGCGACGTGTCGTTAACCGCCACCACTGCGGATGGTATGGGATTCACTGGTTCCGGCGAAGGCATCGCCGCGATCGCCAATGCTTTGGTGGAACCGGTCGAGCCGGTAAGGCAGGAAGCCTGATGCTTTTTCCTTACGGCTGTTTCGTTATTTCCTTCTGAAGGATTCAACCGCTTTCGCAATCGCCCAGAACAGCGTTGAAATCGTTACGATAATGAAGCTTGGGGGAGCCGGGAACATGGCGGAAAGCACCAGTCCTCCCCAAATCGAAATCAGGCAGATTACCGTGGCGACGACCATCGCCTTGAATGGCGAGCGGGCAATGATGTTGGCGGTGGCGGCGGGAGTGATCACCAACGCGAAAATCAGCAATGTGCCAACTGCTGGAACTGCAATCGTGATGACGCCGGCCATAATCGCCATAAAACAGATATTCATAAAACCTACGGGCACGCCTTTCGCCTGCGCCACTTGCTCATCAAGCGAACTGAATAACAGTGGACGATAGATAACGGCCAGAACCGCCAACAGCAGCACATCGAAAATCGCAAAGCCAATGATCTGACCGTCGGTAATCGTCAGAATCGATCCGAACAAAATCGATTGCATCTGTTGTGAGGCCGAACTTGACATGCGTGCGAAAAACAAGCCAAGGCCGGTGGCGAAGGCGAGCACGGTTCCAGTGGCGATCTCACGCTGCGATGCTTTCTTGCCGAGCGCGCCGATCACCAGCGCTCCGCCGAGGGCGAACGCACCAAGACCTGCGGAGACAGGCAGACCGAGCAATACGGCTCCGGTGGCACCTGGCAGTCCGATATGCGCCAAGGCGTGGGCTGCGAATGTGGAATGTCTGGCGATGGTAAAATAACCCATCACGCCGGCCGCCAATGCGATGCACAGGCCGGCGATAAACGCGTTCGTCATGAATGGGGCGCTGAGCGTGGAAACCCAATCCGGGTCGAAAGCGAATACGGTGCCGTCCATGTTCAGTCCTCCTGCGTGGTGTGGCTGTGATGGTGGAATTGCGCGATTTCTTCTGGAGCATGCATATCGATGTTCGTGTTTTCAGGCTCGTCCTCGCTTGGTGTCACGAACATATCTCCTTGCGGAGTGGTGACCACCTGTACGGTCGTGCCGTACAAATGCGTGAGCAGATGGGAATCCAGCACCTCGTTCATGCCTGCATAGTGCGGATGCCCGTCAAGCAGATAGACGGCTCCGGTAAGGATCGGCAGCAACATGTTGAGATCGTGCGCCACCACCTGAATGGTCATGCCGAGCTCGTGGTTGAGTTTGGCGAGCACGTGCACGGTGGCGCGTTGGCTTGCCAGATCGAGATTGGCGAGGGGCTCGTCGAGCATCAGCAGTTTTGGATCGTCCACGAGCGCCTGCGCGATGGCGACCCTTTGGCGCAGTCCGCCCGAAAGCTCGGACAGGCGGTAGTTTGCTTTGTCTTGCAGGCCGACGAAGTCCATGGCCTTGCGGGCCTTGTCTCGGAGTGCTTTGGTGACGGGATGGATGCCGAATTTGGTTCCCGTCAGGCCAAGGAGCACCGACTGTTCCGCGGTGATATTCGATTCGATGTCGGAAGCGTAGCTCTGCGGCACATAGCCGATGCGGCGGTTTGCGGAACCTGCAGGCTGACCGAGCACCCTGATGCTGCCGTGCGCGGTCGGAATCAGCCCCAGTTCGGCCTTCATCATCGTGGTCTTGCCGGCCCCGTTGGTGCCGACGATTGCGGTTGCCGAGCCTTGCGGAATGCTGAACGTGCCATGTTGCCAGATGATGCGACCGCCTCGTTTGACGCAGGCGTCGTCGAATTCGATGCAGGCAGGTGTCTCGTCGTGCATGGCTTCTCCTTGGTTTGAACGCACGTACATACTCGCAAATGGTGTTGACAATCATTCTCAATAAGGGAGACGTGGGCCGGCATTCAAAGTGACTCGTTGAAGGAATCCCAAGACGGCGCCAGAAGCCTTCGTAAGCAAGAAAAAAGACCGTCTCACGTTCGATCGAACGGTGAAACGGTCTTTGAAGACGATATTGAAAGGAAGACGATATTAAAAGGTTATTTGCTTGGATTCGGCTGCGGGGCGTCGCTTGATTCACCATCCGATTCATTCGCCATTTGTGGATCGTCGGCAGCGGAGGAATCCGCAGGATCCTTCGAATCCGTGTTTTCCGAATCGTCGTTGGAACTGGTGTCGGAGTCGGATTGCTCGTCGAACATGTCGTTCAGTGAGAGGATGAGTGAGCTGATCCATGATGTCAGGCTTTTGCAGTCGGAAGGCATTTGTTCGCTGATGTCAAGTACAGGAACATCCGATTTATAAGCGGTACCGGTCAGCGTGTTCGTGGCGTCGCTTGTGGATTGCGTGTTGTTGATAAGTACGTCGACCTTATGTTTTTCCAGCAATTCCTGGAATTCCCGAAGATCGTCAGGGGCTGGTTCAGAGCCTGTGCTTGCCGATTGCAGGTATCCTTCCGGCGTGTTGTCGGTGAACCCCATGTCGCTGAGTAGATAGTAGGCGACGGGTTCGGTGGCGGCATAGGAGGCGTCCTTATGCGTGTCGCTGAACGCCTTCATGTCCTTCTCTATTTTCTTTTCTCGTCTGTTCCACGCGGCGAGCTTGTTATTGAAATACTTCTTTTGCGTGGGCATGATACGGCTGTACGTGTCGGCCAATTCCTTGGCCATGGCGTTGCGGGCGTCGCTGGAGAACCACAGATGCGGATTGTCGCCCTCGATGGCGCCGACCATCTGTGCCGCGGAAACGGAAACGGTGTCTTTGCTGAGATTCTTGGTGGCCCAAGCGTCGTAGCCCGCGCCATTGGCCACCGCGACCTGCGCCTGTTGAAGCTTGCCGATGTCGTCGGTCTTCGGCTCGAAATCATGCGCGTCAACATCGGTCGAAGACAGGATCGACGTGACTTTCACGTGAACGCCGCCTATCTGCTCGGCGAGAGATCCCCACTGGTTGACCGAGGCAACCACCTCGATCGGCGTGATCTGTTCGGTCTGCGCATCGGAATCGACGGAAGCATCATCCTTCTGCGAAGAGGATCTTCCAAAGCATGCTGTCGTGCCGAACGTCATGCAAAGTGCGAGTCCCGCGGCAAAAGCGCGTAACAAAGAACGTCTGTGCAAGCGCATATCGGTTGCCCTCTTCCTGAACCGCCTTAATCGTGTTCATCTCATAAATACGTGTGCGACTTACGACTGAAACCAAGATAGCCTACGATACATGCAAATGCCAATACAACAGCAATCCAATAAAAAGGGGAGTGGCCAGCATGGCAGTGAAAATCGATGGAAAGATGGTGTCCGCGCGGATTAAAGCGAATCTCGCCGAACGCGTCGCGTCGTTGAAAGAGCGGGGGGTTGACCCCGGTCTTGGCACCATTCTGGTTGGTTCCGATCCCGGCTCCGTCAAATATGTTGCTGGAAAACATGCCGATTGCGCTGAAATCGGTGTGAACTCCATTAAGAAGGAGTTGCCCGCCGACGCAACGTTCGAACAGATCGCTGAAGCCGTGCAGGAACTTAACGCTGATCCTGCCTGCACGGGCTATATCGTGCAGCTGCCTTTGCCGAAAGGTATTGACGAAAACGCCATCATTGATCTGATCGACCCCAAGAAGGATGCGGATGGCATGCATCCGTACAATCTTGGCGAACTTGTGCTGCACGCGCGAGGAGACATTACCACGCCGCTGCCGTGTACTCCGCGAGGCGTGATCGAACTGCTGAATGCCTATGACATCGATTTGGACGGCAAAGAGGTCTGCGTGCTCGGTCGAGGCATCACCATCGGGCGTACGGTTGGTCTGATGCTGACACGCAAGGCGGTGAACTCCACGGTTACGCTGTGCCACACAGGCACCAAGGATGTGCGCAAGCATATGCTCGAGGCCGACGTCATTATTGCGGCCATGGGTTCCGCAGGCTTTGTTAAGCCGGAAGACATCAAGGAAGGTGCGGTGCTGGTCGATGTCGGCGTTTCCCGTGTGTTTGACGAGGAAGCCGGCCGCTATCGCGTGAAGGGCGATGTTGACAAAGCCTGCTACGAGAAGGTTTCGGCATATACGCCAAACCCGGGTGGTGTCGGGCCTATGACCCGTGCCATGTTGTTGGAGAATGTGGTAGAGATGGCCGAGCGTCAGCTGTAATTGCGCTTTATGCACGATGCAAGCTGATTTCGGGCGTGTCGCGTGTTGTAGCACGTCTTTTTTGTGCATGGTCCCATGTAAACTTGCGCCTTGCATGTGTTATATCGCATGCATATAACTGAAGACCGATTTTATCCACCCACTATTTGTAAGAAACCAAATTAATGGCAGAGAACAATAACGAAGTCGCCAAGGTCGCCATCAACGACATCGGCACCGAAGAGGACTTCATCAAGGCAGTCGATTCCACCATCAAGAACTTCGGTGATGGTGATTTGGTCGAAGGTACCGTCGTCAAGGTCGATCACGACGAGGTCCTGCTCGACATCGGCTACAAGACTGAGGGCGTCATTCCCTCCCGTGAGCTTTCCATCAAGAAGGACGTTGATCCGGACGAAGTCGTCGAGGTCGGCGACACCATTGAGGCTCTTGTCGTCACCAAGGAAGACAAGGAAGGCCGTCTGATTCTGTCCAAGAAGCGTGCACAGTACGAGCGCGCTTGGGGCGACATCGAGAAGATCAAAGAAGCCGATGGCGTTGTCGAAGGCACCGTTATCGAAGCTGTCAAGGGTGGTCTCATCGTCGACATCGGTCTGCGTGGCTTCCTGCCGGCATCCCTGGTCGAAATGCGTCGCGTCCGCGACCTGTCCCCGTACATTGGCCAGACCATCAAGGCCAAGATCCTCGAGCTCGACAAGAACCGCAACAATGTGGTGCTCTCCCGTCGCCAGTACCTCGAGGAGACCCAGTCCGAAGTGCGTGAGACCTTCCTGTCCCAGCTTAAGAAGGGCCAGATTCGCGAAGGTGTCGTGTCCTCCATCGTCAACTTCGGTGCATTCGTTGATCTGGGCGGTGTTGACGGCCTGATCCACGTTTCCGAGTTGTCTTGGAAGCACATCGACCATCCGTCCGAGGTCGTCAAGGTCGGCGACAAGGTCACCGTCGAGGTGCTCGACGTTGATCTCGATCGTGAACGCATCTCCCTGTCCCTCAAGGCCACCCAGGAAGATCCGTGGCAGCGCTTCGCTCGCACCCACGTTCCTGGTCAGATTGTCAAGGGCAAGGTCACCAAGATCGTTCAGTTCGGTGTCTTCATCTCCGTCGAAGACGGCATCGAAGGCCTCGTGCACATCTCCGAGCTGGCCAACCGCCACGTGGAGAACCCGGAGACCGTCGTCAAGCCGGGCGAAGAAGTGTTCGTCAAGGTGATTGACGTTGATCTCGATCGTCGCCGCATCTCCCTGTCCCTCAAGCAGGCTAACGACTCCGTCGATCCGGCTTCCGAGGACTTCGATCCGGCTCTGTACGGCATGCCGGCAGAGTACGACGAGCAGGGCAACTACAAGTATCCGGAAGGCTTCGACCCGGCAACCAACGAGTGGATCGCTGGTTACGAGAAGCAGCGTGAGGAGTGGGAGTCCCAGTACGCCGCCGCTCACGATCTGTGGGAGCAGCACAAGGAATTTGTGGCCAAGGAGCTCGAGAACGCTGAAGCTTCCGCCGCTGAAGATGGCCAGGCTCCGAAGGAAGAGAAGGTCGAAGAGGTGTCTTCCAACTACTCCTCCGAGAACACTTCCGCCGGCACCCTCGCCGACTCCGACCAGCTCGCCGCTCTGCGCGACCAGCTGCTCGGCAAGTGATTGTATGCTGAGCTAGAATCCAATCCAGCTCAGGCTAGATCCTAGAAAAGACCCCGTTCCTGATTCAGGTTCGGGGTCTTTTCGTATGTGCATGTCAAGCGTGCATGTGAAGCGCATTAGAATGGCGGTTGTGGTGATTCGAATAGGATTGACCGGCGGCATAGCGGCTGGCAAAAGCACGGTGTCCGCAAGACTGCGTGAGCTTGGTGCGGTACTTGTCGATTATGATCTGCTTGCGCGTCGAGTGGTGGAACCCGGCAGCGTTGGCCTTCAGCGCATAGCGAAATGTTTCGGCTCCGATGCTTTGACCGATCGAGGTGAGCTCAATCGAGCGTGGATGTCGGAGCATGTGTTTTCCGGCTCCGATGCGGAACGGAAGCGCAAGATGCTGGACGGAATCGAGCATCCACTGATTTATGAGCTTGCAGTACAGCTCGAACATGAGGCTGTTGAAGCTGATTGTCAAGCCGTAGTGGTGCATGACATACCGTTACTCGCCGAAGTAATCGACAGCATCCCTTTTGAATTCGACCATATCGTAACTGTTGAAGCGCCCGAACAGGTAAGGGTAAGCAGAATGATGGCAACGCGAGGCATGAGCGAAAGCCAGGCATGGAATCGTGTGAACCATCAATCCAGCGCGGAACAGCGTCTTGCCATTGCCGATGAGATCATCGATTCCACACAGCCATTGGAACAAATGTTCGAGCATATTGATATGCTGATGAAACAATGGCGCACGGAAGCGAGGTAGGCATGGGATTCAATATTGAACGCACGAACAAGCCGTTTGTGGTCAAATCGCCGTATAAGCCGAGCGGCGACCAGCCTAAGGCGATTGAAGAGCTTGCGGAACGCATTGAAAACGGTGAAAGCGATGTGGTGCTCATGGGTGCCACTGGAACTGGCAAAACCGCCACCACAGCATGGCTTATTGAACGTCTGCAACGCCCGACGTTGATTATCGAACCGAATAAAACGTTGGCAGCGCAGCTGTGCGCCGAGTTCCGTGAGCTCATGCCAGACAATGCGGTGAGCTATTTCGTTTCGTATTACGACTACTACCAGCCGGAAGCCTATATTCCGCAAACCGATACGTATATCGAAAAGGATTCCAACATCAATGACGATGTGGAACGACTTCGCCATGCGGCCACGGCGAACCTGTTGACGCGTCGTGATTGCGTGGTCGTGGCAACGGTTTCCTGCATTTACGGACTCGGTACGCCGGAAGAATATGCCGGTCGCATGCTTTTCTTGGAAGAAGGGCAGGAGCTTGACCGAGACGAGCTGCTGCGTACTTTCGTTGCAATGCAGTACAAGCGCAACGATATCGCCTTCACCAGAGGTACTTTCCGTGTGCGTGGCGATACTGTCGAAATCATTCCCGTATATGAGGAACTGGCCATCCGCATCGAGTTCTTCGGTGATGAAATCGACCGTATTTCAACCCTGCATCCACTTACCGGAGATGTGATTGGGCATCAATCGCAAGTCCATATTTTTCCTGCATCGCACTATGTGGCAGGGCCGCAACGTATGGAGCGAGCATTGTCTACCATTCAGCAGGAACTTGACCAACGTACCGCCGAACTGCGCAAACAAGGCAAGGAACTTGAGGCGCAGCGTCTTTCCATGCGTACCACATACGATTTGGAGATGCTCTCTCAAGTTGGCGTCTGCTCTGGAGTGGAGAATTATTCGAGGCATTTCGACGGTCGAGAGCCGGGAAGTCCTCCGCACACGCTGCTTGACTTTTTCCCCGACGATTTTCTGCTGGTCATCGATGAATCGCATGTTACCGTGCCTCAGATTGGCGCCATGTATGAGGGTGACGCCAGCCGTAAGCGCACGCTGGTGGAACACGGGTTCCGTTTGCCTTCGGCAATGGATAATCGTCCACTCAAATGGCCGGAATTCCTTGAACGCGTCGGCCAGACGGTTTATCTTTCCGCCACACCGGGCGATTATGAACTTGGTCTGAGTGATGGTGTGGTCGAACAGGTCATCCGACCGACGGGATTGGTTGATCCGCAGATCGATGTGCGTCCGGTTGACGGGCAGATCGATGATTTGCTTGCTGAAATCAAGGATCGTGTGGCTCGTAATGAACGTGCGTTGGTGACTACGTTGACCAAGAAGATGGCCGAAGATCTTACCGATTATCTTCTGGAGCGTGGCATTAAAGTCGAATACCTGCATTCCGATGTGGACACCCTGCGACGTGTCGAATTGCTGCGCGAACTGCGCGAAGGCAAAATCGACGTCATCGTCGGCATCAACCTGCTGCGTGAAGGTCTCGATTTGCCGGAAGTGTCATTGGTCGCCATTCTTGACGCGGACAAGGAAGGTTTCCTGCGTTCCTATCGTTCGCTCATCCAGACCATCGGACGTGCCGCACGAAACGTGTCCGGCACCGTCATCATGTATGCGGACGACATCACCGAAGCCATGCACAAGGCCATCGACGAGACCAATCGCCGCCGTGATATCCAGATCGCCTACAACAAGGAACATGGCATCGATCCGAAGCCGCTCATCAAGAAGATCTCCGATGTCAACGACATGCTTGCCAAAGAGGACGTCGACACCCAGACATTGCTCGGTACCGGATACCGCAACGCGGACAAAGCCGGCAATTCTCATCTTGGCGTGCCTGCCACCAGCAAGGAGGAATCCGACAGACGGCATGAGGAGATTCTCAAGGCCGGACTGCCCGCGCAGGATCTAGCTGATCTCATTCGACAACTGTCCGAGCAGATGCATACCGCCGCCGAACAACTGCAATTCGAGCTTGCAGCTCGTCTGCGTGACGAGATCCGTGACCTGAAAAAGGAACTTCGGCAGATGACGGAGGCGAGCAAATAGCTCTCGACTGGTCATACGGCATCCGTACCATAGTGGATTATGGCTGAAACACCACTTGTTTTTGAAATCGCCACGTTCGCGGTGCTTGCCGTCTTCTTCGTGGTCGACTTGTTCATCATCGGACGTAAGCCCCATGTGCCCTCCACCAAAGAATGCGTGCAGCATATCGCGTTCTTTGTGGTCATGGCGTTGATCTTCGGCGGACTTATGTGGTTCTTCGCGGGATCGAAACCGGCCATCGAATTTTATTCGGGCTGGCTTACGGAATATTCGCTGAGTATCGACAATCTATTCGTCTTCGTCATCATTATGTCGAATTTTGCGGTGCCAAAACAGCTGCAGAAATTCGTGCTGTCCATCGGCATCACCATCGCATTGGTGTTGCGCGGCGTGTTCATCCTCATCGGCGCGGCCATTATCTCCCGCTTCACCTGGGTGTTCTTCCTGTTCGGTGCATTTCTTATCGTCACCGCCATCAAGTTGGTCACTGGGGGAGACGAAGATGAGGAATATCATGAGAGTGGCTTGATTCGCGCATTGCGCAAGGTCATCAAGATCACCGATGAGTATGACGGAGAAAAGTTGCGTACCGTCAAAAACGGTGCCAAGTATTGGACTCCGATGCTGATCGTCTTTCTGACCATCGGCACCACCGATGTGATGTTTGCCTTTGATTCCATTCCTGCTATTTTCGGTTTGACGAAGGACCCGTTCATTGTGTTCACGTCCAATGTGTTCGCGTTGCTCGGTTTGCAGCAGCTGTACTTCCTGCTTGGCGAGCTGCTCGACAAGCTGGTGTATCTGCCGCTTGGACTTTCCGTGGTGCTGGGCTTCATTGGCGTCAAGCTCATTATGGAGGCATTGCACGGCAATTCGTTGCCGTTCATCAATGGCGGTCAACCGATCGCTTGGGTGCCTGAAGTGCCTACATGGCTATCTTTAGCGGTGATCGTTGTGGCGATTGGTGGTGCCGCATTGGCCAGCGTGCTGAAGATGCGTGCCATCGGAGCAAAGGAAAAGTGACGATTTGAGAAACCGCATGGAAATATGCGGTTTCTTTTTAGCAAAAAAATGTGAGCGCTCACAACACGCCTCGTTTCAGGGTGGAAGTGAGCGCTTTTTGCTAGTAGACTGGTCGGTTGGAAACAGGGTCGTCAGATCCCAAATCAATATCAACAAGAATAGGCAGGCATTCATGCGTAAAGCCAAGATCGTAGATACCATCGGTCCAGCTACCGAGTCCCTGGAAGGCATCACCAGCCTTGTCGAAGCAGGTATGGACGTCGCTCGTCTGAACCGCTCCCACGGCACTCCGGAAGATCACCTCAAGGTCTACAACAACCTCCGCGCCGCTGCCAAGGCCACCGGCCGCAACGTCGCAGCCTTGGTTGATCTGCAGGGTCCGAAGATCCGTTGCGGTTGGTTCAAGAAGAACGCCGACGGTGAAGACAAGGTCCAGCTGACCGAAGGCCAGGAGTTCGTTATCACCACCGACGACATCGAGGGCGACGAGCACATCACCTCTACCACCTTCAAGGGCCTGCCGGGTGATTGCCATGCTGGCGATCCGATCCTCATCGATGACGGTAAGGTTCGTCTTGAGGTCACCAAGGTCGAAGGCAACAACGTGTACACCAAGGTTGTCGTGGCTGGCCCGGTCTCCAGCCACAAGGGCATCAACCTGCCGGGCGTTGCCGTGTCTCTGCCGGCTCTGACCGAGAAGGATGAAGCTGATCTGCGTTGGGCTATCCGCACCGGCGCCGACATCATCGCCATGTCCTTCGTGCGTTTCGCCACCGACATCGACCGCGCCCACGAGATCATGGACGAGGAAGGCCGTCGCATCCCGGTCGTCGCAAAGATCGAGAAGCCGCAGGCTCTTGAGAACCTTGAAGAGATCGTCAAGGCCTTCGACGGTATCATGGTCGCCCGTGGCGATATGGCCGTCGAGTGCCCGCTGGAAGAGGTTCCGCTGGCTACCAAGCGCTGCATCGAGCTGGCTCGTCAGTACGCCAAGCCGGTCATCGTGGCTACCGAAGTCCTTGGCTCCATGGTCAATTCTCCGGTCCCGACCCGTGCAGAGGCTTCTGACTGCGCCAACGCCGTCCTCGACGGCGCCGACGCCACCATGACCTCCAACGAGACCGCCGTCGGCAAGTACCCGGCAGTCACCGTGAGCACCATGAGCCGCATCTCCTCCTTCGCCACCGAGCACGGTTTCGACCGTATCCCGGAACTGAAGAACCTGGATATGTCTTCCACCGGCGCCGTGTCTTCCGCAGCTGTGGATCTGGCTGACAAGCTGAACGCCAAGGCCATCGTTGCCTACACCCAGACCGGTTCCACCGTGCACCGCGTGTCCCGCGAACGCCCGGCCACCCCGATCTATGGCATCACCAACAACGAGCACACCTATCACTGGCTGGCTTTGTCTTGGGGCACCGAGTCCTTCCTGCTCGATGAGGATTACCACGACAAGTCCCGTAAGGACCTGATGATCTTCACCGATAAGATTCTGAAGGATGCCGGCAAGGTCACCGATGGTGACAAGATCGTTGTGCTGAGCTCCGCCCAGGGCGAGCACCAGCCGGGTCGCACCGATTCCATCTACGTCCACACCGTTGGTGCTTGCGACTGAGATGCGTTTCGGTCAGTGACTGACTGATTAGCGAATAGGAGGGCTTCCGTCCGTTTGGATGGAAGCCCTCCCGTTGTTTTTGGATGATGTTGATATGTTGCCGATTTGCAGACTGCGACAGGTTGTGATCAAGGTGTTGCACATGGTGCGAAACGCCGACCGCTCAAGGACTTTGCAAAATCATCTTTTCTGTGTTAGCATGATCAAGTTGTGCGAAAGCCCCTGTATCCCAATTGGTAGAGGAGACAGCCTCAAAATCTGTACAGTGTGGGTTCGAGTCCCACCGGGGGCACCGGATTGATGAACAGCCGTGGACGGGTATCACCCGCTGCGGTTTTCTTGTTGTAGCCCATCTGACACATGTGTCATTACAGGGTAGTTCGGTACCTTGCCATCCACCAGATTGTAGGTTACTCTGCGTCCCCGCACGCCTGTCAAGACCGATGCGCACCCAATGTTGTTTTGCCTCTTGATGTTCGATTGATATGCCGGAACGCGCATGCCGTCATCTACCGAGGATTTCGGCATGCGTTCCCGTTCGCAGGAACCAAGCGGTACCGTCTTCCTTGATCCATATGGCGAGCTAATCGCCGGCGTTGCCGACATGGCATTCGATAACGCCGTCCCAGTCACCGCCCTGCAGCCTGTGTGCGCGGTGGCGACGCCGCAACGTCTCCTTCGCTGTGTCGGTATCCTCGGCGACAAGCCGAATGAGCTCCTTCAAGTCCGAAAAATCGGCATGCTTACGTTTCAGTCGTTTGATGTCCCGTTGGAACGCTTTGGTGTATTCGATCTGCAGCATGGTCAGATTCCCAGGGATTCGAACATTTCATCGGCGGTATTGAAGCGCGGGGGAACCTTTCCCGCCTTTTCGCGCACCTCGTCAAGCGCATCAAGAGTCTCAGCCGGAATGGAATGCCTCGATAGGCTGAGCGGGATACGGTTCTCCCTGACGATCTGTCGGTAGAACGCGCGGGTCACGCTGGACAGGTCAAGTCCAAGATCCTCCACGATGGCCGTAGCCTGTTTTTCGTGGCATCGTCCACGCGGACCGTTACTGAAGTCATGGTCATCTCGACCTCCATCTTTTGCTGATTGTTGTAAGACGATTATAGCTTAATGTCTTACGTTTGGTATGGAGAGTCTGTGCATCCTGCTTTTCGGTTGACGGAATGCGGTTTTCGAGAGATTGTGTGCCTTTGTGGTTCTGAGGATTTAAGTATTTCTTGTTTTGAGGGTGTGGGCGAGCTGGTTATCTTCAGGTCCTCCTTGGCTACGTTGCATAGGTTCTCGTGGATCAGGTCCGTGCGTTCCCGAGAATCCATGATCTTGTCCAAATGCTGGTGGATGGCTTTTGCGGCGGCGTCCATTGCGGCGTTCGGGTACTGTTCGTGGATGACGTCATTTTCGTATGCGAACACTTCGTAGCGTTCGCTCCCCGATGACGTAATTCTTGCTACGGTTTCCTCATCCGTGTCGAACAGCTAGGGGTCCTCACGCTCATATAACGAGCTCTTAAACCAGATCGTCATGCCATCCGTGATGCGCTAGGGAGGCATGTTGTACAGCCATGGATCGTATCCGTCCCTCAGATGTTGGTGTTCGTGCAGTGCGCTTCGGTATTCCTTGGCTTTTTCGACCCGTTCGGGCGTTTCTTCACCGGGAAAAGCATATGGCGCGAGCTCTGTCAGCCTGTCTTGTACTTCCCTCAGGTGGACTTCATGACGCGGATATCCTTCGACACCGTGCTCGGAGGGCGGATCTCGTCGTGATCCAACGTTCCGGTCCATTCACCCATGCCGTGCGTCTGATGATCTCGGTATCCTCTGATGTTCATTCCTGTTTCTTTCCGTTCCCTCAACGGCTGTGACGCTGTTTCTGTCCACACGCGCTCTTGCGCCGGTTGTCCAATTCCGTGTCTGGGTCGTTTCCCATGGTTTCTCCTTGACCGCTATGGGGCGTTGCCCTCCCAGTCTCGGTCCGCGAAAGCCCGTCGGGATCGGGTATTCGAAACTGAAGTGCGGAATATTGCAGGATGGTTTGGTAACTGTGTCTTATTAAATATTGAGAAATGTATTGGGTAAATCTGCATTATCGGCGCTGATAGGAATAGGTCGGGTTCAAAGCGCTTAGAATGTTCTTATGGCTAGAGCAACGGTTTATGATGTGTCAGAAAAGGCGGGAGTGTCTACCGCGACAGTCTCTTTCACTTTTAGGCGGCCTGACAAGGTGCGGCCGAAAACGAGAGAGCGAGTTCTTCAAGCTGCAAAAGAACTTGAGTATATTCCGAGTGGAAGTGCGAGGGGACTTGCTAGAGGGAGTAATGGGGCATTAGGGATATATGCGTTCGATATGCTTATTGAGCGGCCGCAGGGGAGCGATGCGGAGGATGTGTCCGTGTTGGGTGAGGGTGTCCCTGCGGAGCCGGACGTACTTACCTACCCACTCTACGTCGATGAAGGGCTTCGTGGCTTCGAGCTTGAATGTTGGAAGCATGATCAGGGTCTATTCTTGGGAGCGGCCAAGGGGCGAGACGATCATCAGGCGGTGACCGATATAGCAGGTCGGGTCGATGGGCTTGCGATCATGCCAAGTATGTTCAACCTCCAACTTCCTCTTGAATTGCTGTGCAAGACCATGCCGATTGTGTTGATCAGTATGGACAGTGAAAAGAAATTGCCTGCCGCCCATGTGCTTTGTGATAATCGTTCGGGAATGCGTCAGCTGTTGGACCATTTGATTGATGTCCATCAAATATCATCCCTCGCTTTTGTCGGCGGTTTCAACGCGGAGGATGTTTCCAAGCGTTATGAAGCGTTTCATGAGTATCTTCACGAACGTGGAGTGGAGTCGATGGAATGGTTCGTGGATGACTCCGTGGCCGGATCTGACGAGCGACTGGGCAGGCTCTGCGAAGCCATCAATATGGGGAAGGTCCCACGTGCCTTGGTATGCGGCACCGATCAGACCGCGTTTGAAGTGCTCCAGCTTTTGGAGGATGCGGGGCTAAGCGTACCGGATGACGTTATTGTCACGGGGTTTGACGGTATTCTGGCCGGACGACTCATGAAGCCGAGCTTGACGACAGTGCGCCAGCCGATGGAGGCTATGGGCAGGATGGCCGCTCGGCTTCTCGACGAACGGAACGGCAAGCCATGGGATGAGTCTGTGACGGAAGTGCTTCCGGTTCGGTTGATTCCACGGGAGAGCTGTGGTTGCGCCGGGTGAGCTTTGTCTATGTTAGATTAATAAAAATTTAAGCGCTTAGATTTTACGGCGCGTCGGCTTTGACAAACCAAAATCTAAGCGCTTTAATTATTCTAACAATCTAAGCGCATAGATTGTTAGAAAATAAGGTTCAAGGAGGAACGAAATGAAGAGAACAAAAGGTGTGTCTGCGTTGGCTATTACAGCCAGTCTTGCCATGGTTGTCGGCATGGGCGGATGCGGCCGATCAGACAATGGCGCAACATCCGAATCCGATGCCGTGACCATTATCGATTCAAGCAAGGCAACGGGCGATCTTACCGTCTGGGCGATGGGTAATGAGGGTGATCTTCTTGGTGATTTCGTCAAGGATTTCGAGAAAGAAAATCCGGAGGTCCATGTTAAGGTGACGGCCATTCCGTGGTCTTCCGCGCATGACAAACTGCAGACCGCGATCGCCGCGGGAAATGGCCCGGATGTGGCTCAGATGGGTACCACATGGATGGCGGATTTCTCCAATTCATTCTCTGAGGTTCCAAGCAATTTCGATACCAGTGATTTCTCCGAAGGTCCGCTTGGAGCGGGCCAGGTGGACGGGAAGCAGCTAGGCGTCCCCTGGTACGTTGACACGCGCGTCTTGTACTACCGCACCGACATCGCGGAACAGGCCGGCTGGACTGAGGCTCCGAAGACCTGGGATGATCTCAAGCAGATGGCTCAGGATATGCAGAAGGTCGATGGCGTCAAATACGGTTTCAATCTCAATCCTTCCGGCACCGATGCCTTCATCGGAACGCTTCCGTTCTCGTATTCCGCCGGCGCGAATTTGACTGATAAGGGCCAGACGAAGTGGACCTTTACCGACAACGGTATTAAGAAGGCACTGGATTTCACCACGGGGCTCTACAAAGATGGCATCGCCAACGTTAATGCGGATGTGAGCTCGGGTGCTGACATTGCGAACTTCGTTTCCGGTGATACCCCAATGGAGCTTCAGGGGCCAGCTGCGGTCAGTCAGATCAACGAACTCGGCGGAGACGGATTCGAATCTAAGTACGCGACCGCGGTGCTGCCTTCGATGGATGATTCTTCGGATGGCGCGACCTCATTCGTGGGAGGCAGCGATCTGGTCGTGTTCAAGGACTCCAAGAACAAGCAGACGGCATGGAAGTTCATCCAGTGGGCGAGCCAGCCTGACATCCAAGCAAAGTGGTACCAGCTTTCGTCCGATCTTCCCGCATCCCAGAAAGCTTGGGAAAACGATGCCCTTGCAAGCGATGAGAAGCTTGTGGCGTTCGGTGACCAGCTGAAGAACACCATGGCTCCTCCGGCGGTGTCCACGTGGGCGCAGGTCTCCTCCGCGGCTGATCGTATCCTTGAACAGATTAACAAGGGTCAGCTTTCCGTTGACGAGGGACTGAAGAATCTTCAGTCTGAGGCCGATTCGATTGGAATGGGCAACTGATGCATAAGCGCATCAAGGCAACGGCGAAGGGTTCGGGCAAGACCCTTCGCCGCCGTCAAACAATCCTTGCATGGGGATTCGCTCTGCCATTCGTGGTCATTTTCTGCGTATTCATGCTAATCCCTCTTCTCACATCCATGGCAATGTCCTTCACGGACATCACCTCCCGCGACCTGCGCACGCCGTTCAATGTGAACTTCGTGGGGCTCTCCCAATACATAACACTGTTCCAGGATCCACGATTCATCCATTCACTAAGTGTGACCGGCATCTTCGTGCTGGTGGGACTACCTATCACTATGGTCATCGCGCTGGCCTTCGCGGTCGCGTTGAACAGTGGTTCAAAGCATCTCAACGCTTTCTTTCGAGCTTTGTTCTATGCGCCTGTCGTTGCAAGCGTGGTCGCTGTCTCCGTGGTCTGGCGATACATCCTGCAGGAAGATGGCCTGTTGAATTCGTTGCTCGCAGTATTCGGAATCAACGGTCCGGATTGGCTGCATGATACGAGATATGCTTTGCCAGCGCTCATGGTCATGACCATCTGGCGCAACATGGGCACTCTGATGATTATCTTCCTGGCTGGATTGCAGGCCATTCCGGAAGAGCTCAAGGAAGCGGCAGCCATCGACGGCGCAAGCAGATGGCGTACGTTCCGCAGCATCACCCTGCCGTTGCTCAAGCCAACGATACTGCTTGGCGCGGTACTGCTGTCGGTGGCCTATCTGCAGTTCTTCGAAGAATCCTTCGTCATGACACAAGGCGGTCCGCTCGATTCGACCCTGTCGGCTGCCTACTACATCTATCAGAAGTTTGGCTTTGGCCAGTACGGTATCGCCTCAGCGGCCAGCTGGGTGTTGTTCATCATCATCGCGTTGGTGAGCGTACTGCAGTCCCGGATCCTCAAAGAAGATTAAGGAGAAACGCAATGAGTGCACCGGCATTAGCTGTTTCTGCCGTCATTCCCGACAATAAACCGTCGCTATGGCAACGATTTATAAAAGGACGAGGTCTATCATATTGCGTCTTGTCGGTCGTCGGCCTCGTCTGGATCTGCCCATTCCTTTGGATGGCCTTGGGTTCATTGAAGACCCAGAAGGAGATTCTCGCCAAGCCACCTAAACTCCTGCCGGAGCATGCGAGTCTTGCGAACTTCACCCAATGGTTCACCCAACTGGATTTTGGCAACTATTTCACAAATAGCATGGTCGTTGCCGTGATCACGGTGCTTGGAAACATGGTGTTCTGCTCCATGGTCGGATACGCTTTGGCGAAAATGAACTTTGCCGGCAAGAACATCCTTTTCGGCGCGGTCATGGTCACCTTGATGGTGCCGAGCGTCGCGACGTTCGTTCCGCTGTTCGTGTGCATTTCAAACATGGGATTGGCCAACACCTACGCAGCTTTGATACTGCCGTTCCTATGCCAGCCTATTGGAATCTTCCTGATGAGGCAGTTCATCGCGGGGATTCCGGATGCCTTGATGGAGGCCGCTCGAGTAGACGGCGCGGGAGAGCTGCGCATCTTCTTCCAGATCGTGCTACCGCAATGCGCTCCGCCACTGGCAACACTGTCCATCCTGACGTTCCTGTCATCGTGGAACAACTTCCTGTGGCCTTTGGTGGCGGCACAGTCCGAAAACATGTACACGTTGCCAGTTGCATTGTCCCTGTACTCCACGGGACAAAACGCGACCAATTACAGCGTCCTGCTTGCAGGCGCGGTGCTGGTCATCACGCCAATCCTGCTGCTTTTCGTATTCCTGCAACGCTACTTCATCCAAGGCGTGGCGATGACAGGCATCAAATAACGGAGAAAAAGACATGAATCAAGAACAAGAATATCGTTTCCCCAATAACTTCATCTGGGGGGCATCAACGGCGGCGCACCAAATCGAAGGCAACAACGTTGGCAGCGACTGGTGGGCGCGTGAGCATGCCGAAAACACAGACATTCATGAACCATCAGGAGACGCGGCGGACAGTTACAACCGGTATGAGGAGGATATCCGAATCCTAGCGGAATCCGGGCTCAGCATGTACCGTTTCTCGTTGGAATGGGCTCGTATCGAACCGGAGCAAGGATGTTTCTCTAAGGCACAGCTGCTGCATTATCGGAAGATGATCGACACCTGTAAGGAATACGGTGTTGAGCCGATGGTTACTCTCAGCCATATGACGCTTCCTCTATGGTTCGCCAAACAGGGAGGCTGGCTAAAGCCGGACGCCGATGCATACTTTGCCCGCTACGTGGAATATGCGCTGCCCATCCTGCATGACGTAGTGTGGGTGTGCACCATCAACGAACCCAATATGGTGGCGCTGACCAGAGGAGGAACCGAAGGCACTGATTTCGTGGCATCCTCATTGCCCGCGCCCGATCCAAAGATTTCGGAAATGCTCGTGAAAGCGCATCGAAAGGCCCGCAGCGTTTTGACTGCCTTGCCAAAAGTGAAGTCCGGATGGACCATCGCATGCCAGGCTTTTCATGCGATGCCCGGCTGTGAATCCGAAATGAAAGAGTATCAATACCCGCGAGAAGATTTCTTCACGGAAGCGGCCGCAGGTGATGATTTCGTCGGTGTGCAAGCGTACCTGCGCACTTTTATTGGCAAAGATGGTCCGGTGCCAGTTGCTGATGAGGTGGAACGCACCCTTACAGGTTGGGAATACTTCCCTCCGGCCCTCGGCATAGCTGTGCGGCACACATGGGAAGTCGCCCGACAGACGCCGATATTCGTTACCGAAAACGGGCTTGCCTCGACGAACGACTCTCGTCGCATTGACTACACGTTTGATGCCTTGGCAGGATTGCATTCCGCAATGGAGGAAGGAATCGACGTTCTTGGTTACCTGCACTGGTCGCTGCTGGACAATTACGAGTGGGGCTCGTTCACGCCTACATTCGGTCTTGTTGGTTGGGATAAGAACACGTTCGAGCGATTACCGAAGCCATCTCTTGAATGGCTAGGAGAAATCAGCAAGAAGGGAGTTGTCTCGCATCCGTGAGATGCCGTTCATATGGACTGATTCATTTAGTGGGCTCTTCCTGATGGATGAGCCCACTTATTTTACATGCCCCTTTTTAATGGATTATGAGCTGGTCAGTCCTTGACGAGTCCGCCATCGACCACGAGGTTCTGGCCGGTCACCGCGCGAGACAACGGGCTCAGGAACAGCAGTGCCGCATCTGCGAATTCGGCGGGCGTGGTCACATGGCCGAGCGGCGTACCTGCCGCGATACCATCGAACACCGCCTCGGGAGTCGCGGCACTGGCGTCCGTCACACGCAGCAAACCGCCTGAGACCATGTTGACGGTGACGTTCTTCGGTCCCAGATCAGCCGCGAAGGTGCGAGTCAGACTCAGCAGCGCGGCCTTCGCGGCCGTGTAGTCATGATATGGGACCACGGGGTTCTGAAACAGGTTCGTACCGATGTTCACGATTCGTCCGCCGCCATTGCGGTCAAAACCATCCAGTGCGGCTTGGATCACGTTCAAGGCACCTCCCACGGCACCACGGAACTGCTGGTCGAACCGCTCGAATTTGATATCTTCGGCCTTCGGACGAGCATCGCCATCGAACGAGAAGTCCACCAAGGCGTTGTTGACCACGCTGGTGATCGGACGCCTCGCCGATCGTTCCGCCTCGGCGAAAAGCCCGTCCACCGACGCGCGGTCGGTCACGTCCGCCTGGATGGCCCATGCCTTGCCTGGATGGGCGTCGGCGATGGCTTGGGCGCGTTCCCTGCTTCTGTAGTAGTTGATGACGACGCTGCCTCCATGGGCGAGCACCGATTTGGTGATCTCTTCGCCAAGACCACGCGCTCCACCCGTCACCAGGACAAGCTGTTGATTGATATCCACGTTCAACGCATCATTGCTCATGATGTCGCACTCCCTCCGCCAATGTGAATTGGATCAGGTTCAACGGGTATGTTCTCAGCCGGCTCATGCCGGCACCCCCGTGCCTACGGAAGCAATACTAGCATTGGAAATGAATCCAGCCAAGGGTATACGTCTTCAATTTCTGGTACTGGTCCCGTGAAGAAAAAGGTCGTCTTGGACGGCCTTTTGCGTTTATAGCGAAAACAAGCGCCTTCGGAGACAGTCTAAACGACTGAAACCGCCTGTCACTCAGTGTTTTGCAGCCAAGGTCTGCTGCAGCGTATGCGAATCATGTGGAGGCACGACGACTGCGCAATCGCGATTGTTGACCGCTTCCACGCACACGAAGCCACGCCATTCGCCGTCGCTCAAATCTCCGATGGCATTGCCGGCTTGCTCTCCCGGATTCCATACCACGGTCTGCGCTGCGCCCTGCTTGGAGACAATGATGGTGCGCTGCAACACGGGGTCGCGCAGCTCAAGCGTATCCGCCGAATAGTAGATGCGGTCAACCATGCCTTGGAAGGTCACAGGTTCATCACCTTGGCTGCGACGTGGATCGCCATCCAATACGGTATCGAGATAGTCCGCGCCCTCCAGCCCGCACACCTGCGACTGTTCGGCGTCGCCAACCTGCAGGTATGTATGCAGTGCCTCTTCGTAAGACAATGGCTCGTCACCATCGTTATATACGGTAAGCGACATCGTCAATTCACGGCCGACCTCAATGGTGTAAACGGCATGAAATTGAGGATTCGGGCCAGAAACAAATTGGGAAAGTATGTCTGCGTCGATCTCACTGGAATCCAATGTATAGCGCAACAAGGTATCGGAAGAACCTTCCTCGTCATAATGCCAGAAACTGTTGCGGGCAAAACCATGCTTAGGTGTCTTCGAAGCCACATGGCCGCCTTCAAAACCGGAATTGAACCAAGGGAAAATAATGGGAACGCCGCCACGGATGGCAGTGCCTTCCTTAAGGTAAATCGTCTTTGGCCGCCAAACCACAGCCTGTTCTCCGGCAGGTGCCCAGGAAAGCACATGCGCACCGTAATCGCTGACTGATGCCGTTGCGTCTTCGTTGACAATATCTCTGATGGTGAAAGTGCTACTCATACGCCCAGTATAAACAAGGTGACGTTGAACATGATTCCCGGAAAGATACTTTGCAAGACTGTGATATTTCCTGAATTTTCCAGCTTGATACGCAAGGCAGGAATGAGGATTGCGGCAACACGCGCTTGTAGGCTTCTGCTAGTATCATCCATGAAAGTACAAGGAAGATAGCCGGTTCGTTTCAACTTGCGTTATGGAAGGTGAATTAAGGCTGTGAAAAGCTGAGAATTCCCAGAATCTGAACGATTGCAAGTAACTGCATCGAATCATTCCGGAAGCGAGTTGGGGCGTGCAAGGCCGGCTTTGGGTGTGACAGTGGAAAGAGACCGACATGTCTGCAGAAAAGACCACGGAACCGGACGAAGTGCTCACCGATGATGAACTTCAGGCTGCCGCAGCGCCTGAGCGACCCCTCGAAGAGGAGAAGCCTCGCAAGCGTACCGTCGTCGTGGCCGAAGACGAATCCGTGAACCGTATGGATTTGGTTGCCATGCTGGAAGATAACGGCTACGAGGTTGTAGGCGAAGCCGCTAACGGTGAAGAGGCAGTTGATCTGACTCGCAAGTTCCGTCCGAGTGTAGTGTGCATGGACGTCAAGATGCCTCGTATGGACGGCATCGAAGCGGCCGGCATCATCTGCGACGAGAACATCGCCCCGGTTGTTATGCTTACGGCATTCTCCCAGTCCGATCTGGTGAAGAAGGCCACCGGCGCCGGTGCCATGGCGTATGTTACCAAGCCGTATGAGGAGTCCAAGCTGCTGCCGGCTTTGGAAGTGGCCATGGGCCGTTTCGCCGAGATCAACGATCTGCTCGACAATGTGGAGCGCAGCGAATCCAAACTGCATGAAGCCGAAGAGCGGCTTAAGAAGGCGGAAGAGCAGCTGAAGAAGGCTGAGGAAACCCTCGAGGAGCGTAAGCTCGTCGACCGTGCCAAGGGTCTGCTTATGGACAAGGCCGATTTCTCCGAGCAAGGCGCATTCCGTTGGATTCAGAAGACCTCCATGGACCAGCGTATTCCGAAGAAACGCTTGGCCATGGCCATCATCGCCAAGTATGGTGATCAGAAGTCGGAAGCAGAGGATGAGCGCTAACACAGTAACTGTGGAAGGCACTTCACGCGGGACGCTATTGGTCGTTGACGGCCATTCCTTGGCGTTCCGCGCTTTTTTTGCCTTGCCCGTAGAGAATTTCAGTACATCCGCAGGTCAGGCAACCAATGCCGTCTGGGGTTTCGCCACCATGCTTTCGCAAGTGATCGATGCTGAGCATCCCGATCATCTTGCCGTCGCTTTCGACGTCAAAGGCGGCACGTTCCGCAATACGATGCTGCCGCAGTATAAAGGTACGCGAGATGCGGCTCCGGAAGATCTGCTCACGCAGTTGCCTCTGATTCAACAGATGCTTGATGCGTTGGGCGTCACGTTCATCGAAAAACCCGGATATGAGGGTGATGACGTGATCGGCACGTTGGCGAGCATGGGAGACGAAGCTGGCTATCGCACGCTGGTATTGTCTGGCGACCGTGACGCGTTCCAGCTCATCAACAACAACATCACCGTACTGTATCCGGGGCATCATTTCAAAGACCTGAAACATATGACTCCCGATGCGGTAGTGGAGAAATACCATGTCACCCCGGAACAGTACCCGGATTTGGCGGCGCTCCGCGGCGAAACCGCTGACAACATTCCAGGCGTTCCAGGCGTGGGCGATGGCTTCGCAGCCAAGTGGATCAACCTGTATGGCGGGCTTGACCAAATCATCGAGCATGCCGACGAGATCGGCGGCAAAAAAGGTGAGGCGCTGCGGGCCAACATCGACCAGGTCAAGCTGAACCGTTCCGTGAACGCCCTAGTGTGTGACCTCGACCTTGGCGTGTCCATCGAAGATCTGACCTTCGGCCAGGTGGATGCCAACCAGCTCAACGAATTGTTCTCCAAGCTTGAATTCGGTATTCGCACCAAAAACCGTGTGCTAAGAACATTCAACGCAGGCAAGCCTACGAACAATCTTGTGCAGCAAGATGAGTCCAGCAAGCTGGAAATACCCGAATACGAAACGATTGATTCGCCGGAAGCGCTGGAAACATGGGCACAATCCAATCTGCAGGCGACGAACAAGCATCTGCATGATGAGCGAGAAACCGCGCCGAAAACAACTCCTTCCGGTTTTGCCATTGATCATACGAAGAAATGCGCGCAATCCGTGGCCCGTTCATGGGTGTTGCAGGTGGAAGGCGAAAGCAAGCCGGGAAACGCGGACTATTCGTCGCTGATGATCGCATCGCAAGGCAAAGCGATTCGCATCGATCATATCGATCGCGATATGGCGTCACAACTGCAAACGCTACTTGACGAATACCACCAATCCATGGTGGTGCATGGCTATAAGGAACAGTCCCATCTGTTGGGAAGCACCGGCGTGAAACTGCCGGAACCGCTGTTCGATACCAAACTTGCCGGGTATCTGGTCCATCCCGATTTCCATGCAGACACTTTGGAACAGGCGGCGGCTCATTTTTTGGATCTGCATATCGAGGAGCAGTCCGAAAGTGCGACGCAGGGAACGCTTGATTTCGACGAGCCTGAAGAATCCGTGCAGCAGAAAGACGACCAGCTTCCGCGTCACACGGCGATTGTGGGGCTGTTGGCGCGAAATCTGGCGAATTCGCTGGATCAGCGTGAGCAGTTCGCCTTGTTGGATTCCGTGGAGATTCCAGTATCTCGTGTGCTTTATGGCATGGAGCATGCCGGCGCGCAAGTCGATATGAACAGGCTGATGAACATGCGCGAACAGCTTGCCTCCGATGCGAATCATGCGCAGGAAACGGCCTGGCAGTATGCGGGCGAGCGGGTGAATCTGCAAAGTCCCAAACAGTTGCAGAAAATTCTGTTTGAAGATATGGGTTTGAAACCCACGAAGAAGACCAAAACCGGTTCGTATACCACGAATGCGGCGGCTTTGCAGGCGTTGCGCGATCGTTCGTATGATAATGACAGTGCATGCCAGTTCCTTGACGCGTTGTTGCTGCATCGCGAGAAGAACAAGCTCAAGCAGATCGTGCAGACGTTGATCGATGCGACCAACGGGTCTGACGGGCGTATTCATACGACGTTTGAGCAGACTGTGGCTGCGACCGGTCGATTGAGTTCGGTCGATCCGAATTTGCAGAACATTCCGAATCGTGATCCGGCTGGACGTGAGATTCGTTCGGCTTTTGTGCCCGGTGAGGGTTTTGAATCGTTGCTGAGTTCGGATTATTCTCAGGTCGAGTTACGTATTATGGCCGACCTTTCCGGCGATGAGGCGTTGATTGAGGCATTCCGTTCCGGTAGGGACTTCCATAAGTATGTGGCGAGCTTGGTGTATGGCGTCCCTGTTGACGAGATTACGTCTGATCAGCGCAGTCATGTTAAGGCGATGAGCTATGGCTTGGCTTATGGATTGAGCACGTATGGGCTTTCGCAGCAGCTTGGCATTAAGCCGGGTGAGGCCGAATCATTGAAGCGGCAATATTTTGCGACGTTCGGCAAGGTCCATGAGTATTTGGAGTCGTTGGTTTCCACGGCCCGTGAAAAGGGGTATACGGAGACGATTTATGGTCGTCGTAGGTATTTCCCGGGGTTGAAGTCGTCGAATCGTGCGGTACGTGACGCTGCGGAGCGTGCTGCGCTGAATGCGCCTATTCAGGGTTCCGCCGCGGACATTATGAAGATTGCCATGATTCGGGCTGATGATGCGTTGCGTGAGGCTGGTCTTGCCAGCCGGATCATTCTGCAGATTCATGACGAACTTGTGGTGGAGATTGCGCCGGGCGAGGCACAGCAGGCCACTGCGTTGGTGAAGGATTCCATGGAGCATGCGGTTGACATGGCGGTTCCGTTGGATGTTTCCACGGGTATTGGTTCAGATTGGCAGCTTGCCGCGCACTGATACGGTACTGGGTTTCGTGTGTGCTGTGGATGTGTGTGATGCGAGCAATGGCATAAGGAGGAACGATGGCAACGCTGAAGCAAGTTGTGGATGTGCTGGAAACGCTGTATCCGCTTCGCTATGCGGAACAGTGGGATGAGCCTGGTCTCATCGTGGGTGATTTGCGTCGGCCTGTGCGCAGTATCGCTTTTGCGGCTGATTCTTCTATGGCGGTGGTTGATCAGGCGATTGCCGGGGGCATTGATTTGCTGGTTTGCCATCATCCGTTGTTCTTCCGTTCCGTTCATGCGGTATCGGGATTGGGTTTCCGCGGTGAGATCGTGCGCAAGCTCAATCGTGCCGGATGCGCGCTGTGGGTGGGGCATACGAATGCCGATGCGGCATATCGTGGTGTCGGCATGGCTGCGGCTGACATGTTTGGTCTGGTGGACCAGCGTCCGCTCGTACCCATCGACGATCCGAACGCCGAGCATCCGGTCGGCCTAGGACGTGTCGGGCGGCTTGCCGAACCTGTGATGCTGCGTGAATTCGCCCGTCGTGTGGCCGACGTGCTGCCGTATACCGAACTTGGCGTGCAGGTTTGCGGTGATCTGGACGCTCCCATCAATACGGTGGCGATATTGCCGGGATCCGGTGATTCGCTGTTCGATGAGGTGCGTGCGACCGGAGCTGACGTATATGTGACCAGCGATCTGAGGCATCATCCCGTAACGGACGCCATTGAACAGGCCCGCTATGAGGCTACCATGCGCGCTTCCGGCATCGCCCTGGGTCATGGCGATGAACATGTGCGTCCGGCGTTTATCAACACTCCACATAGCGCCATCGAATCCATGTGGTTCCAGTATGCGATGAAAGACGTTCCTCAGGCGGTCGCGTCCGTGACCGGCGACACTCCTGATGTGCGTTGGATTTCCATGAACACCGATCCATGGAACATGGTGATCCCCTCGAGCGGACAGGAACGATGACACGTCATGAGTAACGAAGCGGCAGACGAAACCCAAGTTGACGCATTGCTGGACGAGTCCAGCGACGGAGTGGACATGTCCGGCACGGTAACGGTGCTTGACAGCAAGCACGTGTACCAAGGCGCTATCTTCGGTGTCGACGACATGCGGATCGCATTGCCGATGCGTGATGGCGGGCAAACGGTGATTCGTCGGCAGGTGATGCGCCACGCGCCTTGTGTGGTCATGCTGGTGCATGATTGCGCGAACGACCGGTATTTGATCGAACGAGAATATCGTGTCGGTTGCGATGCTTTCGCCTATGGCCTTCCAGCAGGTCTCATCGATGGGGAAGAGGACGTGGAACAGGCCGCGTTACGCGAACTTCGCGAGGAGACCGGTGTGGAACCCACCGGGCATGACGGTATCGAATTCGACCATGTGGGTCAGTTCTACTCGTCCGAAGGCATGACCGACGAGCTCGCTAACATCATGGTGCTTCACCTGCGTTCATGGCGCCCCGTCGAACGTCACTTCGACGGCGGCGAGCATGTCGAATCGGCGTGGGTTTCCTGGCGGCGGCTGCGCGACGTTCGCATCACCGCATCCAATTCCATGATTGCCATTCTTCACGAGCAAATTCGGCGAAACCGGCAAAATACAGTCAAAAGTTCTTTCGAATCGTAAAAATAATCGCCGAACAACACGAAATCGCGATTTAAGGTCTGAAACGTGAGATACTTGAATCATGCAAATCAGACCCGGATCGATGTATCCGCTCGGCGCAAGCTATGACGGCGCCGGCGTGAATTTTGCCCTCTTTTCCCAAGTGGCACAAAAGGTCGAGCTTTGTCTTTTCGATGAGGAAGACAACGAAACTCGAATCGAAATGACCGAGCAGAACTCGTACGTTTGGCACAACTATTTGCCCGGAATCCAACCAGGGCAGCGTTACGGCTACCGTGTGTACGGCCCGTACGACCCGATGCAGGGTTTACGCTGCAACCCGAACAAGCTGCTGCTTGACCCCTACGCGAAAGCCATTGAAGGCAATGTCGACGGCGACGAAAGCCTCTACTCGTACTGGTTCAAAAGCCCCGACGACATTACCAGCATGAACACGCTCGACTCGGCCGCACACACTATGAAAGCGGCCGTAGTGAACCCCTATTTCGACTGGGGCAACGACCAGCATCCGAACATCTCATACCACGATTCGGTAATTTACGAAGCCCACGTACGCGGCATGACCAACCTCAACATGGACGTGCCGCCGGACATTCGCGGAACCTATGCGGGACTGGCCTACCCCTCCGTAATCGAATACCTGAAGAAACTGGGCGTCACGGCCATCGAACTCATGCCTATTCACCAGTTCGTCAACGACAGCTTCCTGCAGGAAAAAGGCTTAAGCAACTACTGGGGATACAACACTATCGGCTTCTTCGCCCCGCACAACGCCTACTCCAGCTCCGGGCAGCGCGGCGAACAGGTCAACGAGTTCAAATCCATGGTCAAGGCATACCATCGTGCCGGCATGGAAGTCATCCTCGACGTGGTATACAACCATACTGCCGAAGGCAACAACCTCGGACCGACCCTCAGCTTCAGAGGCATCGACAACGGCGCCTACTACCGTCTGGTAGACAACGACCGCAGGCACTATTTCGACACCACAGGCACCGGAAACTCGCTGCTCATGCGCTCGCCGCACGCGTTGCAGCTCATTACCGACAGCCTGCGCTATTGGGTCACTGAAATGCACATCGACGGATTCCGATTCGATCTTGCGGCCACATTGGCGCGTCAGTTCCAGGAAGTCGACAAACTGTCGGCATTCTTCGATATCGTCGAGCAGGATCCGGTCATCTCCCGCGTCAAGCTGATCGCCGAGCCATGGGATTTGGGTTCCGGCGGATACCAGGTGGGCGGCTTCCCATCCAGCTGGTCCGAATGGAATGGCCGCTATCGTGATTGCGTGCGCGACTTCTGGCGTTCGCAGCCGTCTACCTTGCCGGAATTCGCCAGCCGACTTATGGGCAGTTCCGACTTGTATCAGGTCAACGGCCGCCGACCGGTCGCATCCGTGAACTTCATCACTGCGCATGACGGCTTCACCATGAACGATCTGGTGAGCTACAACGAGAAGCATAATGAGGCCAACGGCGAAGACAATCGTGATGGCGAAAGCAACAACCGTTCTTGGAACTGCGGTGTCGAAGGTCCTACGACCATCAAGGATGTTAATGAGCTTCGTCAACAGCAGATGCGCAACATGTTCGCCACACTGTTGCTCAGCCAAGGCATTCCGATGATTTGCGGAGGCGACGAGGTGGCGCGCACCCAGCAGGGCAACAACAACGCCTACTGCCAGGACAATGCGATCTCTTGGACGAACTGGGATTTGGACGAGGACCAGAAGGATCTGCTCGAATTCGTGTCGAAGCTGATCCATCTGAGGCTTGAACATCCTGTACTGCATCGCCGCCGCTTCTTCTCCGGCCGCGAGCAGGGGAACGACAGCGCTACGATTCCGCAGGTCGAATGGATGGACCATACCGGTTCCATCATGGATATGGACGACTGGTCGAACACACACGCCTTCACTGTGATGATCTATCTGAACGGTTCCGATATTCCGGAAACCGACTGGTACGGCAATCAGATGGTCGATAACGATTTCATTCTGATTTTCAACGCGCATTACGAGCCGATCATGTTCACTCTGCCCGATGAGCAATATGGCAAGAAATGGCGTCTAATTGTCGACACGCATAATCCGAAAGGTCCGGAACTCAATTATGAGGCCGGTTTTGCGATTACTGCGCAATCAAGAAGCTTCCTGCTGTTGATGAGCGACAAGAAGCCGTCCAACAAGCATTACAACTTCTAATGGCGCACTTGCGTTGTGCCGTCAGAATCTAGTGGGGAGGAGTCATCGCCAATGCGCTGGCTCCACCCCACTGGCATGTGTATGTCTATGTATGTTTGTGTATGTTTGTGTATGTTGGAATCCGGCGATTGTCGGTCAGTCCTGCACCCTGCATCAGACCTGTGCGGCGAGTCTTGAAACCGTGTCGGGAACGGTTTCGCTGACTTCCGCAAGATCCTCGACGGAGTGGGGTCTTTCGGACTGCGCCAGCACCAGCTGCGTCTGCACGCGGTCCGCTTCGATGGCGGCAATCTGACGCGAGAAAATGATGAACCAGCCAAGGAACATCATGCCGGCCAAAGCCTCCACGTTCGTCAGCGTGTTATGCCCGCTCAGCCATTGGAATCCGGCATAGGCGCCGATTCCGATCGCAAGATCGGAAACCACATAAACGACTTTCGAGAGCTGCGGGGCAAGCCAAGGCAGTGCAATCATCAGCACGCTCATCAGACATGGCAAACCGCGTGCGAACACATTATGCAGGATTGGGTGTGGCGTGTAACGGAACATGCCGATGCCTACGAAAGCGATGCCGGCCAACGTTAGCATGATCGACAGCAGTAGAATCCTCGTACGAAAATGCTTCGGTGTTTCATTGATGGAGTTGGAATCTAGATACTGCAATTGCAGACGATGCGTGGTGATGAGTTCAGAAACCGCGAAATAGCTGATAATGACGATGCAGATGCCCGCGAGCATCAGCGTCGAATTGAACATGCGTGCGGCGAACGTCGTACGATCGCCCAATTGGGAGAAATTGTTGTTATACCAGTATGGATCGTCGGACGTCAATCCTGCGATGCTCACGCCGGACACCACGAAAAACGGCAGTAGGGAAGCGATCGTTTTAGCGTTCATGAGCTCCGCCTGCACGAAAGTAATATAGCCTACAACGCCTGCGATGGCCGCGCATAGGATGGGCAGATAACCTTTCAACGTGCGAATGCCCATCATGTTGTTGATGATGGACAGCATCATGAACGATGTGACGAAAATGGTCGACGCGTACACAACGGAAAGCGCGAGGATTTCGAAAACACGACGAACCGGAGTGACCCAGCCATGTTTGAGCGTCAACGAACGTGATTTTCGTGCATAACCCAAACTGAATGAAACGACTCCGCATCCTGTCGCGATTCCCGAGCAGACGGTGAACAGCCGCTGCGTGACACGCCAGATGGCCGGGGCAAACTGCGTGTACGCGTTCATGGCGAGCCAGGCAATGATGGCGCATATTACAAAGGAGATGATGCCTGACGATTCGGCCTGTTGGTGACGTCCCATGCCGCTCTCCTTTCCAAAACGCTATTGTAAGCCTGTCGTTGTCCAACCATACGCTATAATAGAAACTCGTGTTCACTTAATGCGATTCCGTGAGGCGGTTTCGCGGGGCGTGAACATGAACGGGCTGTAGCGCAGTTTGGTAGCGCGTCTGCTTTGGGAGCAGAATGTCGCAGGTTCAAATCCTGTCAGCCCGACGAAAATCGTTGGAAACAAAGGCGTTTCAGACGGTTTGAAAACCTTTTCCGGTTTCCGGTATAAACAGTGCAAACACTGAACAACCTCCTTGACGTCAGTCCTCCAGCATGCGGAGTGGAGCATCTCGACCGCGTCCGCGCAACCGTCCAGATTCTCCGGCCACAACGCCGCGTACGTGCCCAAAGTGACCGTCGCGCTGCATGGTGATACCGGAACATGATTTTCCACGGGTTTTGGATACGATAAACCCTATGAACGCATCTCAAGAGAATCTTTGGTCGGCGCCGTTTGCCGGCAAGCCGCTCGACGCCACCGTTGTGGTGCCGGGCAGCAAATCCCTGTCGAACCGTTATCTCATTCTTGCGGCTCTCGGGCATCGTCCTGTGCGATTGGTCGGTCTGTTGCGCTCGCGTGATACCGAGCTGATGATGGACGCGTTGCGTTCGTTGGGAGTGCGCTGCGAAATCGATGAGCAGGTTGACACCACGGTTACGGTGGTGCCGCCGTCCGACGGCCGGTTCCACGGTGGTACGAAGGTGTTCTGCGGTCTTGCGGGAACGGTGATGCGCTTTGTGCCCGGTCTTGCCATGTTCGCGGACGGTCCTGTGGATTTCGACGGTGACGAGCAGGCGTACGCACGTCCGATGAAGCCCGTGTTGGACGGTCTTGAACAGTTGGGGGCATGTATCGAATACCACGGCGAGGAAGGTCGCCTGCCATTTACAATCACTCCACCACAAACGGTGAGCCAGTGCGCCGAGCCGAGCGTAGTCAGCATTGATTCTTCGGGATCCTCGCAGTTCATTTCCGGACTATTGCTCATCGGCTCTCGAGTGCCAGGCGGGTTGGAACTGCATCACACGGGGGAGAAGACGCCGAGTTTGCCTCATATTCGCATGACCGTGGCCGATCTGCAAGGTTCCGGCGTGCGTGCCAACGCAGACGAACACGCCCGCGTGTGGACCGTGCAGCCGGGAGCCGTGCAGTTGCCCGAAACCGTGACGGTCGAGCCTGACCTGTCGAATGCCGCCCCGTTCCTCGGCGCCGCACTGATCGCCGGCGGAACCGTTCGCGTGCCTCATTGGCCGGAATCCACCACCCAGCCGGGCGGCCTGCTTCCCGGATACTTGGAACGTATGGGTGCTGAAATCAGCTTCCCCGTGATCGGCGGCGTCCGGTACTGCGAAGTGACCGGCAGCGGCTATATCAACGGTTTGGGTGATTTCGACCTGACGGCGGCAGGTGAAATCGCGCCATCATTGGCCGCAATCCTGGTCTTCGCCGATGCCCCTACGCGCATGCTGGGCATCGGTCATCTGCGTGGCCATGAGACGAACCGCTTGAAAGCATTGGTCAACGAGATCACCAGAGTCGGGGGCGATGCCCGTGAGCTTCCCGACGGGCTGGAGATCGCGCCAGTGCCGGCAATGAATCTCGAGCCGGCTGAAATGGAAACCTATGCGGACCATCGCATGGCGACGTTCGCCGCGATGCTGGGGCTGAAAATCAACGGCATTCTAATCAAGAACATCGCCACCACTGCGAAAACGCTTCCCGATTTCGCAAACATGTGGACCAACATGCTGGCCTAGCAATGATTGTCCAGGATAATCCGCAAATAATATTGAAAACGGTATGAAAATGTCCTTCCTCCGCAAAAACGGAGGAAGGACATTCTACATTTTTGCATAGGATCGTAATCATTCTGCGGATGCCGCTATGTCAAGCCACGATGGTTCTTAGCTTTCCTGACACGGCTTGGCCTTGTCCGGCCCCAACATGGCAAAGGTAGTGGCGCTCGCAAACGTCATAATGCCTACGAAAAACACGGAACCAATGGAACCTGACACCGTACGTAAAGAGGTAAGCAGCGACGAGGCGTCCGGCACCTTGAGAGGTGTTATCTGGCTCGAGCCTAGAAGGCGGAAAGCATGATGAAGCCGCCGGAAGTTTCACGCTTCCGGCGGCTTCATCATATTGATTGTGATTTTGCGTTCAGTAACGAATCAGCGTGGAATCACTCCCACTCACTTGTTTGAACTGGGAGAGGCATTTTGCGCCCCTCTGAGCAAAAATTTTTCAACTTTTTTTTTTGAAAATAAAAAAAGCCGCCTGTTTTAAATTTGAGGTCAACAGATGGCGGGTAGAAATTTTCATATTTATGATGTATAATATGTGATATTAAATATTGATAAATCAGAATTTGTAGGTGCGATTGATGAAAATTATTGAAGTTAAAGAAAATAAAAACAATATCTTGATTTGCTCCTATTAGCAGATGAGCAGGAAGATATGGTTGACCGTTATCTTGATAACGGCAAGATGTATGTACTTGATGATAATGGGGTCAAGTGTGAGTGTGTCATAACCGATAAAGAAAATGACATACTTGAAATCAAGAACATTGCGACGGTTCCAGAATATCAAGGGAAAGGTTATGCAAGAGCCTTAATTGAGTTTATTGTTAATAATTACAGAGAGCAATATGCCATTCTGCAAGTGGGAACAGGCGATAGCCCACTGACAATACCATTTTATGAAAAGTGTGGTTTTGTCCGTTCGCATATCATATCAAATTTCTTTATAGATAATTATGACCACCCAATCTATGAGAGTGGAATACAGTTGGTAGATATGGTGTATTTGCAAAGACCGTTATAATTTAAATTCAAGTTTATGGAGAGTCACCGTTATGATTAGAGAATTTAAAAGGGATGATATAAATAAAGTTGCAGATATATGGTTGGATACAAATATAAAGGCACATAATTTTATCCCCGCCGAATACTGGAAAAGCAATTTCAAATTAGTAAAAGAAGCGCTGTTACTAGCAGAGGTTTATGTGTATGAGTATGATACAGAAATACAGGGTTTTATAGGGTTAAATGATGAATATGTTGAGGGCATTTTTGTTTCTGGTGAAATGCAATCGCAGGGTATAGGTAAAATTCTGCTGAATTATGCAAAGGATAAAAGGAATAAGTTGCACTTGAACGTATACCAAAAGAACGCACGGGCAATATCTTTTTATAAGAGAGAAGGATTTGAGATTCAGCATAGTGGCTTAGATGAGGCTACCGGAGAAAAAGATTATGTAATGACATGGCAACACAAATAGAAATTCCAGTTTATCGAACTAAAACATAAGACCGCTTACATCGTGTAGGCGGTCTTATGTCGTGGCAAGATTATTTAATTTTAAGCTTTCTTTTCTTGGCAGAAAGCACTTTGCAGAGAACATCATCGACGGCGTCGGTGTATCTGCCTTGTTCAATCAATTTGTTTTTTAGATTTATAAGGAAAGCAACAATTTCGTTTCTTTCTTTTGTACTTAAATATATATGGTATTTTTCTGTTTTTATACTATCCACCTCGCTGTTTTTATCTGATTTGATGATATATTAAAGAGAAAATTTTATCAAATATGCAAAAAAGGCTTCTGCCCAAAACAGGGCAAAAGCCTTAAAAAATATGCGATTTTTAGGTTTAATTGCAAGCCAAGGGGGGACTATTTTATCTGTTGCAAAAACGGTTACCCGAAAAGTACCAAGTCCCGAAACCCGCATAAATACTGGGTTTTTCGGCACATCTAAACCAAGGGGAACTACTCCCACTCGATGGTTGCCGGCGGCTTGGAGGTGCAGTCGAGCACCACACGGTTGATCTGACGGCATTCATTGGTGATACGCGTCGAAATCGTGGCAAGCACATCGTACGGAATGCGTGACCAGTCTGCGGTCATGGCATCTTCGGAGGAAACCGGACGCAACACGATTGGCGAACCATACGTGCGCTCGTCGCCTTGCACACCCACGGAATGCACATCGGCAAGGAGCACGACCGGGCACTGCCAGATATCGCGGTCAAGACCAGCCTTGGAAAGCTCCTCGCGAGCGATGGCGTCGGCCTCGCGAAGCAGATCCAGACGCTCCTTGGTGATCTCGCCGATGATGCGGATGCCGAGACCCGGGCCAGGGAACGGCTGACGCCAGACGATTTCGTCCGGCAATCCAAGCTCGGTACCGATGGCACGAACCTCATCCTTGAACAGGGTGCGCAGTGGCTCGACGAGCTGGAACTTGATGTCGTCAGGCAGACCGCCCACATTGTGGTGCGACTTGATGTTGGCCGCGCCGTCGCCGCCGCCGGATTCCACAACATCCGGGTAGAGGGTGCCTTGAACGAGGAACTTGACTTCCTTGCCGGAAGCGCCCGCCTCTTCGATGACCTGACGTTGAGCCTTCTCGAACGTGCGAATGAACTTTTCGCCGATGATCTTGCGCTTCTTCTCCGGCTCGCTCACACCCTTCAGGGCGGTGAGGAAGTCTTCGGAGGCGTCCACGGCGATGAGCTTGATGCCGGTCGCCTCGACGAAATCATGCTTCACCTGTTCGGCCTCGCCCTTGCGCAGCAGACCGTGGTCCACGAACACGCAGGTGAGCTGGTCGCCGATCGCCTTGTGTACCAGGGCGGCGGCCACGGCGGAATCAACGCCGCCGGACAGGCCGCAGATCACCTGTGCGTCACCGACCTTCTCGCGGATCTTCGCAACCTGATCCTCGATGATGCCGGAGGCATCCCAGTTGTTGCCGAGACCTGCGCACTTGTGCAGGAACGTCTCGATAAGCTGCTGGCCCATCGGGGTGTGCTTGACTTCAGGATGCCACTGCACGCCATACAGCTTGCGGGATTCATCCTGCATGGCGGCAACGGGGGCGCCCTCGGTGTGTGCCAGCACTTCGAAGCCTTCCGGCGCGGTCTTAACGGCCACACCATGGCTCATCCACGTGTTCTGATCGGCGGGGGAGCCTTCGAGCAGACCCTTCGACTCGTCGATGAAGGTCTCGGTCTTGCCGTACTCGCCAAGAGCGGCCTTGTCGACATCCGCGCCCAAGGCATAGGCCATGGCCTGGAAGCCGTAGCAGATGCCCAACACGGGAACTCCGGCCTCGAACAGTTTCTTATCCACGCGCGGTGCGCCCGGTTCAAACACCGAAGCCGGACCACCGGAAAGGATGATGGCCTGCGGATCCTTGGCCAGCATCTCGTCGACCGGCATGGAATGCGGCACAAGCTCCGAATAAACATTGGCCTCACGCACGCGACGTGCGATCAGCTGGGCGTACTGGGCTCCGAAATCAACAACGAGCACAGGACCTGCAGCCATAACACTCTCCCTTTTGATATGAGGTATGAAGAAGCAACAATATTAACTGTTCTATTGTGGCGACGCTAGCAGACATTGGAAACGCTGTGAACAGAAAGTGAACAAACCTCACAATTGCTTACTACGCATGGTTCAACACGCCGCATGCAAGTATTGCAAAACGAACGTGAAAAAGGTGCGAGAATGGCTTGAAATCGTTGATATTGAGCCGTTTATCAATCTTTTTGATAGCATGTGAAGTATTCACAAATCTCCCGATAAAAGCTCTCATTTTCTAACAGAAACGACACACTTACGCACACAGTCGCAAAAAAACAGCAAAAAGTCGCACCTCGCTCGTAATATGCTCAAGTGATTGGGAATGAATCGTTCCGCGGAACCGCAAGGTTTTGCAAGATTCAGGACCGAATGAAAATAAACAATCGCACAACACAGTGCAGGAGTACAGGAGTACACATGACGAGTCCTGTTATTGGCACCCCTTGGAAGAAGCTGAACGCTCCGGTTTCCGAGGAAGCTATCGAAGGCGTGGATAAGTACTGGCGTGCAGCCAACTACCTTTCCATCGGCCAGATCTATCTGCGTAGCAACCCGCTGATGAAGGAGCCTTTCACCCGCGAAGACGTCAAGCACCGTCTGGTCGGTCACTGGGGCACCACCCCGGGCCTGAACTTCCTCATCGGCCACATCAACCGTCTCATCGCTGATCACAAGCAGAACACTGTGATCATCATGGGCCCGGGCCATGGCGGCCCGGCTGGTACCGCTCAGTCCTACCTGGACGGCACCTACACCGAGACCTTCCCGAAGATCACCAAGGACGAAGCTGGTCTGCAGAAGTTCTTCCGCCAGTTCTCCTACCCGGGCGGCATCCCGTCTCACTACGCTCCGGAGACTCCGGGCTCCATCCACGAAGGTGGCGAGCTGGGTTACGCCCTGTCCCACGCCTACGGCGCTGTGATGAACAACCCGAGCCTGTTCGTTCCGGCCATCGTCGGCGACGGCGAAGCTGAAACCGGCCCGCTGGCTACCGGCTGGCAGTCCAACAAGCTCATCAACCCGCGCACCGACGGTATCGTGCTGCCGATCCTGCACCTCAACGGCTACAAGATCGCCAACCCGACCATCCTGTCCCGCATCTCCGACGAAGAGCTCCACGAGTTCTTCCACGGCATGGGCTATGAGCCGTACGAGTTCGTCGCTGGCTTCGACAATGAGGATCACCTGTCGATCCATCGTCGTTTCGCCGAGCTGTTCGAGACCGTCTTCGACGAGATCTGCGACATCAAGGCCGCAGCTCAGACCGACGACATGACTCGTCCGTTCTACCCGATGATCATCTTCCGTACCCCGAAGGGCTGGACCTGCCCGAAGTTCATCGACGGCAAGAAGACCGAAGGCTCCTGGCGTTCTCACCAGGTCCCGCTGGCTTCCGCCCGCGATACCGAGGCTCACTTCGAAGTCCTCAAGAACTGGCTCGAGTCCTACAACCCGGAAGAGCTGTTCGACGAGAACGGTGCTGTGAAGCCGGAAGTCACCGCCTTCATGCCGACTGGCGAACTGCGCATCGGTGCCAACCCGAACGCTAACGGTGGTGTGATCCGCGAAGAGCTGAACCTGCCGGCCCTCGAAGACTACGAGGTCAAGGAAGTCGCCGAGTACGGCCACGGCTGGGGCCAGCTCGAGGCAACCCGTCGTCTGGGCGTCTACACCCGCGACATCATCAAGAACAACCCGGACTCCTTCCGCATCTTCGGACCGGACGAGACCGCTTCCAACCGTCTGCAGGCCGCTTACGACGTCACCAACAAGCAGTGGGATGCTGGCTACCTGTCCTCCCAGGTTGACGAGCACATGGCTGTCACCGGCCAGGTCACCGAGCAGCTCTCCGAGCACCAGATGGAAGGCTTCCTCGAGGCCTACCTGCTCACCGGCCGTCACGGCATCTGGAGCTCCTACGAGTCCTTCGTGCACGTGATCGACTCCATGCTGAACCAGCACGCCAAGTGGCTCGAGGCTACCGTCCGCGAGATCCCGTGGCGCAAGCCGATCTCCTCCATGAACCTGCTCGTCTCCTCCCACGTGTGGCGTCAGGATCACAACGGCTTCTCCCACCAGGATCCGGGTGTCACCTCCGTCCTGCTGAACAAGTGCTTCAACAACGATCACGTGATCGGCATCTACTTCCCGGTGGATTCCAACATGCTGCTCGCTGTGGCTGAGAAGTGCTACAAGTCCACCAACATGATCAACGCGATCATCGCTGGTAAGCAGCCGGCCGCTACCTGGCTGACTCTGGACGAAGCCCGCGCTGAGCTCGAGAAGGGTGCTGCTGAGTGGGAGTGGGCTTCCACCGCCAAGTCCAACGACGAAGCCCAGATCGTTCTCGCCTCCGCTGGCGACGTTCCGGCTCAGGAGATCATGGCTGCTGCCGACAAGCTCAACGAGCTCGGCATCAAGTTCAAGGTCGTCAACGTTGTGGATCTGGTCAAGCTGCAGTCCACCAAGGAGAACGATCAGGCTATCTCCGACGCTGACTTCGCTGACCTGTTCACCGAAGACAAGCCGGTCCTGTTCGCTTACCACTCCTACGCCCGCGACGTGCGTGGTCTGATCTACGATCGCCCGAACCACGACAACTTCAACGTCCACGGCTACGAGGAGCAGGGCTCCACCACCACCCCGTACGACATGGTTCGCGTGAACAACATCGACCGCTACGAGCTCGTTGCCGAAGCTCTGCGCATGATCGATGCTGACAAGTACGCCGACAAGATCAACGAGCTGGAAGCCTTCCGTCAGGAAGCCTTCCAGTTCGCAGTCGACAACGGCTACGATCACCCGGATTACACCGACTGGGTCTACTCCGGCGTCAACACCACCAAGCAGGGTGCTGTCTCCGCTACCGCCGCAACCGCTGGCGATAACGAGTGAGTCTAGTCTTTATAGGCTGATTGCTTGAAGAAAACCCCAGAGGATTCGTCCTCTGGGGTTTTTCTGTCTTCTCTTCACCGTCTGTCCGCAACACCGTTTCTGAAATGCGTGTCTGTTACTGCTTACGCATTAGAATTGCACGTGGTGCGAAACAACGCAGTCACACACCTGAACAACGAATAGGAGCAGACATCGTGAGTCTAACCAGCGTCACCATCATCAGCCCTGAAGCCGCAAACGGCCGCAACGTCGTGGCCCTTGGCGTCACCAAGGCATTCTCGGCTGCCAAGAAAACGGCCGTGTTCCGCCCGGCGGTTTGCCGAAAGGAAACCTTCACCGACGTTCTTCTTGAAGCAAGCAACGCGGGGCTGGGGCGTGAACAATCCGTAGGTGTTTGCCCGAAGCGCGCACGCACCGACAAGGAAGGTGCCCGGGCCGATATCGTGGCCGCCTACACAGAAGCCATCGAAACCGCCCAGCCCGAAGCCGTGGTTATTGTCGGAACGGACAAATCCGCCATCAACGACCCGTCCATCTTTGCGTTCAACGCTGACGTAGCTGCAGATCTTAAGTCCGTCGTGCTTCTTGCCGTATGCACCATCAACCGCACTCCGGAACAGGTCCTGGGTACCGTCGAGGCGTCGAAGGCCATCATTGAGAATGCAGGAAGCACGGTCGCCGGCGTGTTCGTCACCGGATGCAAAGATGAGCAGGTGGAACCCCTCAAGGAGGAGTTCGCAAGTTACGAGGTGCCGGTGTGGACACTACCCGCCGTTGATTTCGACGAGGAAGACGCCGTGGCCAAGGCCACGAAAGCATTCGAGGCGAATGTCAACGCAGAAGAGCTTATTTCCGCTGTCGAGGCTCCGTTCGAGGCTCCGACCACGCCATACGCATTCCAGTACAGCCTGCTGGGCAAGGCCAAGGCAGACAAGAGAACCATCGTGCTTCCGGAAGGAACCGAAGACCGCATCATCAAGGCAGCCGACTATCTGCTCGAGCGTGATATCGTCGATCTGATCATCGTCGGAGACAAGGAAAGCATTCTCGCCCGCGGTGAGGAGCTTGGACTCAAATCCCTTGAAAAGGCGCAGTTCCAGGCCAAGGACGACGAGGAAGTACTCGCTCCGATGGTCGCCAAACTGTGCGAGCTGCGTGCCAAGAAGGGCATGACCGAGGAACAGGCACGCAAGCAGCTCACCGATGACAGCTACTTTGGCACCATGCTCGTGGTGCTCGGTAAAGCAGACGGTCTCGTTTCCGGATCCATCAACTCCACGGCCAACACCGTACGTCCGGCATTGCAGGTCATCAAGACCAAGCCGGGATCTTCCCTCGTGTCCGGCGCGTTCCTCATGTGCTTCAAGGATCATGTCGCCGTGTTCTCGGATTGCGCCATCAATCTGAACCCGTCCGCGGAACAGCTGGCGGAAATCGCCATCCAGTCCGCCGAAACGGCGAAGGCGTTCGGCCTCGATCCGAAGGTCGGCATGTTGTCGTATTCCACGCTGGGATCCGGCAAGGGACCGGATGTCGACCTCGTGGAAGCAGCAACCGCACTCGTGAAGGAGAAGGCTCCGGATCTCGCGGTTGTCGGCTCCATCCAGTTCGACGCGGCTTGGTCGCCGACCGTCGCAGCCACCAAGGCCAAGGGCAACGATGTGGCGGGCCACGTCAACGTGTTCGTGTTCCCGGATCTGTGCGCGGGCAACATCGGGTACAAGGCCGTCCAGCGTTCCTCCGGCGCAGTGGCCGTCGGACCGGTGCTGCAGGGCTTGAACCGACCGGTCAACGACCTGAGCCGTGGCGCGACCGTGCAAGACATCATCAACACTGTTGCCCTGACCGCCATCGAAGCCCAGTAAAACGCTATTTTGTAGCAAGCAAAGAGTAATCTAAAGTTTGGAAAGTCGCGCAAGCGGCACATCGATTAACACATGGAGGATGCACACAATGGCGAAAACCGTCCTTGTCATCAATTCCGGTTCCAGCTCTATCAAGTATCAGCTGGTTGATCTTGAAACCGGTGAAGGTATTGCTTCCGGTCTGGTCGAGAAGATCGGCGAGCCGGTTGACGGCCACTACAAGCATGAGTTCAACGGCGAAAAGCATGAGCTTGAAGAGCCGATTCACGACCACGAGCAGGGTCTGAAGCGCGTGCTCGGCTTCTTCAACGAGTTCGGCCCGAAGCTGGACGAAGCCGGCATCGTGGCAGTCGGCCACCGCGTGGTGCAGGGCGGTTCCATCTTCCCGAACCCGGCTCTGGTCACCGACAAGACCATCAACCAGGTCAAGGATCTCGCCGTGCTCGCCCCGCTGCACAACGGTCCGGAAGCCAAGGGCGCCGAAGTCATGCGTGCGCTCCTGTCGGATGTTCCGCAGATCTTCGTGTTCGATTCCTCCTTCTTCTTCCAGCTGCCGAAGGCCGCCAGCACCTACGCGCTGAACAAGGAAATCGCCGACCAGTACCACATCCGCCGTTACGGCGCCCACGGCACCTCCCACGAGTTCATCTCCTCCGTGGTGCCGAGCGTCATCGGCAAGCCGGCCGAAGGTCTCAAACAGATCGTGCTGCACATCGGTAACGGCGCTTCCGCTTCCGCCGAGGTTTCCGGCAAGCCGGTCGAGACCTCCATGGGTCTGACCCCGCTCGAAGGCCTCATGATGGGTGGTCGTACCGGCGATATCGATCCGGCAGTCGTCTTCCACCTGATTCGCAACGCCCACATGAACGTGGACGAGCTCGACGCTCTGTTCAACAAGCGTTCCGGCATGATGGGCATGACCGGCTTCGGCGATCTCCGTGAGGTTCACCGTCTGGTCGCCGAAGGCAACGAGGACGCCAAGCTGGCTCTCGACGTCTACGTGCACCGTATCGTCGGCTACATCGGCAACTACACCGCTCAGATGGGTGGCGTAGACGTGATTACCTTCACCGCAGGTGTTGGCGAGAACGATGACGTGGTCCGCAAGATGGTTTGCGACAAGCTCGCACCGTTCGGCGTCAAGCTGGATGAAGAGAAGAACGCGACCCGTTCCAAGGAACCGCGCATCATCTCCACTCCGGACTCGAAGATCACCATCTGCGTCATTCCGACCAACGAGGAGCTGGCGATCGCCCGCAAGTCCGCGGCAATCGCAGAAGCAGGCGAAGACACCTACGGCAACGTCTTCTCCAAGTGATGCTGAGGTCTCGCAGTCATGCTGACTGACGGGACAGCGTAAAAGGGACCGCATGTCCATTGGTATCGGCATTGATACCGATGGACATGCGGTCTTTTTCGTCTGAATATTTCTTTCGCCGTTTTCCGAGGTTTCGTCGTCCATCAAACGGATTCCACTCATTCCAGACAACAGCGTTCCATGCCTGTTCATAATCCGCATAATGGGGGAGGGGCTGGTAGTACGATACGAGACGTTGTGACTATTACGCGCATACGTCGCATGTTAAGAGAAGCGGTTGGTTGTTGTGGTAAGACGTCGTTTTGTCGGTCTGAACGGTCTCAAAGGCATTGCCTTGATCGCAATAGTGTTGTATCACTGCGACCAGGGCGCATTGCGGGGCGGATTCCTAGGTGTTGACATATTCTTCACCATTTCCGGTTTCCTGATTTTCTCGTCGTTGCTGAACCATATTGATTCCGGTAAGGGAATAGGTTTCAAGGAATACTGCCTCAAGCGTCTGCGCAGAATATATCCGGCGTTGATTCTGATGGTTCCCGTCACCGTATCGTTGGCATGGTTCATCAACCAAGACATGTTGGTGGGCATTAAAAACCAGATAGTGACGGCCATGTTGGGCTGTTACAACTGGTATGCCATCGGCAGCGGCGACAGCTATTTCTCGCAGATGAATCCAGACATGTTCCGTCATCTGTGGTTCATGTCAGTGCTGATGCAGTTCTATCTGCTGGCTCCTCTGCTGATCTACCTGCTTCGGAAAATTCTGGTACGTTGGGTGCCGGTGGCGGTACTTGCTGGACTTGCCTTGTGCAGTGCGCTTTCCATGGGATTGCAGTATCACCTGGGAACAGATCCAACCAGAGTGTATTTCGGTTCGGATACGCATGCCATGGGACTTTGGCTAGGTGCCATGCTGGCATGGCTGCTGATGATCATACGGCGTAGCAACGGTCGTTCGGAAGAAACTGCGATCATGGAATGCGTTCGTCTGGTCTGGAGAAAGATTGGCCCTACGGCGGCTTTTGTGGCATTGCTGATTCTGCTATGGATGATGCAGCACGTTGAGCAGGGGCCTGTTGCCTTCCGTGGAGGGATTTTCGCGGCTTCGCTGCTTTCAGTGGTTCTGGTCGCCGGTTCCATTCCTTTCGGATCTTGGATGCAGGATCTGCTGGTGTTCAAACCATTTGATGTGGTCGGCCGGCATTCATACGGCATTTATCTGTGGCATTGGCCTTTGTGGTTGTTCACCAAGGCGATGTTTCCACAGTGGGGTACGCGGCATTTGGGATGGATGCTGCTAATCACATTCGCCCTTACCGCATGTTGTACCGCCATGTCGTGGAAGTTGATGGAACAGCCTGTTGCGCGAGGCGGATTCATTGCCATGATTCGTCCTCTTCCGGAAAACGGCATGTGGGATGCTGCCAGATGCTGGATAACGATCATAGTGGTGCTGAGCACATGCACGATGTCTGGGTACGCTGTGGCTCATGCCCCGCAGCAGACCAGTGTGGAACGCGCATTGTCTGAAAACGCCCGAATACTGAAAGAACAGCAGAAACAGCAAGTGCGGCAGGAGAGCCATGCCGATATCAGCAGAAACGAGGCGCCCAAGCCCAGAAAGCCAATTCATACCATGCCTGATGGCGGGCAGATGGTCGCGTTCGGTGATTCGGTGATGTTGGCTTCCAGCCAAGGTCTGCAGTCGGTGTTTCCCGGAATCACCGTCGATGCGGAGACCTCACGTTCGATGGTCAAGGCTTTGGGCTTGGTGAATCAGGCCAAAACCCAGCGGGGTGGATTGCGCCAGTGGGTGCTGGTCGGTCTTGCCACAAACTCCACGGTGACCGATGAACAGCTGAATGATTTGCTGAACAGTGTGGGACCGAATCATGTGCTGGTGCTGGTTAACGCGCATGCACCGGTATCGTGGGTTCCGGGAACGAACGACGCGTTGCAAAGGTTTGCGGACGCTCATGCCGACAATGTGGTGCTGGTAGATTGGGATACGGTGATTTCCGCACATCCTGACGAACTTGCAGGTGACGGTATTCATCCGGGAATGACGAATACCCTATATGCACAGGCCGTCAAAGACGCTATCGCCAATTGGATCAAGCGGGGGCACTGAAAAAACAGTCCTTCCCGCAAGACATCGATTATGAAAAATCCCCCTGACTCGTTTGAGCAGGGGGATTTCTCATGTCACTTTAAGACTGAATAGTCTCAGTTTTCCTGATGCTGCGGAGCCGACAGGAAATGCTCTTCACTCGGCAGCAACGCATTCAACAGCACAGCCACAACGAACGACACAGCGATGCAGTTGGATGCGAAGATGGACTGGAACAGCGACGGGAAGTTGACGAAAATGTCACCGACCTGCGTGAAACCGATGCCGATGGTGAGGCTCAACGCTGCAATGGTGATGTTGCGCTGCGTGTAGCCGGCCTCGGAAATCATCTGGAAGCCAGACAGGATGATGTTACCGAACATCATGATGGTGCAACCGCCAAGCACGGCCTGCGGCAGGGAATTGAACACTTCCGCCACGGCAGGAACGAAGCTTGCGATCACCAGAATCAGACCACCGGAAAGAATCACCTTACGGTTGACGACCTTGGTCATGGCGACCAAGCCGATATTCTGTGCGAACGACGTCAACGGAAGACAGCCGAACAGACCAGAGACGGAGGAGATGAGACCGTCGCCTGCAATGGCGCCCGCAGTCTCCTTATCGGTAGGCTGACGGTCGAGACCAACCTTGGTGAGCGCCGCGGTATCGCCGAGCACCTCTACGGAAGACACGACGTACAGCAAGGCGAAGGAGATAATCGCACCCGGATCGAATTCAAGCTGGAAAGGCATGAAATGCGGCACGGACACGACCTGCAGATTCGAGAATCCAGAGAAATCAACCTTGCCCATGAAAATCGCGACAATATAGCCGACAACCAAGCCGAACAGCACGGAAAGCTGCTTGGCGGTACCCTTCATCAGCAGCTGGAAAGCCAGGCAGGCGACCAGCGAAATCAGACCGAGCGTGAGATTCTGCCAGCTGCCGAAATCCTTAGCGCCGGAACCGCCGCCGAAACTGGTGGCACCAACGGAAAGCAGCGAAAAACCAATCGACGTAACCACGATTGCGGATACGATCGGCGGTACGAAGCGACGCCAATACTTGGCGGTCAAACCAAGCACTACCTCCAACAGACCGCCAAGCACGACCGCGCCGGCAACAGCGCCATAGCCTTGATTCTGGGAGATCGACATGGCGGCGGCCACATATGTGAAGGAAATGCCCGTGACCATTGGCAGTCGGGAGCCGATCAGCCACACGCCGTACAGCTGCAGGCAGGTGCCCAGACCTGCCACCAGCAGACCGGCCTGAATGATCGTGGCAGACTGTTCGGCACTCATGTTGGCGGCGGAAGCCACTAGGAAAATCGGAGCCAGATTGGCCACGAACATCGCCATGACATGCTGCAGGCCGAACGGGATGCCCTTCCAGAACGAAACAGGTGCGTCCAAGCTGCTTAGCGCTTCAAAGGAAACGCCCTTCTTTTCGTTTGTGTTGTCTTTCTTCTCTTCGCTCACAATGAATCCTCTCTTATTCATACTGTGATGAGCAACAGGTTGTAATGGTTTCTGATGTGCGTCCGTGAGATGCAACAATCAGGAGCGGAACTCGATGGTACCGGTTTCCGGATCCATCGACTCCACGATTGCCAAGGAATCAACGTCGTAGCCCGCTGCACGCAGCTCATCGCCGCCGCCCTGGAAACCCTTTTCCACCGCGATGCCGATGCCTTCGACCGTCGCTCCGGCATCATGGCACAGATCAATCAGGCCCTTCAGAGCCTTGCCGTTGGCCAGGAAGTCATCAAGCAGCAGCACATGGTCGCCCTCGTTGAGATACCTCTTGGACACGATGACGGGGAATTCTTTCTGCTTGGTGAAGGAGTAGACGGTGGTGGTGTACTGGTCGCCATCGAGATTGATGGACTGCGCCTTCTTGGCGAACACCACAGGTGCATTGCCGAAATGACGCGCGGCAACACAGGCGATACCAATGCCGGAAGCTTCAATGGTCAGGATCTTATTGATGGTCTTACCGGCAAAATGCTCCGCCCAAGCGGCACCCATGTGGTCGAACAATTCGACATCGCACTGATGGTTAAGGAAAGCGTCCACTTTCAGCACATTACCCGGCTTGACGGTACCCTGCAGGCGAATGCGCTCTTCGAGCTCCTTCATGAATCCCCTTAGATTGTTGGCCGCATAAGGCGGCGTTGATGTTGACATACGGCGAACCGCATATAAACGTTTAGCATACGCGCGTCAATTGACCATGCGAGTGTTGCGCTGACCTGCATGTGTGATAGACATGAACTTCGCAATAATCGACTTCGAATCTTCATGGAAAGAGGAACCGTTGGAGCAGAATATGGAGCCAGGCCTGTGCGATCCGCAAAATCTGATCAAGGACCTCAATCCGCAACAGATGGAAGCGGTGAAGTACTACGGCCAGGCCCTGCTCATCGGCGCCGGCGCCGGATCCGGCAAGACCCGCGTACTCACCAGACGCATCGCGTGGCTGCTGGCACACGGTTTTTGGGCGAGCAGCATTCTCGCCATCACCTTCACCAACAAGGCCGCAGCGGAAATGCGTGAACGCCTTACAGCCCTCGTAGGGCCCGAAGCCGAACATATGTGGATCTCCACCTTCCATTCCGCATGCGTGCGTATCCTCCGACGCGACGGCAAGGAAATCGGTCTTACCCCAGGATTCTCCATTTACGACACGGCTGATTGCGAACGTTTGATTAAGCTCATCAGCGGCGATCTGAACATCGATACGAAGCGGTATACGCCGCGCATGCTGCTCGGCAAAATCTCCGACTGCAAGAACTCATTGACTTCATGGCAAGACCAGTTGAAAAGCGTGAACTGCGACTACAAGCCAGGCCAGCGCGGATATCAGGTCTCAGCCGGCGACGTCGACGAGCTGGTCGCCGTGGTGTATGCGGAATACCAGCATCGTCTGGACATGGCGAATGCCGTGGATTTTGACGATCTGATCATGCGCACTGTCGAATTGTTCCAGCATTGCCCACAAGTAAGCGAATACTACCGGCATAAGTTCCGTTATATTTTCGTGGACGAGTATCAGGACACCAACCATGCGCAATATGTGCTCGTACGCGAGCTTTCCGGCATTGACTCGGGAGAAGAGCCCGATCAACATATGCGTGGCGCGGGCCGTGTCGGACCATCTTGGATTACGGTGGTAGGCGATTCCGACCAGTCGATTTACGCGTTCCGAGGTGCGGACATTCGCAATATTCAGGATTTCGAGCAAGATTTCCCTAACGCGAAAACCATCATGCTCGAACAGAATTATCGTTCGACGCAGACCATTCTCGACGCCGCCAATGCGGTGATTGCAAGAAATGAAAATCGCAAGCCGAAAAAACTGTGGACGGCACTTGGCGAAGGCGACAAGATCGTCGGATACGCGGCCGACAACGCACAACAGGAAGCAGGATGGATCGCCAACGAAATCGCGCAAATCCACGAAGAGGAAGGCGTTGCATACCGCGACATCGCCATCATGTACCGTGCCAACGCGCAATCACGTTCGCTTGAAGAGGCCATGATCAACGCCAATCTTCCATATCAGCTGGTCGGTGGCACCAAATTCTACGAGCGTAGGGAAATCAAGGATGCGCTCGCATATCTGCAGGCCATTGTGAATCCCGCGGACAATGTGAACGTCCGCCGTATTCTCAACGTGCCGAAGCGTGGATTGGGCGTTCGTGCCGAAGGTCTCATTGCCTCGTATGCGGATGCTCACGACACTACGTTCTTTGGTGCGATTGAGCATATGGAGCAGATTGAAGGCATGTCCGCGCGTACGTCGAAGCCGTTGGGTGTGTTCCGCGACATGATGCATGGGCTTGCGGATTTCGCGAAGGAACATGATACGAAACCATCCGAAGTGGTTGCCGAAGTGCTTTCCAAGAGTGGGATTTTGGAGGAGTTGCAGCGTTCCGAGGACCCGCAGGACGCTTCCCGCGTCGACAATCTTTCCCAGCTGCAGTCGGTGGCTGCGGAATTCGAGCAGAACATGCCTGATGCCACGTTGGCGGGATTCTTGGAAACCACGGCTTTGGTGGCCGATTCCGACCAGTTGCCGGGGGAGAACGAGGACTCCGGCAAAGTGACGATGATGACCCTGCACACGGCTAAGGGTCTGGAATATCCGTACGTGTTCCTGACCGGCATGGAGCAGGGAACATTCCCGCACCAGCGGGCCATGGAGGACACCAGCGAGCTTGCAGAGGAGCGTCGCCTTGCCTATGTGGGAATCACCCGCGCGAAGCGTCGCCTGTATGTGACGCGTGCGGCCGTGCGCGCGCAATGGGGGCAAGCCAACGATATGATGCCCAGCCAGTTCCTTGACGAGATTCCCGACGAGCTGATTGATTGGAAAAGACGTGAGGCCGGAGTCGAACGCATGCGTGCCAGCTGGCGGAATGATGACGACGAGTTCGGCGGCTGGGACGATGACGACGATTTCGGATCAGTGACGTTCGGTGGTTCCTCATATGGAAAGACGAGTTACGGTGGTTCCCCATATGGTTCCAGCACGTATGGATCGCGGTCCTCGTACGGGTCGTCTTCGTACGGGTCGTCTTCGTATGGGTCGGGGCGTGCGCAATACGGTGGCTCGTCCACGCGCGGCGCATCATCCTCACACGGCTCCAGCTCGCGGCGTTCGTATGCAGGATCGGGATCGAGCTCCTCATACGGTTCTTCATACGGCTCATACGGCTCCGGCAAGTCCAGCGGAAAATCCGGCAAGGTCACTACTAGGCGTGTCAAGCCGAAAACCAAACCCGTGGATCTGACTAAATCCTCACAGGCAAGCCAAACCGACAATCGGAGCGGCCTGAGCATCTCGGACGTGCATGTCGGAGACAGGATCACGCATGACCATTTCGGCATGGGCACGGTCATCGAAACACAGGACAAAGGCGCGAATTCGGTCATTACCGTTGATTTCGGCAACGGTGAGGTCAAACGTCTGCTGCTGCGTATTGCACCCATTGAAATGCTGTGATGAAGCCGGAAAGCGGACGAAGACTTTCCTCATAGCACGAAGTTGAAGAAAAAACAAGGCTTTCTTTTTCAAAAGGACCCTGCGATAATCGGCGATGTTGTCTTTTTTGAGAGGAAGATCATGAATAAGAAACTGTATGCCGGTATTTCGCAGATTCTGCTTGGTGCTTTGGTGGCCGTCGCGCCACAGACCTTCGCCCACGTGTGCGCGGTCAAAGAAATGCCGATGGCATGCCATTACACGGCTCAGGCTGCGCTCGGCATCGGCATTGTGATTGCGGTGCTTGGCATCGTAGGGCTGTTCGTTTCCGATCAGACCCGCGCTGGTCTTGACATTGCCAATGCCGTGCTTGGTGTGCTGACCATCACTGTGCCGACCGTGCTTATCGGCGTGTGCAAGGGTGCCATGATGCACTGCCATATGGTCACCTTGCCGACGTTGATCGTGCTTGGCGTGCTGTTGACCGTGCTCGCGGTAATCGCTGCGTATCTTGATCTCAAGCCGGCAAAGCGCGCCTGATCCTACGATGGCGAATCACATCACCCTCGCCGGTTTGCCGCTGGTCAACCTCAAGCGCAAACCGTTCCGCACGGCAGCGCTTGCCATCGTCGTCACCATGCTTACCGTGGCCTTTTATGGAGGTTCGCTGCTGTCCATGAACCTCGAAGCTGGTTTGAACAGCATGCAGGAACGTATGGGCGCCGATCTTATGGTCACGCCGCAAAACACCAAAAACGAGGCCGAGGCGTTGCTGACCAATGGATCAGCAAGCACGTTCTACTTCACCAAAGACATCACCGATGCAGTGGCGAAAGCCGACGGCATCGACGAAATCACGGAACAAACCTATATCTCATCGCTGGCCGCCGCATGCTGCGACGAAAAAGTGCAGATCATCGGATTCAATCCCGATACCGACTTCGTGATCACCCCTTGGATCGCATCGCAGTTCGACGGCACGCTCCAGCGCGGTCAGATCGTTGCCGGAGCCAGCATCAGCGTGTCGGGCGATAACACGGTCAAACTGTACGGGCACGAATTCCCAGTGGCGGCGCAACTTGCCAACACGGGTACGTCACTCGACAATTCCGTATTCGTGAACATGCAGACCGTTCCCGACGTGGTCGGCTATTCCGCCAAGGTGGGTCATGCCGCCATTCCGGAAGAATACGCCGACAAAGCCGTTTCCGCAGTGCTCATCAAGGTCAAAGACGGTTATTCCGCTCAGCAGGTCGCTTCGAACATCACCAAAACGACCGGAATCAAAAGCCTCGGATACGTGTATCCGGGCGGTATTACGGCTACCACGAAATCCAATCTGAACGTGATTATTCGCTACGTGACCCTTTTCGTCGCGGTGTTCTGGATTATGGGTCTGATTGTGCTGCTTGCGGTGTTCTCGTCCGCCATGAACGAACGTAAGCGTGAATTCGCCGCGTATCGCATTCTTGGCGCTAATCGTTCCACTTTGGTCGGCATCATTGTGAAGGAATCGGCCATGATTGGAGCTTTGGGCGGAGTCGTTGGCATTGCGGTCGCATCGCTTGCGATTTTCCCGTTCAGCACGCTTATCGGACAGCAGTTGCAGTTGCCGTATCTGCAAACCAACATATGGAATGTGTTGGCATTGATCGCAGTGAGTTTCGTGTTCGCAGTGCTTACCGGACTACTCGCCTCCGCGGCGACGGCGGTGAAACTCTCCGCTCCCGAAACCTATCTGACTTTGAGAGAAGGTGAATGATGACGGAAAACACGGTTCTCGAAGTAAAAGAGCTCACTCGCGAGTTCACACGTCGCGGCAAACCGTTCGCGGCTGTGGATCATGTCGATTTCACCTTAAATCAAGGCGAATTTGTAGCGATCGTCGGACGTTCCGGTAATGGTAAAAGCACGTTGCTGAATCTTATAACCGGTCTGCTCAAACCCACGTCCGGATCCATCGATTTGGACGGTAACGACGTGACGCGGCTGAATGACAGGCAAATGTCGATCGTGCGCAATCGCACCATCGGTTTCGTCACGCAAAGCCAGACGCTGCTGCAGAATCTTACGGCACTTGACAATGTGATTCTTCCTTCCGTACTGCAGAACGGCAAAACAGAGCAGTGCGGTACCCAGATGCTTGCAGATCCTCACTATTTACGAGCGACGGAAGAGAACGCTTCTGATTCGTCTTCCGAGCAGACGGTCGATGACGGACTCCCGGATGTCATTGCGGCAGTTCCGGCGGCAAAAGCGCAAAACAATCTCGTTCAGGATCATGCCGTGGAACGTGCGCACGCGTTGTTGCGCCGGCTACAGGTCGATGACTTGGCGGAATGCTATCCGAAAGAACTTTCCGGTGGCGAAATGAGACGTGTCAGCATAGCACGAGCTTTGATGAACGGTCCGAAATTACTGATTGCCGATGAGCCCACCGGCGATTTGGACGCCGAAAGCACCGCTATCGTTATGAGGCTACTGCAGGAAGTCGCCAAAGACGGTACGGCCGTACTCATGGTTACCCATGATCCGGACGCACTCGCATATGTGGATCGAACTTACCGCATGGACAGGGGCGTACTGGTTGAAGCATAGCGTTGAAATGGCGGTGTGACATGCCGAAGAGGGTGGAACGGCAAGCTCGTCCCGCCCTCATGTGTATTATTAACGATTGGTGTGCGCCCGTAAGGGAACATGCCGTCTGGAGTCTTAGCCCATCAGTGGGTCGGCGGCCGATACGAGCTGTACTACGGCACGTGTTCAAGCCGTTCGTGTTCTGCACGAAGAAGCACTGGAGAGGCTGGCTCAGCGCATATCGGGAAACCGGTTTGCGTTCCGTTCAGACAACGACAGAACAAACAAAGGATTAAACCAATGACGAACGTTCAGCGTTCTCGCCGCCAGGTGCGTCTTTCCCGCGCCCTCGGCATCGCACTGACCCCTAAGGCTCAGCGCATTTTCGAAAAGCGTCCGTATGCTCCGGGTGAGCACGGTCGCACCCGCCGTCGCACTGAGTCCGATTACGCAGTGCGTCTGCGCGAAAAGCAGCGTCTTCGCGCTCAGTATGGCATCTCCGAGAAGCAGCTTCGTGCCGCTTACGAGAAGGGCACCCACACCGCCGGCCAGACCGGTAACGCCATGCTGACCGACCTCGAGACCCGTCTTGACGCTCTGGTTCTGCGTGCAGGCTTCGCCCGCACCACCGCCCAGGCCCGTCAGTTCGTGGTCCACCGCCACATCCTCGTTGACGGCAACATCGTCGACCGCCCGTCCTACCGCGTCAAGCCTGGCCAGACCATTCAGGTCAAGGCCAAGAGCCAGACCATGGTTCCGTTCCAGACCGCTGCCGAAGGCGTGCACCGCGATGTGCTGCCGGCGGTTCCGGGCTACCTGGACGTCAACCTGCCTTCTCTGAAGGCCACCCTGACTCGCAAGCCTGAAGCCGAGGAGATCCCGGTGCAGGTCAACATCCAGTACGTGGTCGAATTCTACGCCCGCTGATCTGGATCTACATACTGTAAGAACATACAGTATAAGGACATACAGCAAGAGCCTCGCAATCCTGACGATTGCGAGGCTCTTCGCTATCTAGTGAACGTAACTGTCAACACCTAGTCGCCGATGATGCCGCCTACAATGCCACTGACAATCGTCATGACAAGAGAGCCGAGTACAGACCATACGAATCCGTCAATAGTGACGCCCACAGAGAAGAACGACAGCGCCAACCATGATGCGAGCTGCATGAACAGCCAGTTGATCACCAATGCGACCAATCCGAACGAAACGATCGACAACGGCAATGCGATGATATGGATGATCGGCTTGATGGAAGCGTTGATCAGCGCCATGAACAAAGCGAACGCAGCAATGCCAAGCACAGGAGGCTCTCCGATGGCATGCATGCCGGGGAGAACCGCGACCATAACGCCTGCCGCGACGGTAAGAATTAGCCAACGAGAAATAAAACGACCCATAACAACATCGTATAGCACGAATTTGCTCAAACCGTGAGGGTAACATGGAGCCTATGTTGCTTCATCTTCATCTCGTCCGACATGGGCAGACGTTTTTCAACCGATATAACAGGCTGCAGGGTTGGTCGAATTCTCCATTGACGAAATCCGGCATCGCCGACGCAGACAAAGCCGCAAACAAATTGAAGGATTTCGATTTTGCCGCGGCATATTGCTCCGACACCACGCGTGCGCAGATGACTGCCCAGCGTATTCTCGATGTGAACGAAGCGTCCGGCCACGTTCGCCCTCAATTGATGAGCGACATGCATTTCCGTGAACAGTTCTACGGCTATTTCGAAGGTCAGGATATGGGCGTGGCGTGGACCGCCGCTGGAGGCCCTCACGGTGCGAAGAACTACAATGACATCGTTGAAAAGTACGGCCTTGGTGCGACGCGTGACTTCCTCAAAGAGGCTGATCCGTTCCACGACGCCGAATCCGATGCCGAGTATTGGGCGAGGGTCGAAGACGGTTTTGCTTTGATCGCCTCCAATCCCATGCTGAAGGACGGCGATGATGTGCTGCAGATTTCCCACGGCAATACGCTGCTGAGCCTTATGCACCGTTTTGCTCTGGAAGGATACGATTTGAGTGAACGTCCGGCCAATGGATCGGTGACCGTTCTTGACTTCGACACGACGAAACCCATCGAAGAAGCGGTAAGCGTCGTTTCATACAACCAGTGAACATAACTTGCCTTAGGTCGGGGCTTTTTACTACTGTTATGCGGGTATTGTGTTCGCGGGCAACCGTGGGACTGAAAAGAGGTTCAAGATGGGTGTTGGAGAAATAGCCGGTCTGATTGCGGCAATCGCTTTTGCGATTCTTGCCGGTTTCATGATCTACCCGTTGATTCGTCTCGGTAAGCTGTTCGACCAGATCGCCGAGACCGTCAAAGATACGGGGGATCATGCGATTCCTGCGCTTGACGAAAGTGTGACCACCGTCCAACAAGTCAACAAATCGTTGGAAGACGTCAACAAAATCTCCGCCGCGGCTTCCACGACGGCCAATAATGTCGGTGCGCTGACCGATCTGTATGGATCGTTCCTCGGCAAGCCGGTCATCAAGGTCGCTTCTGCGGTATATGCCCTGAAAACCACTGTGCAGTCCTTCGTGAACAAGAAGAACATCAACAGTGCAGCAAGCAACAAGGGGGAGTGATGTTCAAGCGTCTCTTCTGGATTTCCATCGGTGTGGGCATTGGCGCTGTGGCCGTGACCAAGGCACAGGCATACGTCAAGGCCAACACTCCTGACGCGGCCCGGCAGTTCCTGTTTGGGCCAGACCAAGATCATGTGGCCGTACGTACCCTTGAAGCCTTGTTCAATGAGTTCGACGAAGCACGACGAGCCCGCGAAGCTGAACTTAACACCAAATATGCGAGCAAGATCAGCTGATTCTTCAGCGTGGTACAAGTTCAGACAACAATCACGAATTCTTTGGAAGGCATTAGGCCTTCCAGCAAAAAAGGAGCTCAATCTCAAATGCGCACTTCTGAAATCGCGAAGCGCTATCTTGATTATTTCGAAAAGCACGGTCATCTTATCGTGCCTTCGGCGTCGCTGATCTCTCCGAACCCGACCACCCTGTTCACCATTGCAGGCATGGTCCCGTTCATTCCTTACCTCATGGGCGAGCAGACTCCGCCGAAGAGCCGCATGGCTTCCAATCAGAAGTGCGTGCGTACTTTGGATATCGACGAGGTCGGCAAAACCACCCGCCACGGTACCTTCTTCCAGATGCTGGGCAATTTCTCCTTTGGCGATTATTTCAAGGAAGAAGCCATCCACTATGCGTATGAGCTGCTGACCACCCCGCAAGACAAGGGCGGTTACGGTTTCGATCCGGAGAAACTGTGGATGACCACCTTCACCGACGATGAGGAAGCCCGCTCGATGTGGAAGAACGAGGGTGTTGACCCCGAACACATCCAGATCATGGGCATGGAAGACAACTTCTGGACGACCGGTGGCCCTGGCCCCGGCGGCCCGTGCTCCGAAATCTACGTGGACCGTGGACCGGAATACGGTGTGGAAGGCGGCCCGATCGCCGACGAGAACCGCTACATTGAAATTTGGGATCTCGTGTTCGAAAACTACGAGGTCGATAATGTCAAGTCCAAGACTGACCTGCATATCGTGGGCGAACTTGAGAACAAGAACATCGATACCGGCGCTGGTCTGGAACGTCTTGCCTATCTGATGCAGGGCAAGCAGAACATTTATGAGACCGACGAGGTCTTCCCGGTCATCGAAGCAGCCCAGAAGCTGTCTGGCCGTACGTATGGCGATGACGAAGCCATGGACGTGCGCTTCCGCATCGTGGCCGACCACGTGCGCTCCGCCTTGATGATCATGTCTGACGGCGTGCGCCCATCCAACAACGGTCGTGGCTATGTGCTGCGCCGACTGCTGCGCCGTACCGTCAAGGCCATGCGCGAACTCGGTGTGACCGGTCCGGTCATGCCGACCCTGCTGCCGACTTCCAAGGCGGCTATGGAGCCGAGCTATCCGGAACTCAATAACACTTTCCACGATGTGTCCGAGGCGGCTTACGGCGAGGAAGATGCTTTCCGCCGCACGTTGGAATCCGGTACCGAAATCTTTGATCTCGCTGTGGCAAAGGCCAAGGAATCCGGATCCGACGCCGTTTCCGGCGAAGATGCGTTCAAGCTGCACGACACCTATGGCTTCCCGATCGAGATCACCCTCGAAATGGCCGCAGATCAGGGCGTCAAGGTCGATGAGGCCAAGTTCCGCGAGCTTATGGCCGAGCAGAAGAGCCGCGCACGTGCCGATGCTCTTAAGAAGCGCCACAACGTGGATCTTTCCGTCTACGACGATTTCAAGAAGACGCTGGTTCAGCCCATCGACTTCCTCGGTTACACCGACATGTCCGCGCGCGCCAAGGTGCTGGGCATCATGCAGGAAGGCAAGGGCTCCGTTCCCGCAGTCACCGGTCCGGCCAATGTCGAAGTCATTCTCGACCGTACCCCGTTCTACGCGCAGGCCGGTGGCCAGCTCGCCGATCAGGGTGAGATTCTCTCCGATGATGGCGCTGTGCTCGAGGTCGACGACGTGCAGAAGCCGATCAAGGATCTCATCGTGCACCAGTGCCGTCTGACCGAAGGCACGCTGGTTGTCGGTGCCGAGGTCAACGCCAACATCGATCTTGATCGCCGTGGTGCCATCGCCCGCTCGCATACCGCCACCCACATGGTGCACAAGGCGCTGCGTGAAGAGCTTGGCCCTCAGGCCACCCAGCGCGGTTCCGAAGATGCGCCGAACCGTCTGCGCTTCGACTTCCAGTGGTCCAGCGCTCCGAGCAAGGATGCGATGAACTCCGTGGAAGCTCGTGTCAACGAGAAGCTGCGCGAAAACCTCGCCGTCACCACTCAGGAAATGAAGTTCGATGATGCCATCGCCCTGGGTGCCATGCATCTGTTCGGAGAGAAGTATGGCGACGTCGTGCGTGTGGTTTCCATTGGCGAAGACGGCTGGAGCCGTGAGCTCTGCGGCGGTACCCACGTTGATCATGTAGGTAAGATCGGCGCGGTCAACATCATGTCCGAAGCTTCCATCGGTTCCGGAGTGCGCCGTGTCGATGCGGTCGTGGGCGAAAGCGCTTACGAGTTCAACGCTCGCGAGCATGCGTTGGTATCACAGCTTTCCGACATGGTTAACGCCCGTCCGGATGAGCTGGCAGACCGCGTGAACGCGTTGCTCGCCAAGCTCAAGGAATCCGATCGTCGTCTTGCAGCTATGTATGAATCCCAGCTTTCGGCTTCCGTTCCGGCTCTGGTTGCTGAGGCCAAGACTTCTCAGGCTCCGGTCAAGGTGGCCGCGAAGAACGTCGAGCATTTCGGTTCCTTCGACGCGCTACGCAAGACCGTGCTTGACGTCCGTGGCCAGCTCGGTGAGGAAACCCCGGTCGTGGTGGCCCTCGCCGGCGTGAATGAGGAAGGCAAGCCTATGGTTGCCGTGGCCACCAATGAGGCCGCACGCAAGCAGGGTATCAAGGCGGGAGATCTCGTTCGAGGCGCATCCAAGATTCTCGGCGGCGGTGGCGGCGGCAAGCCGGACTTCGCTCAGGGTGGCGGCGCGGACGCCACCAAGATTGACGAGGCTCTCGAAGCTTTGGCCCACCAGGCCATGAAGGGCTGAGCCACCAAGCATGGTTTGGCTTGGCATTGATTTGGGTGATGCTAGGGTCGGACTCGCACTGTCTGACCCCGGCATCACCCTCGCACACCCTGCAGGCAACATTCAAGTCTACGGGGATTCATTTCGCGCATTGGATGAGGTCGTTGACGTCATCGAAGACGAATCAGTCGACCATGTGGTAGTCGGGTTGCCGTTGCTGCTAAGCGGAGAAGAAGGCAGAAGCGCGAAGAAGGCACGTCGGTGGACTGTTAACCTTGAGAGAAGACTGCGCGCCTCGGTGGAGGATGATGAATACTCGTTGACGCAAGTTCCAACCATCGAATTGGTTGACGAGCGACTGACCACGGTGACTGCGCATCATCAGCTGTTCGATGCGCAAATCGGTGGACGTGAGCATCGTCCGATGGTCGATCAACAGTCAGCGGTGGTGATACTGCAGACAGCAATCGACAGAAGAGAGAGGCAAGAGGAGAGAGACCTGTGACCGATAATCTCGATGATTTTTTCTCCGATAACGCGCAATGGGTGGATTCGTCGGATAGCACATCCTTCAACTCGGCAATGCCTCCGCAGCCGCCGAAATCGCGTAGAGACATGCGTCGTCGCAGAAAACAAAAGCGTCGTCGTCTGTACCTCACGATTATTGCCTCACTTGTGGTAGTTGTTCTGATCGGTGTCGGCGTATTCTTCGGAGTACGTGCATTGAAACATTGGAAGGCCGCGAACGAAGCGAATTCGCAGAGCCAAATCGAGGATTACACGGGATCAGGCGATAAGGAAGTGACCTTTACCGTAGAATCCGGCCAAGGCCCCGCCGAAATCGCTGAGAACCTTGTCAAAGCGAAGATCGTCAAGTCCGCTGCCGCGTTTACTTCTGCGGTAAGCGGGGCCTCGGCCACGTTGTATCCGGGATCGTACGCTTTGAAGACGCATATGAAGGCATCCGACGTGGTCAAGATTTTGTCTGACCAAAGCAAGGCCGGAGGCTTCGCCGAAGTCAAGGCCGGTGAGCGCGTGTCTGATGTCATCGCGAATGCGGCACAGGCATCGGGCATAGATGTTTCGGAATTCCAAGCCATCATAGATGGTGGGGGATCGGGAATCCTTCCTGAAGAAGCCGGTGGCAAATTCGAAGGCTGGCTTGAGCCTGGCGCCTACAATGCGCAGAACAAGTCCGCTAAGGATATTATCAAGAGCATGGTCGATGCGCGCATCGCCAAGTTGGATGATTTGGGTGTGCCAACCGGCAGCGAACGTGAAAGCATTTTGATCATCGCGTCCATTGCTGAATCTGAAGTGGGCAGTGACAGATACTACGGGCAGGTCGCAAGGGTTATTCTCAACCGTATCGACAGTGACATGGCACTCGGTATGGACACGACTGTCGCCTATGGTCTAGGCATTTCCGCGAGCCGTCTTACCGATGACCAGCTGAACGATGACAGCAATCCGTACAATACCCGCATTCACAAGGGGCTGACGCCTACGCCAATCAGCAATCCGGGAGACGACGCCATCAAGGCATCCATCAATCCTCCGGAAGGCAAGTGGATGTATTTCGTCACCACCAATCTGCAAACCGGCGAAACAAAATTCGTTGAAACGGAAGACGAGTTCTGGAAGATTCGCGACGAGTATAAGAACAACAACGAAAACGCGAACTGATCAGAACATAACGCCAACTGCAATGCCTATCGCCCCGGTCGCCACAATCGCCGGGGCGAATGGCGTTCTACCGGCGTAAGAAGTATGCTTTTGCGGATCAAAACGTGTCCATAGGGCAATCCAGCACAAGCCGACCACGCCGACGGCAAGCCACCAAGACACTACGGCGAACAGACCGAACATGCCGACGGCCAAACCCATAAGCAACGTGGTCGTGACGTCGCCAAATCCCAACGAGCCGGGTTTCACTAAAGCAAGAGCGCATTGCAGCGCCGCCGACAGCGCGGCGAAGAGCAGTGCCTGCAGCGCCAAGAATAGTGCGTTGGCATAGAGCGCGTATATGAGGTTTACGATAATCTGCACTACGCATCCTGCGGCGACCCATGTGCGCGGGATGCGACGTGAACGGATGTCTTCAACGCTGACGGCTAGTCCACAGAGCAGACTCGGCAGGCAAATCATGTACCACATACCGTTAAGATAGTCCACTAGTTGCATTCGGAAGAAAAGGAGTTGGCATGTTGCGCTGGCAGACAGCAGGTGAATCGCACGGCGAGGCGCTTGTCGCCATGATCGAGGGGCTGCCTGCGGGCGTCCACATCACTACGGAGGATATTGTCGGCGCGTTGACGCGTCGTCGTCTTGGATATGGCCGTGGCGCACGTATGAAGTTCGAGCAGGACAAGGTTCGTATGCTTACCGGCGTGCGTTTCGGTGAGACCATCGGCTCTCCGGTGGCCATTGAGATCGCCAACACCGAGTGGCCGAAGTGGACCGAAGTGATGAGCGCCGATCCGCTTGATCATGAGATTGCTTGTGAGGGGCGCAATGCCCCGCTGTCCCGCCCGCGCCCGGGGCATGCTGACCTGACTGGCATGCGCAAATACGGTTTTGATGACGCTCGTCCGGTGCTGGAACGTTCTTCCGCACGCGAGACGGCTTCTCGTGTGGCGCTGGGCGAGGTTGCCAAGCAGTTCCTGGAGCAGACATTCGGCATCCGCACCGTTTCACATGTGCTCTCCATCGGCGGCGCGGGCATTACCGATCCGCAGCAGGCCACGCTTCCTAAGCCGGAGGACCTTGAAGCATTGGATGCCTCTCCGGTGCGTACGCTTGACAAGGAAGCGGAAAAGCAGATGATCGCCCGCATCGATGAGGCGAAAGAGAACGCTGACACGTTGGGCGGTGTGATTGAGGTCGTGGTGTACGGCGTTCCTGCGGGCGTCGGTACCTATGTCGAGTCGGATCGCCGTCTTGATGCGGCTTTGGCAAGCGCCGTGATGGGCATTCAGGCCATCAAGGGTGTGGAAATCGGTGACGGTTTCCTTGAAGCCATGCGTCCTGGTTCTCAGGCCCATGATGAGATGGTGGTGGGCGAGGACGGTCGTATCTCCCGTCTGAGCAACCGTGCCGGTGGTATCGAGGGTGGCATGTCGAACGGCCAGCCGATCGTGGTGCGTGCGGCCATGAAGCCAATTCCGTCCATTCCGAAGGCGTTGCGAACCGTTGATGTGACCACAGGCGAACCGGCGCAGGCCATCAACCAACGTTCCGACAGCACCGCGGTTCCGGCGGCCGCGGTTGTGGCCGAGGCAATGGTGCGTCTGACCATCGCGCAGTATGTGCTTGAGAAGTTCGGCGGCGACTGCGTTGCCGAGACTAAGCGCAATGCCGAACAGTACATTGCCTCCTGGCCTGAGCATATGAGGTGATTCGTTTCATGGCTGGTATGCGCAGGCCTGTCGCCGTGATCATCGGCATGATGGGCGCGGGCAAAACACGTGTCGGCAAGGAAGTGGCGCGGATGATGAATCTGCCGTTTGCCGATGCCGATAATGAGATCGAACATGATGCGGGAATGCGAATCCCCGAATATTTCGAAAAGTACGGCGAGCCGGAATTTCGTGAGCTGGAAAGCGATGTTGTGCTTGACATGCTTGAGGATTTCGATGGCATCTTTTCCTTGGGCGGGGGCGCGCCGATGACACCTTCCATCCAGGAGGGATTGGCGAGATACGTTGCGTCTGGTGGCAAGGTCGTGTATTTGATGGCTGATCCGGAAGAGGCCATGGAGCGCGCGAATCGTGGTGGAGGTCGTCCGATGCTCAACGGCGATGCCAATATGCGTTGGAAGAAACTTTATAAGGAACGTGACCCGGTGTTCAGGTGCGTGGCGAACGTGCATGTGGGCACACGCGGCCAGTCTCCGCAGGCGGCAGCGAGAAAGCTGATGGAAATGATTGATCAACGTATAGTACATGTCACCGGTTCCACCATCGAACCGTACGATGTTCGTATCGGCGAGGGTGTGATGGGACAGCTTCCACAGGTTTTGGGCAGCAAGCCCGTCAAGGTGGCGCTTATCCACACACAGCCGGTGCAGCGTCATTCGGATCGTGCGCGCACGCTGCTTCGGCAGGCGGGCTATGATGCGTACGACATTATCATTCCCGATGCGGAGGCTGGAAAGACCATCGAGGTAGCCAACGGTATTTGGCAGCGTTTGGGCGATGAGGGTTTCACCCGTTCCGATGCGATCGTCGGCCTTGGCGGTGGAGCGGCAACCGATTTGGCTGGTTTTGTGGCAGCCACATGGATGCGTGGCATTCGCTATGTGAACTGCCCGACATCGCTGCTTGCCATGGTTGACGCTTCGACCGGTGGCAAAACTGGCATCAATACGCCGCAGGGAAAGAATCTGGTCGGTTCGTTCTACACTCCGGCAGGAGTGCTCGCCGACCTAAAGTCGCTCACATCGTTGCCGAACGACATTTTCATCGAGGGCTTGGGTGAGGTCGTCAAGTCCGGTTTCATCATGGATCCGGAAATTCTGCAGATTCTTGAGGATTATGCCGATGAACTGCGTGCCTTCGACGGGTCGACGTTCCTGGATTCCGATTTGAAGGATGTGGTCGCAGAGCTGATCGAACATACCGTGAGCGTGAAGGCCTACCATGTGTCCGCCGATCTTAAGGAGGCGGGACTGCGCGAATTCCTGAACTATGGGCATACTCTCGGCCATGCCATCGAAAAGCTTGAGCATTTCCGTTGGCGTCATGGCAATGCGGTGGCGGTCGGATGCGTGTATGCGGCTGAACTGTCGCATCTTCTGGGATACATCGATCAGGATCTTGTGGACTACCATCGTTCGCTGCTGGGCTCGCTGGGCTTGCCCACGTCTTGGAACAACGGTACGTGGGACGATGTGCTCGCTTTAATGCATCGAGACAAGAAGGCCCGCGGCAACAAACTTCGTTTTGTGGTGCTTGACAGGATTGGGCATCCGATTCATCTTGAGGATCCACCCGCGGATGCCGTCGAAGAGGCGTTCCGCCGCATTCAGCAGTAATAACAGGGGAGTTTGAACATGACTAAAGTAGTAGTCGTCAATGGACCGAATCTCGGTCGTCTTGGCGTGCGACAGCCCGACGTGTACGGCAAGCAGGATCTTGAGACCCTGCGCGAGTTGTGCACGCAGTGGGGTGCGGAACTCGGGCTTGACGTGGAGGTCCGCCAGAGCGATGACGAGGCCGAGATGATCGGCTGGATGCATCAGGCCGCCGATGAGAAGACGCCCATCGTGATGAACCCCGCCGCATTCACCCATTACTCCTACGGTCTTGCGGACGCCGCCCACATGGTGATTGACGAGGGTCTGCCGCTGATGGAGGTGCATATATCCAATCCGTCCGCGCGCGACGAGTTCCGCAAACGCTCCGTGATTTCACCGGTCGCCACCGGCACTATCACTGGCATGGGCTTCTACGGATACAAGCTCGCTTTGGACGCCGTCGCGCACCTGCTGGAAGCTAAGTAACGTTTTTCGAGTTCTGATTGGGACTGCCAAGCAACGCAATACATGCCGGATGCTTTCCGGTAGGCATCCGGCATCCACCGGGGCCGCCGATCCGTCCGATCCTGATGCGAACCAGAAAGATGACGAGACACTACCGGATGATAGAAGCGTCACTATCTACTGCAAGCCTGCCGACTCCAGCTGGAAGAGCCCGAAGACAGGTTCCGCCATCACGTGATTCGTATTGGCCACGGTGACTTTTGACATAGCATTCGCATTCGCGACTTCCCACAGAAAGAAGAACTGAATCTGATTGACTGACTGTATTTCCTACTTTTGCTAGGCGGGATCATCGAAGAGACGATGGCCCCGCATTTTCGCATTGAAGAAACACGCCGCGTCTTATGCCGCTGATAGACTGGAGTTCCATGGTTAGAAGAACACATGGCAATTCTCAAGAGCACGTTACCAAGCATATTTTTGTCACCGGTGGCGTTGTTTCCTCTCTCGGCAAAGGCCTGACCGCCTCCTCCCTTGGTCGCCTACTTCGTAGCCGTGGCATCAAGGTTTTGCAGCAGAAGCTCGATCCGTACATCAACGTTGATCCGGGCACTATGAATCCGTTCCAGCATGGTGAAGTCTATGTCACCGAGGACGGCGCCGAAACCGATCTCGACATCGGCCACTATGAGCGTTTCCTTGACGTGTATCTGAGCCAAAAGGCGAACGTCACCACCGGCCAGATCTACCAGGAAGTGCTGCGCAAGGAACGCGCCGGCGAATACCTTGGACAGTGCGTGCAGGTCATCCCGCACATCACCAACGAAATCAAGTCCCGCATGCGTGCGCAGGCGTCCGATGACGTCGACGTGATCATCACCGAAATCGGTGGCACCGTCGGCGACATCGAATCCCAGCCGTTCTTGGAGGCCGCGCGTGAGGTCCGCCGCGATCTGGGCGCCGAAAACTGCATGTTCGTGCACGTCTCCTTGGTGCCGTACATTGCTGCCGCCCATGAGCTCAAGACCAAGCCGACCCAGCACTCCGTCATGATGCTGCGTCAGCTCGGCATCTCCCCGGATGCCCTGGTGTTGCGTTCCGACCGTCCGTTGAACCAGTCCATCAAGGACAAGATCTCCCTGATGTGCGACGTGGATTCCGAAGGCGTGGTCAACTGTGTGGACGCCCCGAGCATCTACGACGTGCCGAAGACCCTGTTCGACGAAGGCCTCGATGCCTATGTCGTGCGCGAACTCGGCCTGCCGTTCCACGATGTCGATTGGGACGAGTGGGAGGACCTGCTGGAGCGTGTGCACCACCCGAAGCATGAGGTGAACATCGCCATCGTCGGCAAGTACATCGATCTGCCGGATGCCTACCTGTCTGTCACCGAAGCCATCAAGGCCGGTGGTTTCGCCAACTATGCCAAGGTGAACGTCAAGTGGGTCGCCGCCGATAAGTGCGAGACCGAGGAGGGTGCGGCCGCCGCGCTCGACCAAGTCGACGGCATTGTCGTTCCCGGAGGCTTCGGTATCCGCGGCATCGACGGCAAGATCGGCGCCCTGAAGTTCGCCCGTGAGAACAAGCTGCCGGCTCTCGGCCTGTGCCTCGGCCTGCAGTCCATGGTCATCGAATACGCCCGCCACGTCCTCGGCTTGGAGGACGCGAACTCCACCGAGTTCGAGCCCGATTGTGCGACCCCGGTCATCGCAACCATGGAGGAGCAGAAAGACATCGTCGCTGGCAATGGTGACATGGGACACACCATGCGTCTTGGCTCCTATCCTGCTGAGCTTGAAGAAGGTTCCATCGTTGCGGAACTGTACGGCACCACGCATGTCACTGAGCGCCATCGTCACCGTTACGAAGTGAACGTGGCATATAAGGACCGTCTGCGTGAAGCGGGTCTGCGCATTTCCGGCCAGAGCCCGGACGGCGAACTCACCGAGTTCGTCGAACTTCCTCGCGAAGTGCACCCGTTCTATGTGGCCACTCAGGCTCATCCTGAGTTCAAGTCCCGCCCGACCAAGCCGCACCCGCTGTTCGCAGGTCTAGTCAAGGCTGCTCTGGACCACCAGCAGGAGCGCTAAATCGACGAATTGTGATTAACGTCGGATAACCCGATATGCAACATGGTCATGAGTCCAAAGGAGTTCATGACCATGTTGCATAATAGGGGCCTGGCCTTGAATTACCAACAAGACGTATTCGTAATGAAAAACCTTTACGAGGGAGCATGAGCTTGAACGATATGGATTCTCCGGAAAGCGGCAATGGTAAGTTCGCCTTCCCAAACATGGGCGATGACCCAAAAGTCATCTCGCAGGTGAGCTTGGATTCGTTTGCCGAAACGGCCGATCCCATTGATGATGGCGCAGCGTTGACTGTGAATGCCAGCAAGAAGCGCCACCTGTTGTGGCTGTGGATTGTTCTCGCGGTGATGCTTCTTCTCGGTGTCGTGTCCGGCGGCGGATACTGGTTCTTCCAGTCACATGCGTTGCCAGGTGTCACGCTCTGGGGCAAGTCCATGACAGGACAATCCCGAGATCATATCATCCAAGAGATTTCCGATACGGCGGAATCATTGACGGTTCCCGTTTCCTATGAGGGAACGAGTAAGAAAGTCACGTTGAAGGATCTTGGCGTCGCCATTGACGCGGAGTCCATCGCCGAAAATGTGATGAACGCGAAACGTAACGATTCCTTTTTCCAGAAGTATGCATTCTGGACCCGTGAGGATGTCGACGTCGAGTCTTTCGACGATTCTCGAGTCAGTGCCCAGACGGTAGGTGACATGTTGGGAGTGCAGTCCGTGTCCGCCACCAACCCGTCGCTACAGCTCAACGCGGATGGTACCGCCTTCGATGTGACGCCAGGCCAACAGGGGACTGGTATCGATGTGACGGATATCGTCAAAGAAGCCAAGAACGTGCTTGAGTCCTTCGGCAAGCAGACCGCTCAAATGGTGACTCTTAAAAATAAGGTTACTGATCCCGTCATCACGGATGACCAAGCCAACGAGGCCAAGGCTTCTGCTGACGCGTGGATAGCGAAGCCGGTGGCTATCAAAATCGGCGACCATAAAGTGGCGGAATTCGGCGCGCAGTCCATCGCATCGGCCATCACGCTTGGACCGGATAGTGAGAAGCTCGGCAATAATCAAACCCGAAATGGCTCTTTGATCATCGACGGGGACAAATTGCAGCAATACTATAATGATTCCATCAAATCGAACTTCCATGCGGATCGAGTTGATGGTGATGTCATCGTTAATAGTGTCGGTGATGTGCTGCAAACCAATGTAGCTGGGCATGATGGCATAACCGTTTCTGATGGTGGTGACACCAATGTTGGCCGTGATGCCGCTGAGGCGTTTGCCAAAGGCTCTGATTCAGTAAATATCCAAGGCACTTGCGACCCACAGAATGAGAAAAAAACCACACGTACCGTGGTGGTCAGCTTGTCTTCGCATACCGTTACAGCCATTGAAAATGGGCAGACCGTCCGTGTCATGCATATGTCTGCCGGTCAGGGCAACGATTATCAGACGGGCCAGTGCCAGCCGAGCGGCGACTTGTGTACGCCAACCTACTGCGATCCGAACTCCTACGACAACTGTACGCCTGACGGCGACTTCAAAGTGTGGCTCAAATACCAATCTCAGAACATGAGTGGCTCGCTTACCCTATCGAACGGAAGCACCGAGAAGTGGGATGTCAAGGATGTTGGATTCGTCAACTACTTCTCAAAGACCGGATGTGCGATTCACCGCATCGCCACCCAGAGCGCGTTCAACGACAGCAGCATTCAAGCTATGGGGAAGAACACATCCCATGGTTGCGTCGGCGTCGGCTGGGATCAGGCCGAATGGTTCTACAATTGGTGCCTAATGGGAACGACGGTTCACGTTCAGGCCTGATTCGCGGGCTATCGACAGAAAGACGCACAGGCGGAAGACTGATGTTCGGCTTCCGCCTTTGCGCTATGTAAGATAAATCACGACAAATCATTGCCGAATGGCGAAAGGGGTGCTAGTGTTTCACCCCACGTTCTGTTAGGTTGTCATAAGTACAAACGAGTGATTGGAGGCAGCGTACGGTGGCAGAGAACCAAGCGCCCAATGCCGCAGCTGACGTGGAGATGAGCCAATATGTGGCTGATCGCACGCGAGTGAACGAAGATAAAATCAAGCAGGATGACGAAATCATCCAGCAGTTCGGCGACTATACGTACGGATGGCATGACACGGATTTCGCCGGAGAAGCGGCAAAAAAAGGCATTGACGAGAACGTCGTGCGCGCCATTTCCGCAGATAAGAACGAGCCGGAATGGATGCTGGAAAAGCGATTGGAAGGCTATCGCGATTTCATCAACCGTCCGATGCCTCAATGGGGTGTCGATCTGAAGGATTTTGACGCCGACGATTTCAAGTATTACGTCAAGCCGATTGACAAGCAGGCCACGACCTGGGAGGAATTGCCTGATGAGATCCGCACGACGTATGACAAGCTTGGCATTCCGGAAGCGGAAAAAAGCCGTCTTGTCTCCGGCGTCGCGGCACAGTATGAATCCGAAGTCATCTACAACTCGATCCAGAAGGATCTCGAAGACCAAGGCGTGATTTTCGTCGACACCGACACTGCGGTCCAGAAATATCCGGAAATCGTCAAGAAGTATTTCGGCAAGTGCATTCCAAGCAACGACAACAAATTCTCGGCATTGAACACCGCCGCATGGTCCGGTGGATCGTTCGTCTACGTGCCGAAAGGTGTGCATGTCGATATTCCGCTGCAGGCATACTTCCGTATCAACACGCCGAACATGGGTCAGTTCGAACGCACGTTGATTATTGCCGATGAGGGATCGTACGTGCATTATGTGGAAGGCTGCACCGCGCCGATCTACTCGACCGATTCGCTGCATTCCGGCGTAGTGGAGATTTTCGTTGAGCCACATGCCCGCGTGCGCTACACCACCGTGCAGAACTGGTCGAACAACGTCTACAATCTGGTGACGCAGCGTGCCTACGTGCGTGAAGGCGGCACTATGGAATGGGTCGATGGCAACATTGGTTCTAAGGCAACCATGAAGTATCCGGCCTGCATTCTTGCCGAGCCGTATGCGAAGGCCAGCACCATGTCGCTTGGCTTCGCAGGTAAGGGCCAGTATCAGGATACCGGTGCGAAGATGATCCACCTTGCACCGCACACCAGCTCCACCATTGTGGCGAAGTCGATTTCCCGCGGCGGTGGACGTTCCGCGTATCGTGGTCTCGTCAAAATCGTCAAGGGTGCCGAAGGATCGTCCAACTCGACGGTATGCGATGCACTGCTTGTCGATGAGTTCAGTCGCTCCGACACCTACCCGCATGTGGACGTGCGCGAAGACGATGTTTCCATGGCACATGAGGCTACGGTTTCCAAGGTTTCCGAAGACCAGCTGTTCTACCTGATGAGCCGCGGTCTTTCCGAAGACGAGGCCATGGGCATGATCGTGCGAGGCTTCGTGGAGCCTATCAGCCGTGAGCTGCCGATGGAATACGCGCTTGAACTGAACCGACTGGTTGAACTGCAGATGGAAGGATCGGTGGGCTGATTACCATGGCACAAACTCAGGAAATCAACATTCCCGTCGCGGATCCGAACGATCCGTATGCGAATCCGGCGGCCATGCCATCTTCGGCGGATCGCTCGCCGCGTTCATTCGATGTGGACGCATTCGAAGTGCCCGACCGCAAGCAGGATGATTGGCGTTATACCCCTGTGGAACGCGTCGAAGAGTTCTTTGAACCGTTTACGCCGTCGAACGAAACCCAGATTGCCGTCACTATGATCGACGGCACGGCTCTCACTGAAGGCGTGACCTATAGCGAAGGCAAGCCGGGAGACGCCGATACAGGCATTGTTTCCAAGCCTTGCGATCGCGTGTCCGCGGTGCAATGGAATTCCACATCCCGTGCTGGAATTCTGCGCATTGAGGGTGAAATCGAGCAACCAGTACTTGTCAAGGTGCATGGTGCCGGAACCGACTTGGATGCTTTCCATTTGGTGATCATCGCAGCTGACCGCGCCCACGCTGATGTTGTTGTGGAGCATGACGGCGATGCACGTATCGCCGAAGGCGTGGAGATCCTCACAGGTAAGGACTCCCATGTGTCCACCACATTCATTCAGGAGTGGAATAAGGGATCCAAGCATGTGGGCAACCAGCGCATCCACATGGGAGAGGGCGCGTCCCTGCGTCATTCCGTGGTCACGCTTGGCGGCGACGTTGTTCGAATCCGTATGGATCAGGATTTCGGTGGCGGCCAAGGCGATCTCAATATGCTTGGTATCTACTTCGTGGATCCGGGCGAGCATATCGAACATCGCACCATGGTTGTGCACAACTATCCCGAATGTAAGAGTCGTGTGGTATATAAAGGCGCTCTTGACGGCAAGGACGCGCACTCCACATGGGTCGGCAACGCGCTGATCGCTCCGACCGCGCCGGGTACTGACTCGTATGAGCTCAACCGCAATCTGGTACTTACTCCGGGCGCGATCGCCGATTCCGAACCGAATCTGGAAATCGAAAACGGCAACATCATCGGAGCTGGACACGCCTCTTCCGTCGGTCGTTTCGACGATGAGGAGCTGTTCTATCTGCAGTCCCGTGGCATTCCGGAAACTGACGCCCGCAAACTTGTGGTGCGAGGCTTCTTCGGCGAACTCGTCGAGGAAATCGGCATTCCCGCAATCAGCGAACATCTCATGAACGTTATCGATATGCGCCTGGCACGCGGCGAGAATGACGCAATCGCCCAGGTGTTGGAAGAGAAGTAGAACGTAGGAGCGAAAACCATGTCAACTCTTGAAATCAAAGATCTGTACGCCCACGTCGAAACCAAGGACGGCATCAAGCCGATCCTCAAAGGCGTGAACCTGACCGTCAACTCCGGCGAAACCCATGCCATCATGGGACCGAACGGATCCGGCAAATCCACGCTGGCATACACGCTGGCGGGCCATCCCAAGTACGTGGTCGATTCCGGACAGGTGCTGCTCGACGGCGAAGACATCCTCAAGATGACTCCGGACGAGCGAGCCAAGGCGGGTATCTTCCTGGCCATGCAGTATCCGGTCGAAGTGCCGGGTGTGTCGATGACCAACTTCCTGCGCACCGCAAAAACCGAAGTCGACGGCAAGGCTCCAGCCATCCGTACCTGGACCAAGGAACTGTCTGAAGCGATGAAACGCCTGAAGATGGATCCGAAGTTCGCCACCCGTTCCGTGAACGAGGGTTTCTCCGGCGGTGAAAAGAAGCGTGCCGAAGTGCTGCAGCTCGAGCTTCTCAAGCCGAAGTTCGCCATCCTTGACGAAACCGACTCCGGTCTGGATGTCGACGCGTTGCGTATCGTCTCCGAGGGTGTGAACCGCGCCAAGGAAGCCAGCCAGTTCGGCATCCTCATGGTCACGCATTACACCCGAATCCTCAAGTACATCAAGCCGGATATCGTGCATGTGTTTGCGGCCGGCCACTTCGTCAAGACTGGTGGTCCTGAACTGGCCGACGAGCTTGAGGAATCCGGCTATGACGCATACCTGCCGGAAGGTGCCGATTCCGAAAGCGCGCTGGCATGACCGGTTTCGCAGCGATCCGTAGGGAATTTCCGATTCTCAATCAGAAGATTCATGGCCATCAGCTCGTTTATTTGGATTCCGCGGCGACTTCTCAGAAGCCGCAATGCGTGATCGACGCCGAAAGCGATTTCTATCGCACCATCAACGCCGGTGTGCATCGTGGAGCGCATGAACTTGCCGCACGCAGCACCATGGCGTTCGAGGAGGCGCGTGCCAAGGTGGCGCGTCTTGTCGGTGCCAATGCGGTTGAAGGCGAGGAGGAAATCGTCGTCACTTCCGGCGCCACGGCAGGATTGAATCTGTTGGCGACCGCCTTCGGTAACGCATCCCAGGGGCGTGGGGGAGAAGTGGCACGACGTTTCGCTGTGAAGCCGGGAGACGAGATCGTCGTATCCAAAGCTGAACATCATTCTGTGTTGCTGCCATTCCAGGAACTTGCCGCACGTACCGGAGCGACATTGAAATGGTTTGGTCTGGACGATGAGGGACGAATCCTTGCCGACACCGCAGATGAGGTAATCACCGAGCGTACGAAGATCGTGGCCGTCACCCATGTAGGCAACACCACTGGTGCCATCACCGATATTGCGCCGATTGTGAAGCGTGCGCACGAGGTGGGCGCAGTGGTTGTGCTTGACGCATGTCAGTCCGTGCCGCACCTGAAGATCGATTTGCACGCATTGGACGTGGATTTCGCCGCATGGAGCGCGCATAAGATGTACGGTCCAACGGGCGTCGGCTTCCTATATGGCAAGCGTGAGATGCTCGAAGCGTTGCCTCCGGCGAATTTCGGCGGATCCATGGTGGAACTTGCCTGGATGGATCAGGAAGCGCAATACATGGCACCCCCGGCACGTTTCGAGGCGGGCACACAGCCAGTTGCCCAAGTCGTCGCAGCAGGCGTTGCAGCCGAGTGGCTAATGAACATTGGCATGGAAAACCTTGAAGCCCACGAACGCGTTATCGCAGGAGAACTGCTCAAGATGGGGCAGATCGAGGGTGTACGCATTCTTGGACCGCATGCCAACGAGCAACGTATCGGCACGGTTGCTTTCGAAATCGAAGGCGTTCACCCGCATGACGTCGGCCAGTTCATCGATGCGCAAGGCATCGCCATCCGTGTCGGTCACCATTGTGCGCAGCCGGTGCACCGCCATTTCGGTGTATATGCGTCCAACCGTGCATCCAGTGGCATCTACAACTGCGTCGAAGACGCACAGGCGTTGGTTGAGGCGTTGAAGAAGGTCCGTCCGTTCTTTGGAGTTAAGTAGCACATATGAGTGATTTTGCATTGTCTGGCGACGATCTCGAGCAGATGTATCAGGAGGTCATTCTCGAAGCCTCAAAGAATCCGCATGGCAGGGAGCATTTCGCTCCGGATCTGGCTTCTGAACATGCTTCCCAATCGGGAAACGCTACGATTCAGGCGGTTCACGAGTATTGCACTCCTGGCGAGTCCCATCAGTTCAATCCGACCTGTGGAGACGAGGCCACCGTGCACGTGGAGGTTTCCGACCAGGAGCCGCATGTTATCGAACGATTGGTGTGGGACGGTCATGGTTGTTCCATTTCACAAGCCAGCCTTTCGGTGATGGTCGACCTTGTGGAAGGCAAAACCGTGGATGAGGCCATGAACTTGGCTAATACCTTCCATAAGCTCATGGAATCACGTGGCAAGGGACTGGATGATGAATCCGCGGAAGAATCCCTTGAGGACGGCATCGTTTTCCAAGGAGTTTCTAAGTATCCGATGCGTATCAAATGCGCATTGCTTGGTTGGGAAGGTATGAAGGATTCCGTGGCTAAGGCGTTGTCTGCGAAGGCGTGACAAGCATCTTTCCGCAAGTGGGCCGGTGTTTCGTGCATTGTGCCTACAGTGAACGAAACACCGTCGACAAACTCCAGCCAACACGATAGGCTACTTAACAGGATATACTCAAATCAAATATGGAGCGACAATGAGCGATACCTTGGTCCCAGAACCGCAGGCCTCGATTTTCGATTCCGTTGCCAAGGCATTGGGCAATGATGAAGCCGCTGCGCGTCGCGTCATGCTTAACCCTAATCTCGCCAAAGGATTCAAGGACGGCAAACCAGTGAAAATCGAACACGAGAACATCAAGCAGGATGCTTGTGGCTGTGGCAATCAGGCCGGAGCATGCGGCTGTTCCGGGGAGCAGGATGACGGCATCGCATTGAAGGCCGTCGATGATATCGGACGTGCGACCGCCGCTGATGTGAAGGAAGCACTACATCAGGTCATTGATCCGGAACTCGGCATTGACGTGATTGATTTGGGCTTAGTATACGGCATTGAAATCGATGAGCTTGGCCGTGCCATCATTACGATGACGCTGACCACTCCGGCATGCCCGCTGACCGATTTGATTGAAGACGAGTGCGCAAGCACCCTTGCAGGCCTCGTTGAGGAATTCCGTATCGATTGGACATGGCAGCCGCGTTGGAGCATGGAAAAGATCACTCCGGAAGGACGCGAACAGTTGGCTGCACTTGGCTTCAACTTCGATAATCTTCCGAAATACTGACAGTATAGCGACATAAAAACGACATAAAAAAGCGTGCTCCCGACGCTGGGAAGCACGCTTTTGTTCTGTGTGCGGCAGAACGTTAGTCGTCGACCACAGTACCCTTCGGCACCACAGTGATGCCTTCCGGAGTGACGGTGAAGCCACGAGCCAGATCATGTTCGGTATCAATACCGACGGTCGAATTCTCGGTAAGCACAACATTCTTGTCGAGAATCGCCTTGTAGACGCGTGCTCGACGATTGATGGTCACGCCGTCGAACAGAATCGAATCGACGACCTGCGACCACGAGTGGATACGTACGTTCGGTGAAAGCACGGAATGGTGCACTTCACCGCCCGACACGATGACGCCGGGGGAGACGATCGAATCGGTGGCGTGTCCAAGACGGTCACGCCCGGCATGCACGAACTTTGCAGGCGGCAGATTGCCGGACAGCGTGTAGATCGGCCATTCGGTATTGTACAGGTTGAACTCCGGCACATAGGAGATCAGATCCATATGTGCATCGTAGAACTGCTTCAGAGTACCCACGTCGCGCCAGTAGGCATGATCGGTTGGCGTCGCTCCCGGAATCTCGTTGGAATTGAAGTCGTAGACGCCGGCCTCATTGCGAGCCGCGAAGTACGGAGCGATGTCGCCACCCATATCATGCTTGGTGTCTTCGGCCTTTTCATCGAGCGCCAGAGCCTCAAACAGAGCGTCCGTGTTGGCAACGTAATTACCCATGGAAGCGAGGATGGAGTTCGGATCATCCGGCAGACCAGTCGTGGTCTGCGGCTTCTCCTGGAAGCTTTTGATCATGCTCGGGTGTTCCGGATCAACCTCGATCACGCCAAACTGGTTGGACTGGCTGATCGGCTGGCGAATACCCGCCACCGTGAACTCCGCGCCGGATTCGATGTGCTGCTGCACCATCTGCTGGAAGTCCATACGGTAAACGTGGTCGGCGCCGACGATCACCACAATATCCGGCTGCACGTCTTCGATGATGTTGATGGTCTGATAGACGGCGTCGGCGGAACCGAGATACCAGTGCTTGCCGAGACGCTGCTGGGCGGGAACAGGGGAGACATAGTTGCCGAGCAACGGCGAGAAACGCCACACTGTGGAAATATGGCGATCAAGCGAATGGGACTTGTACTGGGTGAGCACCACGGTCTGCATGTAGCCGGAATTGACCAGATTGCTCAACGGGAAGTCAATCAGTCGGAACACGCCGCCGAATGGAACAGCCGGCTTTGCTCGGTCCCTAGTCAAAGGCATCAGACGGGTGCCTTCACCACCTGCAAGCACGATGGAAAGAATTTTCGGATTCTTCGCCATGAGAACTCCTCTCCTAGAGCGTCGTTATGACACCGCACACATTGGTGGTCTGCATCATCGCAAACCGCTTACGCACTCAATAATTGCATATTTTTTGCAACATGCAAGGAGTTTGCACCGCGAGTCTTGAAAATTTGCGGATTGTTTTAGCGAACAGCAGTTGAATAGAAGGCTACGGCGCTCGAAGCGGCAACGTTAAGACTGTCCACTCCGTGGCTCATGGGAATCTTCACCGTCAGGTCGGCACGGGAGATGGTGTGATGCGACAGGCCATCGCCTTCAGTGCCGAAAATCAGCGCCAACTTATCGATATGGTCTTTTTCGTCGTCGGCATTGTTCAAGCGGCGAACGAGTTCTTCCAACGAAATGGAGTCGTCCTCAAGAGCCATCGCAACGGTCGTGAATCCAAGATCGCGCAATTCCTGCATGCCGGCGAACGGCCAGTAATGCTTATCATCTCCGCCGATGCGTGTCCACGGAATCTGAAACACCGTGCCCATCGACACGCGGGCGGCGCGCCGATACAGCGGATCGCCGCAAGAAGGCGTTACCAACACGGCATCGACATCCAACGCGGCCGCGGAGCGCATAAGCGCGCCGACATTGGTGTGGTCAACGATATTCTCCATGACCGCGACGCGGCGTGCCCCTTGGCAAACTTCTTCGACGCTGGGCAAAGGCCAACGTTTCATCGCAGCCAACGCGCCTCGGTGCAGACGATAGCCGGTCAGCTGCTTGAGCTGTTCGGGGGAGGCCACGTACACGGGAATGTCGGTGCCCCATCGGTTGTCGATGAGCGCGAAGGTTCCGGCCATGCCTTCAATCCACGGTTCTTCGACCAGCAGCGATATCGGCTCTCGGTTGGCGGCAAGCGCCCTGTCGATGACTTTCGGCGATTCCGCGATGAACAGGCCTTTGTTGGGTTCAAGCTTGTTGCGAAGCTGGATTTCCGTGAGATTTGTGTATGCCGCCACGCGCTCGTCGTCAATGGAATCAAGATGGATGAACTGCATGTGACCGATCTTTCGCCGAATAGCTTTTCAGATACAAGAAAACCCCTTGTTTCCAAGGGGTTTTGCTGGTGTCCGGAGCGGGACTTGAACCCGCACGCCTGTATAAATAGGCACTAGCACCTCAAGCTAGCGCGTCTACCATTCCGCCACCCGGACAGGTGCGTTGCTCAGCGGCAACGAAAGAAAACTATAGCAGATGCTTGGCGTGATGCAAGTCTCGGCGTGTCGCGCGGAGTTCCGCCATTGGTATCCGAGGTGCTGGTAGTCTCTGAAACTATGACTGATGCCCTTTTTCTGCTTGATACGGAACATGATGATGTGCCTGTGAACAGCGATGAGCTGAACGCCGGATGGAAATTGACGTTGCCTCAATCGGTGCGTCGCCACGCCATTCAGGCCATGCGCCTGAAAGACGGTGATGAGCTGCAACTTTCCGATGGTAGGGGATTGCGCATCCATGCAGTGCTGTGCGACGCGCAGCAGGGAATCGCGCAAGTGTCGAGCTTCGGCAAGGAACCGCAGCCCATCACCAAACTCGCTTTGATTCAGGCGTTGGCCAAAACAGGGCATGATGAACAGGCCATCGACACGGCAACGCAGATCGGTGTGGACGAGGTAATTCCATGGCAGGCCGATCGTTCCATCGCCAAATGGAAGGTGGGGCGTACCGACAAGAAGTGGAGGCAAGTGCTTGAGGTGGCCACCGAACAATCGCGACGTTCCTGGACGCCTGAATTGGGTGAGTGCGTGACCAGCAAGCAGCTGGTCGCCATATGCAAACGTGCCTGTGTGCACGGCGATATGGTAATCGTGCTGCACCAGGATGCCACCAAAACCTGGAGCCAGTTGGAGGAGTCGATCGCGGCGATTCCCGACAAGTGTCTGCAAGACGGGCGCCAGCGTACCGTGTACGTGGTGGTCGGGCCGGAAGGCGGTATCGGCGATGCGGAAATCGAGTCTTTCACCAACGCCGGAGCCGAAGTATGCGTGCTCGGAAGCAACATTCTGCGGGCGTCCACGGCCGGTCCGGTCGCATTATCGTTGCTCGCACGGGCGTTGGGACGTTTCGTTTGATGCCACACGTCGGTGATTTGCCGTGGATTATCCCGGTTGCGCAATAGCATGGTCATGGAGGTTTCCCAGCATTAAGGAGCATTATGAGCGACAAGGATTGCCTGTTCTGCAAGATCATCACAGGAGAGATTCCAAGCGAAAAGGTGTATGAGGACGATACCACCTACGCGTTCAAGGACATCAATCCGAAGGCCAAAGTCCACGTGCTTGTGGTGCCTCGCGAGCATTATGCGAACGTGGCCGAGCTTGCGGCGGCCGATCCGCAGCAGCTTGCCCACATGGCTCAAGTTGCGCAGAACATCGCCGATAAGGAATTCCATGGCGCCTTCCGGCTGATCTTCAACACCGGGATTGATGCGGGGCAAACCGTATTCCATGTGCATGCTCATGTGCTGACCGGTGAAAAACTCGACGAGTAACTTTCTTTTCCCCATATATCAACGTTAGAAGAGGTTTTGTGGCCACCACTACACGTACCATCGCGATTCCCCAACAGCTTGATCCGGTAACCGTGCTTGGGCCGGTCGACGAGGTTCTCCGGGAAGTGGAACGAGCGTTCCCTGACCTGACCATCATCGTCAGAGGCAACCGTATCGCGATCATGTCACATTCCAACAAATCCGAATCCCAAGCCGCGCAGGCCGAACATGTGATTGAAAACATCATTCAAGCCGCATATACGGCTCCGATGGATGCCGACACGGTGCGACGCATGCTCGACCAGAATGTGTTGAAAAACCCCGTTCGCGCCGCGCGCCCGGGGCATGGGCGTGTAGTGGAGGGACTACGTTTGGCTGATAGGCAGCAGGGGCGTGCCGCACAACGTGAGCATGCCGCAGACCGCCGCAAGCCGCATGTGCCGGGAGTGATCACCTTTGCGCTTGGCAAGCCGGTCCGCGCGAAAACCGCTGGTCAGGTCGCCTATGTCAATGCCATCGAGTCACATACCATCACGTTTGCCATCGGTCCCGCCGGTACAGGCAAGACGTATCTTGCAGTAGCCAAGGCGGTTCGCGCCTTCCAAGATCGGCAGGTGCGCCGCATCATTCTGACCAGACCTGCAGTGGAGGCCGGAGAGAACCTCGGTTTCCTGCCGGGCACACTGAACGAAAAAGTCGATCCGTATCTTCGCCCGCTGTACGATGCGCTTTCCGACATGCTCGGAGCGGACCAGCTCAAACGTTACATGGACGACGGCACCATTGAAGTCGCGCCGCTCGCGTACATGCGTGGACGCACGCTCAACGACGCGTTCGTGATTCTCGACGAAGCGCAGAATACCACCGAACAGCAGATGAAGATGTTCCTGACGCGACTGGGTTTCAACACGAAAATGATCATCACGGGTGACGTGACGCAGGTCGATCTGACAGTGCCGAAATCCGGCCTTGCCACCATCGAACGCATCCTTGACGGCATCGACGACATAGCATTCGCCCACCTCAAGCCGGAAGACGTGGTGCGACACGCGCTGGTCGGCAAAATCGTCGCGGCCTATGATCGACACGCGGCCATCGCCGGCGACCATAGCCGGCGCGTCGCAAGCAGAATCACATCCAGGAAAACGGACGAGCAAATCGAAAGGAACGCTGAATGAGCGTCGAGGTAACCAACGAAACCGTCTGGCAGATCGACGGCAAGGTGTTCTCCGATCTCGGCATATGGGTGATGGACCAGATGCGCGTCAGCACGCAATCCGACCTGACCATCATGTTTGTCGACCCCGATCCGATCGCCCAATTGCACATGCGTTGGATGAATCTTGAAGGACCGACTGACGTAATGAGCTTCCCCATGGACGAGTTACGCCCAGGAGACGGCAGAACCGTGATGGAAGGCGTGCTTGGGGACATCGTGATCTGCCCATGGGTGGCCGCCCAGCAGGCGCTTGCGGCCGGACACAGCACCATGGAGGAAATGATGCTTCTGACAATCCACGGCATTCTCCACCTGCTTGGATACGATCATGCGACACCGGAACAGGAGCGCCAGATGTTCGGTCTGCAGCGTCAACTGCTGCTCACTTTCTTTGCTCTCCGCCAAGGATCGGGAGCGCAGGCGATTCTTCCGTCAGGAGCGCCGGATGCGCTTGCCGAATGGGATCGGGAGCATGGTACCGGGCGACAGATCGCCAAATAGTGATTACGTTGCCGGCAACATATCGTCCGGCATGATGGGGGCTGAATTATGGTGCAGGAGACAATGATTGCGGTGGTCGCGGTACTTGCCGTGGTAGCGTTGCTGCTGGTCTGGCTGTCTCTTTCGATGGCTGCCACCGAAGGCGCTGTGGGACGTGTGACCCGGGCGAGCCTGAACAACCTGATTCTTGAAGTTCAGACGGATGCGGAACTTTCGCAGTTCATTCGCGACAAGAAGATCAAGCGTATCCATAAGGTCCAGCGGCTGGTGGCCGACCGGTATGCCACCGCAGGATCGTGCGCGTTCTTCCGTATTTGCTGCAATGTGCTTGACGGTGTGCTTGTAACTGTGATCGCAGGCATGCTGGACGCTCCACTATGGGCCGAATTGCTTGCCGGATTTGTTTTTGCCATCGTCGTGGCGGTGATTTCGCTGCTGGTGCGTCCGCGTAGTGCTGGAGCATCCAAGCCCGTCGACATCATGCTGCAGCATGCGGATACCGTCTCCATTGCGGTGCTGTTGACCCCATTCGCGAAAATCGGCGGACAAAAGGGCACGAAGCGTCGTGGCAACGATCTTTCCGACGACGAGGAACTCGAGAAGATCCAGATCGAGCAGGGGCGCGCGACCATCGACCGTTTGGTTGAGGCCAACGATTTCGACCCCGAAGTTTCCGAAATGCTACGAAATGTACTCACGCTTTCCGAAACACTGACCCGTGAGATCATGGTGCCGCGCACCGACATGATCTGCATCGAGCGAGGCGAGACGTTGGAAAACATGTTGAAGCTTTGCTCCCGTTCCGGATTCTCGCGTGTGCCGGTCATTGGCGACGATGTGGACGATCTGGTCGGCGTGGCCTATCTGAAGGACGCCGTGCGCGCGACGGCTTTCAACCATGCGGCGATGACGCGCGAAGTCGAATCGATAGTCCGTGATCCGATGCTGGTACCCGAATCCAAACCGGTTGACGACCTGTTCCATCAAATGCAACGCACACGCCAACATGTCGCCATCGTCGTGGACGAATACGGCGGCATCGCAGGCATGGTCACCATTGAAGACGCCATAGAACAAATCGTGGGCGAGCTGGAAGACGAACATGATCGCACGCAACATGCCGATCCAGAACAAATCGGCGACAAAAAATGGAGCATGCCAGCCCGCACGCCGATCGCCGATCTGGAAGAGATTTTCGAAATCGACATTGACGAGGATGACGTCGACACCGTTTACGGATTGTTGACCAAATTGTTGGGACGCGTGCCGATCGTCGGTTCTTCCGCAGTCACCCGAGGATTGCGTATGACCGCAGTCGATTCCGCGGGACGACGCAAGAAGGTGTCGACCATTGTGGTGGAACCGGTCCACGTCGAGGGCGTGGACGAAACTGAAACACGTAACGAAGAACATGCGGATGATACCGAAGAGGCATCCGACAACGATAAGGATTCCAAAGACGAGCATGACTGACGCAGCAATGACTGAGACGCCCTCCAACCATTCCGATTCCACCACGCCCGTTCCATATCGTTCCGGTTTCGTTGCCGTGGTAGGACGTCCGAACGTAGGCAAGTCGACGTTGATCAACGCGTTGATCGGCACGCAGATCGCCATCGCATCATCTCGACCGGAAACCACACGTAAGGCCATTCGTGGCATACTTACCACAGATAATGCGCAGATCGTTTTGGTTGACACGCCCGGTATCCATCGCCCGCGCACATTGTTGGGGCAGCGCCTGAATGATGTTGTGGATGAGTCTCTTGCCGACGTGGACGCCATTGCTTTCCTGCTGCCCGGTGATCAGGAGATCGGTCCAGGCGACAAGCGCATTTTGAGTCGTCTGCGTTCCGATTTCGCAGTGAAGCGCGATGACGGCACGTTCAAATGGAAAGTGCCGCTGATTGCCATCGTCACTAAAATCGACGAATTGAGCCGTGAAGGACTGATCAGCAAGCTTATCGAAATCAACGAGTTCGCCGATTTCACCGATATCGTGCCAGTCAGCGCACTCAAGCACGACAATCTTGCCGAGGTCAAGAACGTGCTTATCGAAAACATGCCTGAAGGTCCGCAAATGTATCCGGCCGAACAGATCACCGAAGAACGTCCGGAAGAAACCATTGCGGAACTGGTACGCGGTGCCTTCCTGGAAGAGTTGGATGATGAGCTGCCGCACTCGCTGGCCGTGGTCGTGGACTCCATTGAATATCCAGAAGACAACGATAGCGGAGAATCATACGATGGCAAAGCTCAAGTGATTGTATCGATTTATGTGGAGCGAGATTCCCAAAAGCCGATCATCATCGGCAGGGGAGCGGAACATCTTGTGCGCGTCAAAAAGAAGCTGCGCACGCCGGTCAACCGCATCGTCGGTCAGAAAGCGAAACTCGATTTGCATGTCAAGGTTGCCAAGGGATGGCAGTCGGATCCTAAACAGCTCGAGAAGCTAGGCTTCTGATCTGCTTAGGATCCGCTTCGCAGCGGGTTTATTACAATGAAATGAGGTCTGACTCCTGTGGGAGTCAGACCTCATTTCATTGCTGTTCGAAGGTTACTTCTTCTTGGTGTACATCTGTGTGTTCAGCAAAGTGGCATAACGCTGAATGACCTTCGGACGAATCACCTTCATGGAGGAGGTCATTAAACCATTCTCCTGGGTGAACTCCTCCGGCAGAATGATGAACTTGCGTACGGATTCCGCACGGGAAACGCCTTCGTTGGCCTGATCGACCCACTTCTGCACTTCGGCGCGGACCGCTGCATTATTGGCGGCATCCTCCATTGGCATATCGCGGTCAAGTCCCTTGCTTTCCAACCATGGACGCAAGGATTCCTCATCAAGCGTGACCAGAGCGGAAATGAACGGTCGCTTGTCGCCGAGCACCAGCGCCTGGGAAACGAATTCGCAGCGTTTGATAACCTCTTCAATCGGGCCGGGAGAAACGTTCTTGCCGCCCGCGGTGATGATCAGATCCTTCTTACGTCCGATAATGTACAGGAAGCCATCATCATCGATACGTCCCAAATCGCCGGTACGATACCAGCCATCCTCGGTGAACGAATCTTCAGTAGCCTCTTCGTTCTTGTGATACTTCGGGAACACCGCCGTACCCTTGACCTGAATCTCCTCGTCCTCGGCAATACGAAGCTCGAAACCGGGGAAGGCGACACCAACGGAACCTTGATGATATGGCACACCAAGCGGGTTGAACGCGCACGGAGCGGTGGTTTCGGTCAAACCATAGCCCTCATACACGGGCACGCCGGCGCCACGGAAGAACGCCATCAGTTCCGGATCGAGAGGAGCGCCGCCCGCCACAATCCACTGGGCACGTCCGCCGAGTACCTCACGCAGCGAAGCGTAGACCATCGGATCGAACGCCATACGGCGAGCCTTGGCCAGAGCGCTAGCCTTGCCCTTTGCGCTGATTTCCTTCATATAATTCTGAGCTGCCACAACCGCCGCGGCGAAAGCCATGCCCTTGGCGCCATGTCCGGCCTTTTGCGAAGCCGCGTTGTATACCTTCTCGAGCACACGCGGAACAACGATCATAACGGACGGTTTGGCGACCTGCAGATCGGCGATCAGCGTCTTGATGCCCTGCGCGATGTAAATATGCAGCTCGCTGGCCACGCAGATGTAGTTGATGGCGCGCGCGAAGGAGTGAGCCTGAGGAAGGAACAACAGCACGCTGTTCTTCTTCTCGTGCAGCAGCTGCGGCATGTATGCCGGAAGATTCAACGCGGTGGTGCAGTAATGCTCATGAGTCATCTCCACGCCCTTCGGTGCGGCGGTGGAACCGGACGTGTATACAATGGAGCACGGGTCGGTTTTCTTGACGGAATCAATGCGTGCGTCGAGCTCCTCGTCGCTCACGCCCGAACCATAGGCCATGATTTCGTCAAGACCGCCGTTTTCGAAGCAAATGATATGTTCCAGCGTCGGGCATTCCTTTTCGGCGCCGTCGGCCTTGGTGCGCATATCGGTGGTTTCGACCACCAGCAGACGCGAATCGGAATTATTGATGATGTTGCGAATCTGTTCCGCGGAATCCGTGTCATAGATCGTGGCAAGCACGCCGCCGCACGCCATAACGGCCGCGTCGAACACATCCCACTCGTAAGAGGTGCGGCACATGAACGCTACGCCATCGCCCTTCTTCAGGCCGTAATGCATCAGGCCCTTGGCGATCTGGCGAATATCGGCAAGCACCTCATTGCCGGTTTTGGTTACCCATTCGCTATCCGATTTATAGGTGTAGAGCGGTTCGTCACCCATACGTTCGGCACGATTGGCGTAGATGTCGTAAATTGTGGTGCCCTCGTCCAGCGGCGGCTGTCCCTCGGTTTTGGTGGTCAGTAAACCGGTTTCCGGGTCAAGGAACGTGGTGGATGGGAATCCTTCGCCCCACTCGACGGTGTGTGGAAGATCGATATGACCGTCGGGGGAGATGATGTTGTTCGGATTGTTGTAGTCCGGAGTGTTACCGGAATCGTCGCTGACGGGGTGAACGAAGTCACTGCCCAGACGCAGTGCCTTCTGTGCAAGATTTGCAGCTCGCTTGTTCAAAGAGGTGATGACGGACACGTGACTCTCCTACACATCTAAATCCAATATCTGTAGGAATGATAGACCCTTGAACGCGACACGTCACCTTACGGTAGCGTAGGGAAAGCGCACGCCTGATGGAGCGTTGCATGAAGAAATCGTCATGCAACGCCATTCGATAGGTGAACTTTTCTTCATGCAAAGGTGTGACCTACGTTACACTGGTGCGCTGTATCTGTTCATTTTGATTTCTTTAACGAGGAAGAAAGGGCACCTATGGCTGACAAAGCTGAAGCCACCGTGGTCTTCGGGGTTCTCAATGAGACTTCCGAACACGAGTCTCGCGTTGCTCTGACACCGGACATCGTAACGAGGTTGCGTAAATCGGGTGTTAACTGCCTGATTGAATCCGGTGCGGGAGTCGCGTCGCATTATGTTGATGAGGATTATATTAAGGCCGGGGCGCAGGTCGTCTCCGCTGATGAAGTGATTGCGCGTGCTGACGCGCTTGGTTTTGTCGATCGTCCGAGCGATGCGCTGCTCGCTCGTGTCAAGCAGGGCACTTGGATTATCGGTATGCTTGGCTCGTTCACCGATGCCGATTATGTCGCTACGATTGAGAAGGCCGGCTTGGTCGGTGTTGCCATGGAAAAGCTGCCACGTCAGTTGAGTTCCGCTCAGTCCATGGATGAGATGACCTCCCAGAACTCCGTGATGGGCTACAAGGCCGCCATTGTGGCAGCCGACGCTTATGGTTCGTTCCTGCCGATGATGACCACCGCTGCCGGCACGATCCGCCCGGCCAAGGTGCTCATTCTTGGCGCCGGCATCGCCGGCCTGCAGGCCATCGGTACCGCCAAGCGTCTCGGTGCGGTTGTCACCGCATACGACGTGCGCCCGGCTTCCAAGGGTGAAGTCGAATCCTTGGGCGCCAAGTTCCTGGATTTGGGTCTTGATTTCTCCAAAGGTCAGGGTGAGGGCGGTTATGCCCGCGCGCTGAGTGCCGAAGAACAGGCCCAGCAACAGGCTGCCGTCGACCAGAAGGCCGCCGGTTTCGACATCGTCATCACCACCGCCAAGGTTCCTGGCCGCAAACCGCCGGTTCTGCTGACCAAGGCCGGCGTGGCAGGTCTGCACCGCGGTGCCGTGATCGTCGACTGCGCGGCAAGCGACCTCGGCGGCAACGTCGAAGGTTCCACTGTCGGCACTCAGGTCACCGAGAACGGTGTGACCATCATTGGCGCTCCGTACCTGGCAAGCGGCGTTTCCACCACCGCATCCAACTTGCTGAGCCGTAATGTGGCTGACGTGCTCGCGCATTTCGTGCGTGACGGCAAGCTGGCCATCGATCTGAACGAAGAGCTTGACAGCGCCATGGTCGTGGCCGGCCGCGGCGAGGAAGCCAAGAAGGAAGGGGAGTGAGCAATGGATATCGTTGTTGCGATCACTCTGTTCGTCCTCGCGCTGCTCATCGGCGTTGAGGTTATCGGCAAGGTGCCGGCCACCTTGCACACTCCGTTGATGTCGGGCGCGAACTCGATCCACGGCATCGTCATCGCAGGCGTCGTCATCGTCGCCGCGCATGCCACCAGCCCGCTCGCTTGGGTGTTCATCTTCCTGGCCGCAGTGCTGGGCACGATGAACGTGGTCGGCGGTTACGTCGTCACCGACCGCATGCTGGAAATGTTCAAGTCCGACAAGGGCAAGAAAAAGGAAGAGGAGGCCAAGTAAATGGGTACCATGGCTGAAATGCTGAGCACTCCGCTCGGTGTCGTCGAATGGTTTGTCTATCTGCTGGCCGCCGTGATGTTCGTCATCGGCCTGCATCTGATGAACTCTCCGAAGACCGCACGCAAGGGCAATATGGTCTCCGCCATCGGCATGATTCTCGCCGTGGTCATGGCGTTCATCGTGCTGTTCGCCGGTGAGATCTCCAATGGTTTCCAGCATGGCGTGGCTGTTGTGCTGCTGATCGCCGGCATCATTATAGGTGCCGTCGCCGGCGTGGTTTCCGCCAAGAAGGTCAAGATGACCGACATGCCGCAGTTGGTTTCCGTGTTCAACACCGTGGGCGGTGGCGCCGCAGCGCTTGTGGCTTTGAACGATATTCTGACCTCCGAAGGCACTCCGTCCATCGTGGTGCTGATCACCGCCGGTTTGGGTATCATGATCGGTTCCGTCACATTCTCAGGCTCTCTGATCGCAGCCGGCAAGCTGCAGGGCATCAAGTGGGTCAAGAAGCTGAGCCTGCCGGGCAAGGGCTTCTGGAACATTCTGTTCGCCGTGCTGACCGTCGCATCCTTTATCATGCTGTGCGTGCAGCCGGGCCAGCGTCTGCTGTGGTCCGTGCTCACCACCGTGTTCGCCCTGTGCTACGGCCTCGTGTTCGTCATCCCGATCGGCGGCGCCGATATGCCTGTGGTCATTTCCGTACTCAACGCCTGCACTGGCACTGCAGTGGCCATGTCTGGCTTGGCCATCAACAACATCGCTCTGATCGTGGCCGGTGCGTTGGTCGGCGCCGCTGGTGTGACCCTGTCCATCGCCATGTCCAAGGCTATGAACCGTCCGCTGCTGTCCGTGCTCGCAGGCGGCTTCGGTGGTGCCAATGCCGCCGCTGGCGCCGGTGAAGGTCCGGAAGGCACCATGAAGGAAACTTCCGCAGACGATTTGGCCGTGCAGCTCGTGTATGCCGAGAAGGTCATCTTTGTACCGGGCTTCGGCTTGGCTCAGGCCCAGGCTCAGCGCGAGCTCGCCGATCTTGGTGTGCTTCTTAAGGACCATGGCGTCGAAGTCTCCTATGCTATCCACCCGGTGGCAGGTCGTATGCCTGGCCACATGAACGTGCTGCTTGCCGAAGCCAACGTGCCGTACGAGGAGCTCGTCGACCTGGACGACATCAACCCGCAATTCCCGCAGGCCAACGTGGCTCTTGTGGTCGGCGCCAACGACGTGACCAATCCGGCTGCACGCAAGCCGGGCACCCCGGTCTCCGGCATGCCGATCCTCGACGTCGACAAGTCCCAGAACGTGGTGGTCATGAAGCGCGGTCGCGGTACCGGTTACGCCGGCATTCAGAACGAACTGTACTTCGAAGACAACACGCAGATGCTGTTCGGCGACGCCAAGTCCAGCCTGCAGGCTGTCATCGCGGCAGTCAAGGAGCTCATCAACTAACAGCTGAAACGTTGCATTGATGTTTTCTGAAAGGTCCCTTCCAGTGATGGAAGGGACCTTTTTGCATATGCTGGTTTTCGTGAGATCAGGTCTGTCGCATGCGGATTGTGAGTTATGCACAGTTGTTATTCGTCTGTGGATATGGGTGGAGTTTTCCACATATCCACAAATTTTCAAGGTCCGGTGGCGCAAGATGATTTGACTGTGAGACAGTAGGTGCACCTACAACAAAGGAGTTGCACATGGCGGAAATAATCACTGGCCCGTTTCATATGGATGAACAGGGATTTTTGGCAACGATCGAAGAGCTTATCGAGCATTTTGATGGATACAGTTCTGGCAGATATCTTGCGGAATTGGGAAAAATCTACGATGAATACGGTGAGACCGGGCCTCTTTCGCTTTTTGACGAAAAAGTCTGTGAGCTGGGAAAGGAATTATTCGGCGGTACGTCATGGGTAGCGAATCTGGCATGGGCCATGATTTCGTTCGATTATGATCTGGTTGAGCATGATGCGATTTTTCTTGATGGATGCCGTAGCATCGTTCGTAAGTACGGTATGAGCGTTTGGCTCTATGAAATGATCAATGACGCTTCGATGGCGGTGGCTTTGCAAAGGCCCAGCAGCAGGATGCCATTTCAGATTGGATTGACCTACACCAAGGATGTGTTTCGGAGAAGCAAGAAAAAGGGCGGGAAATACACTACCGGCAAAAAGAAGAGACTGGCCTGCATGGATGAATATTTGCAGGAAGTATATCGGCTGGCCGCATACAGTCTGCTGCGTTGGGGCGAGGAAGAGCCGCGTGCGGCCGATGTTGCGTTGATGGTGCTTGGATATGGCGGTATCGGCATGTGCATGCTGAGGGACGATCCGAAAGTGGTGGATTCCGGATGCGAGGGAGACTTCTCCTATCGCAATCTGTGCGACCATCTGCGTGATCTTAGAATTCAAGCCGATCTGGACTATGCTTGCAATGCCGACCTGGCCGAATCCATGTTGCTTGAATATCCCGCGTGTATGGATGCGCGATATCTGTACGATGCGGAGAAAATCGTGGAAGCGTATCGTGCCTTGTGGAACAAGCAGACTGAATCAGCTTCGCAAATCATGGAACGTATCTATCAGAAGGGCGCATATCAGGTGGCGAACATTTGGGAGGATCCGCTGTACCTGCATGATCTTGCCCTGTCGTTGTTGGGGGCGGTGGGCTCGCGGCCCCTTACTGAAGGGTTCCGGACCCGAGATGACAAGATGTTCCAGCGGGGAGTGGAAAGTCTGAGACGAACGACTGAAGCCGTTAAAGGAATGGGGTTGGTGATGACATTGGGAGGGTATATCTGCTTCCCGGAACCGGAAAGTAGGGATGATGCGCTTTTCGCACCGCGAAAGGAGAAGAAACGATTAATGGACACCTGTAACAGGCTTCGGGATCTGTCGACAATGGTTGCACTGTACCGTTTTCCGAGGGATATTGAATCCCTGCGTGCCGTGCGTGCGCTTCTCGCTCATGACGCGAAGGGATATACCGATTTGATGGGTCCATACATGGGAAGCGCGGATGAGACGGGAGGAAACGAGGAGAGTCCGGTTTCGGTCGGCGACTGATCGGCCTCCTAGATCGCGAACGTCTAAGCGTATGCATCGTGGTTGTGCCGAGATTGAATGGCGGAACGTTCTGATGAGCTCTGTCTCTTCGATCTCGGTGCATGCTATGCCGTGTTGCTCCAACAATTCGCGAAATGCTTTTACGTATTTATCTGTGGTGAACTTCTGCGTGAATGTCAGACAGAAGTTCTCGTTTACGCAATTCACTTCCACCAGCATGGGTGCCGGATCCGTATAGGTGTAGCAATTTTGGACATGCCGTGCCAAAGAACCCCGATCGAACATTCCTGTATAACAGATGTCAGTCGTTGAACGTCGCATGCTGATAACTTGTCTGCACATCTGTTTCTGGGCTTCCAGATTCGGCAGGCTCTCAAGATCGTGATTCAGCCAAGTGGTTCCGGCTGGCTTGGGAATCAGTGTTTCAATATCGCACTCGTCTACCTGTTCATGGGGTATTTTCAGCTTGGTCCGGCAGATGCGGCTCTTGGCACAATCCCTGCACGGGCCATCAGTGTGATCGTCGCGCTGGTGATGATTCGTTGCAAGCGGAAAGACATTCGTTTAAGAAAAGCTGATTTCAAGCCGAATCGCAATATGTTGGGCGGCATTCTCAGCATACGCACATTCGTATATTGGCTTCATTCCCCTGCCTTACTTGGAAATCGTATCGTCAAGGTGCACAAACAGTGGGCGAGCCAGCCATGCCAAGGGTAGTGATGCCAGTGCTGAAATCAGCAGAATAAGCCAAACCGTGCAATGTGCGTGCAGCCATCCGTAAAGCATTTGTCCGAGTGGCTGGGCACATATCGTCAACGATGAAATAATGGCCATGACCTTGCCGGTAAAAGCGGCTGGCGTCCTCATCTGAATAGATGGCACGAGAATGAGGTTCAAGAAATCAACGGCGATTATGACTACCGCAGTGCAGAGCACCAGCATGATGAGCTTGGTTTGCGTTGAACATGGAAGCAGGAAAGCGATGGCCAGCGGAAGCAGCATGAGACTTTCCACGAACAACAACGAGGGGGCGTTTTGTGATTTCAAACGGTTGGCGAAACACCCAGCAATGAATGTTCCCGCTATGCCGGCAATGCCGATAATGCCATCGCATAGACCATATGTCGCCGCATCGTAGCCTAACGTAGTTCGAATAATGTAAGGAAAGCTTACTGAACTGAATCCAGTCAGTATCAGATTAATCCATGTGCAAACACCGGCTAATCGTGCTACGGTCGGCTCCTTGCGAAGCAGGAAAGCGGTCGCCGAATGCATATCGCCGATAATGACGCCGAGTAGGCAGATGCCGGCATCATCTTGATTCGATAGGGGCTTCGCGAGTCTGATGAAGCATTCAATCATGGCTGCCGACATAAAACATGCTGCGGTGATGAGCATCATCGGTCGAATGCCAATCAGCCCGTACATCACGCCACCTAGGAAACTCGGGAGTAATTGGCTGAGCTGCTGCGCTTGGTTGATGATGGCCGTGCCTCGGCGAAGGTCAGTGGAGGACTCTCTTCCGATGATTTGTGGCAGTGCGGATTGTACGACGGGAGTTTCCATGGCATCGAGTACTGCCAATACTACCTGCATGATGGCGATGGCGAGAATGTTGAATCCGGATAGTGCGAAAAACGCAGTCGCGAGCAGCGTGACGATTCCTGAGATGATATCGAGCGCCACCATCATGGCACGTTTGCTTACTCGGTCGGCCATAACACCTCCGAATGGGCTGATAAGTATGGTCGGAATGACGGATATGGCCAGCACGGTGGCGAAGGTCGTGGATGATGCGGTTTCGTCCAGTACCCACATGGACATGGCAAATCGGAGCATGGTATTGCCGAACAAGGAAATGCCTTGACCGAGTACAAGCAGGATGAAGTTTGCGGAGCGCAAGCTGGATTGGAGCATCGTTCCTGACGAGTTTTTCATGACTATTCCTTTCGATACCGACTGACGGTATGTAAAAAAGTGCAAACAAAGATAGATTGACATTGCCGAGCTTTTATTGCGGATTGCTGGCGAGTAGGAAGAAGCCTTCCGCAAGCCGATCTTCCATATCACTGTCGTGATCGATAAGTGGAACTCCGAGCGAGTCCATAATCAATCCAAGACAGTGGATGCGATGCTTGAATTCACTAAGGGTAGTGATGGGGTAGAAGTTTGGGGCTAGCCAGTAATTGAACAGCAGTGAAAAAAGTTCCGCGGCTTCTTGAGGGTATTCGGTTGTGATTGAACCGTCCTTTAACCCCTCCTGGATGAAGTCGTATGCGATTTTGGTGCTGTCGGTTCGCCAGATGCGAAGATTTTTGGCGAGGATTTTCGGGTCGTTCAGCAGGGGAAACGCATCGCGCATGAGGGTCATATGTTCGGCGTCGGTAATCTGCATCATGAGCGAATTGCGTAGTTTTTGCAATCCGTTTCGTGAGCCATCCTCTTGATTTGCTTGGGGAAGAAGTCGTTCGTTGTCGGAATCTACCAGCGCATACAGCATCGCTTCTTTGTTTTTGAAATGATGATAGATAGCGCCTTTGCTGAGGTCTTCGAGCTCGTCGAGAATATCTTGAATCGTGGTGCGCTCATACCCCTTTTGCGCGAACAGCTTTTTCGCGGCGTCAAGGATTCGCTGTCGCGTCACCTCAGGGTGTGCATTACGCGCCATATACATCTCCTTCAATGGTGGAGTCGAATACATCAACATTATACATACCGTTGGTCGGTATGGTGTGTCGGATGCCTCCCAGCTCGGTCGAAAAGTGTACCGAAAGAATCTCTGTAGATTTCTGCAAAGAAACCTGAATCTGCGTTGCCGGGGTGCGGGATGTCTGTCTTTTCTGCGGTTAGTGCATGATCGGGCGTCCAAGGTCAACTTGAGTGAGTGACGGCTGGGTTCCCGAAGGGGAATAAGGCCCTGGTTCCTATATGCCTTTTACGGCAGGGGCTTTCGGCGAAGAACGATTGCATCCGATGTGAAAAATCCCACAAATCCGGCCCACGTCCTGCTCTAGAACTTCAAAACTGTTGCCAATGCTGGGAACACGCCGTATATAGTGTTTGAAAATGTGACGAGACACTGTATGTTGTGGTCTTGATTTTTATTTTCGTTCGGATAATGTGTGCCACGTACCAACGACGTACGGTCGTGAAAGGACGTAGAACATGAACATTACGTTATACACCAAAGCAAATTGCCCGCAATGCACGGCGACGAAACGCCAATTGGACAAACGAGGCCTTCCGTATACGACTGTCGACATTACGGCCAACGCACGTATTTCCGACAGATTGCGGAACGAAGGATGGCGGCAGATGCCAGTCATCATCGCAGACGACGAATCCTGGTCCGGGTATCGTCCAGACAAAATCCACGAGCTGGAGGCTCGCTGCCGGTGAGCGCGCTGGTGTACTTCTCGTCGGCATCGGGCAATACGACACGCTTCGTTGAAGGATGCCGATTGGATGAATTCGGCATCCATGCAATGCGCATCCCGCTGCGGTCGGACGAGCCGGAGCTGCATGTGGATGAGCCCTACGTCTTGCTGACACCTACATACGGCGGAGGAACAATCGACAAAGCAGTGCCCGTGCAAGTCAAACGATTCCTCAATGATGAACGCAACCGCAGTGGCATCATCGGCGTCATCGCATCGGGTAACACCAACTTCGGCGAAGCCTACGGCATCGCAGGCGACATCATTGCGGCTAAATGCCGCGTACCGCTACTCTACCGATTCGAACTGATGGGCACTCCGGAAGACACTACGACCGTGCGCGAAGGACTGCGCAGATTTTTCGACGAATACACACAACAGGAACAACGATAACCATGTCAGAAGATTCAACGACACCACACGCAGCAACCGACGTTACAGCCTCCTACGATCGCGCCCATGACTGGCACTCGCTCAACGCGATGCTGAATCTCTACGACAAGCAGGGACGCATCCAATTCGATAAAGACCTCCAAGCCGTACGCGAGTATGTCGAAAAGCACGTGCTGCCGAACACCATCCACTTCAAATCCACGCAAGACAGACTCAGCCGGCTCATAGCAGACGGCTACTACGACGAATCCGTATTCGCCCAATACGACGCCGAATTCCTTGACAGGTTCTACCGCAACGTGGATGACTGCGGATTCGAATTCGATACATTCCTCGGAGCCTTTAAGTTCCACCGCTCATACGCATTGAAAACTTTCGACGGCAAACAATACCTGGAGAACTTCCCGCAACGCGCGGCCGCCGTCGCGCTCGCGCTTGCCGCCGGCGACCAGGCAGCCGCCGAATCGTATTTCGAAGAACTCGTATCAGGGCGTTTCCAACCGGCGACTCCCACTTTCCTCAACCTCGGTAAAGCGCAGCGCGGAGAGGCGGTCAGCTGCTTTCTCGTACGTATCGAAGACAACATGGAGTCCATATCGCGTGGCATCAACGCCGCATTGCAGCTGAGCAAGCGAGGCGGAGGCGTCGCGCTGTTGCTTAGCAATCTGCGTGAGGCCGGCGCGCCCATCAAGCGCATCAAACACCAGTCCAGCGGCGTTGTGCCTGTGATGAAACTGCTTGAGGACTCTTTCAGCTATGCCAACCAGTTGGGCGCTAGACAGGGTGCCGGTGCGGTGTACCTCAACGCTCATCATCCGGACATCATGCATTTCCTCGATACCAAACGCGAGAACGCGGATGAGAAGATTCGCATCAAATCTTTGGCTCTTGGAGTAGTGATCCCCGATATCACATTCGAGCTGGCGAAGAGACACGAACCTATGGCCCTGTTCAGCCCATATGACGTCGAACGCGTCATGGGCAGGCCCTTTGCCGATGTTTCCATCAGCGAAAACTACCGGAATATGGTGGACGATGAACGCATCGGGAAAACCTACATCGACGCACGAGAGTTCTTCATGACTTTGGCCGAATTGCAATTCGAATCCGGATACCCGTACATGGTGTTCGAAGATACTGTGAACCGAGCCAACCCGATCGACGGACGAATCGCCATGAGCAACCTGTGCTCGGAGATCCTCCAAGTGCAGGAGCCAAGCACCTATCATGAGGATCTGTCCTACGATCACGTGGGACGTGACGTGTCCTGCAATCTTGGATCGCTCAACATCGCCAAAGCGATGGACGGTGATTTGGGACGAACTGTGGAACGTGCGATTCGCGCACTGACCTCGGTGTCGGAACATACGGACATCGCATGTGTGCCATCCATCCGACGCGCCAACGACGAAGGTCATGCCATCGGCTTGGGACAGATGAACCTCCATGGGTTCCTTGCCAGAGAATCGATCATGTACGGTTCACCGGAAGCCCTCGACTTCACCGACATGTACTTCATGACCGTTGCATACCATGCCTACCGTGCCTCGCATGAGCTCGCAGTCGAACGCGGAACACGGTTTGTAGGCTTCGAACGGTCCGCCTATGCGAAGCCTGCAGGCGCGGGCAACTATTTCGACAAATACACGAACGGCGAGCGATCGCTGGCGCCGAAGACCGGAAAAATCGCGTCGCTGTTCGCACGGCGGGGCATCCATATCCCCGACGAGGATGATTGGCGGCGTCTGCGTGACGACATCATGCGTGACGGTATCTTCAACCAATATCTACAGGCCGTGCCGCCCACGGGGTCAATTTCGTACATCAATCATTCCACGAGTTCCATCCATCCTATCGCCTCGAAGATTGAGATTCGTAAGGAAGGCAAGATTGGACGGATCTACTATCCGGCTCCCTATATGACCAACGACAATCTCCAGTATTTCGCGGATGCGTACGAAATCGGATGGAAGGCCATTGTCGATACGTATGCCGAGGCAACGCGGCATGTCGATCAGGGTCTGTCGTTGACCTTGTTCTTTCCCGATACGGCGACTACCCGAGATTTGAACAAGGCGCAGATTTATGCGTGGCGCAAAGGCATCAAAACGCTGTATTACATCCGCATTCGTCAGCAGGCGTTGTCTGGCACCGAAGTGCAAGGCTGCGTCAGCTGCATGTTGTGAAACTCTGGGCTTGAAAGGAAAAGACATGTCTCGTTTGGTTTACCGTGCGATGCTTCGTCTGACGGCTCCGGACGAATACAGGCGGCTATACGGCCGCGACAATAAGACGACGATCAGAAAGGACGACCATCATGGCACCGATATCCGTACCTCGGCAGAGAATTAAGCTCATTGACCGCGTGAGCGCCATTAACTGGAACAAACTCGAGGATGATAAGGACCTTGAAGTATGGGACAGGCTGACCGGCAATTTTTGGCTGCCGGAGAAAGTGCCAGTCTCCAATGATCTGCCCGTCTGGCGCGGAATGAGCGAGGCTGAACATACGTTGACCATGCGCGTATTCACCGGCCTCACCTTGCTTGACACTATCCAAGGAACCGTTGGCGCGGTCAGCCTCATACCTGATGCGCTTACCCCGCATGAGGAAGCCGTCTATACGAACATCGCGTTCATGGAATCAGTGCACGCCAAAAGCTATTCCTCGATTTTCTCCACCTTGTGTTCCACCCGACAGATCGACGAAGCGTTCTCTTGGAGCGAAGAGAACGAGTATCTGCAAAGAAAAGCGCGCATCGTGCTCGACTATTACGAGGGGGACAGTCCACTCAAACGCAAAGTGGCCTCCACGCTGCTGGAATCGTTCCTGTTCTACTCAGGCTTCTATCTACCGATGTATTTCTCCGCGCACGCCAAACTCACCAACACCGCCGACGTGATCCGTTTGATCATCCGCGACGAAGCCGTGCATGGTTATTACATCGGATACAAATATCAAAAAGGGCTCGAGCGGGTCGGCGAGGACAAACGCAGTGAACTGCGCGACTACACCTACGACCTGCTCAACGAGTTGTATGACAACGAGGTGGAGTATACGCGCAGCCTCTACGAGCCTGTCGGATTGACGCAGGATGTCGAAAAGTTCCTGCGATACAACGGCAACAAGGCGTTGATGAATCTCGGATATCCAGCGCTTTTTCCACAAGAGATCTGCGACGTGAACCCGTCGATCCTTGCTGCGTTAAGTCCGAATGCCGACGAGAACCATGACTTCTTCTCCGGTTCGGGAAGCTCGTACGTGATGGGCAAATCAGTCGAGACCGACGACGATGACTGGGATTTCTGACTGTATCCCTGACAACCCCGAGGAAAGCAGCTATTGGAAACCGTCACGGGCGAGTTCGCGTCGGATCATCCACGCAGATATCTGCCCGTGACGCTGTCAGGACAGGCATGGACCGTTTCCGGTGTTCCCTCGCATACGATGCGACCGCCGGCCATGCCTCCGCCCGGACCCATGTCGATGAGATAATCCGCATTCGCGATTACATCAAGATCATGTTCGATTACTACAACTGTCGCCCCAGAAGCCACCAACGAGTCGAACACGCGTAGTAATACCAGCACATCCAACGGGTTAGCCCGATCGTCGGCTCGTCGAACACGAATACCGAACCGGGCTGTCCGCGCCCCATTTCGCTGGCCAACTTCAGCCGTTGCGCTTCGCCGCCTGATAACGCAGGAGTCGGCTCGCCAAGTGTCAGATACCCCAGGCCAAGCTCATGCAGTGTGGCCAGTTTCGATCGAACGGAACGTAGGAAATCCAATAGAGGCATCATCTCGTCAACGCTTAACAACATCAATTCCGGCAGTGAACGGGCGACACTGTCCGCGCAAACCAATCGAATGCCATCGGCGGTCTGTGCATACCGCGTCCCATGGCAATCGGGACACGTGACGTCAACATCGGGCAGGAACTGCACGTCCAACGAAATGGTACCGGTTCCATCGCAAGTGGAGCAGCGCAACTTGCCCGTGTTGTATGAGAATGCGCCAGGTTTGAGATTCTCCTTATGGGCATCGGAAGTCTTCGCAAACGCACGACGCAGATCATCGTGAACACCACAATACGTCGCCACGGTCGAACGGATGTTTGCTCCAATGGGCGTGGCATCGATCAGTTCCACTTTCGAAATGCCATCCGCGTCAATCAGACGAATCGAGCTTGGGGAAACGGTACCATCAACGGCCGAGCGCAACGCAGGGACCAGTGTCTCTAACACCATCGTCGTCTTACCGGAACCCGACACGCCAGACACCACAGTGAGACGCCCTCGCGGAATGTCCACCAATAACGGATGCACCGTATGCACGGTATTCGTCTCCAAATGAATCCGACCCTTGGCGAATCGCATCTAAGTCAATCTGCGGCCGCACCCGCTCGTGTATTTTGCCACCATCACGCAGAAAAGGCGCTATCTGAGAACCAGGTGCCGTCACAACATCCGCCACCGAACCCTGAGCGATCACATGACCGCCTTCGGCACCAGCCGTCGGACCCATCTCCACCAAATGATCCATCGCGGCAAGCACACGGGTATCATGATCGACCACAACCACCGAATTGCCGTCAGCCACCAAATCGCGCATCACGCCCAACAGTCCATCCACATTCGCCGGATGCAATCCGATAGACGGTTCATCCAGCACATACAGCACGCCTGTAGTGCGGTTACGCACCGAACGGGCCAACTGCACACGTTGACGCTCGCCGGTGGACAGTGTCGCACCTGCGCGGTCAAGCGACAAATAGCATAATCCGAGTTCCACGAGCCGCTCGGCCGTATCCTCGAAGATTCGCAGATGGCTGTGGCCATCGCACGCATCTCCTGCGGCAATGACTTAGGTACTGAACGCACCCAACGTATCGTTTCGTCAAGTGTCATCGCCGTGGCTTGTGTCAGATCAATACCGAGAATCTGCGGTTGACGAGCCTGCTGTGAAAGCCTCGTACCGAAACAATCCGGAGATGGTTTCTCGCTGAGGAATCTCGACACGCGTTTGATACCCTTCTCATCCTTGACTTTGGCGAGCGCGTTCTCCACGGTATACACGGCATTGAAGTACGTGAAGTCAAGTTCGGCGAAATCATTGCCTTTCTTCGGTTTGTATAGAATATGCTTCTTAATGGCCGGGCCGTTGAACACGATGTCCCGCTCGGCGTCGGTCAGCTGGTTGAATGGAATGTTCGTGCGCACTCCCATCGCGCCGCACACCTGCTTCATCAGATCCCACATCAACGATCCCCATGGTAATACTGCGCCGTCGTCGATGCTTTTGGTCTCGTCTGGCACCAGGGAAGCACGGTCGACGATTCGCACGATACCTGTTCCGGAGCAGGTCGGGCATGCGCCGGCGGAATTGAACGACAGCTGTTCGGCGGAAAAACACGCGGGCAGGGGAACCTTGTTCGTCATGGTATTGCTGCAGTTGCGGTATCTGATCCATATATTCGACCGCAACGGAGGGGATGCCATTGTTTTTCACGGCTGCCGTCAGCGTGCGTGAATCGGAAGGTGATGCGGCGGAATACGGAGAAATGGATTGGGAAAGGAAGAAATCATGTACATCGTATATACCAATGGAAAGAAGTTCGCCGAGGAACAGGACCGGAGTCTGTTCCTCGGCGTGGAGCGGGTTGCGGGCGAATGCCCAGAACATCCGCGTAAGGCGTTGATAGGCTTGTCCGCCGTGTCAGCGTGTTGATAAGGCGTTGGCGCTCTTGCCTTTCGTGGCGAGCGTCACGGCGATGATGGACGCGAGTGCGACGGCGTACAGTACGGTGATGATCGGAATCAGCGCGCTGTATCGGTGGGCCGCATCCGTCGTATGAGAGACGACGAAGGACGCCAGCTGGTTGCCGGACAATCCGGCGAACGCCCACGCGCTCAAAGCCAGTCCGTGCACGGTGGACACTGACTTCATACCAAAGTGCTGCTCAAGCAGCACCGGCAGTGTAGAGAAGCCGCCGCCATAGCCGGCGTTGATGAGGAACAGCATCGTCGCAATCAGCCATAGGGTGCCGTTGTCAATCGAATGCGTGAAGATCTGCAATGCGCACACCGCGATGGACATGATGAAAATCACCAGATATGCGGTTTCACGGCGCTTGCAGTGGTCGGACAGTGTGGAGAACCCGATACGTCCGGCAGCATTGAACACGGCATCGACGGCCAGGATGACGCTGATGCTTCCCGCAATGGCCGTGGCCAGCTGTGTCGCGTTCAGCGACGCGTACTTTGGAAGGATGGACAGCGCATCATGCAGGATGTCCTTCTCTTGGGAGATCAATGCCAGGCCGCAGGTGATGTTGAGGTAGAAGGCCAGCCAAATCGCCCAAAACACCGGTTTTCTCATGATGTCGCGACGGCGGATGCGGGCCTGTTCGGAATACACGTATCCGGCTGGACGCTTGATTAGTGCGAAGCCGATCAGCATCATTACCGCGTATACGACGGCAAGAACATAGAACATGGGCGCCAGACCAATCGTGGAGACCAGCCACTGCATGACCGGGCTTGCGATGGCCTTGGCCAGACCGAATCCCGCGACGGCGATGCCGGTGGCGAGACCTTTGTTGTCGGCGAACCACAGCATCAGGTTCTTCACCGGCGTCAGATAGCCGACGCCCAACCCGATACCCATGATTACGCCATAGAAGATGAACACGCCGGGGAGCCATCCCGCCGCGATACTGGCTCCAGTACCGGCGAACCCACAGACGAAGCAGACCGTCGAGATCAAAGCCGATTTCTTGATGTCCTTTTCGACGAAGGGTCCAAGGAAGGCGGCTGACATGCCAAGGAAGAAGATGGCAAGCGAGAAGCCCCATTCCACAATGCCTGGGGCCACATGCATCTGATCGGCGATCAGCTGTTTGAACACGCTCCAGCAGTACACGGTGCCGATTGAGATATGAATGAGCAACGCCGGAATGACGGCGCGCACCCAACGGTTTTCCCCATGTTGTTGATTGGCCATGTAATATTCGTTCCTCTCTGTTGTTTGTTCGCTCTGCGACGAACAAACAACAAGATAATGGTGGAGTATTCCGTGGCCTTGAGCGTGCCGGGAGGCGGCAGAAGTGGGTAAGCCGTTGATTTCATTGGATTTTCCAACAAATGAACATTGTGTATGTTCACCTTGGGGATAAGCATGAGGAAAATCTCATGTGAGTCTTGACACAGTTTTCATGGTTCACAATTCGAATGTGCGTTTGATGAAGGCATTGACGGTGTTCCAATACAGTTCGGGATCCACGACGGATGCTTCCATATGGCGTGCGTCGGGAACCATGAGCTTTTCCCGATCGATGCTCGAGCACGCTTCGTAATTGATCTTGAGGAAACGTGAGCTCACGATGTCGTCCTGTTCGCCATGGATGAACAGCATCGGAATGACGGTATGTCTGAGCGACTGCAGACAGGTGGCTTCCGAAAAATCGTACCCTGCATAATGTTTGCAGAACAATCCCGCGGCATCCACACATGCCGCGGCAAGCGGTTTCGGCAGATGCGACGAATGCCGAAGGCTGTCGATGAACACCATGCGCGCAGACGTGTAGCCGCTATCGACAATCGCGGATACCACATTGCGCGGCAGACGCGGGTCTCCCGTCGTCATCATCACCGTTGCCGCGCCCATCGAACCGCCATACAGCAGGATACGGGCGTCGGCGTCACTCGACACGATAAGGTCGATCCAATTCAGTAGATCATTGCGTTCAAGCCAGCCCATGCCGACGTACCGTCCCTCGCTCAAGTCTTGGGCACGCTGCGACGGAACCAATACGGTGAAGCCCATGCGGGCGTAACGATGTGCCCATTTCGCGGTTTCCTCCGGTACACCGGTATAACCATGCATGCAGATTGCGTACAGGTGTGGTTTTGGCGAAGTGCAATCCGGATCGAACAGCCATCCGTGCAGTCGAAGTCCATCATCGCTGGTAATCGTCACAGGCTGTTTAGCTTGCGCGAACCATTCTCCTGCTTCCTGTGCCTCACCCTGCTGAAGTTTTTCGATGCGCTCCGGCGCAATCAGCGATTGATGGAAAACGGAACGTTTCCATTGCGTATCGATGCAGAAATGGAACAGGTATTTCGCAGTCGTAGCCAACGATGCGATACAGGCAGCCGTCACGGCTCCCGTGGCGATGCAAATGTCGCGAACGATTGTGCCATTGTCATGCTTCATTGCTGTCTCGTTTCCTTGCGATTGACGGATTGTTCACAATTACTATCGATTGTACGTGCGTACGGTGTTTTCGTGGGCTTTGACAGATTTTTTCATTTTTGATGTGAGACGTTTTTCGATAATGTCCGCCCTCGCCGTATACTGGTTAACTGTTGTCTTGGCGAGGGAAGCGTTTGGCTTCCGTAATCGACTCGGCGTGTGATTGTAGGCTCCTTGTGGGTTGATTCACGGCTCGTTGATGCGCCGAAACAGAATGAACGAATACAGCAAGGAGAAATAGCCCATGGCTACCACCATTACCCTCGAAGGCGCTGCCCGTACCGAGTTCGGCAAGGGCGCTGCCCGCCGCATGCGCGTCGCCAACCTTATTCCGGCCACCGTGTACGCAGGCGGCGAAGAGCCGGTCTTCGTGCAGCTGCCGATGAAGGAAACCACTCTGTCCCTGCGTCACACCAACGCTCTGTTCACCATCAAGTTCGGTGACGAGACCAAGATGGCCGTCGTCAAGGACGTTCAGCGCAACCCGGTGAAGCGCATCGTCGAGCACGTTGACTTCTATGAGGTCAAGGCCGGCGAGAAGATCGACGTCGAGGTGCCGGTGTTCGTTGAGGGCACCCCGAAGGGCGCTGCCGTCGCATTCGTCGACATTCAGGAGCTCAAGGTTCGCGCCGATGTCGCCAACCTGCCGGAGAAGATCGTGGTCAACGTTGACGGCTTGACCGACGGTTCCAAGGTCTTCGCCAAGGACGTCGTGCTGCCGGAAGGCGTTGTGCTCGACGTTGAGGATCCGGAAGAGTCCGTCGTCACCGTCGAGGTGCCGGAAGACGCTGCCGGTGAGGCTGCTCCGGTCGAAGCCGCTCCGGCTGCCGACGCTGAGTGAGCTCAGCTAGCTTAAGGAAGCAAACTTCCATCTTACGGTTTTGAAAAACCGTAAAAGATGATGAAAAGCCCATGTGCTCAGACGCACATGGGCTTTTTCGTACCCCGGCAACACCCGTTCTATGAGCTGGAAGGCATACGAAACTGACGGCGAATCCTGCATTTCTTACGCAATATTGGTATAACGGGTGGATACGGGCTATACTCGCCTATACGTTCAGTGAACCCGTATGGCACTGTCGGGCGCGAGGGGGAACGTTTGCGTACTGCCGGAGACGGACTGCGTGACGATCCGTTTTCCCGGCAGCCATCCTGATGCCGCACATTAATGGACTATATCGAGAATCATCATTTGACGGTGGTAGGCTTCCCACGTGAGATCACACTGATCGACAATGGTCTGACGCAGGATTCCGGCAAATATGTGACGTGCATCAGCATTCCAATCGAATAACGACTAGTATGGCTGACGGTGCACGGAAACAATGCACGAGAGAGAAAGTGAGACGGTGCGGAAGAGAGAAACATTTGAATAAGCGTATTATTCGGCTTGATGTGGTGATGGTGGTATTCCTTGGCGGATGCGTCGGCACGGGACTGCGGTATGCGAGCTCGTTCATTGCGGACGTGGGCGGCTTTCACGTCGGCACATTCGCAGCCAATATGGTGGCCTGCTTCGTATATGCGGCGCTTTCCGCATGGCTGGGATCTTCCAGTCTGTTGAAAGGCTGTGCAAAAGAATACGTGAATCGTGGATTCGGCATGGGCATGTGTGGAGGCCTTTCCACCATGTCTACGCTCGCATTGGAAGAATTTATGATGTTTGACGATCACGCGATTCCCAGAGTCCTCACCTATTGCTGCGCAACGTTCATTGTCGGTTTTTCGCTCGCCTACGCCGGTGCCTTATGCGGTTCGTGGTCGGTGGAACGAAACAAAGACGAACATGCTGACAAGGAGGCGATCCGATGAGCGCAATGCTTGCGATCGGCGTATGCGCATGCGGTGGCGTCGGCGCGGCCGCACGCTATATCTGCGATTCGTATATCAAGGCATTGTGGCGCAAAACGTTCCCGCTTTCGACGTTTGCCATTAATGTTGTGGCCGGTCTGCTTGCCGGCTTGGTGGCGGGATTGTTCGCGGCGAACACCATAAGCCCCGACTGCCGCCTACTGCTTGCAACAGGATTTCTCGGCGGTTTCTCAACGTTCTCAACTATGATGAACGAGACGGTTACGCTCCTGCGCAATGGGAAAATCGCTTGTTTCATCGGTTATGCTCTGGCTTCGATCGTCGTGCCTGTCATGGCCGTTGCGTGCGGTTACTGGCTGGCCTGAGCCAACGTAAACGTGATTCCAAAATCATGTCCCAATGCAGAGACTGGCTTAAGTCCGCGCGTAACATGCAGCTACGCTCGGGGCTATGGAAATCACGTATACCGATGAAAAGGGGTTCGCCAAAGAGCAGGTGCAGCAACTGTTCCGATCCGTCGGATGGGTGTCGGGTGAATATCCGGAACGTCTGCACAAGGCTCTGATGGGATCGTCCACCGTGTTCAGCGCATGGGACGGCGACCGCTTGGTGGGCTTGGTGCGCGTGCTTGATGACACTGAGATGGTGGCTTACATGCATTACGTGCTGGTCGATCCGGAGTATCAGGGTCATGGCATCGCAGGCCATCTGGTGGGCATGGTCAAAGAGAAATACTGCGACTACCTTTATATTGAAGTCATGCCGGAAGAAAGCAAGAACGCCACCTTCTATCAGAAGCACGGCTTCTCAATCATGGAAGACGGCGTGGCCATGCAGATCCGCAATCCGGGAGAACGCCGTTGAAATAGGCAACGTGCCGCCGCTTGCCGAAATTTCGATTGCCTCAAATAATTTTTCGAGATTCTTATTCTGCTTCTTGTCCAGCGTCAGATTTTTCTTAAACTGGCTGGTGCACTTTACGTCGTGTCTCTCTCATACTTCGAGGACGGATCTGAGGGTGTCTATGCTGGAATAGCTGGGAGAGGAGCGAGCGGGCTGTATCTCGCTTATATATGGCAGGTCGTGCCATTGTGCTGTTTCCGGAGTAAAGGAAGTTGATGTACCATGGCAGTTAACAGCAGTTCCCTAGGCCTCCTGACAGTGTCCAACCCTGGGAGCTCTTTTAGTCGAACGAAGCTGTGGCGGGTGCCGACAGTCGTGAGGGCAGCAACTTTTTCGCAGGATGTTTCTTCCTATCTCATATCGCGAACGCTTGTAATCGAAAGAGATTATGATGTGGGAGAGTTACTAACCAGAACCGGTGCCACAAGCGCTGGAATACCAACAACCGCGGGCCGCTTTCGGGCGGCTGCAACAAGAAGAAGTAAAGAATGACTGAACAGAATCATCACGATCCGGCAGAGCTCGACAAGCTCACCGAGAAGTTCACCGTGCTCCCGAACGAAAACCCGGCCTCCGACGCCAAGCGTGCCGAACTCATCGACAAGCCGGCATTCGGTCAGGTCTTCTCCGACAATATGGCCCACATGACTTGGACCAAGGGCGAAGGCTGGGGAGACCGTCGCATCGAGCCGTATGCGCCGCTGAAGATGGACCCGGGCGCATCCGTTCTGCACTACGCTCAGGAATGCTTCGAAGGCCTGAAGGCCTACCGTCATGCCGACGGCTCCACTTGGCTGTTCCGCCCGGATGCGAACGCCGAGCGTTTCCAGAACTCCGCCAAGCGTCTGTACCTGCCGGAACTGCCGATCGACGATTTCATCGGTTCCGTGGCCGCCCTCGTCAAGCGTGACGTGAACTGGGTTCCGACCCGCCGCGAGTACACCCTGTACATGCGTCCGTTCATGTTCGCTTCCGAGCCGTTCCTCGGCGTGCGTGCTCCGCAGGAAGTGGACTACTGCGTGATCGCATCCCCGTCCGGCCCGTACTTCCCGGGCGGCGTGAAGCCGGTCAGCATCTGGGTTGAAGACAAGTGGTTCCGCACTGGTCCTGGCGGTACTGGCTTCGCCAAGTGCGGTGGCAACTATGCCGCATCTCTGCTGGGCGAATACACCGGCATCGACCACGGCTGCGAGCAGGTCTGCTTCGTCGACGCCGCCACCAAGACCTACCTTGAGGAGCTTGGCGGCATGAACATGATGGTCGTGCACAAGGACGGCCACGTGGAGACCCCGTCTCTGACCGGCAACATTCTGCCGGGCGTGACCCGTCGCTCCCTGATTCAGCTCATCCAGGACAACGGCCACGACGTGGTCGAAACCATGATCGCTCTGGACCAGTTGCTCGAAGACATCAAGTCCGGCGAAGTCACCGAGGTGTTCGCTTGCGGTACCGCAGCCATCATCACCCCGATCGGTCGTTTCAAGTCCGAGAAGTTCGACGTGACCGTTGCCGACGGCAACTCCGGCGAATTCACCGTGAACCTGCGCAACCAGCTGCTGGGCATCCAGCTTGGCGAGATCGAGGATCCGCACAACTGGATGTGGAAGGTCTGCTGATTTTTAGCGACTGACTTATAGTTCAAAGTCCGCCGAGGGGCGGGAAACATGGTGTTCGACACACTCAAGGCCGTTCGGCCAAACCTACGGTCGAACACCATGTTTCCCGCCCCTCGGCTTATTGTGTACGATGGGAAGTCGCGAAATCCGAGAGTGAGGGAAGGGAAAAGGATGGGAAAGCATGTCGGTGGCGTTGGAGAGTAATGCCTTCTTTTGGGGGATTGAATATTTGGCGACGTTCTGCTGCGGCATGTGCGGCGGAATTGCCGCCGTGCGCAAAGGCTACGATATCTTCGCGATTCTCGTCACCACATGGCTCACCGCATTGGGCGGAGGAATCATCCGTGACGTGCTGCTGGGCATCGCGCCACCGGTAGGCGTGTCGGATAAAGGACTGGTGGTCGTTGCTCTGCTGGCTTCGGTGGCCGTCGCGGTGTGCCATCCCGAAATCAACAAGCTCAAATGGTCCATGCTGTCGTTGGACGCTCTGGCATTGGGATTGTATGCGGTCAACGGTACCAGCAAAGCCATGATGTACCACACGTCAGGCATGACCGCGGTTTTTCTCGGCATGTTCACCGCGCTTGGAGGTGGCCTGATTCGAGACATGCTCATCAACGAAGTGCCGATGGTGATTCGTGACAAACATTGGTATGCGGTTCCATCTGCCGTGGGGTGCGTACTGACGGTGCTTGTCTGCAAAGGCGTGGACGCTGGAATCGTCAGTTTTCCAGCCGAAGTGGTGCTTGATCTGCTGATCATCGCATTGATGGTCAGCATGCGATTGGTATCGGTGATTTTCGACATTCAGCTTCCGGGAGCGTTGGTGCGTCATAATACATATCTGCCAAGTGAAGCGAAATATTTGAAACGACCGGTCATTCATTCTGATAAGGATTCCGACAAACGCAAGTGTGACAAGCGTAGGTAGCGACAGTGAGATGGTAATTAAACGGAAGACATTTGCGTAACAAAAAATCCCGCAGGAAAAACCTGCGGGATTTTCATTAGCTGTGAGCTTCTAAAACTCAGAGAGCGTTGATGGCCACGGCAAGACCGGACTTGCGGTTAGCAGCCTGGTTCTTGTGGATCACGCCAGCGCCAGCAGCCTTGTCGAGCTTCTGAGCTGCGACCTTGTAGGCGGCTTCTGCTGCGGACTTATCGCCGGCGGCGATAGCTTCACGGGTGGCGCGAACGGCAGTCTTCAGGCTGGACTTCACGGCCACGTTGCGCTTGTGGGCCTTCTCGTTGGTGAGAACGCGCTTCTTCTGCGACTTAATGTTTGCCACTATTTCTCCAAACGACGTTTTCTATAAGGACATACAAACGATGATGATAACATGGCGCGCGGATAAATTGCCAACGGGCTTAGGAGTGTCGCGACTCACCATGCCGATACTAGCAGTTAGAATCGTTTGCGTCGAATATTTCAAGAGGAGGATGGCGTGAGCCAGCAGCATAACCAGCCCGGTTTCACCGATCAGTCGTTGATTCGCAATTTCTGCATCATCGCGCATATCGATCACGGCAAGTCCACGGTGGCAGACCGTATTCTGCAGCTCAGCGGCATCGTGCCCGAACGTGAGATGCGTGATCGTTTCCTGGATCGTATGGATATTGAGCAGGAGCGTGGCATCACCATCAAATCGCAGGCTGTGCGCGTGCCGTGGACGTTCGACGGCACCGAATATACCCTCGGCATGATCGACACTCCAGGCCACGTCGATTTCACTTATGAGGTTTCCCGCGCTCTCGCCGCATGCGAAGGCGCAGTGCTGCTTGTCGACGCGACGCAGGGCATCGAAGCGCAGACCCTGTCGAACCTGTATATGGCCATCGACCATGATCTGGCCATCATTCCTGTACTGAACAAAATCGATCTTCCCAGCGCGGAACCAGACAAGCATGCCGAGGAAATCGCAGGCCTGATCGGCTGCGATCCTTCCGAAGTGTTGCGCGTGTCCGGTAAAACCGGTGAAGGCGTGACCGAACTGCTCGACCGCATTGTTGCCGACGTTCCTGCACCAACCGGCGATCCGGAAGCTCCCGCGCGTGCGCTGATCTTCGACTCCGTCTACGACTCCTACCGCGGCATCGTCACCTACATTCGTATGGTCGATGGCGAGTTGCGTTCCCGTGAGAAACTGCACATGATGGGTATTGGCATGACCCATGATCCGATTGAAATCGGCGTGATCAGCCCAGACATGATGCCTACAAAGGCGCTTGGTGCGGGTGAGGTCGGTTATGTTATCACCGGCGCGAAAGACGTCAGCCAGTCCAAGGTGGGCGACACCATCACTTCCGCGCTCAAGCCTGCGGCCGATCCGCTCGAAGGCTATCGTGACCCGCAGCCCATGGTCTACGCTGGCCTGTTCCCAATCGACAACGCGCAGTATCCGGAACTTCGTGAGGCGCTCGATAAGCTCAAGCTCAACGACGCGGCTTTGATCTACGAGCCGGAAACGTCCGTGGCGTTGGGCTTCGGTTTCCGCTGCGGCTTCCTTGGCCTGCTGCATATGGAAATCGTGACTGAACGACTGAGCCGCGAATTCGATCTCGACTTGATCTCCACCGCACCGAACGTGCCATACGAGGTCACCGCGGAAGACAATTCCGTGCATCGTGTGACCAATCCGAGCGAATTCCCCGACGGCAAGATCAAGCAGATCGTCGAACCGATGGTTGCCGCCGACATCATCACGCCGAAGGAATTCATCGGCGCCGTCATGGACCTGTGCCAGGACCATCGTGGCCAAATGGGCACCATGGAATATATTTCCGCCGACCGTGTGGAAATGCATTATCGAATTCCGCTGGCCGAAATCGTATTCGACTTCTTCGACCAGTTGAAGAGCCGCACCAAGGGTTACGCGTCGCTGGACTACCATGAGGACGGCGAACAGTCCGCCGATCTGGTGAAGGTTGACATTCTCATCCAGGGCGAGAAGGTCGATGCGTTCAGCGCCATCGTGCATAAGGATAAGGCGTATTCCTACGGTGTGATGATGACGAAGAAGCTGCGTGAGCTCATCCCTCGCCAGCAGTTCGAAATCCCGATTCAGGCCGCCATCGGCTCCCGCATCATCGCTCGCGAGAACATTCGCGCCTTGCGCAAGGACGTGCTTGCCAAGTGCTATGGCGGCGACATTTCCCGTAAGCGCAAGCTGCTCGAAAAGCAGAAGGCCGGCAAGAAACGCATGAAGATGCTCGGCCATGTCGAGGTGCCGCAGGAGGCGTTCATCGCCGCATTGTCGACCGGAGATGCCGGCAATGACCGTGATACCAAAGACAAGATTCGTGCAGCCCAGAAGACCGAAGGCTGATGTTCGAAGTCTACATTCACGTACCGTTCTGCATGCGTCGCTGTGGGTACTGTGATTTCAACACGTATACCGCCGTCGATATGGGAGCGGGCGCATCGCGCGGCAACTACGCCAACATGGTGATTCGAGAAATGTCGATCGTTCGCGATTGGCAGAGCTCGCACGGCATTGACGAACCGGAAGCGGCCACCGTCTTCTTCGGCGGTGGCACGCCCACGATTCTGAAAGCCTCGGATCTGGTGGCTATGTTGAATGCAGTGCGCGATACGTGGAGCATTGCCGAGAATGCGGAAATCACCACCGAAGCGAATCCGGACACGGTGAACGCCGATTATGTGAAGGAACTCGCGGACGGCGGCTTCAACCGTATTTCCTTCGGTATGCAGTCGGCCGTGCCAAGCGTGCTGAAAACTTTGGACCGTACCCATACCCCAGCCAATGTTGCGGCAGGGGTTGTGGCCGCGAATGCCGCAGGCATGCGATCCAGCGTCGATTTGATCTACGGCGCACCGGGGGAGAGCCTTGACGATTGGAGGACTTCCGTACGCACGGCGATTGATTTAGGCGTCAACCATATTTCGGCATATGCGTTGACAGTTGCTCCGAATACGAAAATGGGCCGTCAGATCGCTGCGGGAACATTGCCCACACCCGATGACGACGATGAGGCAACCAAATATGAGATCGCCGACGATCTGTTGGGCGCGGCCGGTCTTGAATGGTACGAGATCAGCAATTGGGCACGCCCCGGCTATGAATCGCAACATAATCTTGGCTACTGGCGCAATGTCGACTGGGCCGGACTCGGACCGGGTGCGCACAGCCATTATGGCAATGTGCTGGGTGTCGAACAGTCTGCGCCGGAGGAAAAAACCGAAACAGTCAAAACTTCGGGTTTGCGCAGCTGGGATATCGCACATCCACGCATGTGGGGGCAGGCTATCAACGCCGGCGATGTGCCATGGTCGGGAAGTGAACGAATCTCCAAAGAGGAGAACCTCGAAGAAATCATCATGCTTGGTCTGCGCATGCGTGAAGGCCTTGATTTGAGCCGCCTTGGAAACACGGCTGATATGGCTCGCATCCAACCCATGGAAGACGAAGGTCTTATCGTGATCCGTGACGGACGTGTGATTCCAACCCGAACCGGACGCCTGCTCAACGACACCATCATCGAGCGTTTCTTCGACGCCTGCTCGTTGTAATGCCGATAATCCTCTGACGAATTGGTTTTAGATGGCCCATCTTGGTATGGGCGGATACAGTGTGCAGATTGAAACGGGCCTCGGATGCAGGTTGTTGCATTCGAGGCCCGATGGCATAGCGCCTCGAACGAGACTGTCGCCGGATGTTCACAATCAGCGCATCGTGAGTCCGCCATCGACATGCAATGTCTGTCCGGTGATGAAACGCGCATCCTCACCCACCAGCATCGCTACGCCCCCTGCGATGTCGTCGGCGGTGGCGAGCCGTCCCAAAGGCGTCTGTTCGATGATATGTTCGCGAATATCTTCAGTAGTGGCGCGGCTTGAATCCGTGCCTACGGTCAGACCTGCGGCGATGGCATTCACCGTGATGCCCCACGCGCCGGCTTCCTGCGCCAGCGAGCGTGTGAGCCCGATGAGTGCGCCTTTGGCGGCTATGTAGTCGTGGTAGGGGACGATGGGGCTGTCGACGAGGTTACTGGAGATGTTGACGATACGTCCCCATGATTGGCGTCGCATGTATGGCAGTGTGGCTGTGCAGGTGTTGTAGGTGCCTTTGAGGCATCCTTCGAGTTGGATTGCATAGTCGTTCCAGTCGGTGTTGTCGAAGGTACTGCGGTTGCGCGGGTCGAACGAGTAGTGACTGAGTGCGTTGTTGATGAGGATGTCGATGCTGCCGAAAGTGTTGGCTGTGGTTTGCGTGAGTTCGTTGACTTGGTCTAGGTCGGTCACGTCTGCCTTGCATACGATGATGCGTCCTAGCGCTGCGGCGTCGTGTTCGATATGTTGCGCGGTCTGTTGCGCGCGTCCGTTGTTGCTTAGGTAGTCGATGGTCACGTTGGCGCCGAGTTGCGCGAGTCTTAGTGCGATTGCGGCGCCGATGCCTCGGCTTGCTCCGGTGACGATGGCTGTTTTGCCGGTGAGCGGTCGACTTGTGGGTTGCTGGTTCATGGGGTTTCCTTGGGATTATTCGTAGTCGATGTCGAAGGTGTCGGAATAACGGTCGGTGTTGCGTTCGATATCGACGGCTCTGACAAGATCGAGGATGTTGAATCCGCCATCGTGGTGCCATCCGGATTTCGCACGGTTCATTTCGCCGATGGGACAGATGCGATCGATGCCGTATTCGCCCACGTGCTGCGCAAGCGTGAACAGTCTGGATGAGCTGGCGGCGATCGCGCAGGTCTGCAGCCAAACGCGATATGGTTTCAACGTTGGCAGCGCGTTTTCGAGCTGGTCCACGGCGACGAGGTTGATGGTGCGGTTGAGTGGGGTCGCCAATGAGGTGAGACTGTCGGTATTGGGGAAGTAGAGTACGGTCCAGTTGGTGCCTTGCGGCGATTCGATGACGAACGGCGCCTGTAGGTTGCTTTGGGCCACGGAACCGTCTGATGCCGGTGCCGCCATGAACAGCGCCTTCATTTCGGTTTCTGAACGCGCTCTGCGTATGGCGAGCGATTCTTCATCGGAGGGGGTGGATCTTGGATATTTGTGCTGCTGCGAGTCGAGTTCGCGGGCAAGCAGTTCGGCGGTTTGCGCGGGGGAGATGGCTCCGCCTCGTTCCACGAAGATGGTTTGCGGCGCCAAACAGCTTTGTTGGTCGTAGGTGGCCACGTCCACGGCCATGCGGTGCACGGTCTGCACATGCGTGTCCGCGCGCAATGCTTCGCGGCCAATCAGTGAGAAGCCAATGCGAGCACCATAGCTGAGGAACGGTTTGCCGGCGCCGACACGTGGACGGATGGCTTCGGTGGTGTGCGAAGAACCGTAGGCGATCACGGCGTTCGCTTCGCCGATCGCCATGTCTTCAAGTTCCACAGTGCCGCCGCGCCATGGCACCACGGCCAAAGCGTCAGCAAGATCCGGATCGATTTGCGCCAAGGAGCGCGCGAAGAGCACGGGCATCAGCGGCTCGTCGAATGAGGATTTGCCGATGATCGCGCTTTTCGTCAGCAAACTCATGGTCATGCTCCACACAGGAATGCCGGGAACATTGCTGGAGAACACGTGGAACGTCAGATCCGGTCCGTACAGACGTGTGTATCCGCCGGACTTGTTCGGACGGTATTCATCCAGCATGCGCGGGCTCGACAGCTCATCGTCGAGAAAACGCAACAGCTCGCGTCTACGGAACATGCGCATGTAACGTTTCAACTCGATGCGCGTCATCGTCGGATCATAGCCGGTAATGGAGGGAATCAACGATTCGGCAAGGAGACGTCCCTCATAATCGGGATCCGTCCACAATGCCACAGCCTTACCGATAACATCCACAATGCGTTCGACGGAATATGCCGACAGTGCCTGCAGCCGATTACGACGTACCGTCCCGCACAAATCACGGATTATCTCCGCAGTGAGCACCGGATATCGTAACGTGACCTCACCATGATCGGTGATGATGTCGCGCGTTTCGAAATCCTGAAACACGAAACCGCGCGGCGCATGGAAAACATCGATGACGCTCATGCGTTCGCCGCCATCACCTCATCGACGGCGATGGAGCAGCCACGTGCCTCCGCACCCTTCGCACGACCATTGAGTTCGTAACCGGAAGCGGTGCGCACGCCAAGATCCTCCGTCAAAATCGCCAGGCAGGAATTCCAATTCGCCAAATCGTAATGCGCGATCACACCCTGCTTGCCGTTGGGAACAGGCATGAGGGTCGCCGGATCGAGAAACACGGAACGAACCCACGACGGCGTGGCCTTCAAATAATTCGACGAGCCATCCGTATAGTACGACAGCAGATTCTGATCGTAAATCTGTGAACTCAACTCCGTCATACCATACATGTTCACACAGTGCGTGCGCGCGACGCCGAACACTTCAGAAAACCTCGCATACAGGTCATCGACCGTCATATCGGTTTTTGTGCTCTTGAATCCACCGGTATCGAACACACGCGAATCCTTCGCCAACGCATAGGTCTTGCCCTGCTTGGCAAGATAGTCAAGCAGATACAGGTATGCGGACGAGGCACCCATCAGCATCACCGGCTCGCCATCGGCCACCGCCTGATTGAGGAATCTCTCCACGCCCGCGAAGTCCAAGCCATCCTCATGGAAGAAGAAGCCGCTGCCCTCACTACCGCACCGCTCCACCGCACGCGTCAGATAACGGGCCAACGAGCCATTATGATTCATCTCCCAAGCGGGGGAGAGCACTGCGATGCGTATACGCTCGCGGTCCGGCATGATGAAATGACGGAACGGTCCGATCATCGAAGCGTCCCACACCTCAAGATCAGGATGATAGTTGCGTCCACGCTGGCCAGGATGCGTGGTGCCGCTGGTCATAAACACGGCCTCGCACTCCGTCTCGGGAACCGAAGTGAGCGTCAGCATCTTGAACCCATCCACCGGCATCGGTGGAATATCCATCCAGCTGGACAACGTCTGCGGAGTCACCCTGCGAGACATGCAATACGCGCGATACTGCATGTTATGAGCGTACTGAAAAGCGAAAATCTGTTGTGCGAGTGCGTCGAACGCCTCATCCGGCGCGGTTTCGCATCCGTATTTTTCGATGAACTCAAGCACATCTGCCTTGACCTGCTGCGCTTCAGTGTTTATCGGCATCGATGTCATGATGCAATGTTCCTTTCCTGTGTTGAATTTCGGTAACGGTTGGCATGAATCAAGCTTGTGCCTGATCCCCGTTGTTGCCCACGCCTGTTTTGCGACGATTGATTAGATTCGGCAAATCGATCAGCAACGCTTTGAGAATCACCACGCAGAACGCGCCGACCAGAATCGAATTGGAGAAGAACACGTGAGCGCCGCCCGCAAGATCGCTCAATGCGTTCGGCAACGCGATACCCAACAGCAGTGACAAGCCGATGACTACTTGGGATCGGTCGTCCGGTTCTGCCTTGCGCAGTGTATTGAAGCCCGTACTGATCAGGCTCGCCGCAGCCGGAAGGAAAATGCCGCCGATTACAGGGGAGGGAATCAGCGACAACATCGCGCCGGCTTTCGGCACGAAACCAAGTGCCACAAACATCACACCGGCGATGATCACCGGCACGCGGGTGTGGGACTTGCCCTCATCCGTAACCTTCAGTAAAGCGACATTCTGTGGATATGCGGTAGTGGTGAAGCCACCGATCAGCGAAGAAATAGCGGAACCAGCCGCTTCGCCGGACAAACCATAACGAACCTGGCGATCCTCAAGCTTGACGCCTTGAATCTCGCTGGCCGCCTGATACACGCCAAGCGCTTCCATAATCGCAACCATATATGCGATGAAGAACGGTACAAAAACCGCAGCATCAAAATCAAAACCGCCATATGGCATGATCTGAGGAAGACCGAACCAAGGCTTGGACGCAACCCCGGAAAAATCCGCCATGCCAAACACTATGGAGAGCGAAGTGCCGACAACCAGCGCAATCAAATAGGAAAGCGCCCTGACCATGCCTTTGCCGAACTGGGAAAGCACCACCACCAACACGCAAGTCACCACAGACACGGCCAGCGTCTTCGGATCAGCGAACCCGTCATCGCCGGGAGCGCCGCCAAGAAATTCACTCAATGTGAAACTCGACAGCGAAACGCCCACCAGAAAAATAATCACGCCGGAAACCATCGGCGCAAATAGAAAACGCATCTTCTCAATCACACGAGTCAGACACAACACCAGAAAAATCAGCGAACTAACAAAAATCGACGTGCCAGCCGCAGCCAACGAACCGGCGGTACCAGCGGCAATCATCAACGCGTCAAACGCGGCAGACGGACCTTGTACAATCGGCAGACGCACCAACTTCGTGGCCTGAATCAACGTGACCAAACCGGACACGATGAAAATGGCGTTCACCATATTCGAAGACAAGGCCAGCGGCAACCCAATGGCACCGGCTACAAATACCGGATCAAGCCACACATTAGACACCAACACATGCTGCAAGCCCAGCAAAACGTTCTTTGGAGTGAGCTTCTTCGAATCGGATCCGCTCTGAACGGACGGTTGCGACATGGCAGACATGCCAATTCCCTCTCTTCCTTAATGGGGGCGACCAGTCTATGATCGCCGACACAGGGGAACGCATGTGCGCACTGTTCGTGACATTCCTACGCAGGCATTACCCTGATCAGGTATGAGGGTCCAGGCAAAGCCCGTCTCAGCCACATATCGGCTCCCCCTGTGCTTTTCGGACAGGCAACCAGCATAACGGCATGCGTCGATACTTGGATGAGTTGGCATGAGAGCCCAGTGCGTTGTGAATTCTCCACATTTCCTCAAGAAAATGTACCTTGACTTTTCTGGGTATTCGTTATATGGACACGGAAATATCCACGACACAAAGGCGCGCTATTCTAAACCGCGCATTAAAGAACCGCAAGACTTTTCTTGCCCAAAAACATTGAAGGTGGTTTCGGTGACTTTCCACACCCCGTTAGATCTCACGATCCATGATTCCCAAGGTATGTACGATCCCGGCGCCGAGCATGACGCCTGCGGCGTGGGTATGGTCACCACCCTCAACAAGCGCCCCGAACGCAAAATCGTCGACGACGCCATTGAAGTGCTCGTCAACCTCAACCACCGTGGCGCGGTCGGCGCCGAAGAAAACACCGGCGACGGCGCGGGCATCCTCATGAGCATGCCCGACGAATTCATGCGCGCCACCGCAGGCGTCGAACTACCCGAAGAAGGCCACTACGCCGCCGGCATCGCGTTCCTCGACCGAGACATCGCCACCTCCGGTCAACAAGAACAGGCCATCGCCAAAATCGTGTGCGAAGAAGGCCTCGAAGTACTCGCATGGCGCGTCGTACCCACCAACCCGGACGGACTCGGACTGCAGGCGCTCGCCAGCATGCCCGCGTTCAAGACGCTGGTCGTGGCCGACCCCGAAGGGCAGCTCACCGGCATCGAACTGGACCGCAAGACGTTCCGCATCCGCAAGCGCGTGGAACACGAGGTGGGCATCTACTTCGCGTCCCTTTCCGCACGCACCATCACCTACAAGGGCATGCTCACCACCATGCAGCTCAAGCCCTTCTTCCTGGACCTTTCTGATGAGCGCATGAAGGCGAAGATCGCCATCGTGCACTCCCGTTTCTCCACCAACACGTTCCCGAGCTGGCCGCTCGCACAGCCGTTCCGCCAGCTGGCTCACAACGGCGAGATCAACACCATCCAGGGTAACCGTAACTGGCTGTCCGCGCGAGAAGGTCGACTGAGCTCCGAACTGCTTGGCGAATTCAAGCCGTTGCTGCCGATCGCGACCCCGGGCTACTCCGACTCCGGCACGTTCGACGAATGCCTCGAACTGCTGCACCTGTCCGGACGTTCCATGCCGCATGCCATCTCCATGATGCTGCCGCCGGCATGGGAGAAGAACGACCAGCTCGAGCCCGACGTTAGGGCGTTCTACGAATACAACAACACACTGATCGAACCGTGGGACGGCCCCGCGCACATCATCTTCACCGACGGCACTCAGGTCGGCGCGTTGCTCGACCGCAACGGCTTCCGCCCCGGCCGCTGGCAGCTCACCGACGACGGTTACATCGTGCTCGCCTCCGAAACCGGCGTGCTTCCGGAGAACGCCGAGGAGCACATCGTGTCCAAGGGCCGCTTGGAGCCGGGCAAGATGTTCCTCGTCGACACCGATGAAGGCCGCATCATCCCCGACGAAGAAATCAAGAAGAACCTCGCTGCCCAGCATCCGTACCGCCAGTGGGTCGAAGGCAACACCGTCGAGATGAGCCAGCTGCCCAAGCGCGAGCACGTCAACCACTCCGGCCAGTCCGTGCAGCGCCGTCAGCGTGCCTTCGGCTACACCGAAGAGGATCTGAAGCTGCTGCTCGCCCCGATGGCCAACACCGGTAAGGAACCGCTCGGATCCATGGGCAACGACGCGCCTATGGCCGCGCTCTCTTCCCGCAGCCGCATGCTGTTCGACTACTTCACCCAGAAGTTCGCGCAGGTTACCAACCCGCCGCTCGACTGGGAACGTGAAAAGATCGTGACCTGCCTCGAATCCGCCATCGGTCCCGAGCCGAACCTGCTGGCCGATTCCGAACTGCACGCCAAGAAGATCCTCATTCCGTTGCCGGTGCTCAACTCCGACGAAATGGCGCAGCTCAAGCGCCTCGACCGCGCCAAGATCCTCGGCGGCTACTACAAGCCGTTCGTCGTCAAGGGTCTTTATCAGGTCGCAGGCGGCGGCAAGGCACTGAAGGAACGTCTTGAGGAAATCTTCCAGGAAGTCGATGAGGCCATCGCAAACGGGTCCAACTTCCTTGTGCTCTCCGACCGTGAATCCAACTACACGTGGGGACCGATTCCATCACTGCTGCTCACTTCCGCGGTGCAGCACCACCTGCTGCGCAGACACACGCGTACCCAGATCTCCATGGTCGTGGAGGCCGGCGATGTGCGCGAAATCCACCATGTCGCTCTGCTGATCGCCTACGGCGCGGCAGCAGTCAACCCGTATCTGGCGTTCGAATCCGTCGAAGACCTGTCCCGCAATGGCTATCTCAACGTCGATGCCGAAACCGCAGTGAAGAACCTGACCAACGCGCTGTCCACCGGCGTGCTCAAGATCATGGCCAAGATGGGCGTCTCCACCATCATGAGCTACCGCGGCGCGCAGTTGTTCGAAGCCATCGGCCTGAACAAGGACGTCATCGACAAATACTTCACCGGCACCACCTCCCGCGTCGGCGGCGTCGGACTCGACGAACTGGCCGAAGAGGTTGCCATTCGTCACCGTGTGGCCTACCCGTCGCAGTGGACCGCCCGTCCGCACCGCAACCTGCGCACCGGCGGCGAGTACAAGTGGCGCCGCACCGGCGAGGATCACCTCAATGATCCTGAGGCCATCTTCCTGCTGCAGCAGTCCACCCAGCGCGGCGATTACGACATGTTCAAGAAGTATTCGGCGCACATCAACGACACCTCCAACCGTCTGATGACGCTGCGCGGACTGATGAAGTTCAAGTCCGACCGCAAGCCGATCGACATCAGCGAGGTCGAGCCGGCCAGCGAGATCGTCAAGCGTTTCTCCACCGGCGCCATGAGCTACGGATCCATCTCCCAGGAAGCGCATGAGACCCTCGCTATCGCGATGAACACCATCGGTGCACGTTCTAACTCCGGCGAAGGTGGCGAATCCGAGGATCGTATCAACGATCCGCTGCGCTACAGCAAGATTAAGCAGATCGCATCGGCGCGTTTTGGCGTGACCAGCGATTACCTCGTGCACGCCACTGATTTGCAGATCAAGCTCGCCCAAGGCGCCAAGCCGGGTGAGGGTGGCCACCTTCCGGGAGCCAAGGTCCCGCCGTGGATCGCCAAGGTGCGTCACGCGACCCCGGGCGTAGAGCTCATCTCCCCGCCGCCGCACCACGACATCTATTCCATCGAGGATCTGAAGCAGCTGATCAACGATGCGAAGATGGCGAATCCGAAGGCTCGCGTGCACGTCAAGCTCGTCTCCGAATTCGGCGTCGGCACCATCGCCGCCGGCGTGGCCAAGTGCCATGCCGACGTGGTGCTGATCTCCGGCTATGACGGCGGCACCGGCGCGGCTCCGCTCAACGCCATCAAGCACGCCGGCACCCCATGGGAGATCGGCCTGTCCGAAACCCAGCAGACGCTCGTGCTCAACGGCCTGCGTTCGCGCATCACCGTGCAGTGCGACGGCGAGCTCAAGACCGGACGCGACGTGGTGATCGCAGCCCTGCTTGGCGCCGAGGAATTCGGCTTCGCCACCGCCGCATTGATCGTCGAAGGCTGCGTCATGATGCGCGCCTGCCAGAAGAACACCTGCCCGCAGGGCATCGCCACCCAGGATCCCGAACTGCGCGCACGCTTCAAGGGCAAGCCGGAGCACGTTATCAACTTCTTCATGTTCATTGCTGAGGAAGTGCGCGAACTGCTCGCACAGCTTGGCTTCCGCACCTTGGAGGAGGCTGTCGGCCATGTCGAATGCCTCGATCAGAACGAAGCGATCAAGCGTTGGAAGTCCGACGGCATCGATTTGAGCAACGTGCTGATGCAGCCGGGACCAGTTCCGGGAACCATCTTGCATCAGACCATCGAGCAGAACCACGAGCTCGACAAGGCGCTCGACAACAAGCTCATCGAGCTTGCGCAGCCAGCCCTTGAGAAGAAGGAGCCGGTGCGCATCGAGATGCCAATCCGCAACGTGTACCGTACGCTTGGTACCATGGTCGGCTACGAGATCACCAAGCGCTACGGTGAGGAAGGTCTGCCGGACGACACCATCGACATGACCTTCCACGGTGCGGGCGGCCAGTCCATCGGCGCGTTCATCCCACGCGGCGAAACCATCCGCATATACGGCGAAGTCAACGACTACGCAGGCAAGGGCTTGTCCGGCGGCCGTATGGTCGTGCGTCCGGAAGCGGGCATCACCTTTGATCCGCATGAGAACGTGATTGCAGGCAATGTCACCGGTTTCGGCGCCACCTCTGGCCAGATGTTCGTGGCGGGACGCGCTGGCGAACGTTTTGGCGTACGCAACGGCGGCGCCACCTTCGTGGTGGAAGGCGTCGGTGACCACGGATGCGAATACATGACTGGCGGCACCGTCGTGATTCTCGGTCCCACAGGCCGCAACCTCGGCGCAGGCTTCTCCGGCGGCCACGTGTACGTGCTCGATCTCGATATGAAGCAGGTCAACCCGGCAGCCGCCACCAACGGCGCACTGCTGTTCGAACCGCTCGACAGTGAGTCGGACGAAATCGTGCACGGCCTGGTCAAGCAGCACGCGGAAGAGACCGGCTCCGCATTCGCGGCCGGACTGCTCGCCGACTGGAAGAATGTATCCAAGCGATTCACGCACATCGTGCCGAAGCACTTCCTCGCCATGCAGAAGGCGATGAAGAACGCCGAAGAGAACAATATCGATTTCAATACGCCCGGCGTCTGGGAACAGGTGTACGAGCAGGTTATGGAAGGAGCGCGCTGACATGGGAGATCCACGTGGATTCCTGAAGGTCCGTACCCGTCGCGAACTGGCCGAACGCCCCGTCGAGGAGCGAATCAAGGATTGGTTCGACGTCCACGCCGAATCCGGCCTGCAACCTTGGACCACCGAACAGGCGGCCCGATGCATGGATTGCGGCACGCCGTTCTGCATGAACGGCTGCCCACTGGGCAACATCATTCCAGAATTCAACGATCTGGTCCGCCAGGAGAAGTGGGAGGATGCGTACAACCGCCTGTCCGAGACGAACAACTTCCCTGAGGTCACCGGCCGCATCTGCCCCGCGCTGTGCGAGGCCGCCTGCGTGCTGGGCATCCACCAGCCGCCGACCATGATCAAGAACGACGAATGCACGATCATCGATCAGGCATGGGATCTCGACTATGTCAAGCCGTTGCCTCCGCAGCGTCTGACCGACCAGACCGTCGCAGTGGTCGGTTCCGGCCCATCCGGTCTGGCATGCGCCCAGCAGCTCACCCGCGCCGGCCACACCGTGGTCGTATACGAGCGTGATGACGCCATCGGCGGTCTGATGCGCTACGGCATTCCGAACTTCAAACTCGACAAGCGGCTCATTGACCGCCGTGTGGAACAGATGGAGGCCGAAGGCACTGTGTTCCGCACCGGCGTGGAGATCGGCAAAGACATCTCTTGGGACGATTTGCGCTCCCGCTACGATGCCGTGGTCGTCGCCATCGGTTCCACCGTGCCGCGCGATATGAAGATTCCGGGCCGTGAACTCAAGGGCATCCACTTCGCCATGGAGTTCCTGCCTGATGCAACCCGCCGCGTCTACGGCGTCAAGCCAGTCAATGACATCACCGCCGAAGGCAAGCATGTCGTGATCATCGGCGGCGGCGATACCGGATCCGACTGCTTGGGCACGTCCATTCGCCAAGGCGCCAAAGACGTCACCGTGCTGCAGATCATGCCGCAGGAACCAAGCGAACGCCCGGCCAACCAACCGTGGCCGACTTTCGCACGCCTGTACCAGAAGACCTCCTCCATGGAGGAAGGTTTTGAAACTCAGCGTGCCGAATACGTGTACAGCACGGATTCCGTGAACTTCGTCGGCATCGAAGAGGAACAGGCCAAGGTGAAGGTGGAGCACTCCACCGCCACCGAAGGCTTCGTGGCCGACGAGAACGGACATGTGACCGGTCTCAAGGTCGTGAACGTGGCCCCCGGCGAAAACGGTCCATTCACCCGCCAGCCGGGCACCGAACGCGTGATTCCGGCCGATCTGGTGCTCATCTCCGTCGGCTTCCTGCATCCGGACACCACCACGCTCGTGGATCAGCTGCCCGTCGACCTCGACGGACGCGGCAATGTGGCTCGCAACGATAAGTTCGCCACCAGCCAGGATGGCGTATTCGCCTGCGGCGACGCCGGCCGCGGCCAGAGCCTCGTGGTATGGGCCATTTCTGAAGGCCGCTCCTGCGCGGCTGCCGTGGATGAATACCTCACCGGTGCCACTGAACTTCCGGCGCCCATCGTGGCTTCCAAAAGGCCGATGATGCTGCCGCGCTGATTCGACGACGACACCAGGATCCAAGTGGTCTTCATCCGCATCCATCGGCATGCGGATGAAGACCACTTTTCCTATAGGCAACGTTTTCCTTGAATTGATATGACTGAAGCGTGGAAAACAGCCGGCGTACGGGTCCGGCATGCGCTAAAGTGGCATGCAGCAACAAGTAACAAAGGAGTGCACCAATGCCAAATCGCGCCGAACGACGTGCCCAAACCAAGCAGAACCGCAGGGGAGTGCCCCAACAGTACGACCAGACCAGAGGCCGTGGTCGTTCCGGCATGCTTGACGAATACCAGCTTCAGGAGAAGTCCCGTCGCCTGCAGGACGGCACCGACGGTCCATGGAAACCGACCGGCGGCAGCGTCGTGGAAAACGAAAGCCTGCTGACCACCAATCCGGATTACACAAATCCCAAGATGTTCAAGGCGCCGCATTCCGTGCGCCAGTGGTTCCGCGTGGCCAGCTGGGCGCTGATCGCATTGTCCGCAATCGCATTCCTTGTAGTCATGTGGCTGCCATCGCATCCGATGTGGCTCATCGCAACTGTTTCCACTGTCTTTGCCGTCGGTGTGCTTAGCCTGTTCTTCACGGCGGGTAACCCGAAGCATAATCCGAACCTCGATCAGAATGGTACGGCCGTCTGATGGTAGGGCGATGAACGCAGAGCGGGGCTGCATCCGATGGAAGGATGCAGCCCCGCTTTCGCATGCGAGTCACGAATGACGACACTATTCGTTCCTGGTTTATTGACCTCCTTGCCTGCATTTTTAGGAAAGATGCAAAACTTTGTGACACGAATGAAACAATCAGGCGTTTCCTTGGAAATTTGCCTTACAGTAGTGGTGGAACAACTGCCTGACTCGAAGAGGAGAGCACAGATATGAAGGTTGAGATTCTTTCCCGTGAATATCCGCCCAAAGTGTACGGCGGCGCAGGCGTGCACGCGGAGGAGCTTTCCAAAGTTCTGGCGGAACGCGTGGATGTGACGGTCCGTGCGTTTGATGGACCGCGTGCCGAGGATGAGATCCCCAAGATTCCGGGTGACGATCCTAAAGGGTCGCTTAAGGTCATCGGGTACGACGTTCCCAAGGAACTCCAAGAGGCGAATGGCGCGTTGAAAACATTCGGCGTCGACTTGCAGATCGCCAACGACGTGGACGCCGACATCATCCACGCCCACACATGGTACGTGTGCCTAGCCGGCTACCTCGCCAAGATGCTGCACGGAACGCCACTGGTCATCACCGCGCATTCCCTCGAACCGTTCCGCCCATGGAAGCGTGAGCAGTTGGGCGGCGGCTACGACCTGAGCTCGTGGGCTGAACGTGACGCATACGAGCACGCCGACCGCGTCATCGCCGTATCCGCCGGCATGCGCGAGGACATCCTGTCCGCATATCCGAATCTTGATCCCGACAAGGTGGTCGTGGTGCACAACGGCATCACCATGAGCCAGTTCGAAACCCCGGCTGACGACGATCCGGGCTGGAAGGTGTTCGAACGTTACAACATCGACCGTAATAAGCCCACACTCCTGTTCGTCGGCCGCATCACCAGACAGAAGGGTTTGCCGTACCTGCTGCAGGCGTTGCATTTCGTCGATCCGGGCATCCAGGTCGTGCTGTGCGCCGGCGCACCCGACACTCCGGAAATCATGAACGAGGTCAAAACCGCGTTCGCCAAGCTTGATGAGGAGCGCGGCAACATCATCTGGATCGAAGAGATGCTGCCGAAGCCGGAACTTAACGCGCTCGAACACGGTTGCGACGCGTTCATCTGCCCGTCCATTTACGAGCCACTCGGCATCGTGAACCTTGAAGCCATGGCCTGTGGTCTGCCCGTGGTGGCCTCCGCGACTGGCGGTATTCCCGAAGTCGTCGTCGACGGCGAAACCGGTTACCTCGTGCCCATCGACCAGTTGCACGACGGCACTGGTACCCCGACCAATCCAGACAAGTTCGTGCACGATATGGCCGACGCCATCAACCGCATCATGGCCGACCCTGAAAAAGCGAAGCAGATGGGACAGGCTGGATACGAACGAGCACGCGACAACTTCAGCTGGGAGTCGATCGCCGACAAGACCGTCAAGGTCTACGAGGACGTGCTTGCCGAGCAGGGCAAAGCCGCCGAATAGCCCGTTCGCCACGTAGATGATACGTGAACGCCTTTCGCCGGACGCATTATTCTGGCGGAAGGCGTTTTCATGACTGCAATCTGCACAATGGCAGGGGAGGAAGAATGTCGGAAAAGAACATCGCGCTGAAACTCACTGACGTGGAATTCCGTCGTCGTAAGCGTGTGATTCTCACCAAGGTCAATTTGGAAATCAACAAAGGTGAGAAATGGGTGTTGTTCGGTCCTAACGGTATCGGCAAATCAAGCTTGGTTCAAATGATGAGCACCAGAGGCTTCCCGTCGGAAGGTACCGTCGACATTCTTGGCAACCGTCTCGGTAAAGTGGACGTGTTCTCCTACCGTAACCGCATCGGTTTGAGCTCCGCGGAACTGAGCCGTGCATTCCCGTCTCAGGAAGATCCGCTCGACGCCATCGTGACCGCATTGACCTCGACCACCGGCCGTTGGCGCGACACTTACACCGACGAAGATTATGCCAAGGCGCGCTCCCTGATGCGCGAATTCGGCATCGAATACCTCGAAGGCAAGATGATGTTCAAGCTTTCGGAAGGCGAACGTACGCGCGTGCTGATCTGCCGTGCGCTGATGGCCGATCCGGATTTGCTGATTCTGGACGAACCGACCACAGGACTCGACCTGGGTGGTCGTGAGATCGCGCTTCGTGCGTTGAGCAGGGTCGGTGCCGAACAATCAGACCGTGCCGTGGTATTGGTGACGCATCGTCTTGAGGAGATTCCGCAGGGATTCGACCATGTGGCGATCATGGGTAGAATCACCGGCAACGAAGCCGATGCTTATGCCGACAATGTGGCAGGCAACGATCCGGCCCCCGGAACCATCGTGTACACGGGTGACTTGGAACATGGCTTCACGTCCGCGCGCTTAAGCGAGGTGTTCGGCCTGAAGCTCGAGGTGACACACATGAACGGGCGCTGGAACGCGTACGCGCTGTAACTGGCGCTTTGCATGGCGGAACATGCTGTAGCATGAATAGCGCCAGACAGGCGGGGCTTGACCGTGCTGTCGCAATGATGGAATCCATGTTTGCAATGAAGGAGCGATTGATGCGTCGAGGACCGTTGACGACGGGCGAGAAAGTGCAGTTCACGGATCGCAGATCCAATAAGATCACCGACCAGCTGGTGCCTGGTGGCGTGACGCAGACCTCGCATGGCATCATTCTGCACGACGACGTGATTGGGCAGCTGGAGGGATCCGTGGTGGTTACGGTGAGCGCCAAACGCGAGACCCAGGTCAACCAGGACCATCCGGAACGCGACGCCAACAAGCCTTGGAAGGGCACGCGCGCCATCGGTGGATGGCAGTTCGCGGTAATGCGTCCGAGGCTGGCCGACTATGTGCTGTCGATGCCTCGAGGCGCGCAGATCATGTATCCGAAGGACATTGCCCAGGTAATTCAGTTGGGCGACATCCGTTCCGGCATGAATGTGCTGGAATCCGGAGCCGGATCTGGCGCCATGAGCATCAACCTGCTGGACGCGGTGAGTGAGTCCGGCCGGCTGACCACCATCGAGATGCGGTCGGAATTCGCCCGCGTGGCCGAAGCGAACGCCACGGTCTATTTCGGAGGCCGCCCTGCTTGGTGGGATTTGAAAACTGGAGATTTCGACTCGGTGGCGGCCACGTTGCCGGAGCATTCCTTCGACCGCATCATGCTTGACATGCTCGACCCTTGGAACCGGCTTGAACAGGCGTATCGAGTGATCGCCCCCGGAGGCGTGCTCGTGGCGTATGTGACCACCACCACGCAGCTGAGTCGTATGGCGGAGGCGTTGCGCGAAGCCGGCTGCTGGACGGAACCGGACATCCAGGAAACGCTGGAACGTGACTGGAAGGCGCAGGGTTTGGCAATCCGCCCCGACCATCAGATGATCGGGCACACCGGTTTCCTTATGGTATCCCGTGCGATGGCTCCGGGATTCCAGGCGTTGCGCAAACGCGACCGTGCCACGAAAGACACGACCACGGATATCGATTCCCTGAGCGCCGAAGAACGTGCCGAACAGCTCGAAGACCTTGAACTGCGTGACATTTCCGACCGTAAGCTGCGCAAAGTGCTGCGCGATCTCGACGCGCAGGTCGAGGCTATCGGCGATTGATACGGTGATTCTTGCAAGTGTTCTGAGACAATAGTCGTGTGTGTTGCGTTGACGCGCATCGGATCGTTAAGGATTGGAGCATTCGTCCATGGGAACGAGCCTTAAGAAGGTTGCGAAGAAAGCCAAGGATTACAAATACGTGCTGCTGGTGATGCGCCACGCCAAGACCGAACCGTTCGGTGACGGCGGCGACGCCGGGCGCGAACTGACCGACAAGGGACGCAAGCAGGCGAAGGCCGTCGCCAAAGGCTTGGTCACGCACAAAATGGCGCCGACGCGTATCGCGTGCTCCAGCGCCACCAGAGCAAGACAGACATGCGACCGCATGCTCAAGGTGTTCGGCGACGACCCGAAGGTCGACTATCGCCAGAGCCTGTATGAGGGTGGGGTGCAGTCCGTGTTCGACGAGCTTGCCCAGACCAAGGAAAAGCATCGCGAATTGTTGGTGCTCGGCCATGAGCCCACCGTGTCGATCGCATGCCAGTGGCTGGCGAGCTCCGAATCGGATGCGACGCTGCTCGACCTGCTGAACCTGGGCATGTCGCCGGCTTCGCTCGCCGTGTTCGGATCGAACGAGCCGTTCAATCAATGGCAGTTGCACAGCGGCGAACTCATCGCATTGCTGACGGCCAAGGATTTTGAATAATTCCTTTGTGATCGTCATGATGTTGAGAGACGTGAAACGCTATCGTACCAACTGATATAAACCGTGCTTATAACGACACTCAAATTTTCTTAATGACTTATATCAAGGCGATTTGTGATAGCTTGAGCGGGTTGCATTGTTCATATCAGATGGAGGATTCATGTCCGTTCTCACTTCCGTCTCCGGTTTCCCTCGCATCGGCCAGAACCGCGAGCTGAAGAAGATTATCGAAGCTTATTGGAAGGGTGCCGCAACGCTCGACGACGTGCGCGCCACCGCCAAGGAGCTGCGCGCCAAGCATTGGAAGCTGCAGCAGGAAGCCGGAATCGATTTGATTCCGAGCAACGACTTCAGCTATTACGACCAAATGCTCGACACTGCCATCCTGCTGAACGTCATTCCGCAGCGCTACCAGCGCCTCGCCTTCGACAATCCCGAAGAGACGCTGTTCGCCATGGGCCGCGGCTACCAGGGAGACAAGGGCGACGTCACCGCGCTGCCGATGAAGAAGTGGTTCACCACCAACTACCACTATCTGGTGCCGGAAGTCGACGAAGCCACCGACATCAAGCTCAACAGCACCAAGCCGTTCGACGAATTCAACGAGGCGAAGGCGCTCGGCATCACCACCAAGCCGGTGCTCATCGGCCCGTACACCTTCCTCAAGCTCGCCCGCAATCCGCAGGCCGAAGAACTCGAATATGACAAGGGCCTGGTCAACGCGGTCGCCGCCGTCTACGCCGAGGTCGTGGCCAAGTTCGCCGAGCTGGGCGCCGAATGGATCCAGATCGACGAACCGTACCTCGTGCTCGACAAGGAGCCGGGCGACGTCGAACTGTTCAAGAGCCTGTACACCAAGATCCTGCCCGCACGCGACGGCAAGATTAAGGTGCTGCTCAACACCTACTTCGGCCACATCGCCGACGTGTATGAGACAGTCAACCTGCTCGCCTTCGACGGCATCGGACTCGACCTCAACGAAGGCAAGGACGAGAATCTCGCCGCCGTTGAAAAGTTCGGCGTCGCAGAGAGCACCACCATCTTCGTCGGCGTGGTCAACGGCCGCAACATCTGGCGCAACGATTACGCCGTTAGCCTCGGCCTCGTCGACGCGCTGAAGAAGGTCACCGACAACGTAGCCGTCTCCACTGCAAGCTCCCTGCTGCACGTGCCGTTCAGCACCGAAGGTGAGGACGGTCTTGCCGACGACGTGCGCAAACATTTCGCCTTCGCCGTTGAAAAGCTCGGCGAACTGCACGACATCGCGGTCCTTGCCGACGCCAGCGAAGAAGCCAAGAAGGCATCCGAAGCGTTGGCCGCCAACCAGGCACTGTTCGACGGTACCCGCGTCGCCGCCGACAAGAACGTGGCGGAACGTCTCGCAGCCCTGACCGACGCGGACGTCGGACGCCAGCCGGCACGCGCCGAACGTCAGAAGGCACAGCGCGAGTCGTTGAACCTGCCATTGCTGCCGACCACCACCATCGGATCCTTCCCGCAAACCAAGGAAGTGCGCGCCGAACGCGCTAGGCTGCGCAAGGGTGAGATCACCAAGGCAGAATACGACGAATACATGAAGGCGCAGATTGACGCCTGCATCAAGCATCAGGAGCAGATCGGCCTCGACGTGCTTGTGCATGGCGAATTCGAACGTAACGACATGGTCGAATACTTCGGCCAGAACCTCAACGGTTTCCTGTTCACCAAGAACGCTTGGGTGCAGTCCTACGGCACCCGCTGTGTGAAGCCCCCGATCGTATGGGGCGACGTGTCCCGCGCCAACCCGATCACCGTGGAATGGAGCGCCTACGCTCAGTCCCGCACCAGCCATGTGATGAAGGGCATGCTCACCGGCCCGGTCACCATTCTCAACTGGTCCTGGCCGCGCGAGGACATCACCCACGAGCAGCAGACCCAGCAGCTGGCTCTCGCCATCCGCGACGAAGTGCTTGACCTCGAAGCCGCTGGCATTAAGGTCATCCAGATCGACGAGGCCGCCCTGCGTGAAAAGCTGCCGCTCAGGAAGACCGACTGGCACAAGAAGTACCTCGACTGGGCCATTCCGGCATTCCGACTGGTGCACTCCGCGGTCAAGCCGACCACGCAGATCCACACCCATATGTGCTACTCGGAGTTCAACGACATCATCACCGACATCGACGCTATGGACGCCGACGTGATCTCCTTCGAAGCCTCCCGCGGTGATCTTGTGGTGCTCGACGCCATTCACGACGCCAACTTCGAAACCGAAGCTGGCCCGGGCGTCTACGACATCCACTCGCCGCGCATCCCGTCCGAAGCGGAAATCGAGGAACGCATCTACGAAATCCTCAATAAGATGGACATCGAAAAGGTGTGGATCAACCCTGACTGCGGTTTGAAGACACGCGGCAACGCCGAAACCTGGCCAAGCCTCGAAAACCTCGTGGCCGCAGCTCAGGCTGTGCGTGCCAAGCTGGCCAAGTAAGGCGAAACGTTAGGAACAAGACAACAGCCATGCATTCGCCAATGTTCTCGCTCGAGGTGTTCCCTCCAAAGCGAACCTCCCCTGTGGGTACCATCTACGACACATTGGATGGCCTGCAGGGGTTGGACCCCGATTTCATTTCCGTCACCTACGGCACCGGCAAATCATCCGACCGTACGCTGACAGCGCGCATCGCTCACACCGTGAGTGAATACGGCATCCCCAGTGTGGCCCATCTGACCGCGCAATATCTGAACAAGGATGACGTCGATCAGGCGCTCGACATGTTCGAACAGGCCAAAGTCTCCGGCGTACTCGCCTTGCGTGGCGACCGCATCGACGGTGCCGAACCGGCAGGAGTATTCGAACATGCCAGCGATCTGTCCGTGTATATCCGCCAGCAGCGTCCGGGCATGAAGATCTACGGCGCCTGCTATCCGGAAAAGCATCCGCAGGCGGCAACACTGGAAGAAGACATCGACAATCTCAAAAAGAAAGTCGACGCCGGCGTGACACACCTGATCTCGCAACTGTTCTACGATAACGAGGATTTCCTGAGATTCCTCGACAAAGCGAGGGCTGCAGGCATCGACGTGCCGATCGAAGCGGGCATCATGCCAGTCATGAACGTGAAATCGGTGTTGAACATGTCGAGCAAATGTCAGTCGAAGATTCCCGAAAAACTCGGCATCATGCTCGATAAATGGGGAAGCGACAAGGCTTTGCTTAAAGAGGCGGGTATCGCTTACGCATCCGAGCAGATCTGCGATTTGGTAGCGCGGGGTGTCGACGGTGTGCACCTGTATACGATGAACCATCCATGCGTCAGCCGACGTATTTGGTCCAACGTCAAACCATTCTTCGTCTGATTTCAGGCGATGCAACAAACATCAGGGGCGGTTGCGGGTATTTCGCAACCGCCCCTGGTTTTATACGGTTACTATAGAAACCATGACTTCCATGCAACACAAGTTCGGAGCGCTCGATCTGATTCGAGCAGGGCTGCAAGATCTCGACAAAGCTCGCACATTGTTCGATGAGCTGCACAATGACGGCATTGACGATGACAGAATGCGACTGCTGCTGACAACGCTGGAAAAAGCATGCGATCCTGACGTCGCACTCAGCAACCTGGTGGACATCATCAAAGTGGTGCAAAGCCAAGGTGAGGATTTCACCAACATCATCGCCGATGAGAACTCTTTCGTACGACTGATCACCGTGCTCGGCGTCACCCGTCACGTCCGGCGTAACGTGCAGCCGCTGTTCTGAGGATTATCCGCCTGTTCTCCGCGCTGCGATTGTGTTCCGCCGGGATGGTGGAACGTCATATACGTGACGCCGAGGGAGGCCTGTTGCATCGGATATTACGCAAGATCATTCTATCCGACGTCACGGTTGGGACTTCTACTTTTTCTTGGTACTCCTCGCACTCTTCAACGGTGTCTTCGGCTTGGCGGGCTCGAACCACGGGAAGCGGTGAAGTACCCAGCGGTGCAGCGGCGGGGTCTTGGCGACGGCCCAACCCGCAATCATTGCGAAAATCGCCACCCACGAGGCGAGATTCTGCTTGGCGAAGATCAGCAGGATGGTTAGTCCCACGGCGATGATGCCGAGGAATTGCGAATATTTGTTCTGCGATTCGGTGGTCTTGTCCGTCTTCATCGGCACGAAACCGAAGAACAGGCCAATCGCCACGGATACGATGGCGACGGCGACGCAGATGATGATGTCCTGAGTGCTCATGAACGTTCCCTCCCGGAACAGGCGATGAAGATATGCGATTGTATCAGTTTACCGCAGCGCATCGGCGCGCGCCGATGCGCCCCTTCTATTCGAGATTCATAGCGGCGCTGATCGTGCGGTCGATGAGCTTGCGCTGATGAACCATGTTGGCGTATTTCGGGTTCTCCGTTATCCCCTCGCTCTTACGTCCGGCGTCAACGCCAGCGATTTGCGCGATGATCTCCTCGTAGGAGGTCTTGGCGGTGCGATACACGCCGCGGATACGTCCTTGGCGGATGACCACGATGCGATCCGACACCGCGAACACGTTCGGCAGGTCATGACAGACCATCACTACCGACCGGCCATCGGAACGTATCCGTTTGATGTAGGACAGCACCTCCGCGGCCTGCATCACCGACAGCGAGGCGGTCGGCTCGTCGAGCAGGATGAGCTGCGGGTCGTTGAGTAGCGTGCGGGCGATGGCCACGGTCTGACGCTGCCCCACCGACAGCGAGGTGATGGGGGACCCCACACGGATCGCGGAGCTCAGCGTTCCGAGCACGGAACGGGCTCGCGTGTTCATCATATCGTCGTCACGAACCCAGCCCGACTGCATCTCCTTGCCGAGGAAAAGATTGGAAGCTACATCGAGGTTGTCGCAGAGTTCCTGACCTTGGAAGACGGAAGCGATGCCCATGCGGTCCGCCTCCCGGATCGAGGGGATCGTCACCTGTTCGCCGTTGAGGTAGATATGCCCGAATCCGGGTTGCAGAAAACCGGAGATTACCTTCATCAGTGTGGACTTGCCGGCGCCGTTGTCGCCCACGATGGCGATGACCTCTTTGCGGTCGATGGTCAGATTCACCGATTTCAGCGCCTCGACGAATCCGAATCTGACGCAGATGTCCTCCAGCCGCAGCAACGGAGGTGTACTTGCGTTGCTCATGTCATCCCTCTTTCCTTGACCTTTTCCTCATGGGTGTTTCGTCTATGCTGCGATGCTGTTGCGAATCGCATGTCCGATGGCGGCGAGCGCGCCGCCCAGCGCGCAGTTGTCGCTCGGGTGAGGGGAGCTCAGCACCGTGATTGGCATGACCGCGTCGGGGAACAGCAGCCGCTGCAGCGCTTCATTGAACGGTTGGGTAAACACCTCGCCGGCCATGGCGAGTTTGCCTCCGACCACGACGACCTCCGGGTCGATGCTGATGCACAAGTCGGCGGCCACTTGCCCGATGCGCACCGCCGTGTCAGCGATGATGCGGCGGCATCCGGGGTCGCCGTTGTTCGCCTGTGCCACGAGGTCGTCCATCGTCATGTTGCCGTGCGTGACGCTGAGCAGTTGCACCAGCCGGTTCTCAGCGACAATGGTGTTGAGGCATCCGCGATTGCCGCAGGAGCAGATCGCACCGAGCGGATCGACTTGGATATGGCCGATCTCGCCGGCCAGGCCGGTCACCCCGTGCATGATCTCCCCGCCGGCAACGATACCCGCGCCTACGTTGTCATTGGTGGAGATATAGACGAAGTCGCGCTTGCCGATTGCTGCGCCCATGCGTGATTCGCAGTAGGCGGCGTAGTTTGCGTCGTTGTCGACATATACGGGGGTGTTGAATGTGGCGCTTAGCGGAGAGACGATGTCGAAGCCATCCCACCCGGGCATGACGCCGGGGATGGCGATCATGTGGTCGCCGATGGCGACTGGTGCGGCCAAGGCCACGCCGATGCCGGCGATCTCCCCGGGATTAGCGTCGATGTTGGTCATGGTCTCGTTGATGAGCTGTATCGCGCGTTCCAGTGTGGTGTCGGCCTTGTGACCGAGGGGAAGCGGCAGCATATGCTCCGCGATGATTGATTTCGCGAAATCGACGACGGCCAGTTTCAGTTCGCGTTGCGCGATCCACAGGCCGATGCCGAGACCCTGATTGTGGGCGAGTCTGACCAAGGTAGCCCTGCGGCCGTTGCGTATGGTGCTTTTCGTCTCCAGCTGTCCCTCGTCGACGAGTTGGTGGACGAGTGTGGAGACCGTTGCGGTGGAGAGGCTGGTGACCTCCGCGAGTTCGACCTGCGTCATAGCGCCGAATTTGTGGATGCTGGACAGCAGGTTGGCACGGTTTGCCTCGCGCAGGGAGGTTTGTGAGCCGAAAAGTCGTGTTGCCATGGATATCCAGTGTAGTCCGACGCGGTGGTCGCCGGGGCCGTGTGCGCTCTTCCTGCGGCGTGTCGCGTCGAAAGGCGCATAATACAGCTCTTATGTTCGATAACTGAATTTAAATAACGTTTAAGAACAAATATAAGTTTGACAACTTAACTCAAGAGTGTATGCTATGAGATGAACCGGAACGGTCCGGATCACAAACGGAACAATGGTCGTTCCGTCACCCTCAAAGATGAAGGAGAATACATGCAGTTCACCAAGAAGATCGTCGCCGTCGTGGCGGGCGTGGCGATGTGCGCGGGTCTCACGGCCTGTGGCGGCAGTCGAACCGGACAGTCCGGCGACGGCGACAAGATCGAGAAAGGCGCAACCATCGGCATTTCGATGCCGACCAAATCCGAGGAGCGCTGGAACAAGGATGGCAACAACCTCAAGGCCAATCTTGAGAAGCGAGGGTACAAGGTCATCCTGTCGTTCGCGGATGACAAGCCCGCCCAACAGAACGCCGACATCGAGAACATGGTCAACAACGATGCGAAGATCGTCGTGGTCGCCTCCAAGGACGGCACCGCGGTCGGTCCAGCCGTCGAGAAGGCCCGTGACGCTGGCGCGAAGGTCATCGCCTACGACCGTCTGATCATGAACACCGACGCGGTCGACTACTACGCCACGTTCCAGCTGGAGCAGACTGGTGTACTCGAGGCCACCTGGCTGATCGACAAACTCGGGTTGGAGGACGGCGCCACCGGCCCGTTCAACATCGAGCTGTTCGCGGGCTCCCCGGACGACAATAATTCCAAATACTTCTTCAAGGGTGCATGGGATCTGCTCCAGCCCTACTTCGAGAAGGGAATCCTCGTCAACCCATCCAACCACGGCGGCGGCGTGAAGGCCTCCGACAAGGCCGAGGACATCTGGCAGAAGATCGGCGTGCAGTCTTGGAAGGCCGAGCAGGCCCAGAAGGACATGGAATCCATCCTCGACTCCACTTATGCGCACGGCGAGAAACTCGACGCGGTGCTCAGCCCCTACGACGGCATCACCCAAGGCGTGGCCAACGCCATCGAGTCCAAGCGCCCGGATATGAAGCCCGGCACCGACAGCTGGCCGTACATCACCGGCCAGGACGCGATGGAGATCTCTATCGCCAACATCGCTAACGGCAAGCAGGGCGAGACTGTGTTCAAGGACGTGAACAAGCTCGCGAACGCCGTCGAGGAGATGATCATCGAGATCGCCGAGGGCAAGGAGGTGTCCGGCATCAACGGCAAGTTCAATAACGGCAACTTGGACGTGCCGTCCAAGCTGCTTGACCCGCAGGGCATCACCATCGACAATCTCTCCGATTTGGTGAAGGCGAACTACGTGACCCAGAGCCGCTTCAACGAACTGACTAAGGGCACGCTGCTCGAGGATCAGATCAAGTGACGCGACGGTTCGACGGATGGGGCACACGGCCGTCGTGGCGTGTGCCCTATCCCCTCGCAACACAATATGAGGAGTGATGAAATGTCCCAAACAGACACCATTCTGATGATGGAGAACATCACCAAGACGTTCGGACCGGTCAAGGCCCTGACCGACGTGAATCTGGAGGTGGGCCGTGGCGAGATCCACGCCATCTGCGGCGAGAACGGCGCGGGCAAATCGACGTTGATGAACGTGCTTTCCGGTGTGTATCCATACGGCAGCTACAGTGGAAGGATCGTCTTCGACGGCAAGGAATGCAGATTCCGTACGATCAATGACTCCGAGGCCGATGGCATCGTGATCATCCATCAGGAGCTGGCGCTGAGCCCGTTCCTGTCCATCGCCGAGAACATCTTCATGGGCAACGAGCGGGCCAGGGCCGGCGTCGTCGACTGGGACCGGACCCGCGCCGAGGCCAGAAAGCTGTTGGATCGCGTGGGCCTCCCGGAGGATCCGGACACCAGGATCATGGACATCGGTGTCGGCAAGCAGCAGCTCGTCGAAATCGCCAAGGCTCTGAGCAAGGACGTGAAACTGCTCATCCTCGACGAGCCCACCGCGGCCCTGAACGACGAGGACTCCGCCCATCTGCTCGGTCTGGTGCGCCAGCTGCGCGACGAGCAGGGCGTGACTAGCATCATTATCACGCACAAGCTCAACGAGGTCGCCGCCATCGCCGATAACGTCACCATTATTCGTGACGGCTCCACCGTCGGACAGATGTACGTGACGCCGGAGACACCACTCGATCAGGACGAGCTGATCCGCAAGATGGTCGGTCGCCCGCTGCACAACTTGTATCCGGATCATCCCTCTAACAAGCCGGGCGAGGAATATCTGCGCATCGAGGATTGGACCGTGCATCATCCGCTCGACGTCGAGCGCGTGATCGTGGACCACGCGAACATCAACGTGCGCGCCGGCGAGATCGTCGGGCTCGCGGGGCTGATGGGTGCCGGCCGCACCGAGTTGGCTATGAGCGTGTTCGGACGGTCCTATGGCTCGAACATCTCAGGCAACGTGTACGTCAAAGGCAGGAAGGTCAACCTGCCGAGCGTGCAGGCCGCCATCGACGCCGGAATCGCCTACGCTACCGAAGATCGCAAGGTATACGGCCTAAACCTGTTGCAGAACATCCGTGAGAACGCCTCGCTCGCCTCGCTGAAGAAGATGAGCCGGTACGGTGTGATGGACGATAACATCGAACGCAAGGAGGTGGAAGAGTACCGCAAGGACTTCCACATCAAATGTCATGACATCGATGTGAACGTCGGCACGCTTTCCGGCGGCAACCAGCAGAAGGTCGTACTCGCCAAATGGGTGATCTCCCAGCCGGACATCCTCATCCTCGACGAACCGACCCGAGGCATCGACGTCGGCGCCAAATACGAGATCTACGAGATTATCGACCAGCTGGCCGACGCCGGTAAGGCCGTCATTGTGATCTCCTCCGAGCTGCCGGAACTCATCGGCATCTGCGACCGCATCTACACCGTAAGTTACGGCGTCGTCACCGACAACGTCGAGAAGAATGGATTCACTCAGGAATACTTGATGAAGGGAATGACCAAGGAAAGGAAGGTGGACGCCCGATGAGCGCCGCAACCGCAACATCTGCACAGAAGAAAGAGAAGGTCAGCCTGCTGGCCACTATCGGCAACAACGCCCGCCAATACGGCATCGTCGGCGCATTGCTCGTGATCGTCATCGCCTTCGAGATCCTCACTGGAGGTGTGCTGCTTAAGCCGAACAGCTTCGTGTCGCTAATCCAGCAGAACGCCTATGTGATTATCCTCGCCATCGGCATGGTGATGGTCATCATCGCCACCCACATCGACTTGTCTGTCGGTTCGTTGGTCGCCTTCATCGGCGGCGTCTGTGCCCTGCTGATGGAGCGCGCAGGCATGAACTGGATGCTTGCTATCCTCCTCTCCCTCATCGTCGGCCTCATCGTTGGCGTCTGGCAGGGATTCTGGGTGGCCTACGTGGGTATCCCGGGCTTCATCACTACCTTGGCCGGTATGCTGATGTTCCGAGGGCTCGCCACCGTGATTGTCGGCGAATCCGTGCCGATCACCTCCAATGCCTTCCGTGGCATCGCCCGTGACTATCTGCCGAACATCTTGGGGTTCTGGGGGCCGTTCGATGGTCTGACCCTTGTCGTCGGCGTACTGTGCATCGTCGGCTACGCCTTCTCCCAGCTGCGCAAGCGCAAGCGCGTCGAGAAGGTCGGATTGGTGCCCGAACCGATGAACTTGACTATCCTCAAGATCGTCCTCGCGGCCGTGGTCATTGCGTTCGTCACCTATCTGCTGGCCTCTTCGGGCAACGCGGAACAGGGCGGCATCCCGATTATGCTCGTCATCGTCGGCGTGCTCGTGCTCGCCTACAACTTCATCCTGACCCGGACCGTGTTCGGTCGTCACGTCTACGCCGTCGGCGGCAATCGCAAGGCAGCCATCCTCTCCGGTATCAACACCAAGCGCGTCGACTTCCTGCTGTTCGTCCATATGGGCTTCCTCTCCGCTGTCGCCGCGGTCTGCATGCTGTCCCGTCTGGCCTCCGCGACCGCACAGGCCGGCATGGAGTTCGAAATGGACGCCATCGCTGCCTGCTTCATCGGCGGTACGGCCGTCACCGGCGGTATCGGCACGATTCCGGGGGCAGTGGTCGGCGCATTCGTGATGGGCGTCATCAACCAGGGTCTGTCGATCATGGGTGTGGACACCGCCGTGGTGAAGACCATCAAGGGTCTTGTGCTCCTGCTGGCCGTCGCCGTGGATATCATGTCCAAGCGCAAGAAGAGCTGATCTGTTCCGAATCCCCTCCGGCGGATGGGGGTCCGCATCGCGGCGATGCGGACCCCCATCCGCCCGTCCCGTGCTCATTGTCGAAAGAAAAGGAATCCCCATGCGACTGAATACGCATTCCACCGCCCGTCTCTATGCGCTCACCTGCCTCGCCTGCGTGATCTGGCTTGCCCAGTCGCTGATGCAGGCACAGGCCGACGGCTCGTTGCTCGACTGGTCTACCATCGTTTTCTCGCTGTGTTTGCTCGTCGTGATCGGCTGGTGCGCCCGTTGCGCCGTCGTTGGCTGGAACACGAAGGACGGCGATCAGGCGGCGACGTCCCACGATGCGGGGACCACGAAGGAGCCTCGTCGATGACATGTCCGTTGTGAAACGCGGAGGTGGTCGCAGATTGGCCGAAATCGCGTCCGAACGGGGCATGGCGTGTACATTAGCTAGATATGAACGCAATGAACGCTTTCCATCCATCGGCCATGGACCTGATCCGCACCGGGCTGCAGAACCTCGACGACGCACGCGCGAACCTTGATCGGCTCAAAGCCGACGGCGTGTCCGACGAACGGCTGGTTGGCATGCTCAAGGCCCTGTCCAAGGCGTGCGACCCGGACTGCGCGCTTTCCAACTTCGTCGACATCACCAACGCGATGCAAAGCCAGGGGCGCGACTTCGACGCCATGGTGCCCGACGAGGCGGCGCTCGAACGGCTCATCACCGTGCTCGGCGTCTCTGACGCCCTCGGCAAGCTCATGCGATTCCGTCCCGAACTCGTGGAGGCCGCGGCCAATGACGCCTGCGAAAGCCATCTTTACAATCACGAACAGCGCAGAGTGCATGTGCTCAAATCGGTAGGAGCCGATCCCAATGACCATGCCATGCCGACCGCAAATCTGCCACTTGCCGAAGCTGCGACGGCGCTGCGTAAAACCTATCGCAAACAACTCGCCGCAATCATGACGCAAGACGCCACGGCAAACGATCCCACCGAAATCCAACCGCGCATCAGCACCGAACTTTCCGACCTTGCGGACGCGGCGCTTGAAGGCGCACTCGCCATCGCACGCCATGAAGTGGACGGCAGCGAACATGTACGTTTCGCCATCATCGGCATGGGCAAACTGGGCGCACGGGAGCTCAACTATGTATCCGACGTGGACCTGATCTACGTGGTGGAACCCGCCGACACGGACACCAATGGCATGACGCTCAGCCGAGTCGGAACCAAAATGGCGACCACCCTGCAACGCGTATGCCAATCCGTCATTATGGGCGTCGCCGAACCGACGCTTTGGCAGATCGACGGCGGACTGCGCCCCGAAGGCAAGGATGGTCCACTGGTACGCCGGCTCGAATCCCATGAAGCCTATTATGAGCAATGGGCGGAAAACTGGGAATTCCAAGCCCTGCTCAAAGCACGCCCGGTAGCCGGCGATTCTGACCTCGGCCAAGCGTATATGAGCATGACCCGACCATTTGTCTGGACCGCATCCAAACGAGACAACTTCGTCTACGACTGCCAGCAGATGCGCAAACGTGTCGAAGATCTTATTCCCAACCCGCTCAAAGACCGCGAAATCAAACTCGGCAGGGGAGGTCTGCGCGACGTCGAATTCACCGTGCAGATGCTCCAACTCGTGCACGGACGCTCCGACGAAGCATTGCGTACCAGCTCCACACTCGAATCCCTACAGGCCTTGGCCGAAGGCGGATACGTATCACGCAAACAAGCCAAAAAGCTCTCATGGGACTACCGATTCGAACGCGTACTGGAACACCGCCAGCAAATGTGGGCGCTCAAACGCACCCACCTGTTCCCGGACCTCGGCAAAGCCAGCACGGGAGGCCTTGAACGCAAACGAGACATCACCATCGACGAGCTAAACCAAAATCTCGAACTACGACGACTCGCACGCGCATCCCACATGCATCCCGAAGAACTCGTCAACAAATATGATGAGACACGTCGCGAAGTACGCCACCTGCACATGGACATCTACTACAGGCCCATGCTGCCCATCAACGCGGGACTCGACGACGAACAGGTGGAACTCTCCGTAAAAGCCACGCAGGAACGATTCGAATCCATTGGATTCGCCGACGCCGACGCGGCCATGCGCCACGTCACCGCACTCACCGCAGGCGTCTCCCGAGCCGCGAAAATCAACCGCATCCTGCTGCCCGCGGCACTGCAATGGCTCGGCGAAGGGCAGAATCCAGACATGGGACTGCTCAACTGGCGCAAACTCGAAGAAAACTTCGGTTCCGAAAGCGAATACCTCGGATTCCTACGCGACTCACCATCCGCGGCACAACGCCTATGCCACATACTATCCAACTCACGATTCCTCGGCGACGCACTCAACAAATCCGTCGAATCCGTCACCTGGCTCGGCAACGACGAATCCCTGCAACCACGCTCGCGCGAAAGCCTCAATATCCAAACCAAAGCAACGCTCGAACGCAATGCCGGCAACATCAACGACTTCGCCAACTCCATCCGAGCCATGCGCAGACACGAAATCGAACGCATCGGCCTCGCATGGATGAGCGGCGTGATCGACGATGAAGCATCGCTCGCCGGCATGACCGACGTATACGACGCGGCCATCGAAGCGTCACTGCAATGGTCCATCCGACATCGCATCAGCGACATGCAACTCGAACAAGCGCCCGCCGCGATCGCCATCATCGGTATGGGACGTTACGGCGGCAAGGAAGTCAACTTCAGTTCCGACGCTGACGTGATCATCATCTACCGGCCAGCCGAAGGCGCCGACGACACCCAAGCCAACCTCTTCGCACGCAAAGTGCAGGAAGACCTACGCGCGATCCTGCAAGGCCCAACCACATTCGAACAAAAAATCGAACTCGACATGGACCTTAGACCCGAAGGCAAAAACGGACCACTCGTACGATCCTACGCATCCTGCGAGGAATACTACCGATCCTGGGCAAGCACATGGGAACACCAGGCACTGCTACGCGCCCGATACGCAGCAGGCGACGCGGCGCTCGCCGAGGACTTCCTGATGAACATCGCCGATCCGCTGCGATATCCGAAAATCGATCTTACGGAAACGCAAATCGCCGAAATCCGCAAACTCAAGGCACGTATGGAAGCTGAACGTTTGCCGCGCGGCGTACGCAGGGATCGCCATCTGAAACTCGGCAAGGGTGGACTATCGGATGTTGAGTGGACGATTCAACTGTTGCAATTGCAGCATGCGGGAAACAACGCCAACCTGCGCGTCAACGGTACGTTGCTGGCGTTGGACGAGCTGGAACATCGCAAGCTGATTTCCGCTGGCGACGCTGTGGTGTTGCGTAAGGCATGGCGCATGTGCACGGCTGCACGCAACGGCAGTTACCTGTGGAGCGGACGCGTCAATCAGGCCGATATTCTGCCGGACGATTCATATTCGCTGGGAGGTATCGCCGTATGCCTCGGATACGATGCAAATCGCGGTCAGCATTTCGAGAACGATCTGCTTGCAGTAATGCGCAAGGCCCGCGACGTAACGGAACGCCTGTTCTACGGCCGTTCGTGAGCTGGGAAGTTAACGGCGAGGAACATGTTGTGACCGTCGGATCGAGGCCATACGGCTCTGACGAATGTGCTGGATCAAGGCTTCTGCCTAGGGAAGGACGGAGACCGCTCCACGAGTATTCGTGAACACGCGGTGAACCGTCAGGGTCTGCATTTCAGGCTATAGTTGGCTAGGTCACTTCGAGTGGCCACCTTCAACCACAAGTTGCATGAAAGGTGAGCCGTTGTCTTCAGTACTCGAACAGGCGGTTGAAACGCCGATGGTAGGAAAAAGCGTCATCACATTGGATGATCTTTCCATTCGCCAGATTCAGGAATTACTCCACAAGGCGCAGTACATTGATTCTCATCGTAAAGAAGTGGCGCACACCTGCGATGGCAGGGTGCTCGCCACTTTGTTTTATGAGCCCAGCACTCGTACGCGTCTGAGCTTCGAAACCGCCATGCTCCGACTCGGTGGCAAGGTGATCGGCTTCGCCGGCGCCCAGCTCGCTTCCGTGACCAAGGGTGAAACCATTTCGGACACTCTGAAAACCGTGTCCAACTACGTGGATGTGGTGGCGATTCGCCACCCGAAGGAGGGTGCTGCGCTCGTGGCGTCCCGCGCTGCTTCCGTGCCGGTCATCAACGCCGGCGACGGCGGGCACATGCACCCCACGCAGACCTTGGCTGATTTGGCGACGCTACAGTCGCGCTTCGGTCGCGTGAACAATCTGACCGTCGGTCTGTGCGGCGATCTTACCTTCGGCCGTACCGTGCACTCCCTGATCGAAACCCTGTGCCGTTTCGGCAATGTGAACTTCGTGCTGATCAGCCCGGACGAGCTCAAGACCCCCCAGTACGTGCTCGACCGCATCAATGCGACCGACTCCTGCTCTTACACGGAAGTCAAAGATCTGGTTTCGGTGATTGGCGATCTCGACGTGCTGTACATGACCCGTGTGCAGAAGGAACGCTTCTTCAACGAAGACGATTATCTGCGACTGCGCGACACCTACATTCTCGATGAAGCCAAGATGGCTTACGCCAAGAAAGACATGGCTGTGCTGCACCCGTTGCCGCGAGTCAACGAAATCGCCGTTGAAGTGGATGACGACCCACGCGCCGCCTACTTCGAACAGGTCAAGAACGGCATGCTCATGCGCATGGCATTGGAAAGCTCGGTGGTTGGAGACGAACTGCCGGGATATGAACCGCTTGAATCCAAGGAGGTTGCGGCCTGATGGAAGTCACCAGCATTCAGAACGGAATTATCATCGACCATGTGCCTGCCGGCACCGCACTCAAGGTACTTGAATACCTGAAAATTGATCCGGCTAAGACCAAGCTCGCGCTGATCATGAACACCGACAGCCACATGTTCGGAACCAAAGACATCATCAAAATCGAAAGCGAAGAGGAAGCCGAAACCATCGACCTTGACGTGCTCGGCCTTGTGGCACGCACCGCGACCGTAGGCATTGTGCGCGGCGGTAAAATCGTAGAGAAAAAGCAGCCTACACTGCCGGAACATGTGGTCAATATCATCAAATGCGTGAACCCGCGCTGCGTGACTACCACCGAGCCGGCCGTGCAGATGTTCCATCTGGTGCATTCCGACCGTCAGGAATACCGCTGCGACTACTGCGACGAGGAAGCGAAGCTCTGACCCATGACTCTCACCCTTCACGACATCAAGGTTTGGAATACCGGTGAAGTCATCGACCTGATCGTCCCATCCGACGCTGATAAAACGGTGGACGCTTCGGCCATGACCATCGCCCCGGGATTCGAAGATCCCCACGTCCACTTCCGCGATCCGGGCCAGACCTACAAGGAATCTATGGTTTCCGGCTGCGCGGCCGCCGCCTCTGGCGGATACACGAACGTGCTTATCATGCCGAACACCGTTCCCGCCATGGATGGCGTGAAGGTGACGGCGGGGGAACCGGGTGCCAGCGAAGTGCTCGACGCCGGTTTCGACACGGTCATCGACTATTTGCAGCATTACGAACAAGCCCATGATGTGACCTTGCCGGTACGTTATGACCTGTGCGTATGCGCTTCCAAAGGGCGTGCAGGCAAGGAAGCGACCGACGTGGCCGACTGGATCGGCTATCTGCCGGAACACGATGACGACAACAAGGATGCCTACCAGCTGGCCCACCCGGTGACCGCCATCAGCGATGACGGTTCCGCGGTAACACCGGAAATCCTTGACCAAGTGTTCGACAACGTCAAGGAATCAGGTTTGTACCTGATCGAGCATTGCGAACACCACGACACCGGAGCGGTCAACGAAGGTCCCGTATCACGAGAACTGGGTGTTCCCGGCATTCCCGAAGACACCGAACTGAAGATCGTCGAACGTGACATTGAGATGGCACGTAAGACCGGCGTACACGTGCACTTCCAGCATGTCAGCACTGCGATTTCCTTCGACGCGATTCGCAAGGCCAAAGCTGAAGGATTGCCGATTACGTGCGAAACCGCACCGCATTATGTTGCGCTGTGCGATGAGGCGTTGTTGAAATACGGCACGCTTGCCAAGATGAATCCGCCGTTGCGCTCCGAAGAGGATCGCAAGGCAACCATCGCAGCCGTAGCTGACGGCACCGTCGATCTGCTGGCCACCGACCATGCGCCACACACCATGGAAGAGAAGGAGCTCGGATTTCTTGATGCTCCGAACGGCATCATCGGCCTTGAATGCGCGTACGGCGTCTGCCACAAGATTCTTGTGGACGGTGGTTTCATTTCCGACGAACGTTTGATCGAACTCATGTCGACCGCGCCTGCCGAACTTATGGGGCACGACAAGACCGACCTGACGGCCGTGCTGGACGAATACGCGGACGCCGTTCCGGGAGACGACGACACCAAACGTGTGCTGGACCTCGGCAAGGTTCCGGCAGACGACAATGTTGATCTGGTAGTGCTTAACACCAACGAGGAATGGACCGTGGATCCTGAACGATTCCATTCCTCGGCTCGAAACACCCCATTCGGCGGATGGCAGGTCACCGGCCGTCCACTCGCCACCATCATCGGTTCGAAGCTGGCCTTCAGCCGTATCGATAAGGAGGATTGATGGATCGTCTGATTGAAGCGATTGAAGACAAGCAGAATCCGAGCGTTGTGGGACTTGACCCGACTGAAGCGCTCGTGCCAGCGCAAATCGTTGCAAGCTTCGCCGAGGAAATCAACGAACAGGTCGAAGACCCGGCGGAGGCACCTGCCATGCAGCTTTCCGTGGCCTTCTTCGAATTCAACCGCGCCATCATCGACGCCGTCGCAGACATCGTGCCTGCGGTTAAACCGCAGATCGCCATGTATGAGGCGCTCGGTCCGGCAGGTATCGACGCCTACACTATGACCTGCGAATACGCCAAGCAGCAGGGATTGTATGTGCTCGGCGACGTCAAGCGCGGAGACATCGGCTCTACCGCAGCCGCATATGCTCATCACCTCAGCGGTGTAGGATTGGGCGACACCGCCTACGATCCATGGCATGAGGATGCGGTGACCGTGAACCCATACCTCGGCACCGATGGCATCACGCCGTTCGTCGACGCTGCCACCGCCAACGACAAAGACATCTTCGTGCTTGTGCGCACCTCCAACCCGTCCAGCAGCGAACTGCAGGAACTTGAACTCGCTTCTGGCGAACGCGTATACGAGCATGTTGCCGATCTGGTGGAAAGCTGGGGAGCGGAAACCATTGGCAAGAACGGCTATTCACACGTTGGCGCGGTGGTCGGAGCCACCCACCCGGAGGAAGGCAAGGCATTGCGCGCACGTATGCCGCACACGTTCTTCCTAGTGCCGGGCTACGGTGCACAGGGCGGTACCGCGCAGGGTGTGGCCGGCATGTTCGACCGCGACGGTATGGGTGCTCTCGTCAACTCGTCCCGGGGCATTATCGGAGCATGGAAGAAGTCCGGTAAGTATTCCGAATCCATGAGCGCCGACGATGCTTTGGACCTGGTCGCCGAATCGGCGCGTGAAGCAGCCAAAGACATGCGTGACAATCTGCGTGCAGTCCTGCCGTAACCTGCCGACTGGCCAACTGTTCAATCTCAAAAAACAACCATCAACCATCGAACGTAATAGAGAGGGAGTTCATGACCACCGCAACAACGTTCGTTCCGACCGTTGCCGAGGCGACTTCGGCAGGCTTTTTTCCAAGCCGGCATGAAGTCGAGGTCGTTGACAATCAGGAACTGACCGACGGCGTGTACCGTTTGACGTTTCGTGACGAATACATCGCCAGCCATGCCAGACCGGCGCAGTTCGTCGACGTATATTCCAATGATCCAAGCAAGCTGATGCCGCGTCCGTTCGGCGTGTGCGAAACCAACGGCGATGAAGTCAGCCTCATGTTCGCCGTGGTGGGCAAAGGTACCGCCGAATTCGCACAGCTGAAGCCGGGGGACACCATTCGTGTGATGGGTCCGCTCGGCAATTCGTTCAAAACCAAGGAGCCCGCCAATTATGTGCTGGTTGCCGGCGGCTTGGGTGTGCCTCCGCTCGTATGCGCGGCGCAGCATATCGCCGGTGTCGAAGGCGCGGCCAGCACTGCGGTGTTCGGCTACCGTAACGTGCATTTCGGTGACGAATACGTGGGCAAGTATGTCGACAAGGTGTACAGCATCGATGAGAGTGAAGGCAATGTGATCACCCTGCTTGATCGCATCGAAGGCGAACTGCTTGGTGGCGAGCTCAAGCCGGTGATCCTGACCTGCGGTCCTCTACCGATGATGAAGGCCGTGGCCGCATGGGCTGCAAAGCGTGACATGGCATGCCAGCTGAGCTTGGAACAGCGCATGGGTTGCGGCTATGGCACATGCGTGCTGTGCACGGTCGACACATTGGATGGACGTTTGAAGGTCTGCTCCGACGGTCCGGTCTTTACTCGCGAACGTTTGGGATGGGGTGAATGAGATGAGCGACAATACCCAGCATGAGAACCTGTACGGCCCGTACGAATGGAAGCATCCCACGCAGGTGGCGGGCGTGCCGTGGAAGAATCCGGTCGCCACGGCTTCCGGCACCTTCCAGTATGCGGCGGTTCGCTGGTTCTACGATGTGAGCCAACTGGGCGCGGTCACCACCAAGGGCGTCTCTCCGGTGCCGTGGGAGGGCAATCCCGGCGTTCGTACCGCCGAAGGCCCATCCAGCAACATCAACGCGGTCGGACTGCAGAACCCGGGCGTGGATCATTATCTGGAAGACGACCTGCCCAAGCTCAAAGCCATCAATGCCACGGTCATCGCCAATGTGGCCGGCCACTGCGATGACGACTATATCGAAGTCGTATCCAAGCTGAACGATTCTCCTGCAGATATGCTGGAAATCAACGTGAGCTGCCCGAATGTGTCAGCCGGAGGCATGAGCGTCGGCACAGATCCGGTGGCATTGAGCCGTCTGATCACCCGACTGCGCAAGCTCACCGATAAGAAGATGATCGTCAAGCTTACGCCGAACGTCACCGACATCACCGTGCCTGCCCGCGCGGCCGTGGAAAGCGGCGCCGACGCGCTGAGCATGATCAACACGCTGCTCGGCATGCGCATCAACATTCGTACCGGCGAGCCGATCATCGACCATGTGACCGGCGGTGTTTCCGGACCGGCCGTGCTGCCGATGGGTCTCGTGGCCGTGTGGAAGACCCGTTCCGCATTGCCGGACATTCCGATCATCGGCATCGGCGGCGTCGATTCCGGCGAGAAAGCGCTCGAATACCTGTATGCCGGAGCGAACGCCGTGGAAGTCGGCGCGGCCGCGCTGTTCGAACCGACCGCACCATTGCGTGTGGCCCGCGAACTCGACGATCTGCTCGACGCACGTCCCGAACTCGCAGACAAGCTTGCCAAGGGCGAAACTTGGCGCTGACCTCGATCATTCATCAAAGGAGCATGACATGACTGAATCCCTCGACCACCGTTTTACCAAGTTCCTGCTGGACGCACAGGCGCTGAAATTCGGCGAGTTCACGCTTAAGTCCGGCCGCAAGTCACCGTATTTCATCAATGCCGGCGCATTCAATGACGGACGTAAGATCGCCACGCTCGGCGCCTTCTACGCGGAGAAGATCGCTGCGGAAATCGAAGCAGGCAATCTGCCGAACGACATCGACACCATTTTCGGTCCTGCCTACAAGGGCATTCCGCTGGGCGTCTCCACCGCGATCGCTCTGACTTCCGACCACGGTATGGAAGTCGGCTACACCTTCGACCGCAAGGAGAAGAAGGATCATGGCGATGGCGGCATGATGGTCGGCACCCAGCTGACCGACGGCATGAAGGTGCTGCTCGTCGACGATGTGATGACCGCAGGCACCGCAGTACGCGAGGTCATTCCCAAGCTCAAGGCCGAAGCGAATGTTGAGGTTGTCGGCTTGGTGCTTTCCGTGGATCGTATGGAAAAGACCAAGAATTCCGACACGTCCGCGGTGAAGGCCGTCGAAGCAGAGTTCGGCTTCCCGGTGTTCGCCATCGCCAACGTGCGTGAGATCTTTGAGGCCGGACAGCATATCGAAACCGCTGACGGTACCGCGTACGTGACCGACGAGATCAAGGCTGCTGCCGACGCCTATCTGGAGCAGTATGGCGCCTGAATTCTATAGGTGAATCGTATAGGCGAATCCTATAGTCGAGCACATAAAAAAGTGCCTCGCACCAATCGAAAGCATCGGTGCGAGGCACTTTTCATATCTCATATCAGAGTGCATCCGGTCGATCAGTGCATTCAGTCGATAAGGTTGTATCCATGGTCGGTCACCACCGACTTGAGCTTCTCCAAATAGTTTTCCGCGGCCTTCGACAGCTTCGCACGCTCGTTCGTGATCCAGCCGACCAACATGGTCTCATCGGTGTCAAGCGGCACGGTCACGATTTTCTCATTGTTGAGATCGCCGTTGTCAATGCCGGTGCACACGGTGTAGCCGTTCAGACCGATGATGAAGTTCAGAATCGTCGCACGGTCGGTCACGTTGATCTGCTTGGGGGAGTATTCCGGCCAGACCGCCTCTTCGGCGAAGAAGAAGCTGCCTTCCTCGCCCTGCTCGTACTGGATGAACGGGAACGGCTTCAAGTCGTCCATCGTGACTTTTTTCTTGCCAGCCAGCGGATTGTTGCGTGAAATGAACACATGCAATGGAGCACGGAACAGTGGATGGAATTCCAAATGCTTTTCGCGCAACATCTTGCCGATCACGTCTTTATTGAAATCGGACAGGTAGATGATGCCGATTTCGGAAAGCATGTTCGCCACTTGGTTGATGATGTCTTTGGTGCGCGTCTCACGAATGGTGAACTCGTATTCATCGGATTTGATGGAGTTGATCATTTCCACGAACGCTTCGACGGCGAACATGTAATGCTGTGTGGACACGGAGCACAGCTGCTTGCGTGGCTTCGCGTTCTTGTAACGTTCTTCGAGCAGTGACGCCTGATCGAGCACCTGGCGCGCGTAGGTGAGGAATTCCGCTCCGTCCACGGTCAAGGCGATGCCTTGCGACGAGCGGGTGAAGATTTCGATGCCAAGCTCGTTTTCGAGTTCCTTCACAGACGAGCTCAACGCGGGCTGTGACACGTATAATTCGTGCGAGGCTTCGTTCATGGAACCGCATTCCACGATTTTCACAATATATTTCAGCTGAAGAAGAGTCATAAACTCAGGTTAGAGCCATGTGCTGACCGTGGGGGAGTGCTTATACCCTCTTGTCTGGATAGTGGACTGCCGACCGCAGCGAATCAACAACAGTGCCGGCAGCATGTCAATGTCAATAATCGAATAAGCGGGATTGCCGGCCTTCTTAAAAAGCTGACAATCCCGCTTATTGCAACCGATTACCGTTCGGCCTTACCGATTCGGCTTGCTGATCAGCCTACTGATACAGATGGCCTCCCTGTTCGCGGAAACGCTCGCTCATTTCCTGCATGCCGGCGGCAATGGTTTGTGCGTCGGCCACAAGCTTCTCTTGTGATTCGGCATTGCCGAACTTTTTGCGAATATTCTGACTGATGGCCATGGAGCAGAACTTCGGACCGCACATCGAACAGAAATGCGCCATTTTCGCAGGCTCGGCCGGCAAAGTATCATCATGGAACGCGATGGCGGTGTCCGGATCGTAGCTCAGGTTGAACTGGTCAAGCCAACGGAATTCGAAGCGTGCCTTGCTTATGGCATTGTCACGGTCGATGGCATGCGGATGATGCTTGGCGATATCAGCCGCATGGCAGGCGATCTTGTATGCGATCACACCTTGCTTCACATCGTCCTTATTCGGCAACCCAAGATGTTCCTTCGGTGTCACATAACACAGCATGGCAGTACCATAGCGGGCGATTTCCACACCGCCGATCGCCGACGTGATGTGGTCGTAGCCAGGAGCGGTGTCAGTGGTGAGCGGTCCAAGCGTGTAGAACGGCGCGTCTTTGCAGATCGCCTTTTCCATTTCGATGTTCATGCGCACGGTGTCGAACGGAATATGGCCAGGTCCTTCGATCATCACCTGTACGTCGTGTTCCCATGCACGTTGGGTAAGCTCGCCCAAAGTCATCAGTTCGGCAAACTGTGCCGCATCGTTCGCATCGGCAAGCGATCCCGGACGAAGTCCATCACCCAGTGAGAACGCCACGTCGTACTTGGCGAAGATCTCACACAATTCATCGAAATGCGTATACAGGAAGCTTTCCTGATGATGCTGCAAACACCATTCAGCCATAATCGAACCGCCACGCGAAACGATGCCTGTCATACGGTTCGCCGTCAACGGCACGAAACGCAGCAGCACACCGGCATGAATCGTCATATAGTCCACGCCCTGTTCGCACTGTTCGATCACCGTGTCGCGGAACAGTTCCCAGCTGAGCTTGGACGCATCATCCTCCACCTTTTCGAGCGCCTGATACATTGGCACGGTACCAATCGGCACGGGGGAATTGCGCAAAATCCATTCACGAGTAGTGTGAATGTCGTTGCCGGTAGACAGATCCATCACCGTGTCGGCACCCCACTTGGTGGCCCACGTGAGCTTCTCCACCTCCTCGTCAATAGACGAAGTGACCGCCGAATTGCCCATATTGGCGTTGAGCTTGGTGAGGAACTTCGAGCCGATGATCATGGGCTCGGCTTCGGGATGGTTGATATTGCAAGGCATGACGGCACGTCCTGCGGCCAGTTCGCTGCGCACCAGTTCCACGCTACAATGCTCGCGTTCCGCCACATAGCGCATTTCCGGTGTGATGATGTTGTGGCGTGCGTACCACATTTGCGTCACCGGATGATCCTTGGCCTTCATCGGCTTATGCTGGCGGCCGCGCCATTCCTTGGAAGCCTTGCCACGTTTGATGGCGCGTTTGCCGTCATCTTCCAAATTGCGGCGACGTCCTTCATATTCCTCGACGTCTCCACGGTCAAGAATCCAGTCCAGACGTAGGGGAGCGAGACCCTCCTTCGGATCGCATTTCGGACCTTCGGTGTTGTAATCCTTGAATGGTGCGTTCGGTCCGACGCCAGGCGTGTCAGATAGTTTGATTTCGGTGTACGGCACTTGCAGATCGTAGGAACCGGATTCGTTTTCGAAATGCACCGGCGTGGTTTTACGAATATGTGCTTTGTCTCGCTGCTTGGAATCGCGTGCGGCAATGTCGACACGCTGTTGCTTGGCGAGCTTGGATGCGGCCTTGGCCTCCTTCGCATTGGTGAACTTCTTTTCGCCGGATGCGCCGTCGGCTGTGTTGTCAGGGTTGATTTCCGCTGTTTTCTGGGCTTTCATGCGCGGTGCGTACCCGTGCTTTGCATCGCTACGTACGGCTTTCCAGCGCGCTACCATATTGCGGGTTGTGGCTTCCGGATCATCGGCTCCTGCAATCGCGGACACCACGAACCAGCCTGCCGCCTTTGAATGCGCCAGCATTTCCATATCATCTGCGGTCACGCCACCGCCTACCACTACCGGAAAACCACTAGCTGAACAAATGGTGTTGATCTGCTCTTCGTCAAGCGTGCGACCGGAACCGTCATTGCCGCCTACGGACGCTTCCGGCTTGGTGATGGAAACATGCAACGGCGCCGCACCGATATAGTCGATGCAGCCGTCGGGCAATTCGTTGATGAGTCTGACCAGGCTTTCTGTCTCCGCCGACAATCCCACGATGGCGTCTTCGCCGAGCAGCGTGCGGGCTTCACGCGGTTCCATATCGGTCTGTCCGATGTGCACGCCGTCGACCTTGATGCCTTTGCTGCGGGCCTGCCAGACCACGTCCACACGGTCATCGATTACGAATGCCACGGAATCCGACTTATTGTTGTCTTCGATGATTTGCGCGATATCACGCGCCATGTCGGTAAGATCCTTCGCATCAGCGTCTTTGGCACGAAGTTGGATGAAGCTTGCGCCCCCGCGCAACGCATCATCGACTACGTCGGTGATCGGTCGGCCTTTGCAATCCTGCGGTCCTACCACAAAATAGGCACTCAGGTCGAAGCTGTCTCGCATCGACGCATATGGATAATTGTTCATGATTCCCCCTTGATTATGCTGTTTTGGGTTGGGAAAATTTGATTTCGTCAGTAAATGGGTATGCTGACACGCCCGTATTCTTGGATACTCGGGATGGAAAACGAAATTACGATTGATGATTTCGCGATGCAGGTTGTTTAGTTGACGCGCCTGCTGCGTTGACTCTTACGGGTGCCAATTGACGCTGGCAATGCGTGTGTGCTGTGGCACTCATTCTCCGCTCCCTACGATGGTGTTAACCAACAGGTTCAAAGGGTCAGGCATTCGCCTATCTCAGCTCCGTTGAGGAGCCCCCCTGCTTTAGGTGTTGGCTACGAACCTACGCCCTGCACTGGACGTAGCCTTTCGCCGAAGCCCATAGGTGAGTCAGACCCGTCGTCACTTTCGCACGTATCGCCTTCATCCGTATCGCGTCCCCGCCGCGCAACTCACAGCGAAACTCTCCTTGCAAGCCAAGCTATACTCTAGTTCAATGCATTGCGTGTGAAAGGGAATGGCTACATGTTGGAGACGGAACGGCTGATATTGAGGGCTTGGGCGGAAACAGATGCGGAAAGCTTGTACGCCTATGCGAAAGATCCGGATATCGGGCCTATCGCGGGCTGGCCTGCACACCGGTCGAAAGAAGAAAGTCTCAATACGATTCGTCATGTGCTTAATGGCAAGGAATGCTACGCGATTTGCGAGCGCGGCAGCAATAGCCCCATTGGTTCGATTGAGTTAAAGCTTAATGGTCATACGGATATGACGGATCGTGATGATGAGTGTGAGTTGGGTTACTGGTTGGGCAAGCCTTTCTGGGGGAGGGGTTATATGCCGGAGGCGGCCAAGGAGATTATCCGTCATGGTTTTGTTGATCTTGGTATGAGTGCGATTTGGTGCGGCTATTATGACGGCAATCTGAAGTCGAAGCGGGTGCAGGAGAAGGTTGGTTTTGTCTATCATCACACGTGTGATGAGGTGCCGGTGCCTCTTATGCATGAGGTGCGTGTCGGGCACGTGAATATTCTTACCAAATCACGCTGGCAAACTTTGGCTGCCCGCTGATTGTGCCAGAAGCCAAGGCTGCAACAGGCAAACTAGGCAAACTGGGTGATGTTTCAATGTGGTGAAAGGGCGTTCAATACGGCGGCATGCTCGACACGTCGGTACTCACTGAACAAGCCGATCTGCAAATGGTCGTATCAGGCATACGCGAACTATCATTTGTCGACCAAAAGCACCTGTTCCTCATGGGATGCAGCCAGGGAGGCATGGTCAGTGCCATGGAAGTCGCCGACCATCCGCACGACTATGCCGACACCTTCATCGCAATACGATGGTGCTCACCTAAAATGCTTTGGAAGGTTCTTGGTTGGCGTCGAACGGATGCTGGTCAAGACCCTTTAGAGCTTCATGATGTTTTTTTCGATGCGACGGATGACGTCAATGAAAGCCTTATCGTTTTGCCCGGTTGGATCTGGCAGATTCCAATTATCGTCGAAAGCCTTGCCGATATAGGGGCATCCCACGTCGCAGCCCATGGAAATCGTGATATCAGGTTTTGGAATATCCGAAATCAGTTTGGAGTATTGCGTTTTCTCCATGTCGATGCCGTAAAGCTCTCTCATGAGTCGTACGGCATCCTGATTGATCTGCGGCTTGGTTTCCGCACCTGCGGAATAAAAATCAAAATCGGTTCCGCGTAAATGCTTTCCCAACGCTTCGGCAATCTGGCTGCGGCATGAATTATGCACGCAAATAAAAGCCACTTTTCTCATAGCTTCCCCTGTCTGCGATGTTATGATTTCGTGATTGCTGTTCCGTATTATACGTTTCGCCCAATGCTCCGCGTCCACATCATCGAATAACACAATGCCCGGTGCGACCATGGCATAAGCTGGTCGTACCGGGCATTGGCTTGGATTATTCGCCCCAGACTTCTTCAGCGATGGACCTTACGAGTGCGATCTTAGCCCACTGCTGCTCCTCAGTGAGCTTGTTGCCTTCCTCAGTGGAGGCAAAACCGCATTGGGTGGACAGGCACAGACGCTCCAACGGCACATACTGGGCCGCTTCGTAGATGCGAGCCTTGATCGTTTCCGGATCTTCAAGTTCCGACCTCTTGGAGGTGACGAGGCCAAGCACAACCTGCTTATCACCGGCAACCTCAGCCAGTGGCGCAAAGTCACCGGAACGGTCGTCGTCGAACTCCAGATAGTAGGCGTCCACGTTCTCTTCGCCGAACAGCTTGGCTGCGACCGGAGCGTAACCGCCGGATGACAGCCATGTGGAATGGAAATTACCGCGGCAGATATGAGTGTTGATCACCAGGTCGTCAGGCTGGTCAGCGATCACCGCGTTAATCACGTCGAGATTCTCCTGCTGCAGGCGAGCCGCATCTTTGTCGCTCCAGCCGAGACGCTCACGCACGCTCTTGTCGCACAGGCGGGTCCACGTGCAATCGTCGAACTGCACGTTACGGCAGCCGGCAGCATACAGGTCGGCGATGACCTGACGATATGCGGCCACAATATCCGCGGTCAGCTCGCCGTCATCCTTGTAGAACTCGTCGTACGGGTAGGCGTTCTTGTTGCCGGTAAGCACGAAACGGGTCTGCGCTGGGGAAGGCATGGTCTGACGAGCTACGGTATTGTCATCTTCAAACTGCTTGATGAACTTGAAATGCTCCACGAACGGATGATCGTGTCCGTCGAGCTTGCCGGTCACCGTGGCAGTGTCGGCGGGAGTGACCTCGTCATGGAAGGCAACGCGATGGGCGGCGGCGACATGGTCCACGCCATTGAAGCCCCACATGAAATCGAAATGCCACCAGCCGCGACGGAATTCACCATCGGTGATGACATGCAGGCCAGCGGCCTTCTGCTGGGCAACCAGATCAGTGATCAGCCTGTCTTCGACAGCCTTCAACCCAGCGGCATCAATAATACCTGCAGCATAATCTGCGCGAGCCTGCTTGAGTTCGTCCGGACGCAGATAAGAACCGACCACATCGGCGCGGAACGGTGCATTCTTGGAATATGCCATGATTCTCCTTTGACTATTGACTTGCGATTAACAATCAAAAACGACAAAACTAACAATATGCTATCCCACCACCCACGAACGCGACGCACTCCATCCGCCTGGTTGACAACGTACTTCCGTCCATCCGCAGCAGAGTTTTCAATGCTGGAATAAATGGGAATGAATGACGCTGCATGGCGTTCCGATATTGGCAGACGCGCATTCAATGATTGTGCAGAGAATCGCGAAAGGCATGCGGAATCACGGCATGAGTTGCGTTGTGTTCGTATACAATCGCAATGGACATGAACGACTGCAAGGAGGCTGCCATGACTGTGCCGCAACGAGTGCTTGACACCATGAATTCCGGACTGATCTACACCTGCGATGACGAAGAGATGATCAAAGCGCAGCAGGAACAGATGGAACTGCTGTACGACTTCAACGCAACCCGCCCCAGCCAAATGACGCAACGCAACGAAATCGCACGCCAACTGCTTGGCGAATTCGGCGAGGACGCTTATATCGAACCGCCGTTGCATGCCAATTGGGGATGCAACACGTATTTCAGTGCGCATGCTTACGCCAATTTCAACCTCACGCTGGTTGATGATGGTGAAGTGCATATCGGCGAACATACCATGATCGGCCCGAACTGCACTATCATTACCACCGGCCATCCGATTCGTCCTGACCTGCGCGAGAAGGTCACACAGTATTCTCTGCCGGTCGTCATCGGACGTAATGTGTGGTTGGGCGCCAACGTTACCGTGCTTCCCGGCGTCACCATTGGCGACAATTCGGTGATTGGCGCATGCTCGCTGGTTACCAAAGACATTCCCGCCAATGTGGTCGCATTCGGACAGCCATGCAAGGTGTATCGCGAAATCGGCGAACATGATGACGTCTACTATTGGTGTGACCGCATGATCAACCCACCCTACGACCAAAAGCAGTAAAACAAATCACTATCGACCAACCGTTAAAACAGGTCGAATCATCGTGAACTAGTCGTTATGACAGATCCACAATCCCATAATTTGCGACTGTCAAGCGAGATGCCGGGCGCACCATTGCTCCACCACACGGGCAAGGCGCGCCTTTTTCTTTAAAACTCAGTCCTAGCTGCTCCAATCAATCATGCTTCCCACCATAACGCGCGAAACGTAACGCATACATGTCCGCAGTAGATATTTAGATAATTATCTAAATAAGAAAACATTTAAACATTGTAAAGTGAAGGAGGAATGCATGGCAGGAGAGGGATTCAAGGCGCTCTCCGATCCCACGCGACGGCGCATTTTGGAATTACTGCGTGAACGTGACATGACGGCTGGTGAACTCGCGGAACAATTCAACATGAGCAAACCGTCGATCAGCCACCATCTGACCACGTTGAAAACCGCGGGACTAGTAACCGACGAACGGCACGGGCAGAACATCATCTACAGTCTCAACACCACGGTGATGCAGGATCTGATCGGATGGTTCATGGGATTCATGGACAGCGACGGAAACGTCAATCAAGCGAATGATCAAACAGGCAATAAATAAAGGAGGATCTTATGTGCGGGAACAACTTGAACGATTCCAAAAAAGCTTTCGATAACAACATCAACAATGCCGAAGACAAGAACAAGACTGATTCGAGGGAGAAGATCGCTCCGATCGGACGCAATCTGTGCATTACGCTCGTTGCACTGTGTGTAGTCAACATCATCGCACATCTTGCTTGTTATAGTCGGCTTCCCGAAAACGTGCCGATTCACTGGGGTGCCGATGGTTCGGTCAATGGCTACGGTCCACGTGTCGTAACGTTGATTCTTGATGTATTGCCGTTGCTGTGCTTGGGACTTTTCCTCGTCATTCCGAAGATGGATCCCAAGGGAGAAAACTACATGAAGTCCAGCGGACTGTATCGTGGATTCGTCATCGCGTTCACGCTCATCATGTGCGGTGTCACATGGTTCACCGAAGCCACCGCATTCGGTGTGATCCCGGCTACTGGTGGTCCTGTTGGACTTATCATCAGCGTGGTGCTGGGAGCGCTGTTCGTCGGCTTAGGCAATTACCTTCCGCGCATGCGCCAGAATTACACTTTCGGCATCAGAACGCCTTGGGCTTTGGCTGATGAGAACAATTGGAAGCGTACGCAGCGTGTAGGTGGCATCTCTTTCATGGTATTGGGAGTGTTATTGGTCGTAGCGGGCGTTGTCAGCTCTGTCGTGCCTGTGGGTGACATGCTCATGGCTGCAATTATTGTGGCGATAGCGATTTGTGCGGCGCTCGTTCCCTATGCGTACAGCTACCTGTTGTTCCGCCGCAGCCGGAATTCGCAGTGACGTTAAAGCAACTGGGACGCTGACGCTCCGACACAACCAGTCGATATGCAACGTTGGCAATCTGGAAAAGTTTAATGAACGGACTCAGGAGAACCAATTGCAAACAGTGAAGGAATCGAATCTGAATTTCTTCAGTCCAATGGTCGAGGGCGGTTCACATGCGTGTGATCCGCCCTCTTTGCTAATTCAAGTGTTCGTTTTGAAAAAAGTCAGAAATCCATGCCCAAAGATTTCAGATCGCGGCGAGCCTGATCGGCGTTAGTAAAGCGGAACGCATGCATGCCCACGGCCTGTGCGCCAGTGACGTTCTTCGCGGTGTCGTCGAAGAACACGCTGGATTCCGGCCTGAGATTGAAACGGCTCAGTGCCAGTTCGTAGATGTCGGCATTCGGCTTGTGCATCTTCTCCACGCCAGACACCACCGTGCCTTGCAACAACTCCTCCAGCTGAGGGAACCTTTCGAAAGCGAAATGGAACGTCTCGTGCGACCAATTCGTCAACCCCCATACGCCGTAGCCTGCAGCCTTCAAATCACGAAGCAGCTGTTCCATATCCGGAATCATGCGGGGGAGCGCATCGCCATAGCGTTCGATGTAATCGCGGAAGATTTCAGCGATCTCTTCACCCTGCTCGCGTACCACGTCGGGATAAATGTTTTCGAAATCTTCGCCATGGTCCATACGATCCTCATAATCGTAGAAACCGCAGGGATCATTATCTGCGCAAATACGGTCCACAACTACTTGGGGGTACCTGCCTTCAAGGCATGCGCGCGTCTGCCAGTCGATGAGCACGCCGCAAAAATCAAAGACTACATCGGTGACGTTGGCACTGGGGGAGGTCATGAAAATCCTTCCTGCAAAATACGGATTGGCAACGTCAGTGTAACGCAAAGTAACCGACGTTGGGGCTGGTATTCAGTAAATTTGTTGCACAATTAAAGTAATTGTAAAAATGCAGGTTGAATACCGCCGATAATATCGCTGGCGATGATTGGATGGCCGATTTCTCCGAAATGCTGCTTTTTGGAATGACCGTAGATTTGCGGACGATGCCATCCGCGCTGTTCGGATTGCGATGCGATCGCTCCCGCAAGACCATGCATGTAGGCGCCGGCAGCCACGACCTCGGGAACCAATGCCGGATCCTCAGCAAGCATGTCGTCCTGCTGCGCGAGCAGGGCTCCCAACATGCCAGCGAGCACGTCACCCGATCCTGCGGTAGACATCCATGCCGGTGCGCGACCGGAAAGAATCACACGCTCATTACTCTCGCCATCAGCGCCCACCACCATGGTCACCGCGCCCTTCAGCAATACGGTCGCGCCGGTCAGCTCATGGAGTTTACGGGCGCAGGCAAGCGGCTGTGCCCGTACCTTGTCGACACCGACTTCGTTTTCGCCCAGCCGAGTCAGCATGCGGGCCAGCTCTCCGACGTGCGGGGTGACGACCACCTGAGCCGGCACCTTGTTCGGTAGCAGGTCCAATGCTCCGGCATCCACCACGATTGGCGGCATATCCAATGCGTTTGCATGCTTGGCGTCGTCACCGTCTTCGGAATCGACCTCTTGAGGCAACGCATAGTGCTTCAGCAGCGCGGCTATGGTTTCGCGCTGGAAGTCGGAGTCTGACGCTTCGTCATCGCCTGCGGGAACGCCGGAGCCAACCACCCACGATTGGACGCGTCCCTTGCCGATCACCGCCTCAGGCAACGAGGAAAGCACCATATCCTGCGCGCGTTGTGGGCCAAGATAACGCACCATGCCCGTATTGGTGCGCGCCGCGGCAGCGGAAGACAACACGGCCGCACCTGGGTAACGTGCGGAACCTGTCACCAATCCGACTACTCCACGTGAATATTTGCCGTCCGAAAGCTGCGGCAGACGGATCGAATCCGTTACGAAATCGCCATCCGTCATTTCGGTCGCGGGAACGCAATCATCAATATCGAAACCGAAATCGACCAAAGTGAGGTGTCCGCATGCATACGAGGCGGGCGGCACCATCGCGCACGGCTTCATCGCGCCGAACGTCACCGTAACGTCGGCCGGAATATACGGTCCCGGCAGCGAACCATCATTCACGCCAACGCCGGACGGTGTGTCGATCGCCACGACAAGCGGCAGATCGGAGGAGGGTTCATTGTTCGGTAAGGCGGGCCTGTCGGGTAGTTCGCTATCGAATCCCAAGGAGGATGCGATAGCGCCTGCGATGCCACGCAACGCGCCGCTTACGCCAATCCCGGTCATCGCGTCGATGATTACATGGGATCCTTGGGCGTATTCGACGGCGGTCTGCAGTCGTTCTCCGGCTTCGCCCGCGGAAAAACCCGTGGCGCATCCGGGTATTTCCGCGGCTGGGTCGAGTGCGAGAACGCGGCCTCCGGCGTGCACAAACGCGCTGAAAGCCTCCTCGTGCAGGGAGCGACCCACGGCGATCGCAGTGACGTGCGCGCCTTCGTTTGCCAATTCCGCGCCGGCATACAGGCCGTCTCCGCCATTGTCTCCCGCGCCTACCAGCAGGGTCACGCGAGCATCCTCGACGGCGAGATCCTCGTCGTCGAGCAGTGTCATGGTCACGTGGGCCGCCGCCGAAGCGGCCATGCGCATCAGAGGCACGCCGTCGTCAAGCAGCGGACGTTCCAGCTCGCGCACGGTATCGGAGTCGTAAGCGCTGTACAGTAGTGTCTGCAAACGGTCGGCGTCATCGGCGATGTCCATAACGTTCCCTTCCTCGTCGTTTATGAGCAACAATCCCTACTGTAGTCGTAATATTGGGAGTCAAGGGTTTTTCGGCGTGGAATGGAGGCTGATATGGCATATATCGAAATGCAGCACAGTTACAAGCGTTACCAAATGGGTTCCACCACCATTACCGCGAACGACGATGTGAACTTCGGCATTGAGAAAGGCGAATTGGCCATTATTCTGGGCGCTTCGGGCGCAGGCAAGTCGACGGTGCTGAACATTCTAGGCGGCATGGACACAAATTCCGAGGGCAGAGTGGTCATCGACGGGCGTGACATTTCCAACTACTCTCCGAAACAGTTGACGGCTTACCGCAGAACGGACATCGGCTTCGTGTTCCAGTTCTACAATCTCGTGGCGAATTTGACCGCGAAGGAAAACGTCGAACTCGCTTCGCAGATTGTTTCCGACGCGCAGGATGCCGTCAAAGTGTTGGAAGATGTTGGTCTTGGCGATCGTGTCGACAATTTTCCCGCGCAGCTTTCCGGCGGCGAACAGCAGCGCGTGGCCATCGCCCGTGCCGTTGCGAAGAATCCGAAGATTCTGCTGTGCGACGAGCCGACTGGCGCGTTGGATTACAACACCGGCAAGCAGGTGCTGCAGATCCTGCAGGATATGAGCCGTAAGAAAGGCGCAACCGTGGTGATCGTGACCCATAATTCAGCAATCGCGCCAATCGCGGATCGTGTGATCCACATGCATGATGGCAAGGTCACCGCCGTCGACGTCAACGAGCATCCGATGGACATAGCGGAACTCGAGTGGTGATGTCGCGACACGCGGTGCGACACTCGATTTGCGAAGACGTGCGAAGCGTGTAATATATGTGACTTGTGCACGGAAGCAATTCCGTACGGGAAGCACATTCCTGCGTAGCTCAGTTGGCAGAGCAT